>SL_3KL_010_SEDDRAFT_10003966_pt1 | contig 13421 bp, 17 predicted proteins | sample SodLakKL_010_SED_2_FD_10381 | JGI IMG/M metagenome (IMG submission 10381)
CTTCGATATGTTTATATGTGATCTGAGCCTTTTTATTTAGTGCAGTTACCCGCCTTAACTCAGACTGGTAGAGTGCGCGGCTGTAGTAAGATCATCGCCTGTGGGCGAACTGCGCGGCTACCGCGATGTCCCCGGTTCGACTCCGGGAGGCGGGACCAGTCAACAAAATCAACCACGTGCCCAGATAGTGTAGTGGCCTATCATGATGCCCTGTCACGGCATCGACTCGGATTCGAATTCCGATCTGGGCGTCCTCTTCTTTTGGATGATTTTTGAAGGTTTTTGGTTGCGGTATGGAGCATCCATTCAAAGATGGATCGATATTTCCGTTTCACACCTCTGACAGGAGCAGGTGTACTAAAAGGTCGCTGTGAAATAATGAAAATCAGGCACGTATGCAGAATTGCAGAGTGTGAATTCTTCTCCACACCGGACTACATATAAAGGTGAAGAGCTCGAAACAACAATCATCCCATCAAATTAGGATAGGCACTCTGTTTATCGCCTGAATGGGTGCATAAAGTGGAAATGATAAATATCCGCAATGTATAATGTATATACTAGTGGTGTAAATGAAAGATTATCGGGCAGTCATCGAAGAAAATTTTTTGACCATGAGAGAAATGGTTGAGGTATACAATTTAAGAGCTGCCTTCACTATTGTCTCCGATCTCACAAAAGTATGTACCCTTTTCGATGATGAGGATGGTATAATAATTATGGAGGTCCTAGAAGGGATATTCAGTCAGGTCGGACCGATATTTGAAAAATATGAACTATCTGAGAATATAAAAAGTGAATTTACTTCAATTGCTGTTGTAGAATTGGACAAACTGATTGAAAATTATAAATCAAATAATCAAATTGAAATTTATAAAAGTCTGAGATATATCCGCTCGATCTCAACCAAACTACAAATTGATCAATTAAGAACCGGAACCCGATCGATCCAACAGGAGCAAATCAAACTCCCCGAAGTGATGAGCCATCTTTTATCCAGGTGAATAAGATGCTTGTTGAACCCAAAAAGCCACGGTTAATGTCTCAAGAGATCATGAAAGCATCACAGCATAATTATGAATCAGAATCTGAACCATATCTACAATTGACAAACCACCCTAGCAAAGAATTGACGTCAGATTATTGGAGTAATGATGCACCACAAAGTATCTTTCAACAATTATTAGAGTCAAATCGTGCCACGACAGAGTTTTGTCAGGTAATTTTTGCAAAACTACAGAATATTGAAAGACAAAACCAGATGTTAATAGATATATTTCAATGTGAAGTAGGATGCGAAGAAGTTCCTGTGTCATTCGCCGATGAAGGATTGACAGACGAGCAGGTAAAGGAGCGGGTGCTCAATTATTATCAAACCAAACGTGAGTCTTATCCTTCCGATGTTGCAGTTGCATTAAATTTTGACCTTAAACGTGTAGTTAATGCTGTTTATCAGCTTGAAGAGGAAGGATTTTTGGAGGGATAGTTGTTTTGAGGCTAACATATCGTGAAAAGGGCGATGCTCTTGAGGGTGAGAGAATAGCATGTCAAGCGCGCAAGATCATTAATAAACCTCCTCGCCATGGATCATCCAGTCATAAAATTCAATCTATGACCTTAGAGAGCAATGCATATTGTGTTATCGAAAAATCATTTCGTTTAACCAAGTAAATTTATCCCTCTTCTTCCATCATATTCTTCTGTCAGGTCTGCTCGCGCCAAACAACGTGAAGAGAAATGTCGCATCGATGATCCTGAATTGTGGAATTATCCTGATCCTAGATAGATAACATTCTGCCAATCCCCAACGGAGATGTTTTGACAACACACCCTATGGCAAAATGTCGAACATCCTTATTTCAGGTAAGGGGAATACCACAGCCACTCCACAACAGAACGCTTTATCATCTTCAATATGCAATATATCAGTATGCCTCAGGCAAATACTTCCGTGGGGAATTGCTTTCTTTGTTGATCGCAAGCACCCAGAGAGAATAACTGTTTTTGACACCACCCTCAGGGATGGTGAACAGACACCAGGTGTATCATTCACCATTGAACAGAAAATGGATATCGCACGTCTCCTTTCAGAGATCGGTGTTGCTACCATCGAGGCCGGTTTCCCTGCATCCTCAGCACAGGAGAAGGAGACGGTGGCCCGGATCGCATCCGAAGACCTCACTGCAAAGATCTGCGGGCTATCACGGTCTCGTGTCGATGATGTCAATACCTGCCTCGACTGTGGCGTCGATATGGTGCATGTCTTCATTCCGACATCGGATATCCAGAGAGAGAATACCATCAAAAAGAGCCGCGAGGAGGTTCTTGAGATCACCGGAGAGATCATCGGGTATGTCCGTGATCACCTCGGCTCCTGCATGTTCTCGGCGATGGATGCAACCCGAACAGATCTCCCGTACTTAATTGAGGTTCTGAAGGTGGCAGAAGATGCAGGTGCAACGGTTGTCAATATTCCTGATACCGTCGGTGTCTACACCCCAATGAAGATGAGTGAGCTGATCTCAGCGATCTCCCAGGAGATCACCGTTCCGATCGATGTTCATTGCCACAATGACTTCGGCCTCGCTGTTGCCAATACCACAACCGCAATCGAGGCTGGAGCCTCTCAGGTGCAGGTGACGGTAAATGGAATTGGTGAGCGTGCAGGAAACGCCGATATCGCCCAGACCGTTATGATCCTCGAGTCGATCCATGGTATCAAAACCGGGATCGAGACGACAAGGCTCGTTGAAACGTCACGCGTCGTCTCCAGGTACTCCGGAATCCCGATCACTCCGGTCCAGCCGGTCGTGGGAGATAACGCCTTTGCACATGAGTCAGGTATCCACTCGCATGGCATCATGGCAAACAGCCAGACCTTTGAGCCCGGGATCATGACACCCGAGATGGTCGGCCACCGCCGCCGTCTCGCCCTGGGCAAGCATGTCGGCAGGCATGCAGTCCGGCAGATGCTCTCCCTCGTCCATATCTCGCCATCTGATCGTCAGCTGGACGAGATCGTCGAGAGGATCAAAGCGATTTCGTCGCGTGGCCGCCGTGTCACTGACCATGATCTCTACACAATCGCCGAGGACATCATGGACATCCAGGCCATCGCAAAGACGATCGAGCTGCGTGACATCTCCATTATGAGCGGAAACCACTGTATCCCGACGGCGAGTGTCCGTGCCGTCGTCAGTGGGGTTGAAAAGACCGCAAGCGCCACCGGCAACGGTCCCGTTGATGCTGCAGTCCGTGCAGTCCTCGGCGTGATGCCGATAGCCATCTCTCTCAAAGACTTCCGGATCGAGGCAATCAGCGGCGGGACCGATGCCATCGGCCATGTCACGATCACCGTCGAGGATCAACAGGGAAGAACCTTCGACGCAAGCTCATCAGGCGATGATATCGTCCTTGCATCTGCAGAGGCGATGATCAACGCGATAAATCTCCTCCAGTGGACCGGGGAGACACCCTGAACTTTTTTATTCCTGGAAACCCTTTTCGTCAGGTATGCGGGAACCACGCCCTTTCTGCCTTGGTGGCAGATGGAAGACGAGCACCAGTACCACTCCTGTCATCAACCCCTATACCAAGGAAGAGGTAGCTCGCGTCTGTACGGGATCATCTGATGACCTCTTCATGGCAGCGGAGCATGCTGCGTCCGCCTTTCAAATAACCAAAACCCTCCCCACGTATATCCGGCGGCAGATCCTCCATACCATCGCGGCGCTTATGGAGGAGAGGCGTGATGACCTCGTCGCCGCCCTCATTGCAGAAGGCGGTAAGGTCTGGAAGGTGGCAAATGGCGAGGTCACCCGTGCGATAGAGACGATCACCATCTCTGCCGAGGAGGCATCCCGAATCACCGGGACGATCATCGCCCTCGATCGAACCCCCGGAGGGGCTGGTCATACCGGCCATCTCATCAGGGTTCCGGCAGGTCCTATCCTCGCGATCACCCCGTTTAACTATCCACTGAACCTCGCCTGCCATAAGATCGGGCCGGCGATCGCCATCGGCGCCCCCTTCCTCCTCAAACCGGCGACGGCAACCCCCCTCTCCTCCCTCATCCTTGCTGAGATCATTCTGGCCGCAGGATACCCTCCTGAAGCAGTATCGGTCATCCCGGCACCCGGATCTGTCGCAGATGCAATCATCTGTGATGAACGGTTTGCGTACCTCTCCTTCACAGGAAGCCCTGCTGTCGGGTGGGGGCTGAAGAAGCGGGCAGGGAGGAAGAAGGTCAGCCTTGAACTTGGGGGGAATGCAGCCGCCATCGTCTGCAGGGATGCCGATCTCCAGTATGCCGCATCCAGGGTCATTGCAGGAGGATTTGTCAATGCCGGCCAGAACTGTGTCTCGGTCCAGCGGGTACTCATCCATCACGAGGTGTATGAGGAGATGACCGCCAAAATCCTCTCAGAACTCAAGGCCCTGAAAGTCGGGGACCCCTCTGATCCCTCAACCGATCTGGGGCCGATGATCTCAGAGGAGGCGGCTGCAGCAACCGAGGATCTGATCAGGTCATCGGGGGCCCGGGTCATCGCGGGCGGCATCCGGGAGGGGGCTCTCCTCTACCCGACGATCCTTGCCGATGTCGATCCCGATCTCCCGATCTCATGCCAGGAGATCTTTGCACCCGTCATACTCCTGTCGCCCTACAGGACGGAGGAGGAAGCCTTCAGCATTGTGAATGCTTCGGAGTACGGCCTCCAGGCAGGCATCTTCACAGACTCCCTTGAGACGGCTCAGTTGGCCTTCTCTGCCCTTGAAGTCGGTGCACTTCTAATCAATGACATCCCGACATTCAGAGTCGATGAGATGCCCTATGGTGGGGTGAAGGGATCGGGAACTGGCCGGGAAGGTCCTGCATACGCTATTGCTGAGATGACAGTGGAAAAAATGTTGATAATAAATAGGAGGTGATTATGCCGCTTCGGGGGCCCGGCCCTCAAGAGCGTTTTTAACCTGCTGCTGAAGCTGCTCAAATCTGCCTGAGAACGCCTTCTCCTGCTTTTCAAGAGATTTGATCCGAAGCTCAAGTGTGTCGACCTTCTCGGAGAGCACCTTCTCGACATGATCTTTCTTCTGCTGAACCATAACTGATCCAATGGTCATATAGACATCAGCATCCTCTGCAGCCTCTTTCAGCTCCTCTTCCGCACGTTTCGTCTCACGGATGGTCATCTCATACTGGGACTTCTGAGAGACGATAGTCTGAAGCTGCTGCTGCATCTGCTGGAGCTGGGCGATCTGATTCTGGATTTTTTCGGGTATAGTCGGATTTTGGTTCATATATGTATCTCCTGCATCTCTTCTGCTATAGTAATCAGGCGAAGCCACATATTGAGAGCGGCTCGCAAAGCCGGGATATCACCGGCAGTCACTGAAAGGGAGAGGCGATCACCGTTACGGCTGATCGTGGCGTGTGATCGGTCACCAGTCTCATCGAGGGCCTCAGGTGCGAGCGCCTCATAGAGCCTCGCTGCATGAGGGGTCTCAAACCAGAACTCGGCATGATGCATTATGTCGCTAGCTGACACCTGTACAATCTCCTCTGCCTGCCGTCAAAGATGATTTTACCCTCTGCATCGTCTCTCAATGTGACAGGTACATATCTCGCCAGGAGATCATAAACCGATTGGTCTGAGACGAAGATTCCTCTCTGCATCGCCCCCTCACGGGATTCGACCGACCAGGTTGATATGATCACCTCGCCTTTCACCTCCCCCTCAACCTCGAGGCGGAGTGTCGTCTTCTCCTGCTGCTTCTCAAGAAAGATAAAGACCGGATCACGAGCTTCGAGATCACGAAGCCCGGCCTTGCCCCGGTTGATATGTTCACACCCAAGGGCAAATGCAAGATCCCGTGCAAAAGTCCGAAGCTCAGGTGACGGCCGTCGCGACGTCGTCAGGATCGTCATCTGGCTTTGAGGTCTTTGATACCCGCACCGCGCTCTTTAAAGAGGATACGGTGTCCGCAGTACGGGCAGCGGACATTGACATCGATCTCTACCTTCTTTTTGCAACGGGCACACTTATAGGACCCGGTCACGTCAGATTACGCCTCCTTCTTGGTTGCTGCCTCGATGTTTCTGAGTGCAACCTTCAGTCCCGGTGTCTGCGGGGTGTATGCTCCGCCTGCAAAAGCAAAGCCGCACTTTCTGCATCCCCAGATACCGGTTCCCTGCCGCTTCACCGAGAGGGTGTCGCATCGTGGGCAGAGGTGCTTGGCGCGCTGAACCTTCTCGGTTTCGTTGACGCTCTTTCTGATGAATCTTCCGTATCGCGGTCCATAGCGGCCTGCACTTCCTGTTACACGACCCTTTGCCTTATGTTTTCCCTTTACCATGATTGAAATCTCCGGGATATGTCTTACTCTATTTGCTATCCGTTCCTATTAAGTTACTCGATGACCTTGACATCCGCATCTCCCTTTGAGACACGATTGATGAGTGAGAAGAACTCCTCCTGCATACCTGCAGGTATCCTCACAATGCATATCCAGGACCCGTTCGCCTGCCACTCCTCCTTCTCCATTGTGACCATCGCGGCACCGGCTATCTCGCCATATCCTCGCGGAGCATAGTCCGAGGGGATTTTGACGGCATACCGCCGCTCGGCAAATTTGATCGGGAGGATCGGTCGTAAGGCTTTAACCACCTCTTTAACGAGCGCATCAACGGATTTGAAGGGATCAAAGTTTATTCGGACCTCTTCAAGTGCACGCTCGATCCGCTGTGGCGGGTGGGGAAGATTCGTCTGCGGATTTATCGCATTGCGTGCGATATACGTGATCACCTGCCGCTTCTTATCCTCTGCCCTCTGTTTCCGTTGCTCGGAGGTGAGATGAATCTCTCCCTTTTTGATGATCACCTCCGCTACCGTCTCAAAGTCCGTCGTCTTGAAGACCTTGTTCAGGGCTTCATCTGAGGCTTTCTCGACATGAGCGGCGTTCTCATAGACATATGCAGCAGCGACGGCATCTTCGATCCCAACCTCCTCTCCATCGCGGATCTTCTGGGCGAGGTCGGGATCAACCAGGATCTCAAACCGTTCTCCATGCGTTTCATAGCGCGCGACAACGGCATCATCAAGAGGGATCATTGATCTCCCTCACTGCTCGAAGGTCTCGACACAGACAGCAACCTCTTCGGAAGTCATCTTCCGGAATGTTCCTGACTGTATTGAGACGATGCCGATCTCAACGGTGTTTACATCAAATTTCCCTTCGGTTGCTGCGTGGAGTGCCTTGAGACCAAGGAGAATCGCTTCCTTACAGGAGTTTTCAGGGTTGTACTCCTCCTCAAAGACCTTCATAACCGCCGGCCTGCCAACACCAATGCCTGTCGCCTTATACTCAAGGAGCGTACCGGATGGATCGGTCTCAAAGAGATGGGTCTTTCCGTCAGAGATTCCGGCAATCAGAAGTGCGGTTCCATAGGGGCGGGCACCACCGAACTGCGTGTAGGTCTGCATATGGTCGCAGAGCCTCTTTGAGAGGGTCTCGATATCGATCGACTCATCATACGAGACGCGGTTAATCTGTGCCTCGATGCGCGCACGGTCGACGAGGGCGCGGGCATCACCGACAAGGCCGGATGATGCCACACCGATATGTGCGTCGATCCGGAAGATCTTCTCGATGGATGAGGGCTCAAGAAGCCGTGAGCTCACCCGCTTGTCGACGATGAGGACGACGCCTTCCTTACATTTAATCCCGACAGCAGTTGTTCCCCGCTTCACTGCTTCACGTGCATACTCGACCTGGTAAAGGCGGCCGTCCGGACTNAAGACGGTGATCGCCCGGTCATATCCCATCTGACTTGGTTGTGGTTGCATGAAAACTCTCCATATCGTCTTTCGTGAGAAATACTACTTCCTGACCTTTCATATCTCTTCTGATAAGGTCAATCTTTCCATCGGCATAGTGTATGCCGGAATGGTTCCCCCCATTGATGACACAGGTGACCTCATCCCCAGTGATAATAGGACGGATCTTCTTTTTGAGTGCTTTGATCGTCCCTGACGTGCTGATCGCCTGAAGATGAACAGGAGTCTGATGTGCAGTCCGGACTGTTGTGAGGGCAGTACAGAGCTTGTCTTCCCATCCTCTTCTGCATCTGATGATAAGATATTGCCCTTCCTGCCGGATGGTGCCGGCATGGATCTCTGCTGCAGTGATATCCCCATACAATGAAGAGATCGCCTCGGATATGGCAATATGCCAGTCCCTCTCATCGGCCAGAATAGCCGCCGGCCTGATCCTGGCAAGGACGTACCGCCGGTTCTCCCTGAGGGTTGGTGGAAGCGGCTTCACGAGACCACCCGTGGCGATGAGGATTCCAGTAAGATTTCCGGGATGGTTGCAAAGGCGGTGAGCACCTCTTCTTTCTCCATCCCAAAGAGTCCGCAGAGTAAAATCATCTCACGGACCGAGCGCTGATCAAGGATAGACTCTGCCCCGCTCCCGAGGGCAAATGGGAACTCGTACTTCCTCTGGAGGGTGAGGAGCTCCCTATACCGGGTCAGCACCTTCTGGCGGGTATGACCCCGGCAGGCGATGAGCAGCCCGATCTCAAGGTGGATCGCCACCTTCTTCTCAGCGGCAAACCGTGCAGTTACATGATCGAAGGCGTTCCTCCGGGTCTGACAGATCCCGGTGAGAAGGGCGACACCCGGTGTCTGGATGACAGATCGGTTGAAGCTGCTCTCACCTGCAGCGACCCCGATGATCGATCCCCTCTGCTTTCGTACTGCGGCGTTGACCGCCTTCATAGTCCCCTCATGGACGACGGCTCCTTTCAGAATAGAGACGCCGTGATACTCAGCAGACGGATTATCAATCACAACGAGAGTATCAAAACCATACTCGCGGGCGGTGAGCGCCATTCGCCGTATGGTCGAGTCGCCCCGTGGATGGGGATGGATGAAGACATCCGTGACCGTCATAAAAAAAGAGGGATTATTTCCCCTGGTTCTTGTGTGAACGGATGCTTGGGCGGGTCTTCTCAGTACCCTTTCCGCGGTGGCGCATTCCACGCCCTTTCCTGCCTGCTGAGGTCTTGCCACGGAATACACGGTTCTTCTGGTCACAGATCCAGTTGAGTGTCGAGTCGTTTTTGACGGATGGGTGGTCGCGGTCGACGAGGATGACCTCGAAGAATTTCCGGACACCATCTTCTCCGACCCAGTAGGAGTTGAGAACCTCCATGTTCGGATACCGTCTGCCGGCTCGCTCTTCTCCAATCCGCTGGATGCTCTTTCCTGCGGTGACCCGGGCCATACCCATTCTGGCAGTCCTGCGGCCACGGATATAACGGGATTTTCTTCTTCCTCCACGGCGGACCTGCACGCGGACGACGATAATACCCTGCTTTGCTTTATACCCGAGTGTACGGGCGCGGTCGATACGTGTCGGATGATCGATCCTGACGACCGACCCCTGACGCCGCCACTTCTGCATGCGGTGCCAGAGGAGTGCTTTTACTTCCGTCTCGTCAGGCTTCTTCCAGGCCTCACGGACGTACGAATACATAGATCGTGACATAGTTGCTCCAGGTTCAGCTCTTTTGAGCCACATTCCTTTACGGGATAGATCCCGTGTGCGTATTTGTTCGTTACGAGCGCAGATAAAGATGTCTGGTTACGCGGTGCCCTTCTCTTTTAAAAGAACCCGGATCCCCTCAATACGGGTCGTCGGGTACTGCCCGCCTTCATCCTTCTCGGCCGACTTCACCATATCCCAGATGGTGAGAAGGGCGACCGAGACGCCGGTGAGTGCCTCCATCTCAATACCGGTCTTCCCATACGTTTTGACGGTGACAAGGCAACTGATATACTCGTCTGTCTCTGTAAACCCGACCGAGACACCGCCGATGGGGAGGGGATGGCACATAGGTATGATCGATGACGTCTCTTTCACCGCGAGGATGGCTGCCACCTCCGCTGTTGCAAGGACGTTTCCTTTAAGGGCTGTTCCATCCCTGATCGCAGCAAGCGTCTCCCTGCTCAGGTATATCCTCCCTTCTGCGGTTGCAGAACGGGAGACATCGGGCTTTCCGGTGACATCGACCATCCGGACATGCCCATCTTTGATATGAGTAAATTCTGTCATCAGTCTGATTCTCCATATAGTATCCGGGCGATGAATTGAAGAAGATCACCAGCCACCAAGCCATCACCAACTCCCTGTGCTGCAGACTCCCCGGCAACACCGTTTGCATATGCGGCGACACAGGCCGCCTCAAATGCAGGCATCCGGCAGAAGAGCCCTGCGGCAATCCCGGCGAGGATATCCCCGGTACCCCCCACAGTCATTGCAGGGTGGCCGGTCCGGTTGAACCGCACCCTTTTCCCATCGCTGATGATGTCGGTCTTCCCTTTCAGGAGGATCACACTCCTCCCAGCTGTCGCATCGGAGACGGTCGCAGCTTTATCCAGGATATTGCCCTCCGGTCTCCGCCCAAAGACACGTGCGAACTCCCCTGCATGCGGGGTGTAGATCGTCTCGGACCCCTCCGGGAGCGGGAGGCGGAGTGCATCTGCATCGATGACGGCCCTCCGGGCGGCCTCTGCAACTCTGCGGGCCACATTCTGGCTTTGTGTGCCCATCCCGGGCCCAATAAGGACCACGTCCGCCTCTTCTGCATGTGCGATCAGCATCTCCGTGTCATCCTTGCCTATGATCCCGCCTGCAACCGGGATATGGATGAGATCCGGATAGTCAAAGGGGCGTGGGGTCGCCACCCTGACGATATCCGCACCTGCGCGGAGCGCGGCTAGGCCGGCAAGATACGGCGCCCCCTGATATGGGCCCCCGCCGATGACGAGGACCTTCCCTCCCGCACCTTTATGAGAACCGCTCTGCTTCGCAGGAATGAGAAGGAGATCCCCAGGGCCTGTGCAGCACTCAGCCTCAACCGGAATCCCGATATCCGCCACTTCTGTTGCATCGCCTTTGCTCCGGTGAAATGCAAGGGTGCAGTCGGCTGAGATCCCCGGGGTAGGGAGATCTGCTGAAAGGATGAACGCATCCGACTCCACTGCCATCCGGACACAGGTCGCGATCGGCTCACGGAGGGGACCCGTGACACCAGTCCCGATGAGTGCATCGATGATGAGATCAGCAGATGAGAAGAGAAGATCAAGATCCAGGAGATCATCCCGGCAGGCGATCTCATGAATTGGGATCCCGCATCGCCTGAGTGCCAGGAGGTTCGCTGCCGCATCACCCTGCCGCCCCCCTGACAGGGAGATGCAGGTGACCTCTGCATGCCGGGCAAGATATCTGGCGGCGACGAAGCCATCACCCCCGTTATTTCCTTTTCCACAGAGGATGAGGATCTGGGCAGGGGACTCCATGAGTGCCCGGTCTGCAAGCGCCTTGCCTGCACTCTCCATCATCTGGAGGGTCGAGACTCCGAGTGCAACGGCGTTTCTCTCGATCGCCTGCATCCGGCGCGGAGTCACCAGCCCTTCATCCACCCATTCCGATACCCTGTACGGCATAGCACACCTTTGATGTATTGGAAGATCATATCTATTAGTGTATGGCTTTTACTGACGATCTCCGTGAGGCATCGGAGATCATCAGATCTGCATCCTCGGTGACGATCCTCTCACATATCGATGCCGACGGCATCGCAAGCGAAGCGATCCTGAGGGAAGCAGTATCAAGACAGGAGATCCAGACGAAATCGGTCTTTCTCAGGCAGCTTGAACCTCTGATGATGAAGTGGGTTCCACATGATGAGACCCTCAAGATATTCGTTGATCTTGGTGCAGGCCAGCAGAACCTCATCGAAGAGCATGGCCTGAGGGAGGATGAGGTCCTCATCCTCGATCATCATATCAGCCAGCCATCAAATATCGAGTACCGTCAGGTTAACTGCCTCCCGTATGGGATCGGGAAGCTCTCTGCGGCAGGCATTGCTTACTTTGTCGCCCGGGAGATGGATTCTAAAAACCGGGACCTGGCAAAGCTTGGTGTCGTTGGAAATATCGGTGATATGATGGCGCGTGAGGCGTGCGGGCTTGTCGGCCCTGCCCGGGAGATCGCGCTCGATGGCGTCTCCGCGGGTAATGTCAGGATGAACCCTCATGATCTCAACTGCTACGGCCTCTCGACACGCCCTATCCATATCTGCCTTAGTTACAGTGATGATCCGATCATCCCGGGGATCAGCAACAACCCAAATGGTGCGCAGGCATTCCTTGAGAGGCTCGGGATTACTCTTCGTGACACCGATGGCAGTTGGAGGGTATGGGAAGAGCTGCCTGATGAGGAGAGGAGGACGATCGCATCTGCAGTCGTTGAGCAGCTGATCGCACATGGAGAGCCGGTGAACCGGATCTTCGGGGAGTCCTATATCTTCCCGGACGAAGCACCGAGATCTCCACTCAGAAATGCCTCTGAGTATGCTACGATGCTGAATGCCTGTGGACGATGGGCTCGTCCCGATATTGGCAGCGCGGTCTGCACCGGGGATCGGGATCTACAGTACCGCAAGGCCGAACATATGCTCCGGCATCACAGAAGCGTCATCAGAGAGCTCTTCCAGTACATCCTGGATACAGGCGTTACCAGAACCGATAACCTGCAGTGGATTCATACAGGAGACCGGTTCCCTGACACCATCGTCGGGATTGGGGCAGGCATGGCCCTCTCAAAACTCGACTGGAAACGTCCGATCATGGTCTTTTGCACCCTTCCCGATGATCCCGAGGTGGTGAAGGTCTCGATGCGGACGGTCGAGCGGGTTGTCCAGAGAGGGATCGACCTCCAGGCAGCGCTCTGTGAAGCATCTGAACGGGTAGGTGGTGCAGGTGGCGGACATGCAATCGCCGCAGGGGCGTATATCCCTGCAGGGACGGAGGAAGTTTTTGTCAGAGAGATCGATGATATCCTCGCACGGCAGTCTTCGTCGTGTGCGGAGAATAGCTGAATTTCAGTTTGGACGAGGAGCGGGAGAGGCACTCTTTCCAGAGACATGTACGTTTCAGTACTCAACATCAAAGAGGATACGCTATGTCAGTGATGGTGGCAGGAGGCTTGCCACGGTCCGTGCACAGGACGGGCGGCTCACCCTCAGCTATGATGGTGCTGAACGTATCCATGCGTTCTGTGCGGCTCCCAGGGGTCGGGTTGTAATTCATCCGGAGGCAGTCCCCTTTGTCATTGCAGGCAAGAACGCGATGGCAAAACATGTGATTCGGGCAGATCCGGATATTCGGGCAGAAGACGAGGTCTTCGTCGTCGATGAGGAGGATACACTCCTTGCGACCGGTATGGCGGCCCTCTCAGGGTCAGAGATGCTGGAATTTAAGTACGGTGGTGCCGTAAAAGTACGGCAGGGAAGGGATAAGAGATGATGCCAGGTGGAATGAACCCAAAAAAGATGAAACAGATGATGAACA
>SL_3KL_010_SEDDRAFT_10003967_pt1 | contig 13418 bp, 4 predicted proteins | sample SodLakKL_010_SED_2_FD_10381 | JGI IMG/M metagenome (IMG submission 10381)
TTTTCATATAAAAACAATTATCCTGGAAATCCGGAAGACCCCTTTGGCGAAATGCTGGAAAGGTCGTTCCAAACCTTTTTGTATGAAGCTGCCATTCCGATCCTGGACCAAACCGGACATCCCAATCCGATTTATAATATCAATACTACTTTTACCGCAACACCGTTTTTACCGCAGGGTGATGTGATGCATGGCATGATTGTGCGTGCAAAAGCATTTAAGGAAGGCTATTTGCCAAGTTCGGTGGCGACTAAATCCTTTTTTGTCGGGGATGCAATTGAACAGCGTTTCAAACTGCCTGTGTTGTCTGTTTCTTTGCCCGATTCATCGCTTTTTGATTATTACCGGGGAATATACACCGCCGGACAGCTGTTTGATGAATGGCGTGAATACAATCCGGATACAGAAATATGGCCGGGAGCACCTGCCAACTGGAACAATAGCGGAGATGAATGGGAAAAAGCCATTCATTTGGCACTTTTTGATCAAAACGGGGACCTGGAGTTGGATCAAAATTTTGGATTCCGAATTCACGGGGGTTGGAGCCGCTCCAATCCGAAAAAGTCATTCCGGTTGTATGCCAGAAATATTTATGATGTGGATAACATCATAAATTATCCTTTTTTCCCGGATGATGGCCGACGGCTCGACGGTGAGCCGGTAACCGAATTCAAGCGCGTTTTGTTGCGTGCCGGTGGAAATGACAGCGACATGCTCCGCGATGCAACGGCGGCCAGNATCATGCAAAACAGCCATGTCGGTGTTCAGAGAACCCGGCCGGCGGTGCATTTCGTTAATGGCGCCTATTGGGGACTGATCAATATCCGCGACCGGCAGGACCGTTACCATATTGCTTATGAGTATGACATTGACCCCGATAATGTGATCATTCTTGATGCACCCTATGACCATATCACCGAATCGCAACTCGAAGAAGGCATTCCTGAAGATATTGAACTTTTTAATGATTTTTTTGATTTTGTGGTGTCGCAAGATATGGCAGATGAGGATAATTTCCGCGCGCTGCAGGAGATGATCGAAATTGACAGTTATCTCGACTATTACTTGATGTTTATTCATCTTTCCGCCAACGATTGGGGCGGACAGGACTATCCCGGTGCCAAACATTTCAGATTCTGGCGTGTGCGTGAAACATCCCTGAAACCATATCAGGATGGCAAATGGCGTGTGATGGTTTGGGATTTTGACGGCCACTTCTCGAATTTTAACAGAGAGGTACTCACTGAGGTCATGGATTCTGCCAATAAGCCGTCGCGCCTGCTCCTCAATATAATGGAAAATGACATCTTCCGGAACCTGTTTATTAACCGTTTTGCCGACCTGATGAACACGAACTTTTTGCCCGAATTTATCCTGGAAACCATTGAAGAAATGTTGGAGCCCATCCTGTCGGAGATTCCATACGAGAGCGCGCGCTGGAATCACAATCCGACACCCGGTTATGGTGTGATGCGTAGCTTTGCGCGGGATAGGCCTTCAGTTCAAAGAGCTGAAATTCTGGAAGTCTTTAATTTACCGGATACAAGTTTTGTTACATTAAAAGCAGATCCGTCAGCAGGACATATCCGCATCAATACCATAAATATCTCAGCAGGCACCCCGGGAGTAGAAAACCCGGCTGATTGGACAGGCATCTATTTTCACGGAGTCCCTTTGGAGCTGGAAGCGGTGCCCGCTCCGGGCATGATGTTCAGTCATTGGGAAGGATTGCCGGAAGGCACTCCTCCGCGGGCAACGGTAATGCTGGAGGAAGACATCAGCATCACCGCACACTTTAAAAATGCCATCGTGCACTACTGGCATTTTAATGACCTTCCCTCGGCCAATTATTACCTGACTGTTGATGCAGACCACACCATTTTTCCGGGAGAAGCGCGTATAACCTATCCCGGAACCGGACCTGGTTATATGGATCGCACAGACGGTACGAATCTTAACAGCCAAATGGGAGCAGAGGCCGGTTACGGACTGCGTGTGAGAAATCCTTCAGATACCAGATCTCTGGTGTTTAAAGTGCCGACGACGGGGTTTGATGATTTGGAGTTTTCTTATGCAGTTCACCGGACCGCCAATGGTGCTCGTGAACAGGCACTGTGTTATTCTCCTGATGGAGGGCAAAATTGGAAATCCATTGCAAGGGATATTCCGGTTACCGGGGAATACAGGGTGCATTCTTTTGATCTTTCAGGTTATGATGGGATCAATAACAATCCCGACCTTCAGTTGCGCATCACCTTTACGGATGAAGCTGCCGGAAACAGTTCCGGCAACAACCGTTTTGATAATGTAGTTATTAAAATCCCCACATTGCAAATTGATACTTTTAGTCCACCCCCGGCTATTGTTGAAAGGCCTTATGAACATAGCCTTTCAGCAAAAAAAGGGAATGATCCCTACCGTTACCGGCTGATAAGCGGCAGTCTTCCGCCAGGATTGAGCCTGTCTGAAGCAGGTTTGATATCAGGTAAGCCTGTCGAAACCGGCACTTACGCATTTCAAGTTGAGGTCACCGACCAGGATGAGTATTTTGACTGTCATACGTTTGTAATCACTGTTTACGAGCCTTCGCTTTTGCATTATTGGCATTTCAATGATTTGCCTGATCACGAAATTGATACTGTTGCTACTGATTTTAGCGTCAGGGAGATGGGGGCGCTTTATTATTTTGGTGCTGGTGATGGGTACATGGACCGAACGGAAGGCACCGTGATGAATGCCTGGGAGGGTGTGATTGCCGGTCATGGTTTGCGTGTGCGAAACCCCTCTGCAATCAGACAGTTGCGCTTCAGGGTGCCGTCAACAGGACATCAATATTTGACATTTAGCTTTGCCGTGCATCGAACCAATAATGGTGCCCAGTGGCACCAATTGCAATATACATTTGATCAGGGGCAAAACTGGCACGATATCAGTGAACCTTATCGTATCACGACCGACTATACCGTGCGAACATTTGACTTAAGCGGGTATCCTGAAACATGGGATCAACCTGAGCTGATGTTGCGGGTTTTGTTTCAGGGCCCTGAGGCGGCAAATCAATCGGGGAATAACCGGTTTGACAATATTGCGCTATATGGCATTACAAAACCGATTGATCTGGAAGATGATGACCTCTTTGTTTTTCCGAATCCTGTGCGTGATGGTGTCATCAATATGCTGAGGCCCCATACGATCCGTATTTATGATCGGACAGGACGGAAAGTGTTTGCGGCAGAGGATGTGATGACTGTTGAGTTACCCGGGCTTTCCCCTGGGGTATATTTTGTTATTTCCAATGATGGAAAATACGCCAAAGTGATCATTCTCTGATAACGATTACATAATGATCATGCGACGCGTACTACTTCCTGCTCCGGTTTCGATACGATAAAAATAGATTCCCGGTGGCAATGATGATGCATCGAAAGGTACTTCGTGATACCCCGGACTGAAGTGATCATTCAGGAGTCGTTTGATGTGGAATCCTTCCATGTTAAAAATATCAATGCGCACACCCCCGCCCTGTATTACTTCAAACGGGATGATTGTATGTTTGTGGAAAGGGTTGGGATAATTTTGTTTCAGCAGGATACCTGTTTCAGGCTGTCTTGAAGAAAGGTCAAATCGCTTTCCCTGCAATGCAATGTTGTCAAAACGGTTGTTGCCGGAGGCTCCGGCTGCCTCATTGCCAAGAAATGANATCCGGACCCTCAGGTCAGGGTTGTCATTTACCTCCGGGTAATCTGAAAGGTCAAAGCTTCTGATGGCGTATGGCAGGCCAATTGTGTAAGAGTCCTCCACAATTGTCCAGGAGCTTCCCTGGTCTGCTGAGAATTCAAGCGACTGTTGCCTGGCTCCATTGCTGGTGCGCTGCACGGCAAAGGAGAAAACCACGTTTTCGTAACCGGTGGTTGGTACATTCAGGATCAGATGCCGTGTGTCCGAGGGGTTACGAACCCTGAGTGCATAACCTGCTTCTGCATTTAGCTTTGCATTGAGCAACGTGCCATCCGTTCTGTCCATGTAGCCGGCACCCGTTCCGGGATAGGCTATATTTCCCCTTGTTGTTGTTAGTGAATGATCGGTGATTACCTGATCCAGTATCTCATTCCCCAGATTATTAAAGTGCCAGTAGTGGATCAAAGACATCTCTTCAACTGTCATGGAGAAAAGGTGGTTGTCGCTGCTCCCGGCCTGATCTGTAACTTCGATAATAAATGCAAAGCCTCCCGGAGCATTTGGTATCCCTGAGAGCATTCCTTGCTCTGAGAGCGACAATCCTTCAGGAAGGGCTCCGGCAATCAATTCAAAAGAATAGGGTGGTGTTCCTCCGGATGCTGAAAAATAATAATCAGGATAAATGTCATTGAGAAATCCGGCAGGAGGGTTTTTGGTGTCCATACGCAGATTTATAGCTGCTCCACTGAGTAGCATGTTGTCAAAACGGTTGTTGCCATCCTCGTTTGCGGCTTCATCGCCTTCAAAGTGGATTTTGAACTGCAGGTCAGGATTATCATTTGCTGCATCATCATCAGAAAGATCAAAAAAGAAAACATTGTAATCTGTGTGGATGTAATAGTTTTCCTCAAGTGTTATCCAGTTTGCTCCCGCATCAACAGAATAATACATGCTTTGTCCTTGTGCCCCATTCGTGGTACGGTGTGCAGCAAAGCTGAACCGGATATCTTTGTAGCCTTCTGATGAAGCCTCTATATGCATGTGTCTGGTGCTGGAAGGGTTTCGTAACCGCAAACCGTATCCGGCAGAAACGTCCTGATGAACATTCAGCAAGGTGCCGTCGGTTCGATCCATGTAGCCGTCACCACTCCCCGGGTATGTGATCTCTGCTGCGCCTGAAGCACTGTAATCTGCCTGAACCGAAGTTAAGGTTCCTTCCGGCAGGTTGTTAAAGTGCCAGTAGTGGACCATTGCGTTTTGATAATGTGCTGTAAGGGTTCTGTTGTCTGTGAGATTGATTTGCTGTAAAGGATCTGTCGGATTCGCGATGTCCGCTCCTTCCCAGTAACTAAAATAGTAGCCTGGATTTGGAAGGGCTGCAACCTCAAGTGGTATGTCTTTAAAATAGGTACCGGTGAAAGGAAGGTTATTGCCATACAGTTCCTTTGTGTTTATTCTGATACCACCATGTGCAGGACTGGCTGTTTTTAAAGTGATTTCAGCCGATTCACCAAGATCGAATTGGTCAGCAATAAACTGTCTCATATATCCGGGACGTTCAAGCGCGAAGTCGCGCATTACATCTATCTCTGACTCCCAGTGGTCCATGTCGTGAGGCATGCGCCAGCGATGTATGTGCTCTGCCATTTCGGGCAGATACAACTCCCGGTAGGCTTCAAGCTTTTGAACCACCACTTGTTCGTGAAAAATGGTGTTCAGCAAATCCTGGAAGCGCAGTATGAAGTAGTTTCTGAAGTCTTCATTTTCGACCAGTCTTCTGAAAATGAGTGTGGACCAGGGTGGATTTGGCCACGACGGACCGTTTGGTTCGAGGGCAAAGGCCAGCGTGTTGTGGGCGGGTCCCTCCTCCACGCCTGTTACGTAATCGAAGTTTAAGCCAAATCCAAAATCGGTGTCGAATACCTGCCACCGCCAGCGGCCGTCAAGTCCGTAGGGTGCATCCGGCTCGTAGTTGTCTCTGTGAAAGCGCCAATACTGAAGGTTGTTTCCCGGCCAATCGGTATTCATAAAATAGATGTGTGCAATTTGGTGATCCGCAAAGTTTTCAACATCCATCTGGGTGTTGATGTAATTGTAGTTATTCTGGTCAGTTACACCTTGGTTGTTTAGAAAGTTGAACATGTCGAGATAATGGTCGATACCTGCCGGGTTGCCGCTGTCAAACTCTGCGTCTTTTTCCAGAATGGTATAATCCATCTCTTCTTCTATGCCATAATGTGTTTGCAGGTACCTGTTGTCCAGCCTGTCGCGGATATTATGAATACCCCAGTATTCACCATTAATGAACACAATTGCGGGGCGCGAATATTGCATGTCGAGATTCAGGCTTGTCAGCAATGACTGCATAAAAGCGTCTCTGAAGATGACGTCACCCCAGTCATTTCCGCTGTTGCGCAGAAGAAAGCGTTTATAGCGTTCAATATCTTTATCAGGAAACAGGTAATAATCTACCCATGTTGTTCCATAATCGTCGCGTGCGTACATGCGCAGGCTTTTGCGCGGACGGTTGCGGCTGGTGCCACCGTGGATGCGCGTCCCCATTTCCTGGGCAAAAGCGAGGGAACCATGCGACTCATAAAACTCAAAATGAACCAGCCGTTCCCATTCACGGCCACGTTGCGAATAGTTTACGTGGTTACCGTGTACATAAATGCCGGTGTCTGGTTCAAAGAATGCACCTGAATGCGCGTTGATGGAGATTACCGGCATGGAATACCTGTTTGTCCCGGTGTCATCAACCAGATAGCTCCCGGTTTTTATGTTACTGGAGGTTTCAGGGTTAATGAAGGTGGCGGCCCGGATGCTGTTAAGCTTTTGTATTTCACCCGCAGGTGGCTGCCAGTGTTCGTTGTAAGGATGTCCGGGACTCAGGTTGTTTGTCGGGATTAATGATATTACATTGGGATCACCGGCTCTGTCATGGATGAGAATGGGCTCTTCGTGAAGAAGGCTGTTGTTGTCGGGCGGTGATCCGTCTGTGGTGTATCTGATAATTGCTTCCGGAACCACATTGTCAAAGGTGTAAAATCCCGGATCATAGGTGACGCCGTCAAATGTAACAGTAGCATCTGTAATCTCGCTGCCCGTTTCGTCCTCCACAATAAAAACAATTGTTGCGAAACCCTCCGGTTCCTCAGGATCGATCACACCCCAGATGTCATGAAAAGAGATATTGCCGAACACACTCACCTCCCTGTTGGGCTGGCCGCTCCACTCACCGCCTCCCCATCCTGCATTCAGAAAGTACTTGTAAGCGTATTCACCCGGACCCAGGTTAAAAGAAATAGTATAGGTGAGCGGATCATCATCAAGAGGTTGCATCTGCATGTCAGGATTGCTGCCGGGCTCCGGCCAGTTTGGCTCAACCATGTTACCGCTGATGTATACGTTGTCGCCAGACTGATATGGGGAGTCGCTCATGTCCACAAAAAAGGTGACAGTATAAGATTCATTTCTTTCATACAGGTCTTGAAGCTTATTGAGAGATTTGTTGTCTTTTTTGTTTTGAAGAAGGGTTATGTNCACATAAACAACTCCGGGTGTGGCCGTAACTGTTCCATTTGCTGTTTGATAACCGTCTTTTGACACGGAATATCCATATTCACCATCATACGGTGTACTAAGGGTCAGGTAAAAGGGTTGGTTGTAAAAGCCGCCTGTGTGAGAAAACTCCGGAGGATCAATGTAGTTTGGTTGATCGGCCTGGGCAAGAGAAAAGAAGAAACTTAAAACACACACCAATACCGCCCTGGTCGTTAATGGCCGGGTCAATGGATTATGGTTGAATGGTTTCATGTTTGGATTTATTAGGTGAGGTAATTAACTTTCATCAAAAAAGAGGTTCACGTTTTTGATGTCAGGTTCTTGCTTGAGAGCCTTTACCATAAGATTACCGTCGTTGTCATGTCGTAAAAAAACGTGGTAAGAGAATTCAATCATATCGTGGTCAGGTTCTCCGATTGCTTTTACATTGATCAGTTTAAAATTCCTGCAAAACTTTTTAATGATGTCATCGGGTTTCGCTCCCGATACGCCACTGTCAGTCATCAATATCTGCAAGAGGTATTCCCTTTTCTTACCAAGGCCGAAATTAAAATAGCTAATAATTAGAAATATGAGGCTAATGAACAAAGTTCCGAAAATCGCAACGGCATACATTTTTACCCCGGCAGCAAGGCCAATTGTGAGTGCAAAGAAAATAAACATGATATCTGTAGCATCTTTAACGGCGGTTCTGAACCGGATGATTGACATCGCACCTACCATGCCAAATGCCCGTGCCAGGTTGTTTCCGATCACCATAATCACGATAGATGTAATCATCGTAAGCATGATCATCGAGATGGCAAAAGAGGAACTGTAGTTCAGTCCCTTGTAGGTATGACGGTAAAGTAATGATATGATGATACCGCAAAACAGGGCCACGATCAGGTTAAAGACCACGTCGCGCAAACTGATTGACAAGGTAAATATGTCTGCAAAATCTTCTACCATATTTGTCTTTTAATAGTGAACAAATGATTTGTTTACGTCAAAGCCAATCGTATACTTTGACAATGCCTCCGTGCGGAGTTTGAATTCATGCACGATGTTTTTTGCCCATGCAGGCATCTCATCTTCAAAATATTTAATCTCCAAAATGAAATGGCTTTTAAAAAGCATACGCATATTATCTTCTGCATACAACTCGCTCAAACGCGGATAATTTCTGCTTCTGATATTTTTGTCAAAAGTAACCCTGGTGCCCGGGTTCAGCTTGCCGTGATAGGCCTCTCTTTCATAGCTAACAAGGGTTGTAGGGATCAGGGGCTTTCGTTTCAAATGAAAGAANAATTTTCCGGCATCTTCCAGGGCGTCCTCTTTTTTTTGTCCGAACCCGCCAATTATGTATTTTTCGAGCATTCCTGTGCTGATCAACTTATCTAGTTTTCTGTAATACACAGCAGCTCTGTTTTTGCTGATTCTGTTTCCGTTTTTTCTTTTTACTTCCAGGACAACCTTTTCGTCGCTTATGTTTTTATTATACCCCCGCACCCTGAGCTTTTTTCTGCTCATGAGGCCTGCATGTTTTTCGTGGTAAAAAGCCAGGTCAGGGCTGTCGAAATAGATGCTGCGTACCGTATATTGCGGAATCCCGTTACCATTGGCTGACGCAAGGATATCAGGCCTTACGAATCCGCTGAAACGGTTTCGCAATGCATCCAACATGTAGTTGGGGACCAAATATTTGCGTTCATATCTGTGCATGGCAATTAATTCGTGTAAGCGATACGGGACTTTCTTAACAAATACGATGGCAATGAAACAGGATCGCTGTGAATCCGGGCGTCCACGATCATGTTTGGAATTAAAGGACTGTAATTGTTTTCATTATGGATGATCACGGAGACAAAAACTTTAGGTTGTCTGTTAAAAATTCGCACGCTGTTATCAATCCCAATCACTTCGCCATGATATTCAATGTTTGCATAGACCCCTTTCAGGGTAGCCTGCTGACCCACTGCTATGAATTTCGTTTCAGAAATGTCAACCGGTATAAAAACAATCAGTGATGAGGTATCGGCAATCCGGATCACCACATCGGCATCGATTCCCGCCGGGTCACGTTGCCTTATTAGTTGCCCATTGAAAGGGGCAGTGATATGCATATTGCCTGCATGATCGTGAAGATGCATTTTTTCAGTGTGTAATGATGAAATTCTTGCTTCAATGGATCGAATTTCCTCTTCCTTTTCTCCGGCCAAAACTGCCTCCAATGCAGATTGTGCAATTTCGAATTGATGCTCGCGTACAAGCAGGTCATTCATTGCAAGCTCATGCTCCTGCTGGGAAATCAATTGTTCTTCGTATAAATGTGTAATCCTCCGGGTAATCTTCTTTTGTGTTTCCAGCTCCTGCCTGGCCAGTTCAACCTGATCCCTGGCAATGTTAACTGCCTCAGGACGTTCACCGGACTTCAGGATATCCAGCAGCGACTCCTGGTATGCGATTGCACCCCTTTTTTCAAGGATGCTAAGGGAAAGATCACTGGAAAAGACCCAGGCAATCGTATCTCCCTGACCAACCATCTCATGCTGCAACAGATCATTGTTGAACTGAAAAGATACAATGTCACCCCGCTGGAATTCCAATACTTTATATTCGTTCAAAATGCCACTCCGGTGATCTTCAAGTATGTTTACCAGGGTCCCGTCAAAAGTTTTATACAGGCCCCATTCTTTAACGGGTTTGACCATTCCTTTGGCACGAATATTATACGGTATTTCAAGAAACAAGATACTCAGGGTAAAAAGTATCAGAACAGTAAAAATAATGGCCAGCGCTTTTTTCATGATGATTAGATAAACCCCGCACTTTACAAATTTGTAGAATGCTTCAAATATGGTACAAAGATATAAAGTTTACACTTAGTGTGGGTATATATGCCACGCCAAAGAATTTTTTGACTTTGGCAGGACTCATAACTTGTTTGCTGTATTAACTTCTTCTTCCCATGAAAATCATGATGTAATAGAGCAGTGTGGCAAGTGAGGCCAGCGCAGCAACCACATAGGTTAACGCAGCCCATTTCAGCGCATCTTTCGCCCGTTAAAAACCGTTAAGTCTTTTTCATCAATTTTTGTAGGAATTTGCGATTTATATTTAATTTTTCTATTTTTGATAGCCATTAAAACAATACCGAGTTTGTTCGTTGTATTGGTTTTATGTCTGGCAACGATGAATTTAGCTGTTTTTAAAATGAATTAACGTTCTTTGCTTATTTTATTAATTATTAACCAAAACTAAAGTTATGAAGAGAAAATTAACATTATTAATGGTTTTGTTTCTTTCGGGGACATTGATGTTTGCAAATCAAGGTTTGACGGAGAGAAATAATGTTCATGGAAGCATCGCTGTTGAGGATGATGCAATCGACGATTTCCCATGGACAGAAGGCTTTGAAGCCGATTGGATTGGCGATCCCGAAGCGCCTGAAGGCTGGACCGTAGTTAACGGTGTTGATGGCAGCTACTGGGAACAACATACCACTTCTTATGCCGGAAATTACTCAGCACGTTCATATAATGGTTTTGCCTCAGGTAATGAGGCCGATGAATGGCTGATTAGTCCTGCGCTTGATCTTACGGGAGATTATGGTTTCATGCTGAGTTTTTACGGTAATTCCGGTTCAGCTCCGGATGGTACACGGGAAAACATGCGGATCATGATTCTTGACGACGTATATGATAATGTCGCTGATTTGCATGCCAATGCCACAGAGATCATTGTTATCCCGTTCACTGGAAACTGGGAGGAGTACATGGTAAGTCTGGTTGATTATTCAGGTATTAAGTACCTGGCTTTCAACTACTATATCACTGATGAGATGAATGCCTCCTTCAACTGGATCTATGTGGACGAGGTGATGGTTTCTGAGATTCTGGAGTATGACTTTGTGATCAGCAACCTCTCCGGTGACCTTGCCGTGCAGGCTGGTACCTCTGCAGATTATGATATAGAAATAGACAACCGCGGACTGGAGGATGACACCTACGACGTCACCATTGCCGGTGGCAACTGGACCTACACTGTGCCCGCTACTTTTTCTGTTGACGGAGGAGAGATTGGTATTTTCGAGGTTGAAGTGAGTGTTCCTGCTGATGCAGATATGGGGGATGTTGATACAGTCACCCTGACAGTAACCTCCCAGGGTGACAGCGACTTGAGCCACGACCTGGTGCTTACCACCTCGGCCGTAGCCACCATCTCGGCTCCCTACTTCCAGGACTTTGACGATGTGACGGCACCGGCCCTCCCGCTGGGATGGGGCAAGATAGTAGACCACCCCACCTCAACGGTAGCTGTAGTAGAGACTTATACCTTCGGGCTTCCGCATTCACCGCCCAACCATGTTCGTTTGCACTCCAACCAGGAAGAAGCGGATATCATGCTGATCACCCCGCCGATTGTAGGCCTTAGTGATAACAGTCTGGGATTCTGGGCAAGGTGTAACCTTTCTTCGAACATTCCGGACCTGATCATCGGTACCATGAGCGACCCGATGGATGCAGAGACTTTCACCCCGTTCCATACCTTTGAAGCCGTTGAAGACCTGACCAATGTCTACCAGTTTTTCATTGTTGACTTTACCGATTACGTTGGCACGGATGAATTTGTTGCTTTCAAGCATGGCGGTACACCCAACTTTTTCCGCAGCATCTATATCGATGATGTAACCCTTGGTGTCCCTTATATGTTAACGGTTAACATCAACCCTGCCGAAGCAGGTACCGTATCAGGCGATGGTTTATGGTTTGAAGAAGGAGAAGCAACGCTTTCAGCCACTGCCAATGCGGGGTATGTTTTCCATAACTGGACCGACACAGATGACAACATACTTGTTGACGATGACGGAGAGCCATTTGGCAGCTCCTTTACCTTCACCATGCCCGGAGAGGATGTAACCTTAAATGCCAACTTCCTGCCCACCTATGAGGTTACCTTCACGATAGAAGATGCCGATGAGAATCCACTTCAGGGTGTAGCGATCAGCTACGATGGTGACTTCCAGAGCGGCACGCTGACAACAGGTGCCGATGGTACGGCTACAGTACAACTCGTCGACGGGTTATACGACTATACTGCTTTTCTGATTGGCTACAATGAGGCTACAGGCGATTTCACCGTTGCAGGTAATGATGTTTCTGTAGATATCACCCTGATTGATGCCGATCCGATCCTGTCCGTAGAACCCGATCCATTCGACTTTGGGGATGAAGCCCTTAACTGGACGAGCGATCCGCAGGTGTTTACCCTTACCAACATAGGTGGCGATGGCCTGGTGATCAACGGTGTTACACTGGATGACCCGGATGGTCAGTTTGCATTGACCGACGATAACGACTATACCGATGGCATCAATCTTGATACCGGTGAGAGCATCTCAGTTGAAGTTGTCTTCTCACCCACTTTGGAGGGAATGCAGTCTGCCACCCTGGAAATTGCCTATGATGATGGCAGCGCACAGACCCATGATGTAGCTATTACGGGTACCGGTGTTGACATTACCATTGTTGACTTCCCATGGTTTGAAGACTTTACGGGACTTCCCACAGGTGATGTGCCACCATTCTGGGTGCGCACCCACACCAACTGGGCTGTCTGGAACACCAGCAACGCCGGTGGTGAAGCTCCCGAGCTTCGCTTCAACTGGTCACCTTCTGCTACAGCTGAGTTCCGCGCGATTCCACCGCCTTTTGATGCGACGGATCTTGATTCCCCGGAGCTTACTTTCAAATATATGGTGAACGACTACAACGGCGGCTATGATCTGAGGGTACAAACTTCGATTGATGCTGGTGACACTTGGGTAGACCAGTGGGTACTTACCATTAACGGTGATAAAAATCCGGAAGGTGCAAGCCGTGAGGATTCCAACAAAGGCGATGTGCCGGCCACAGAAGTCACAATCGATCTTTCAGACCTTGAAGGTGAATTGTTCCACCTTGCCTTTGTCTTTGATGGCAATAGTTTTGGCATCAACCAGTGGTATATTGACGACATTTTGGTAACGGGAGATCTTCCGGAGTTCTACGAGGTTACCTTCCATGTAGCCGAGGATACTGTGGATGAGGACCCGATCGAAGGCGCAATGATTGCCATTCCGGATATGGATCCCTTGTATACTGATTCAGACGGCATGGCGATGATCCACCTGGAAGATGGCAGTTATACGGCAC
>SL_3KL_010_SEDDRAFT_10003968_pt1 | contig 13418 bp, 10 predicted proteins | sample SodLakKL_010_SED_2_FD_10381 | JGI IMG/M metagenome (IMG submission 10381)
GACCCCCGGCGCCACCTGCCGCGGCTCGACTCCAGGCCCTGGAACCCTTTCGCTCGCTTCAGGACACGTTGGGGTTGTTCACCCGCTCCTCGTCTGCCAGGGGGAGGCACGTGGTCGTGCCGTAGGCGACGCCCTTGTGATTGAAACCCTCGCCCCGGGGGAACCAGAGGTCGTAGCGAAGCTTGTCGGCGTGGAAGCGGCCTTCGTAGAAGAACTCACGGCGGCGCTCCTCGATGATCTGGTCCTGGATCTCCTGGGGGTCCGAGCTGGAGAAGTGGGGGAGACCGTGGACATCCCTCAGGCCATTGATCCGGTCCACCGCCTGCTGACCCCCCTCGATCTCGGCGAGGATGAGCTGTGCCTCCGCCCAACGGGCCATGGGGATGTCGGAGCTGTGGCCGGTATACTTGGTCTGGATCCAGTGGGGGGTCACCCCGTCCTGTCCGGTGCCGCCGGTGTACTCGACGGGGACCCTGGGATCGGGCACGCCGTCGCCGTGCGTGGTGTTGCCGGCCTCGTCGATGGTGGCGTGGCGATACCCTGTGGAGACCACCTCGCCGTTGTGCCAGACGGTGTCGGCCACAGTGGAGTACTGATTCCGGGTGTGGTGCTGGTAGATCTGGTTCCAGCGGGGTCGAACGGCGCCGTCCCGGGTCACCCAGGCCACGAAGCCGGGCTCGATCTGGGCGGCGTCCTGAGCCGCCCCCTGATGGTCGCCCATGGCGAAGCGGACGCGTGCGCGACCCAGATGAGCGAGCTGGAGCATACTCGGAGTGGTGGCGGTGGAGAAGTCGCCGCTGGCAGAGAGGTGGTTCAACGCCCGGTCGAACCACTCCTCTCCGACCCCGAGGGTCATCTGGGGCGTCATGACCGGTCCCACGTCCGCCGTCATCTCACACCAATGCTCTCCAAAGAGCTGATAGTTGAGCCCGGCGTAGACGGCCGCGCTGGCCAGGAGCTGCTCCGGGTCCGCCACCTCGCCTTCAAATCCCTGGATGGCGTCGTAGGCCTGCTCGGCCTGGAATCGGGATGCCTGGAAGGCCTGAAAGAAGCCGGCACTCGTGTCGGAGGTGCCGCAGGCCAGGGTGTTCACCGCGGCGGTGGTAGCCTGGACCTGGTACTCGGCCCAGGCCCGGGTGAACCATCCAGTGGACTCCCAGAAGGTGTCTTCCAACCCTCCGATGGATGCAACAAACTCGGAAAAGCCGCATTCATAGTCGGCGATGGCCGAGTTCACCATCATCGGTGCCATCTCCGGGCGGAGCAGGTCGGCTTCGGTGAGCTGTCCGGGCAGCTCCACGTCCAGAATCCCGTCGCATCCGGCCAGGACTACCACCGCGACGGCCAGTGTGGACAAGAGCCTGGGTCGGCACGGCCTCGTCGCCCGTGTGCGTGTTTTCAAGCGAAACATATCTCTTCCTCTCTTCTTGCTCAGGTCGGATCGGACCGAGGGGGACAGGGCTCGCAACCCTCCACCCTCGATCCCGGAAGCTGGGTGCCTCGGGCTCAGAAGGACATCCGCATGGTCACCACGAAGGTGGAGAGCGGAGGCATGTTGGAGTTCCCGAAGACGGTCATGTCCGCGGCGTTGCGCATCTCGGGGTCCGGAACCGGCGCTCCGAACACCTCGTCCTGGGCGGTCCAGAGAGTGAGGAGATTCCGGGCCGCAGCGGTCAGTGACACACGGGACGCGCCGATCCGATCGGCCAGGCTCTCCGGCGCCGTGTAGGTGGCGCTCACCTCTCGAAGCTTGGCGAAGCCGGCATCGTACATACCGGTGAAGGTGTTCGGGACTCCGGTCTCGGCGTAGGCCAGGAAGATGGGGTCGTCCCGGACGTTGGCGGCCCGAGAGGTCTGGAAGCAGGTGTGGCGACATCCCACGTCCCAGATGTGCTGCACCCGACCGTGCTGCATCTCGACGTTGGCGTAGAGTTGCAGGTTCTGGAAGAGGGTGAGGGTCGTGTTCAGGTTCAGGTCCCAGGGCTGGCTGCCCCGACCGGCATGGACCCGGGGGGCGGCGGCGCTCGAGCAGGGAACCGCCTCGCCGCCCTGCTCCCAGCCGTTTCGACCCGTCCCGCCATCGCACATCACGTTCCGGACCTGGCCCGTATCGTCGATCTCCGCGCTCACCACGATGGGGATGAACAGGGAGGGGAAGGGGAAGTCCTCGCGGATCATGGTGGTGGGTGCACGGCCCCCCATGTCATCGACCCGGTTCTCATTGAACGAGAGGCCCAGGCCCATGTCCAATCCCCAGCTCGGGCGCTGGACGAGCTGGGCGTCGAGCCCGACCTCCCATCCCCAGTTCGACACCTGACCCAGATTGGTCCACTGGGTGCCGGGGAAGCCCCGGCTGGGGGCTACCGGGAGCGCTACGAGCGCGTCCCTGACCGTCTGGGTGTAGTAGGTGACCTGGGCCGTGAAGCGGTCGTCCAGGAAGGCGGCGTCAAAGCCGAACTCGAGCTCCGTGCTCACCTCGGGGCCCAGGTCGGGGTTTCCCACCTCCTGGGGGCTGACGACGGACTGCTGGGCCGGCCCGACCGCAGGGCTGTAGAGTCGAACGGCGGCGAACACGTCCGGCTGCTGCCCCGCCTTGCCCCAGGCCGAGCGGAGTCGGAGGGAGTTGACCAGGTGTTCCCAGCGCCAGAAGTCCTGGTCGGTGACCACCCATGTGGCGGACAACTTGGGGTAGACGGCGGCGTCGAAGTCGGCCCCGAAGGCCGAGTTGTCATCACCCCGGACGGCTGCGGTCACGAAGATCCGATCGTCCCAGTTGAACTCCTGCTGGAAGTACGCCCCCATGCTTTTGTTCTCTACGAAATCCTGACTCGAGTTGGCGATGGCCGCCCCCCCCAGGTTCCGAATGGCCGGCGCCGGAAATATCCTTCCGTCGGCGAAAAGCGTCTCCTGTTGCCGATGGTAGTACTGGAGCCCGAAGGACGAGGTGAACCGGAGCTCCGGGCGCAGCCCTCCGTAGTTGGCGCTCACCCCATAGTCTGCGGTGATGTATTGCGAACTGGGCTTGTCCACCTCGATATCCCCCAGGGAGAGCGCACCGAAGTCGTGACTCGTCCCGTCCGGGTGCCGGGGGAAGAGGATGGTGTTCTCGTCGTGCGACACGTCCAGCCCCACCACCAGCCGCTGGGTGATGTTCTCCATGGTGTGGTTCAGGGTGGCAGAGCCGGTGAAGCGGGAGAACTCCCGGGTCGCCTCGATGTCGGCGATCGCTTCAGGCCGAGCCCGGAGGAAGCCGCGGAGGTTGCCGTCCCGACCCAGGGGGTTGGCCCACTGCGCCTGCTCCCAGACCCCCCACGAGGTCTTCTGCTGCATGTAGCTGGTCGTGCCGTCCACATAGCCGGTGGTGACGTCCAGTGTGACCTGGTCGTGGGGCACGACGCTCACGTTGGCTCGCAGGCTCAGGCGTTTCTGCCAGTTGTAGTCTACGATCCCGCCCTGGTCGTCCCAGTCGGTGGAGAGGTAGTAGCGGACCGCGTCGGTGCCCCCCCTCATGCTGAGGTTGTAGGACTGGGAGTGGCCTGTGTGGAAGAAGGGCCGCCCGGCGGCCTTCTCTTCGTCCCAGATGTTGAAGCTGAGAAGCTCGCCGGTGTTGGGGTCGTTCCGGTACGCGGTGCCGACCTGCCGGGAGGGATTGGGCAGCCAGGTGGCCCCCTGGCGGACGGAGAGATCGAACTGGGGTGCGCCGGTGGCTCCCCGCTTCGTGATGATGTTGATCACGCCCGAGGAGGCCTCGGTTCCGTAGAGTGTGGCCGCTGCGGGACCCTTGATGATCTCGATGCTCTCGATGTCGTTGGGATTGATGTCGTCCATCTTCGAGGTCTGGGGGCCATCGCGGAGGTTGGGACCCGCCTGGGCGTTGTTGTCCACCCGGATGCCGTCCACGTAGATGAGAGGCTGGTTGCCCACCCCGAGGCTCGAATATCCCCGGATGCGCACCTGGGAGCCGGTGCCGATGTTTCCGGAGCCTCTCTGGTAGGCCACGCCTGCCTCACGCCCGCTGAGGAGATCCTGAAAGCTCTGGACCGGCGCGACCTCGGCGATCCGGGCCGCGTCGACCCGACCGACCACGTTCCCTACGGCGCGAGCCTGGGTTCCCCCGGCGGTCCCGGTGATGACCATTTCGTCCAGGGCCAGGGCCTGCTGGACCAGCTCGAGGTTGATCTCGACGGTCTCGTCCTCTCCCACTGTGACCTCCTGGGAGGTCTGACTATACCCCAGGCGCTGGGCCTGAAGGGTGTGGGTCCCTACCGGGACGTTCTCTATGGTGAACCGACCGTTCGCCTGGGAGATCACTCCCAGGCCCGTCCCTTGAATGCTGATCTGGACGGCGGTCAGGGGCTGCCCTGAACGTCCGTCCAGGGCCTGACCGGTGATGGTACCGGTCTGGGCCTCCAGGGCCGTGGTCGGCAGGGTCAGGAGACCCATGGTGACCAGGACCACAAGGCAGTAGCGGAGTCTCGCGAACACGTGCACCTCCGGGGAGAGAAGGGGGGTGGCAGAAGGAAGGATCGTCATGGCGGTGCGGGAGAGCGTCCCGAGGGACCTTGCCCGCAGAGACTGCAGCGGGTCCGGTCGGTTTTGGGGCTCATCATCTGGTGCACCCGAATCCTTCCTGGAGAATGAGATCAGATCTCATTCTCCAATTCTTCTTTGCCAGGTCGATGCAGGGCCGCGTCGGGCTCACCTTCCGCTTTCCCGGCCCGGACCTGGCTGTGAGTCCATCTGGGACGTTCGAAGTCCCGGGCGGCTCCAGGCTCGAGGGAGGGCTTCTCTCGAGAAGCTTTCAGCTGACATGGAAACCGCATGGGATCCGGGTCGCTACCCTCGACGTCCAACGAGCATCTATATCTTTCAGAAACACCTCGGCGTTTCAGCCGAGTCGAATTCAACTGGGTGCCCCTTCTCAGGGAGTGCTGGGCATGTTACGTGTCCCTGACGTAATCGTCAAGCAAGGGACCCTGTGATACCGGCTCTTTATGCAGAAAGGGCCGCATGTTATCTGAGGCGAGGGCGTGTTGCATGGGGGATTACCCGAGGTTGGGAACTCCTCGAGGTGGATCTGAGACTGACGATGAACACCGACGGCATGGCGTATTCACCCCTGGATACAAAGGACTTGAAGTATTCCTGTGCCATCTTGGAAGCCGGGTCTGAGGCTGCGGACGGGGAGAGTTCCGGGAGGCGGGGAGGACGCTGAACCAGAACGATCAAAAAGACGGTCTAGAACTATTGTGCTAACTATGTATGTATATGCAGAAAGCCGTGTAAGCGCCCGGAAAAGCCGGGGGAGTGCGGAGGGAGGCCCTGCACCGCGGCGGGCTCGGGTGCAGGAGTCGGGGGGACCTGAACTGAGCCAGGTCCGGTAGTGCGCTGGGACAATCGTCCAATGGACGCCTGTGGGGCTCCGGGGACTGACCTCGGAGAGGATTCGCGCGAACCACAGAAAAGTGCGCCTACGAAGCGTCCAACCGGGTGCTCTTTCCCACCTCCCCTTCAGCATCTTCAACGGAGCCGTCCGCCCCGGGCGCCACGACTTCACCCAGAAGGAAGAGATCGGTCAGGAGAGCGCGGAGGTGAACCGAGGCGTTCAGGTTGTCCACCAGCTGGGAGCTGATGGAGCGCTGGGCCTGGACCAGGTGGAGGGCTGCCAGAGCACGAGCGGCGTCGGCGGAGACCACCCGTCCAAAGGCTCCGATCTCGGGAGAGGCGTGAGGGCCCGATGCCGAGACTTCGCGGATCAGGCCCTCGAGGTCCGAGACGGCACCGGCCATGCCATCGAGTAGGCTGCGGAGCTGTCCGCCCTGGCCCGTGCTCTGTTCGGTCTGGTAGCCCTGGGCCGCATAGGCCAGGAGGAACTCATAGCCCTCTTCGATCCGGTTGATGGCTTCGAGGAGGCGCGTTCGGGGCGTGGAGGAGGCCATGGGGCGTCAGTCCCCAGCTCGGTCCGCTGCCGCCGTCCGACGGGCCGAGGCGGGTGGCGAGGCGCCGGTGCCCTCATCCACCGGCCAGAGCTCCGGGTCGTGGTGCCCGAGATATTCGTCCCGGGTGATCCATCCCTTGAACATGGAACGGGTGATCCAGAAGTTGTCGGGCCGCACGGCGAAATAGATGTGCGCCATGAGAAGCCCGACGAATCCGACGGCCGCCACTCCGTGGAGCACATATACCCAGCCCCACAGGTTGTCGGAGATCCCGAGCACGTAGGGATTTGCCGACCAGAACCAGGTATCCACCCGGAACATCATGAGCAGTCCCGTTGCGATCACCGCGATCCCGGCCAGAGCGGTGACGTGGTGGAAAGCGATGTTCTCGGTGCCCCACTTTCCAGGCTTCTCTTCGGCACCTTGGCCCTTCGAGAAGAATCCCTTCAGCCGTTCGATCCCCTTGGAGATCTCCTCGCGGCCGATCCACATGGTTCCCAGGGTTCCCCGGCGAACGGTATCCACCACGTGATAGAGGAGGTACCCGGTCAGGATGATCCCCGCGATCCAGTGGATGGTAACCCAGGGAAACTGAAGTCCCAGGATGGGGACGAAGCCGGTGATGAGGAGGGCGAGGGTGGCCAGGGCCAGGACCCAGTGGGAGATCCGTGCGCTCCCGTTGTGGCGGGTGACCTTCTCCGGTACACGCGCCGCCAGGTCAGGGTCGGCGGGAGCGGGCGGGGGCGTCGCCCGCTTCTTGCGAGCGGCCAGGATGGCGTGTCCCACGACGAAGAGTGCGCCCAGGAAGACCACGGCCCAGAAGATATCCCACCCGAGCCCCACCATGACCTCCTCACCCCAGGGATTCCGTGCCCTGCGTAGCAGATCCATGCTCAGCTTCTCGCCTCCCGGATCGCTCGCTTCACGAGATTCTTCGTGAGGGCGACCTTGTATTCATTGAATTGGAGCGGACGGGCACCCTGGACTGCGGCCTGGGCCGCTACCTCGAGGGTCTGATCATTGGGAGCATGGCCGGAAATGGCCCGCTCGGTCTCTCGCATCCGGAGGGGGCGTGCCGCCACGCCGCCCACGACGATCCGGGCGTCACGGATCGTGCCGTTGCTCACGTCCAGGGCGGAGGCCACGTTCACCAGCGCGAAGTCCCAGGCCTTCCGGTCGGCCACCTTCTCGAAATACATGGGTCGACCCGCCCACGTGTCGGGGATGTGGATCGCGGTCAGGAGTTCGGAAGGCTGGAGTACCGTCATCCGGGTGATGTCGATGGCCGGACCGATGAAGAAGTCCTCGGCCCTGACCCTCCGGGTGCCGCGCCGTCCCCTGATCTCCATCTCGGCGTCGAGCGCGATGAGGGTGGGAGCGACGTCGGAGGGTGTCACCGCCACGCAGCGGTTGGCCTCCAGGATGGAGTGCTCACGGTTCAGCGCGCCCGGGGCGTTGGCGTAGCAGGTGTTGCCCCCTGCGCGGTAACAGGGCCATCCAGCCCGATAGTACCAGCAGCGGGTGTCCTGGCAGAGGTTGCCGCCCAGAGTTCCCTGGTTCCGGATCTGGGGCGTGGCAACCTTCTCGGCCGACTGAGCCACGATGGGGAATCGGGAGCGAATCTCCGAGTGGTTCGCGACCTCGGTGAGGGTGGTCATGGCCCCGATCCGGAGCGTCCCATTGTCCGCCTGGATTCCCTTGAGCTCTTCGATTCCGCCCAGGTCCACCACCACCGTCGGACGCTTGGCCCGGTCCTTGAGCCAGTCGAAGGTGTCCATGCCTCCCGAGAGAACCCAGGCCTCCTCGCCGTGGCGGCGGAGCAGGTCCATGGCGCCGTCGAGCTCCGTCGGCTGGAAGAGCTCGAACGAGCCCATCATGTCGTTGATTTGAGCCATTGGGATGGTTCCTTGTGCGCGTGGGCGTCCTTGAGGCGATCAGGGAAGGCGATGCGGCGGCTCAGACGTGGGTCTGCATCCGGCCATAACCGGTACGCGATCCTTCCAGGAGTGCCACGATCTTGTCCGGAGTGATGGGGGTTCGGTTCAGGTACCGTCCGCCCAACGCGCCGGTAATGGCCGAGATGAGGGCGGCGGCACCGGCTCCCACCGGCGGCTCACCGACTCCCCGAGCTCCCACAGGGGTCTCCGGGTCCGCCATGTCGAGCGCTGCGAACTCGAGGGGCCGGGACGGTACGTCGAGGATGGTGATGGGCTTGGCCGTATAGAAGCGCTTGTTCGAGTTCGCGCCCCAGCGGGGATCGAAGGCCCAGCGCTCGAGGAGGGCCGAACTCATTCCCTGAATGACCCCCCCGTGGACCTGCGCCTCCAGGCTCCTGGGGTTCAGCACCGTCCCGCAGTCGGTCACGGACACGATCTCCTTCATCTCCACCACCCCGGTCTCCTGGTCCACCTCCACCACACAACAGGTGATGACCGAAGACCAGGTGGAGCCGTCGTGGGAGTAGGGGTCCTTCACCGCGGAAATGAGCCCCTCCCCGACCATGCGTCGCACGGCGTGGACCGTCATCGGGTCGAGGTCGTCGGGAAGCTCCTCGCCTGAGTACCTTCCCCCCAGTGCGATGGCCCGCTCCGCCGCCTGGGCGAAGGTGAGGCCGGTGCCGGGGCTGCCCCGGCGAAAGACCCGTCCCTGAGCCACGTCGTAGTCCCCGGCGGATCCTCCCAGATCACCGGCGGCGATCTCCTGGAGCTTCTCACGGAGTGCGTGGGCGGCGGCGTGGTTGGCTCGGGTGTGGGCGTGGGTCGTCTGGCTTCCGGACTGGGTGGAGCTCCACGGAAGCCCCTTCCCGGTATCGCCCCACACCACCTCGGTGTCATCCCACGGGTGCTGCAGCACGTCGTTGGCAGCCCGAGCCGTGTCGAGCATGGAGTGGGTCCCCAGGTTTCCGATTCCCTGGTGGATGTAGAGCTTGCCATCGGGGCGGATGAGGATGAGCCCGTCGAAGCCGGAGCTTCCGCCCACGAAGGGAGCGAATCCGACTCCCACGCCGGTCACCTTGGAGCCGTTGGCGCGGCCGTTCCACTCCTTCTTCTCGTTCCAGCCGAACAGCTCCACGGCCCGGTCCACCGCCTCGTGCACGAAGGCGCTGGTGAGCTCGTTCTGGTTGGGGCCGAACCGGGCGCGGCCCTGGGGGGCGTTCAGCTTCATCATGGCCATCCGATCCACTCCCAGCTCCCTCGCCGCCCGGTCCAGGAGTGGCTCCACCATGGCCGAACCCTGAAGTCCACCTGGGGCCCGTTGGGCGGATCGGGGCGGAGTATTCGTGAAGACCGACGTGGCCCGGTGGCGCATGGCCTCGGGCTGATAGGCGAGGGAGAGGACGTTGCCGAACATCACCATGTCACCGGATCGTCCGAAGGGCCCGTTGTCCTGGATCATCAGGGAGTCCAGCGCCAGCACCTTCCCGTCGGAACGGAAGCCGATCTTGATCCAGCCCTGCAGCCCGGGGCGGGCGCGACCGAAGGCGGTTTCCTCGTCCCGGGTCACCCGGAGCATCACGGGGCGCCCCACCTTCTGCGAGAGGAGGGCGGGAATCATGTCCGAGAGCGATCCCCTGATCTTGCTCCCGAAGGCCCCACCGCAGAACTCGCTGATGACGACCACGTCCTCTTCGTCCATGTCCAGGTACCCGGCGAAGGCTCGGCGGGTCTGGGAGACGCTCTGAGTGGAGCAGTGGATGAAGACCCGACCGTTCCGCCAGTAGGCCATGGCGGACCGGGATTCGAGCGGGTGGTGGGTTTGCGATTGGTAGACCATGGCCTCCTCAATGACCAGGTCCGAGGCGGCGAAGGCGGCCTCAAGGTCCCCTACCGACCACTCATCGGTGACCGGCAGGTCGTCGGGGAAGGTATCGCTCTCGAAGCGGCTGATCTCGGCGGACGACCACTTGAGGGTGTCGACCTCGCCATCCTTCATGACGTTTCCGCCGTCTCGGCCGTTCGGACCACCTGGGCGGAGGCTCTCTACCGGGTCCAGGGCGAAGGGGAGTCGCTGAATGTCGAGCCGAAGGCGCTCCACCGCTTCGGCCGCCGTGGTCTCATCGACGGCAGCCACGGCCGCGATGGGCTGACCCTGATAGAGGGGTTCGTTCGCGAGGATGGGCTCCGTGGCACCAGAGATCGACGGGACGTCGTCGGGGGTGAGCACTCCCAGAACCCCCTCCATGTCCATGGCGGCACGAACGTCCAGGCTTCGTACACGTCCCCGGGGCACGGGACTCAGCAGGAGCTTTGCGAAGACCATTCCGTCCGCACGGAAATCCTCGGCGTATTTGGCCCGGCCGGTGATCTTGGCCAGGAGGTCCTTGGGAACGTGATCCGTCCCGATGAGACCGTTGTCAGACATCTTCTTTCACGCCTCCCCCCGGGGGCCTCCCGGGATCATCGTACGAGGGGTGTTCAGCCTATCGCGAATCGTAGGGCCCGGATCCAGTCCCTTTGGTTCGAAGGAGTCCCGAACCCTAGGCCTGGGGACGGCTGTATTCGGCGGCCCGCATGGCCGAGTCCAGGATCTTGTCGTAATCTGCGCACCGACAGAGGTTGCCGGAGAGGGCCTGAGCCATCTCCGCTCGGGTCGGATTGGGATTCACCTGAAGGGCACCCACCATGGTCATGATGAACCCGGGGGCGCAGAAAGCACACTGGAAGCCCGCCTCGTCGTAGACCGCCTGCTGCACCGGATGGAGATCTCCATCCGACGAAGCGAGGCCTTCGATGGTGGTGATTCTCCGATTCCGGACCTGGTGGGTCAGGACGGAGCAGGCGTAGTGCGGAACCCCGTCCACGAGGACGGAGCAGGCACCACACTCAGCCCGGTCACAGCCCAGCTTGGTGCCGGTCAGCCCCAGCTTGTATCGCAGCGTCATGGCCAGGGTCTCCTGGGGCAGCACATCGACCCTCCGGTCCTGACCATTCACGTTCAAGGTCAGGAGGCGCTCTACCGCGCCCGGGGCCCCCTGGGCCCGGGCGACGCCCGGTCCCCTGAAGAGGTAGCTCGCCGACGAGGCCGTGGCACCCGCAGCGATGACTCCCTTGATGAAGGTACGCCGCGAGACCGAGCGGTCTGCGGAGAGGATGTCCAGGATGCTCATGGGGCGGTGCTCCTCCCTGCGGGCCTGAAGGCGAGGCCGGTGCGGGTACGTGTAGATTCCAGCGACCGGGCATTCACAATCACTGACATCGAATTCAGTTGAGTTTACGGTCGGGGTCGCCCTCTCGTCAAACGTCCACGACTCAGAAAAGAGCGGAAGAATCCCTGAGGTCGCAGGAGCCCCTTCGATCGCTGGTTCACCTCGACGCAGCCACGGCCATGCCTTGAGCCCACACCCAGGTCGCAGCGGGCACCGCCGTGAATCGGCGGTCCAGGATTCCCAACAGTGGCCCTGTACTTATTCAGGAGCCTTCCAGAGGGGTTCCCCGCTCGAGGGGATGGGGCCGTCGGTCTCCCTCCACGGTCACGTCCTCCTTCCAGATGGGGGCCCGGGATTTGACCAGGTCGATGGCGTCCCGGGCCGCATGGAAGGCTTCGGGCCGGTGCCGAGCCCGGACGACCACCCAGACGCTGGGTTCGCCGGCGGCCACGCGTCCCCATCGGTGCACGATCCGACACGCGAGGACCCCCTCTCGCTCCTGGATCTCGCGTTCGATCTGCTGGATTCGCTTTTCGGCCATGGCCTCGTGGGCATCGTACTCCAGGGCGGCCAACTCCTCTCCTCCGTCGTGGCGACGGACCGTGCCTCCGAACACCACCACCGCTCCGGCGTCGACTCCAGTGGTCTCCTCCAGGAGGGCGTTCAGGTCCAGGGGAGTTCGCGTGATCCGACGGGACATCGTCAGCCTCCGCTCACGGGGGGGAGGAGAGAGACCCGCGCCTCAGCCTCCAGCGGCGTCGAATCCTGGACGATCTCGGTCTCCACGGCCACGGCGACGTGATGCAGGTGGTCCTTCAGCTCAGGACACTCGTGGAGAAGGGCGGATCGGAGACTGGCCACCGTGGGTCGGTCCTCTTTCAGTTCGATGGTCCGGGTCCGGCTTCCCGTCAGGGAGGCCAGCGGACCGAAGAAGGTGAGGTGGATCGCCGTGGTCGTACCGGCGCGAGGTGGGGCGGACATGGTGATCTCCTCTCCAGAGGGGGCTACGGGGGTGGGCGAACCCGGTTCCTTCACCCTATCTTAAGTTCTCGACCCCGCACAAGGTCGAGGGTTCGGGTCCAGTGTGGTGATCCGGAGACTGGCCGACATTCGTGACCTGGCGCGTCCCCGACGCACCACACTCGACCCGGAAGAAGAGGGTGAGGTCATTCCCAGGAGGCATCGATGGCAGATCGGCAGGAGCTCACCTCGAGGGCAGGACGCTCGCGCGGCGGCTCCGGGGAAGGGGAGGCCTCCGGCTTGAGCGATCGTATGGGACGAGCCCTTGGGGATCTCCGGATCTCCGTGACCGATCGGTGCAACTTTCGCTGCGTCTACTGCATGCCGCGTGAGGTGTTCGGTTCCGACTTCAAGTTCCTCGGTCGAGACGAAGTCCTCACCTTCGAAGAGATCGAGCGGTTGGCGCGCGTCTTCGTGGGCCTGGGCGTTCGCAAGCTCCGGATCACCGGAGGCGAACCGCTCCTCCGCAAGGATCTGGAGGAGCTGGTGGCCATGCTCGCCTCCCTCGAGGGGGTGGAGGACCTGGCCCTCACAACCAACGCCTCGCTCCTTCCCACAAAGGCCGAGGCATTGGCCCGGGCGGGACTTCACCGGGTCACCGTGAGCCTGGACGCCCTGGACCCGGAGCGATTCCGGGCCATGGCCGACACCCGGGTGCCGGTGAGCACCGTGCTCAAGGGCATTGACGAGGCGCTGAAGGCCGGGTTGACCCCGGTCCGGGTGAACGCGGTGGTCAAGCGAGGCACGAACGAGGATCAGATCGTGCCCCTGGCTCGGCGGTTCCGGGGCACCGGGGTCACGGTCCGGTTCATCGAGTACATGGATGTCGGAACCTCCAACGGGTGGCGGCTCGACGAGGTGGTGCCGGCTCGGGAGATCCTGGATCGGCTCGAGGCCGAGTGGGCTCTGGAACCCCTCGATCCGCGGGTTCCAGGCGAAGTGGCTACCCGTTACGGATATTCGGATGGGGCCGGCGAGATCGGGGTGATCGCGTCGGTGACCCGACCCTTCTGTGAGGGTTGCACGCGCGCACGGATCACCGCCCGAGGCGAGTTCTTCACCTGCCTCTTCGGGAGCCGGGGTCACGATTTTCGGGCCCAGCTCAGGGGCGGTGCCTCCGACGGCGAGCTCACGGAGACCGTGAGGAGAATCTGGGCCGGACGACGAGATCGTTATTCGGAACTTCGCACGGAGGCGAATCGGGGCCGGCGGGGAGAGGAGGAGTCGACCCCCGCGCCGCCCCGGGTGGAGATGTTCCAGATCGGCGGCTGAGGGGGCGACCATCCGGAGGAAGCGGTGCGGGAGATCCTGAA
>SL_3KL_010_SEDDRAFT_10003969_pt1 | contig 13416 bp, 12 predicted proteins | sample SodLakKL_010_SED_2_FD_10381 | JGI IMG/M metagenome (IMG submission 10381)
AAATCCTGTCGCTCAATAATTTTCTTATTTTTTCTGGCAGCAATCAAGGCAGCTTCGTTACATACATTGGCAATATCAGCACCTGAGAAACCTGGTGTCTGGCGTGCCATAAATTCTGCCTTTACATCTTCAGCTAGTTTAAGGGGCTTCATATGAACTTTGAAGATCGCTTTTCTTTCTTCCAGATCAGGCATTTCAACCTGGATCTGCCTGTCGAAGCGGCCCGCTCGTAAAAGTGCACGGTCAAGAATATCAGCCCGGTTGGTAGCAGCAAGGATAATAACACCCACGTTGGTTCCGAAACCATCCATTTCAGTAAGGAGCTGGTTAAGGGTGTTTTCTCTCTCATCATTTGCACCTGTCATAGGATTTTTTCCACGAGCACGGCCAACAGCATCAATCTCATCAATAAAAATGATACAGGGTGCTTTTTCTTTAGCCTGCTTAAAGAGGTCGCGAACCCTTGAGGCTCCTACACCCACAAACATTTCCACAAAATCAGATCCACTGAGTGAGAAAAAGGGCACCTGGGCTTCGCCTGCCACAGCTTTGGCAAGCAAGGTTTTCCCGGTTCCCGGAGGGCCTACAAGCAGAGCACCTTTGGGGATCTGCCCACCAAGGTCAGTATATTTTTTGGGGTTTTTCAGAAAGTCGACGATCTCCATGAGTTCAATTTTGGCCTCATCAAGACCTGCAACATGATTGAAATTAACGTTAACACTGGTATCCTTATCAAAAACCTGGGCTTTTGATTTGCCAATATTAAAAATTTGCCCGCCACCGGCCCCTCCGGCCATACGGCGCATGATAAAAATCCAGAATACGATTAGCAAACCAATGGGCAGCAACCAGCTGAGGATATCGGTTCCCCAGTCTTTTCTCTGTTCATAAAAAACAGGAATGCGCTGATCTGCACTCACATCTTCTTGTGAATCGCGAACCAATTGTTCAAAATTATCAACAGAACCAATTTTAAACGTATAATGAGGCCCTTCGGTAAGACCGCGATCTCTTACATCATCATATCTGTCTAGGCGATCTTCACGGAGAAAAACCTCCACGATCTCACGGTTTACAACAATGATCTTTTCCACATCACCTGATCCCAGCATCTGATTTTCAAATCTCTGCTGCGAGATCTCAATAGCAGTACCACCCCAGTTGTAAAACTGCAGAGCAATAAAAAGTACCGCAAGAATGGCATAAATCCAATAGAAATTAAAAGGAGGCTTGCCTTTACCGGGCGTATTATTCTGATCCTTTTTATTGTTAGATCCCTTGCCTTCCGGTTTTTTATTTTCGGGGTTAATATTTTTTTCTTCTTTGTTCATCGGAGGTATTTATTCTGAATGTTAATTATGATTCTATCAAGTCTGGTAACTATTCTTTTATTTTTACTGCCGGAGCATCAGCCCACAAATCTTCAAGGTTATAATATTCCCTTACATGTTCCTGAAATACATGGACTACCACGTCAAGGTAATCAAGCAATATCCATTCTGCATTGGCAAAACCTTCCTTGCGGCGGGGTTTGAGTCCGGTGTGCTTAGTAACCTGCTCTTCTACGGACTCGGCAATAGCGTTTATATGTGTATTGCTCGTACCGTGGCAAACCACAAAATAATCACAAACTGTGCTATTGATCTTTGCGAGATTGAGGCAGGTGATTTCAAGTCCTTTTTTTTCCTGAATTCCTTTGATAATTTCTTCTTTTAAAACTTCTGTTGCTTCCAGCGTTTTTTCACTAACCATGCATTATTCTTTTTATTCTACCTGTATTTAATTCAAATATGATAATTTTGATTGCATTTTAACAGCATTATTTAAGGCTGTTTTTATATATGACAAAAGTAACTAATTTTAACGAGAATATAGTTTTTATGATGCTCACAGCTTAAGCTTTACAGTTTTTTAAGCGTTAAGTGTACATAAAACTTTTAACACTCATTTTGCATCTGAAAATCAAACGAAATATTCGTTATAATGTTCTCCCCGGTGAAGATTTAAATACTGATCAGTACTTAACTTGTAATATTTTTATCCTTTATTTAAATAATGATTTCATTTATGCACTTTGGGAAAAAAATCATCAGGTTTGAAGAACTTGATTCTACAAACAAAAAAGCGAAGGAACTTCAAAAAGAAAGAGATCTGCCGGAGGGGTGCATAGTTATTTCCCATGAACAATATGCAGGGAGGGGCTATGGTACCAATACATGGGAAAGTGCAACCGGCAAGAATATAACTGCAACCTGGATTCTTAAACCCAATTTTCTTAAAGCCGATCAACAGTTTGCCATTACAAAAGCAATTTCTCTGGCAGTAAAAAATACGGTGAAGCATTTTTATTCAGGCGAATTGCCCATTACCATTAAATGGCCTAATGATATTTATGCAGGTAACAGAAAGATTGCAGGTATCCTTGTTGAAAACAATATCATGGGAAATGATATCAGGGATTGTTTTGCCGGAATAGGGCTTAACGTTAACCAGGAAGTTTTTCACTCAGATGCACCAAACCCGGTTTCTGTCAAGATGCTTTCAGGACAGCAGATTGAATTGGAAGATTGTCTGGGGGTATTGTCTGAAAACATTGGTAAATTTTATTATCAAATAAGAGAATTTGGACCTGATGCTTTGAATACTGTATATTCAAACTCTCTTTACCGGATTGGAGAGATGGCAGAATTTGTCTCAAACGAAAAAAACATCCAGGGCACTATTACAGGTACTGATAATTTTGGCAGGCTTGAATTAGAGTTAAAAACAGGAGAAAAAAAGCTATTCGATTTCAAAGAAATAATCTTTGTAATCTGATCTGTCAGGCAAAATGCTCCTGTAGTTTAACTGCCAGCATATTTACGAAATTCTGTAATGGTCGGGAAGCAACAGCTTTAATAAAAGGATTCAGATCAGCCTTGAATACTAGTTCAACTTTACAGCTATTTCCATCGTTTTCAATAAAGAAACAATCCAGTGTATAATCGATGGGGTTTTTGCCATCTGCTATTATATGGATATTTCTGTCGGGGGTTTTTGAAGCAATCTTCATAGAAAGATCTGCCAACCCTTCTATGGTAAAAGAACAACTTTCCTGATCAGCCTTCCATTTTTTGATTTGCTCAGGCATGAGGTGCTCAAAATTGGTAAAATCGCCCATAAAGCTGTAAACTTCATTACAGGATGCATTAATGTTTAATCTTTCGCTAACAAATTCGGTCATTGTGTATAGTTTATAGGTAATAGGTTTGGGGTTTGGGGTTTGGGGTTTGGGGTTTGGGGTTAATAAACACTCAATCTTAATCTTAATCTTAATCTTAATCTTAACCTAAACCTAAACCTTTTTCTCTCCGCCATTCCTGCGGATTTTCCCTCCACATTTCAAGTGTGGTTTTATTGCTGTGGTGGAGAAATCCTTCATTTATGGCTTGTTTCAGGAGAATATGATAGTTTGTAAGTGTATCCAGTTTGCATTTAGCTAATTCCATATTTCTTTTTGCCTGGTCGAGCCCGTAGGTGAAAATGGCAACCATACCCATTACTTCAGCACCGGCATCCAATAAAGCATCCATAGCAGCCAGGCTGCTTTTTCCTGTAGATACCAGATCTTCAATTACAACAACTTTTTTCCCTTCAGGTACAACACCTTCTATCTGATTTCCAAGTCCATGCTGTTTTCCGGAGCTTCTTACGTAAATAAAAGGCAAATCAAGTTCGCGGGCTACAAGTACACCGTGTGCAATGGCACCGGTAGCTACTCCCGCTACAACTTCTGTTTCAGGATATAATTCACGTACTCTATCACTTAAAGCTGACCCGATATAATTACGTACTTCAGGGAAAGATAATACCTTGCGATTGTCGCAATAAATCGGCGACTTAAGACCTGAAGCCCAGGTAAAAGGCTCAACGGCATTGAGTTTTACGGCACCAATTTTTAAAAGATAAGATGCAACTTTTTCAGCTACAACTATATTATTCTCCATGTTTCAAGAATTTTGGTAAAGCAAAGTTATTTTTAACGGGCGCAAACCTACGGATTTTTTTTGAAAAACTTTAAAAAGGTTTAACAAATGACCAGTAAAAACAAATTAAATAAAATATTTATACTAAATAATTACTCAATCAGGCAGAAAAAAAATCTGCTATAATTTGATGGTATTTAAATAGAATTAAATTTGTATAGGAATTGCTAAGATACTTCGTTATGTCAAACATTTACTTCGGGAATAGCACTTTTAATTTATCCGGTAAATCACTTCCCGGAGAAACCGAGAGCTTGAGTTTTTCTGAGCTAAAAAAATTCAATATTATAACGTTTCTGAAAGATACCGAAAATGCAGAAACACCCAAAACCATTCAGATAACAGATGCTGATCAGAAAACCATCAGGAACCATTTCAAAGAAAAACTGGTATATATTGATGCAGCAGGCGGACTAGTGCAAAATCCCGCGGGTGAAATACTTTTTATTTTCAGACATGGCAAGTGGGACCTTCCAAAAGGGAAGCCGGAAAAAGGAGAAAGTAAAGAAGAAACAGCCATTCGTGAAGTTGAAGAGGAGACCGGTGTTTCAAGACTTAGAATAATCTCTCACCTTCCCTCCACATGGCATATTTATGAAATTGACCATCAGAAATATGCCTTAAAAAGGAGCTACTGGTTTCAAATGACAGCAAATTGCTGGGAAAATCTACGCATTCAGACCGAGGAGGATATTACTGATGCAGAATGGATAAAAATGCCGGTGCCTGAAAAGATTCTTAACAATGCATTTTTATCTATCAGAGAACTGGTAAACTACTTTCAAAATCAGCGTTGAGAACCCGGAGAAAGTCTTTGATTTAAAATCCGGTCAAATCTTTGTTTCAGATTATCGCTGGGCTTTAAGGCCGGGTAGTCAAGGATGTTGCCATTATTATCAATAAGAAGAAATGTAGGTAAGGCGCGTACCTTGAAAGCATCCAGAATACGAAAATCGTGTCGGAAATGAAAATCCAGCCATTCGTGACCTGTGGAGCTGAGGTATGCATCAAATATTACCGGGTTTCGTTCGGTTGAAATATTTATGAATACAATTTCATTGCGGTATTGATCGAACAGTTCTCTTAAAGCAATAAATTCAAGCATACAGCTTTCGCACCAGGAGGCCCAGAAGCCTAAGTATATGTAATTCCCAGGAAAATCTTCAGGTATTCTGACCGGATTGTCAGATTCATCATAAACCACAATGGAAGGAGACGGGGCACCAATTACAAGATTGTTTTTTTCAAAAAGTATATTACCGGCAATCGATCGATGTTCAGTAAACTTGCTGTTTGAGCTGATATAATTCAGAATACTCTCAACATTTTGTTGCCGGTAATCAATATTTCCATACATACTTTGTAGTGCCTTTAACATTACCAGTTCCCGAATAACTTCATTGCGCAATATAGTATCCTTACCCAATGAGTCCATAAAAGCATGGTAGCTGTTAAGCCTGTTAACCGTATGCCTGAGATCTGAACCCTGAATATTGCGGCTTCCTGCAAATACATAAGTGTCAAATACAGTATTAAAGAAATTCATATACTGTGTATTGTGGTACAAAACCGGCCTGTTAAGCAAATGTGCTCTCATCTGATTGTCAAATCGTTCAATACTTGCAATCCGATAATAATAAGCAAATTTGTATTCATAATAATCTTTAAAGTACTCATTGTCAATATAACCAAATAAAGAATCAGTATGATTCCTGAATTCATCAAACAACCTCCGGTTACGACCCTGATGAACCCGGGCAAAATTTTCAGTTAAAAACTCTTGAAACTCCTCTTCCAATTCATTTATTTGGTGATTAAGATTATTGGCAGGTTCAACTATCCGATATTGAAAAAACCAGGGATCCAGGTAAGGATTCCGACTATCATCGAGTTGTGTAAAGTTAACAGGATCAAACTCCAGCAGGTAGGTTTGTCCGGGTTCTATAAAAAACCCCATCCTGGCATGGTCAATCCGGAAGAATACGTATTGAGGCCGGTAGCGGATTAAATTGATACTGAAATTCCCATTTTCATCAACCTTATCTGATCCAATTTCACGCTCATGATAAGATACCATATCTGCATATTCAAGCAAGCGAACCACCTGTCCTTCTGCCCCGGGAAATTTTCCGTTAATACTAATACGAAAATCAGCTGCCTGAAGCTGGCTTATAAATAAAACAAACAGGAAAATCAGGAGATTTTTCATAAATTACAATACATGAGATTGTTTTATCCTATGCTGCAAACGAAGAACTGCAAAAAATATTTTAATCCCGAAAATTCCGGGTTTACGGTTTGAGATTTTAAAACTTTACACCTTCAGGAACAAATGGAGAAGGATCGCCACCATACCTGATGATATCCCTTACGATAGAAGAATTCAGTGCAGTATATTCAGGGGTTGTAAGCAAAAAGACAGTTTCTATCGGGGGATGCATCTGTTTATTTATCTGACCGATGCTACGCTCAAACTCAAAGTCGGCTGATGTGCGGAGCCCTCGAAGTATATAACCGATTCCATTTTTGCTGCAATAATCAACCGTGAGTCCTGAATAAATATCAATATACACAGTTGGATCATTTTCAAAAACTTTCTCAAGCCATTTTTTTCTTTTTTCTATAGGAAAAAAACCAGTCTTTTCGGCATTTACGCCTATGGCCACAACAATTTTTTCAAACAAGGGAATTGCCCTTCTTATAATAGATTCATGACCTCGGGTGATGGGATCGAATGATCCGGGGAAAACAGCTATACGTTTCATTTCCACAAATTTATTTCTGATTTCAGTTTTTATTGTTTTTTGAGCTGTCGTAAATTATTCGGGCTTCATCCATTCAAACAAATTGTAATGCTGATCGTTCATACCAAGATTTATGTAAACATCTTGAGCAATTTTATTGGCTTTATCTACATACAACCTGATTCCTTTTAATGTATCATCACTTATAACTTCCTGCCTGAGTTTCTCAAACATTCTCCTGAATATTCCTTTTTTTCTGTAACCTGGCAAAACATAAACTGAGTGTAACCATAAAACACTGCCATTTCGCCAATCGCTCCATTCATACAGAACCAGAATCGATGCAACAACTCTTTCATGTTCACTGGCAATGAGGTAATAACCTTTATAACCATTTTCAAAAATATGAAAAACCCCTGATCTGACAATTTCCTTATCCAGATGAAGATCTTCAGTTTCAGCGGCCATCTTTATCTGGAAATCTACAATATGATCAATGTGTTCCTTTTGTGCTTTATGAATCTGTATCATCCTTGCCGGCCTGTTTAAAAAAACTAAAGCGGACCTTACCGTACTTTCGGCATTCAAAAAACAATGGATGCTCATTGAATTTAACATCTTCACTGTGTTCAATCACCAACCAGCCTCCGGGTTTTAAAATGGAAGTATCGAACACCCTGCCTGGAATTTCCTTTATCCGACTCATTTTATATGGAGGGTCGGCAAATACAATATCAAATGATTGTCTACAAATTCCCAGGAAATGAAATACATCATCTCTTACAGATTTTACATTTGAAAAGTCAAGTTTTTCAACTGTTTGCCTAATAAACTGAATGCAATGGTTGTTAATATCAACAGAAATGATATCTTTTGCACCCCTGGAAGCAAATTCATAGGAAATATTTCCTGTACCTGCAAAAAGATCAAGCACATCAATTTCTTCAAAATCGAAATGATTGTTAAGGATATTAAAAAGGGCTTCCTTGGCCATATCCGTGGTAGGTCTCACGGGCAGCTTTCCTGGTGCAATAATTTGCCTTCGTTGATTTTTGCCCCCTATTATCCGCATGCATTCAAACTTAATAGATTAAAAAAATAATGATGAGGAATATCATCAAATGATTCGCTATATTTATACAAATCGCTTCTGGGGCCAAAACTGAACGATTTAAAATACAACTTTACTTTTTTATAAAATTCACTTTCTATTCCCACCTCCCCGAATAGCATCAGATCAAGTTTCTCGGGTTCCAAACCCAATTGTTCAATTACAAAAAAGAGATAATAGAGCAGGTCATCCCAGGTTTGATAGCGGTATGAGTTATAAAATGCAAGATTTTCTCCTTCAAAATAAAGTATCTGAAAATTTCCTTTTTGAACATGAATAACCAGTTGATGGCTCATCCTTCCGTACCGGACCATGTAAAGAATATTTTCTATGAGGCATGTAGAAATGTGCCTGATACGGCATGCGGGAAAAAGAAAGTTTATTTTGTGTAATAGTTGTTTGGGAAATGCATAAACAGCAAAAGCAGAAAGATTATTAAGCTTATCAGCACGGATTTCTGTTTCCTGTTCTGTGTAGGTATTAAAACTGAGATAGCTGTTTTTTTGGGAATAATAAAATAAATCTGCAGGAACCAGGGTAACATCATTACTGCTTAATGCAAAGCTTATTCTTTGATAAGAGCCTGTAAGCAATTTTTTCTCTCTTACCAATTCATCTAATACAGGACATAAATCATTAAAATCCTTTATTTCGTCAAAGGTAAAAGATTCCAGAGCAATATAACGAAACTTTTCTGCATCCAATACACAATAAGAAAATCCATCGAGCGAAAGCTCGATGGATAATATTTTTTTACCATGATCGTTTAATTCAGAATTTTCTGTATCGTCAATACAGTAAAGCTCCTTAACGATGTTTTGCATTATGTCATGATTGGTTACTCCCAGTTACCGTCGATAGATGCTTCAAACATTGAGCCAACTCTTAAACCATCTTCGATATCACGTGTGTAATAAACTCTCCATCTGTCAATATCTTTAAGATAATCAACAGGATTAGCCTTAGCTTCAAACACCGGAAGTTTAGTAAAGCCTCTTTCTATTTTACCTGCATCCATTGCAAACCGTTTCCCTCCGGTAAACGGAACGTAAGGAAGGGAATCAACACCGTACCTAGCTCTTCTTAAAAGGCTGTCTTTTGCATGAACCCAGATGGTATCACGTTGCACTATTCCCAGTCTTACAGCTTCGGATTCGGTTAATGTATCAGGAACACTTCCAATTGCACGAATAACAGCAAGGGAATCTTCCTTAACAAATCTTACAAGTGAATCAAGATCACTGTTGAAAGCACCATATCTGGCACGGTGGGCAATCTGTACCTGCCTGATATCCTTAAGGCGCTGAACAACCATAGCCTCGCGGCGTGCAACTTCCTGATTGAAGCGCACAGGCTCCATAATACTATCATAAATAAAATATACCAATACCAATATAACAATGGCTAAACCAATCTGAATAATTGTCTTCATTCTTATAAATTTGTTTTAATGAATTGATTGCAGTTTTTCTGTTATTCTCTATTTTCAGCTAACCATGCTTTAGCACAGTGCAAATATTCAATTTTTTTTTCAAAACCACTAATTATTTCTGAAAAACATTTATAAAAAAATGTCAGTTTCTTTCAAAAGCAACAATTAATTGAATGCCCTGTCAAGATGGTGTGTCCGACGTGTAAGTTTAAGGTCTTGCAATACAGATGATTTTACCCTGATTGTAAGATTATAGCTTTGGCGAAAACCAAAAGGAATCCAGTTAATCAAAAGTTCCCAGCAATGCAGGTCTCTGTAAATGTCAACAGAGGTATAGGTTATTTTATTTTCATCGAAGTTGTAGCCGCTGCTAAAGCCAATTCTCCAGTTGGGTGTGAGATTTACATCACCTGAAAAATTAAGATTCTGCCGGTAGGTTCTGTTTGTAGTAAGAGTTCTCCGATCAACAGGGGCATTGTAAGTAAAATTGTAGGAGAATCTTAATGACCAGGGCACTGTGTAATCAATTACACCTAACGGAACAGGTTCAGGTTCAACACGTTCTTCTTCACCATTCCCATTTAATCCATTATCTGTAAATCCCGGCATTTCCTGATGGGCTCCACCCTGCTGGGGGCGTGCAGGACCTCCCCTGGATGGCGTGGTCTTCGAGCTCATCGTATAGTTAAAATTCAGGCTCCACTGCGTATTGGTACGTTGCAGGAGTTTTTGCCTGTCTTCCCACAAATACCTGTTAATACGGCTTCCCTGCTCATTAACAGCATAAGGCGACCAGGTGCCGCTGTAAGTAATATCAAACTGACCAAAAAGTCTTGTACGCCCACTTACCCTGATATCGCTCATGTTCAGGGAGTCAGCAGCGAGATTATAGCTTCCCGAAACGGTGAGATTGTCAATAAGAGCAATTTTACGTTCGCCTGAAATGGTGTCTCTGCGACTTCTTACCTTCATTTCCAGGTTGTTGGAAACAGAAAGGCCTATGGAGCCTGACCTGCCTGCTGCCGGAAAACCATATGTGGCACCCTCAAAGTGAGAATATCTTACCGGTTGCTCAAGATTGGGATTATCGTAAAAACCATAATAACCCCAGAATGGATCTGCAAAATCGGGGCGATAAGAAAAGCTCAGACTTGGCGAAATCACATGTCGTAAAGCCGTTACGGGTCCACGCTGAAACTGCATGAGCCCGTAAACACGGGTATTAAGGGATGTACTGTAATTGAAATCACGAACACCATAAAAGCCCCCCAGGGTATCGGTTACAACCCGACCGGGTATGGGAGCATCAGGCTCAGTAAATCCATCAGTTTGTTCTGACTCCCAATATCTTTCAATTTTCTCAAAATACCATCTCTCGTTATAACTGATTGTATTGCTGAGGTTAAAATGTCTTAAGACCCTGAAACTATGACTTAACGGTATTGTGTGCTGAACACCATTTTTCATATTGTCAAACATGGCACTCGTAAACATGTCTTCTTCAGAAACACTAATTCTGTTTGCGGCATTCATGTTATAATTCATGGTAATTTCTTCATACCAGCGTAATTTACCCTCTGGCGAACTTCGTCTGAAAGGATAAAACCGGGCCATGCTGAAAGCCACTTCAGGCAAACTGAGATCAACCCTTTCCGTAAGAGTATTCTGGCTATGCCTTGCATTTACTGAAAGGTTGTACCTGCCTGCCCAGTTGGCCGAATAACTGATATTGGAAGAGAAGGTATTGGAAAGATAATCGGATGTTGTTGTTGGGTTGAAGCGGTTATATGAACTGCTGCCTGCATTTACATTGGCACGAAAAACACTATTAGGCCTGGCCTTGGGGTCCTGACTATGACTCCATTGTACTCTAAAGTCGCGACTTCGTTCATATCCCGGAAGATCTCTTTCTCCAAGGATATTTATGGCATAGTTCAGGTTTAAACTTCCATTGTATTTATATCTTTTGCGGTAATTAGAACCCAGGCGCGTAGCCCAGCTTCCACGCGAGTAAATATCTCCCCGGATAGAAAGGTCTACATAATCATTTATCCCCCAGTAAAACCCTCCGTTTTCAAGGTAAAAGCCCCTGTTACGGGCTTCTCCGTATGATGGAATAAGAACTCCTGAAGCCTGTCCCTGGGTATTTGGGAAAAACCCGAAGGGTAATATCAAGGGTGTATGCACCCCCGCAATAGTAAGTCGTGGTGCACTGGTAATAATCTTATCATTGGGAATTACTTTTGCCCGATTGAAGGATATATGGAAATGAGGCTCCGGATTATCACAAGTGGTATATTTCCCTGAACTCACATGAATTACCCGGTCTTCCATCATCTTTACCACTTCGCCGTGCATATAACCGTCGGCTTCTTCGGTAATTACGCCCACTGTGCGGCCTCTTTGGGTTTCAAAATTGTACCGGAGTTCCTTTGACTCGAAATTCTGAGAACCTTCTTCAAATACCGGATTTCCCTGAATTACACCCAGTGAGTCAGGCAAACCTGTTGCATAAAGTTCCTTCTTTCTGAAATCAATCATAATATATGCAGCGGTAAGATTAATATTACCATACTGCATTTCAGCGTCACCATATAAGTAAACTATCTGGTTTTTTATATCAAAAGGGATTGAGTCTTTTGCTGAATATTCAACCCGGGTATCAAGTATAAAACCTGCACCTGTTTGTCTTATGGGTTCGGTGGGCAGTGTATCGTTATCTTCCGGCTGAAACTCACCAGGAGGCAATGTATCTGATGCTACAGCAGAAAAATCAGTAAAAACAGGTAGGGTATCATTAATCTCTGGAGATTCTGTTATAGTTTCGGGATAAACAATAGTGTCGGTTAAAGAATAGGTTTGCATAAAATAAATATCCGAGCCGTTTACCTGGGTTTTTAAAAAAACAGGCAAGCTACAGAAAATGATGACAAAAAACTTAAAAACTAAGTTTGTACGCAATTTTTTTTAATATTATTTTTGCACAATATGTGAGCTGGACGAACGTATTACTGAAGTAAGGAAAAACAGCGCAAAACTAAAAAAAAACGGCCAATTAATAAGTGAAACGACAGATTATAATTTTTGGTATACTTTCCTTTTTGTTTGTTTTTGCACAAACAGCTTATGCCGACAGGCACGGCTACGTGCGAAAAGTTGTTATTGATCCCGGGCATGGCGGCAAGGATCCAGGTGCATTGGGCTCACAGTCAAAGGAAAAGGATCTGGTTCTGGCTATCGCACTAAAACTGGGTGGATACATTGAAAGCAATTTTAATGATGTTGAAGTTATTTACACCCGCACCACAGATGAATTTGTGGGTCTTCACCGAAGAGCACAGATAGCTAACGAAAACAAAGCAGATCTTTTCATATCCATTCATTGCAATTCTGCAGCTAACAGAAGAGCTTACGGGTCTGAAACTTTTGTAATGGGTTTGCACCGAAGTCAGGAAAATCTGGAGGTAGCCAAAAAAGAGAATGCAGCTATACTTTTTGAAGAAGATTATCTGGAGACCTATGGCGGTTATGATCCCAACTCCCCTGAATCGAATATAATCTTCAGTATGTACCAAAACATATACCTGAACCAAAGCCTTATCATGGCTTCATTAACGCAGGATCAGTTTCGCGACCGGGCAGGTCGTCATGATCGCGGGGTAAAGCAGGCAGGTTTTCTGGTACTTTACAATATTACCATGCCCGGTATTCTGGTAGAAGCGGGTTTTCTGAGCAACCCCCAGGAAGAAAAATACCTGATGTCAGATCTTGGTCAGTCACACATTGCATCTGCCATTTTCAGGGCTTTCAGGGATTATAAAAATTACCAGGACAATCTTGTTGCCCAGCAAATTTCAAACAACGGAACCACAAGGCGCCCTGGCTCCACTGCCCAGGCACAAATCCCGGGAAGTTCACTTCAGAACAAAGAGATTATCCTTACCGAAAGGCAACCGGAAGGTCCCGTTATCAGTTTCAGGGTACAGTTTGCATCTACTTCGCAGGAACGCCCCATCGATGATCCTGCATTCAGAAATCTTGAAGGTGTAAGTTTTTATTTCCACGAAGGCCTCTATAAATATACCCTTGGAAATGAAAATTCAG
>SL_3KL_010_SEDDRAFT_10003970_pt1 | contig 13408 bp, 10 predicted proteins | sample SodLakKL_010_SED_2_FD_10381 | JGI IMG/M metagenome (IMG submission 10381)
ACCGGTTGACCCGAATCAAAACCGCCACCGTTACTTCTATTTTGCAGACATTCCGGAAGAGCTGGTCCTGGAGTTTTCGCGCGATGGCGAGGCGTTTGAGGTGGTCACCAGACCACATTCCTATCATCAGATCAGTGCGCTGCTATATGATGAATGGATAGCGGAGAACCGCCGGTATGTGGCTGAAAAAAGTGACGGACGGTTGGGTTATGTTTACATGAAAAACATGTCGGCAGGTGCGCTGAATCAGTTTATCATTGACATGTCGACACATGCCATAGACAAAGAGGCACTGATCTTCGATATCCGTTTCAACCGGGGTGGCAACGTGCACGATGACGTACTGCAGTTTCTCTCGCAACGCACTTACCTCACGTGGCGGTATCGTGGCACACCGGATGCGCCGCAGCCCAACTTTGCGCCATCCGATAATCCCATTGTGATGCTGATCAACGAGCGAAGCCTCAGCGACGCCGAGATGACCGCCGAAGGATTTGATGCCCTGGATCTGGGCACGATCATCGGCACGGAGACATACCGGTGGATCATTTTCACCTCGGGCAAACAGATGGTGGATGGTTCTTTTACCCGGCTGCCCAGCTGGGGGTGTTACGGCCTGGACGGAGAAAACCTGGAGTCGCGAGGTGTGCCGCCGCATATCCCGGTTCACAACAATTTCAGCGACCGCCAACAGGGAAGAGACCCGCAGCTCGACCGCGCCATTGAAGAGGCTGTGAAGCAGCTGTAAATCTGCTGCTGGCATCAAAACGACAGCATTTGCTCAGTCTCTCGTAAGGACCACCTGCGCCCTGTCGGCATTGCGAATGTCACGGAAAAACTCCATAAAAGCATCGTATTCTTCAGGAGGATGCGTGCCCGAGTGGGTATAAAATTGCCTTTTATAGACCAACACCTGGCCTTCAACCGTATAGCTGGCTTTGTAATAACCAAAATCGCTATCTATTTCCATATCCTCGGGGATAAAGGATATGTCAAAAGCTTCGGGAATGTCCCATCTCACCGTATCAGTAAACAATCCGCTTGCAGATAAATGCACGGGGTGTACCCTTTCCCTGGTGGCCGAAGGTACCGATTCGAGTCGCGAAATAAGATTGGGTTGCAATAGAACGCGGTTTCCTGCCCTGGACACATACTGGTTGGTTTTGGCATGAATATGTTCTTCCAGCGAAGGGGTCTGTCCGGGTTGGAGAGAAAAAGAGATGTCAAGAATTTCCGGATTATTTACCGGCAATTGCTCCTGGTAAAACCTCAATTGATCACCGCTGCCTCTGAAAGAAATGCCGAACCGATCACTCAGGCGGAGTCCCTTGTACGCGGTTGTCTTTTCAAACTCCACGTGCTCATTGGGATGAAGGAGTGCACTGATGTTGCGGTGCCTGTGGTTTCCATCGTGGCCATAGGCAGGTGTACGTGTAAGCTTGCCTCCCTCCGGGGTGATCAGCAACACATGGCGGTTTGCATTGTTGCTTCCGATATAGCCCATGGGAATCCGGTTATTGGTGCATTCCAGCCAGAGCGTATCCTGCTCTAAGGGCACACAGAGGATCACGTGATTAAAGGCCTTGGCGGGAAACTCGGGTTTCACGGGAATTCTGGCGCTTCCATGATGTATCAAAGTATAATAGGAAGAAACCCCAACTTCAGCGAGCATGGCTTGCGTATAGTTCACCAGCGCCTTGCAGTCACCATAACCGGTTTCATCAACCGTTTCCGCATCGAAAGGCTGAAAGCCCCCGATACCCAGCTGAATGCTCACATAGCGGGTACGGGATTGCATGTATTCATAGATGATCCTTGTCTTTTCCACTGGATCCTCAACTCCTTCTGTCAGCGCATGCACCTTTAACCGGGTTGCCCTCGGTAAAGACTGCCGGCCTTCGTTCAGCGACGCGATCCACTTCCCATACTCTTCCCAGCTGCTCATATTTCCAGGCACACGGTCGTATTGGAACGCATTTGGCCCAACGAGCAAATAGGGTACCATTCGGTGAAAAGGAGGCATATGGCTTTCATGCTTGATGGCCTGCAGGTTTTCCAGTTTCCATTTACGGGTCATTGCTCTGGAAGACGTGGTAACCTCCGGTTCCATATCATCGTAGTTGTATACCTTGTAACGGTAATCCATGTCGCTGGGACTGATTATGGAAAAGCTGGTTTGCTCTACCGCCACACCGGCACTAAGTTGTGGAAACCAGTCCGGGAAAAAGAAACCCCTGCGATAATTCACCTCATATTCAAATTCAACGGTAAAGGGCAATTGGCTCTGATAAATGTCGGTAAAAATCATCCGGTTGTCTTCATACAAGGAGTATGCAGATGCGGCACTGCGATCAATAAAATCACGGTTTCTCAGGTCGCGTATCTTCTTCCCTTCTGCATCATAAATGGTTCCGGATACATTCCTTACCCGGCGAAAGTCATCATAGGAAACAAATAAATCGGCAAGTCCTTCTGCCCTGCGCTCCAGGATGGTTATGACACGATGCTCGGTATAACTTGCCCTTCTTTCGGAACTGACTTCAAAAGTGCGGTGATTCTTTCGCACAACGGCAATGGCGTCCTCTTTAAGATGTTCCGGAATGTCAGACACATCGTAAATGTTAGCGGCAGTAAGTGTTCCGGAGACCAGAAACAAAAACGCCGGCAGGCAGCAGGTAAGCCAGGATAAAGGATTTTTTCTCTTCATAACATTCGCGGTATGTGGACGTATCAGCATGTCTTCCAGCATGCCGATGCTATGTGAATGATATATTTACAGTGCAGTGAATACAATCTGTTCATTTTGCTTTTCGACCATTACACCATAAAGTTCTTGCAGCGCTTCATAGTCTGAAGGCAAAAACATACTTTGGCTTATCTCAAAATGGTAGGTCAATTCAATCTGATTGTCTTCATTTTGCTCCAGGGAATATGCAAAACTGGCCTGATCTTCAAGGGTAATCTGAACAGGTTCCGGTAAAAAGTCTATTTCATAGCCTTGTGGTATATCGAATACCATACTGATATCTTCTCTGAAGGGTACAGTATAATCCACAGGATACACCCGTTCATCAATTCGGAATGGATTTTCTTCAAGCGCCTCAAATAGCATGGGTGTGAAAAGGATCATATCACCGGCATGACTGAAGGCTTCACTTACTTCCAGTTCCATTTCCTTGATCAGGGGTTGATCCAGCTCCTCTTCATTTTGAATCGCCAGGGAAATGATCTCCTTGCCGGCTGCACCTTCCTGCAGGCTTTCGATGTACTCATCCAAATTACCTTTTAATTCGAGATCGCGGCGCACAGAATATGCGGCATAATCGCTCACCTCGACCCTTGAGGTTCCGGTAAGATGACCGTTTTGATCCATGGAAAAGTGATAATCCCTTTGCTCATGGGATAGATAATTTGTTTCAAGCGCAACCCATTCTGCGGAGGTTTCGCTGATCAATCGACCATGTCCATTCAGGGCTCTTGTGGGGATCATGCCCGGGGGACAAAACCGGTCGGTGGCATCCAGCAGCAAAAGCTCATCATTTTCAAGCCTTACTGCCGCCAGCAGGTAATTAAACCTGGACATGGTTGGAAATGACTGAATCACAACGCCATTATCGCGCGTACTGGAAACAACCGGGTTTGCTTCGATGCCTAGCTCTCTCAGTGCAGCCACCAGCATGAGGTTGACATCTGCGGCGTTGCCAGATCCCTCACGAAATACGCTTCGCGGTGACCCGCTTGCATAAATGCCTCTGCGCTCGTTCCATCGGATATTGTCCTGGATATACTGCATTGCGGCAGCAATTTTTTCCATGTCGCTGCCAGAAGCAATGTCCAATGCATCGACATCCCGCCGCAACTGCCTGTTTCCAGAGAGAAACCCGCCGAAGTCTTCATCCTCCCTGAGGCGGCTGTCAATATCGCGCCAACTGGTGGTATAAGGAATGGGTGTTCTTCCTGGAAACATGATGCTGGACAGTTCGAAGCGAATCATGGAAAGATAATTGCGAATACTCGTGGTATATGGCTCGGGACGCATGGCAGGAACATCACGCATTACCCATTTGTAGGTGGTGGTGTTTGCTGAAACCCTTCCTGTGCCATCCTGTGGTCGATTTCCAGACGGAAGTAAATAGCTCACGGAAGACACGTCCTGTTCAGAAATATCAAGATCCTCATAGCCCTGCATATAAAACTGGTAGTTATAAAACTCCGGAAGTTCAAGGTTGTATTCGCTATATTCTACAGGAACGGCATACTGAAACTGCCAGGTGGGCAGGTTGTACAAAAATGGGGATCGAATGGAGTACCGGTATTCAACGATAGAACCGGGCTGAATGTCAGGGAAACTGAATTTAATGGTTCTGAGATTATCAGAGGTTCTTTCGGTTATGCCGTGCCTGGATCTTATCCTGGTGGAGTTTACCCGGTTGCCATCCAGGTTGTGTACATGCGCCCGGAAGCGGGACATGCCCTCACGTGTACCACGGATATCCAAAAGGGGAATGGATAAATCTGCCCAATCATACCCATCCTCATCCAGGATCTGTACGCGGATCTTCTTTTCATACACATAATAAAAGCTGCCGCTCCGGGTATCAAGATCGAGGTACGTGCTGCCGTAATCATATAAGATCACAGCGGATGCATCAGGGTCTTTCTCATATTCGCCCTGGATAAAATCTTCGGCGGATACCCGTCCGATACGAAATGGCTGCGCCTGCGCATTGGCCAGCGAGACGATCAGAAAGAACAACAAAAAGCAAAAGCTTCCAAGTGGTTTGAGTGAGGTGTTGATGTACATAGTGTAGTTGGTTTGAATGGGTAAATAAGTCACAAGGATTTATGATATTCAATAATTCATATTAAAGGATGGATCTGTCTGTATTTACTGATTCTGTATAAAGACAAGCTGCTCCATGTTTTGATTTACGATACGATCAAAAAATTCTTTAACCTGCCTGTAGTATGATGCTTCAACCACGGGTGTACTGATAATGGTACTGGCACTGATCTGCAGTGTATTATCCGCTATTTTCTCTGCAGAAAATGTATAAAGTAACTCATTTCTCCATTTTACCTCGTAATCTTCCGGTATATGATCCAGGGATAAGCTTTCGGGAAATTGGAGGTTTATGGTGATGACTGTCTGGGACCGTTGTCCAAAATAGATGGGATAATGTCTTTCATCCCGACGGAATTGGTTTTCTCTCAGGCTTTCAAAAAGAAGCGGGTCAAGATAGATCTCACCGGGCACCTGGCTTTGTGCAGGTTCAACTGCGATGGAGGCTTTCTTGACAAGTGATTCATTGTCTGCTTCTGGTAAGATCAATTCAAAACTTTCGAGCTCTGCTTCAACCCTTTGCCGGGTTCTGTCCAGAACCCATTCTTCATCTCTGTATTCTATTTCCCCGAGCAGAAGGTGCCGTGCATAGTCATGATATGCATATTCCATTGTTCCTGTAAGGCTTCCATCTTCTTCCAGGGTCAGCTCGTAGTGTTTTACCGTTTTCGGCAACTCAGGGTTGATCAAAGGAATCCATTCCGAAGATTCCTCGGTAATGATCCTGCCCTTCCTGTTGATGGCTCGTGGTGGAATATACCCTGGTGGGAAATGAGGGGCTGTGGCATCCAGGAGGATGTATTCGTCATCTTGTGTGTTTACAGCGACCAAAAGATAATTAAATTGAAGGGTCGGACTATCGTAGCTTAAATGCCCGCCTTCTACCGTACTCAGCAAAACAGGCCTGGCATCCAGATCATGTCTTCTCAGCAGGGCGAGCAAAAGAAGATTCATCTCGGCCGCATTGCCGCTTCCGGACTCAAGCACGACGTAGGGCAGTTCCGAGGTCAGATAGTGCGACCGGTTGTTCCATCTGATGTGTTTACGAATGGTTTCAAGTGCGTATGCCATGATCTCATCCCCGGATGATTCTTCTGCGGGTTGAGCGAAACGATTTACTTCGGTCATGGCGTGATTCAGAAAACCACCAAATCGTTTGTTTTGATACAATGATTGCTGGACATCCTGCCATGTGCGGGTAAAATCGTTGGCTGGTCTGTCAGGCCATTGCTCCCCAACCATTTCAAAATTCATCAATGCAAGGTAGTTTGCGATATTATCTGTGAAAGGTTCTTCGCGAAAAGCAGGGATATCTTCTGCTAACCAGCGATATTGCGTGGCATCAATGTCAACATTGAGGTGCCCTGCGTCCACTGCTGACCCATAGACACTTGCAGAGCGGTTTACCCGGATATTTTCCGCCACATTCCACGATTCCGATTCATCAAGATCAATCAATCCACGATAATACATTCTGTAGCTGAATATCGATAGCAGGCGCAAAGAGAACTCGCTGTGCTCCACCGGAAACTCATATTGAAATTGCCAGTCGCGCAGGTGCCTGAGAAAATCCGAGGTGATGGTATACCTGACTTCTATGACGGATCCGGGCTTTATATTGGGAAATGCAAACTTCAGCTCGTGCCAGTTCCCCTTGACATGTTCGGTATACCCATCGCGTTGCCGGACCCGGTCGCGATCGGGCCTGCGACCGCCGGGGTTGTATACATGCGCCCGGAAGCGGGATACAGACTCGCTGTTTTCATCAGTGGCATAATAGGGAATAGAAAAGTCGCCCAGATACCCTCCTGACTCATTCAGGACCATCAGCCGGAACGTGCGCTGAAACTCGAACTGGAACCGCTGGGTATTGTTATTATACACAAAGCGACACTCCCCAATATCTCCAATCATTACGGCATGATCCTCCGGATATTTTTCACGATACCTTTCCAGGTCAAGATCCTCATTGGATATATCACCAAACTCAAAAGGACTGGGATGGCCTGCCTGGAGGAAAACAAACAAGAGGAATAGAATGGCAACAGGTATTCGGGCAATAGGCATATGAATACTCAATATGTAATAAAATAATGTAGTTGAATATTTTTTCGAAAAATACAAAGAAAAATGAAAACGTTATATATATATTAAAGAAAACACATGGTCGTAAAATTTTCGTTCATTTTGCTTTTTACAATTCCGCCTTTTCACTGAATGCCATTAGCATCATCTTATACGGCCTGTGTTTTCCTAAAACCTAATGAGGGAAGGGACCAGCACCCGTTCGGTTTCCCCCGGTTCAACGTGCACAATCCACTTGACTATACCCGTTTGTTCATCCCTTTCACCCCCAGACACATCTATGACATTTACCCTGATGTCGGAATGCCGCGAAACAGGTATCCGGTCAAAAATTTCCATAGCAATGGTTTCTTCCTTCCTTATTGTTGCAAAGGATGGCCAGAAACTCAGCTGCCAGATATTACCAGGTGCTGACCTCTGTCAGCATAGAGCCAGAAATACCAATAAGAAGGTTTTGGCACCGTGGGTGAAGTGATTTTCAATGAGGATATTCCATATATCTCATGGTTTGCTCTTTCACTGATGCGCCATGAAGTTTTCCAACGACATGAATTGTGAAAGTAAGTAAAAAGGGCTGCCTGAAAACCAGACAACCCTTAATTATGAGATAAGAATTCGCGTTGTTATCTAACAACCTGGATTCTTTCTGTGATTACACCTGCGCTTGTATTAACCTGGACAAAATACATGCCGATGCGTTTCCCGTTCACATCAATGCGGTGATTATTACCGTTTACAGGAGCGTTGTAGACGACCTGACCGAGTATATCTATCACTCTTACATCAATGATATCCTGATCTGATTCAATAAACAGGTTGCCACTTGTTGGATTGGGATAAAGGTTCAGTTTCACTTCCTGCAGATCTGCGACGTTTGTTTCATCCTGGAGTGGCAGAGCTACCAGGTCACCGCCCGAGGCCAGGGCCACGAACAGACCAAATGCAGGGCCATCGTTGTTGTTGGCGGGGTTCAGGAAGCCTGATGCCAGCACGACGAGGGCCTCACCTTCGAGCTCCAGGGTAGCCAGCGGCGCCTGAAAAGCGGCCACGGTGGTTTCGCCTGTCGCATCACGGACCTCCAGAATATAATCGGCGGTGGCCAGCTCGAGATACCCCGCGAAGTCGCCAAAACTGAAATCACCAATGATCTCACCATCCACAAAGGCTGTCTCCCAAACACTGACGGTGGGTGCATCGGTGGAGCCATGGAATACGAGTACATCGGTATTATCAGGCGAACCTGCTTCTTCCTGACCAGCAGCAAAGGCATACAGGCCGAAGGGTTCAGCGGGATCGTAACCCGAATCGCTGACATTTCCTGCCGCAACTACCACGTAGGTCTCATCGGCATCAAATTGCACGGTGATCGGACCTACACCGTTATCGATACCTGCGCCGGCAGGGGCAACAATCAGGTCTAAATCAACACCTGCGGGCACATCCACAAAGGGTGTGGCCTGACGGAAGCCAACCTCTTCAAGGAAAAGGTCTCCGTTCACAAAGATATCGACCTCTTCCACCAACGCATCGGCTGAGTTGTGGATGATCTGAACGCGGGCAAACTCCATATCGGGAGCTTCATCCACAGAAACATTATCAATGAGCCAGTACCATGCCCAGGAGCCGTTATCATTATACTCAAACTGCAGATAAAGGAAATCAGCATCCGCATATCCATCAATAATGAGTGACTCGCTAAAAGGGGTAACATCAAAAGGACCGGAAAAACCAGCAGAGCTTCCCTGATCTGAAGTATAATTAGCGATTGTTTCCCAGTTCTCGCCATCCTGGCTCACCATCACGTTGGCTTCAGATTCACCCAGGTGACGGTAATGGTGGTCAAAGCTGATCTCTATCAGGTCACCATCAAAATTAACGAGATCAATAACGGGTGCCTGCAATATTGACCAAACATCATTACCAGACCCGGCGTCGTCTGAATCAATGTTGGCAAAGCTTCCCTCCATTGGCAGCTGTACGTCAAAATTGTCGTTATCATCTACTTGCCATATAAATCCTTCTCCTGCACCATCGATGATGATCCAGTCCGAATAGGTGTCCGGATCTTCAAAGTCCTGGAAGAAAGGAAAGGAAACCACTACAGGATCATCATCCCGGGGGGAAACCAGATTGTTGGAATCAGACTGGTTATCCAAGATGTTAGAATAACCAAAAGTAAAAAAGGGTATCACTGCCATTGCCAGCGTCAGTGTTACCTTTTTCGTAATGTTGATCCATAAGTTTTTCATTTTTTTAAGTTTTTAAGTTTTTGTTTAATCTTTAAGAAATAACATTAAACAAACATACTAATGGCAAATTAGTTCAGCATGTTTCCAGGCTTAACATTATATTGTTTACCCTTTAACTTTATTTAACTAACAAAAAAAATGAGAAGGAGTCATCAGCGACGAGAAAAACAAACCAAAAAGAATTGAAACGAGAGATTCTCTGCCACATCGGGAATTTATCCCCAATACACATTCTTGCTATGTTTGGCAACTGATGGCCGTAAAAAGAGAAAATGGTGTGCGCGAATCAGCGCTCTTCCTGTGATTCCGCAAGCCTGTTTATATAATATTCATAATCAGGCACAAGACGTTCGTAATCGCAGTTCATCAAAGAAGAGGAGATGAAAAAAAAGGATATTTGCAAACTGCCGTAATCCGTCTGTCTCTCATGGAGGCTGCAGCAAATGCCGGAGGCGATAGTAAAAGTAAGAATTTTTTATTTGAAAGAAAACACGATCATCCCACACTCCCATACAGGCGGACGCGGGAAAAAATTTACGAGAATGAAAAATTTTGACACTATCATTATTGGCTCCGGGCGGCTTCTTCCCACTTTATTATAGCTACGGGGCGAAACACTATGGCTGCATAAGCACATCCTCTAATGAAAAAGCAGCATAAGTGATCTGGTACCCGGAAAGTTTTTGCATTATTTCGTTTGAGCGGAGCCTGAGCTTTTCGAGGTTTATCTTGTTGCGGTTTCGCTTTACTTCGGCAATCAGCGCTTTCTTTTCGTAGTCGTTTATGGCAACCAGGTCAATTTCATTTAGATTGCGCTTGCTCCAGTGGCGGCCAATCTGTGAGTAATTTCCAGTTAAGGCCAGTTTTTCCCGGAAATACTTTTCAAGGAACAAACCGCTGTAAGTCTCATAATCGCGCAGGACGATGTTTTTCACATAGCTGTAGTTGCCAATTTCCAGCGCATTAAGGTGTTTATATACAAAACGGAACCAGAAATTCAGAAAGTTATCACCAATCAGGTATTTTACATTTCTTGCACCGGGTTTGGAAAAGATGGGGCGGACACTACTGATAATTTGGTATTCATTCTCAAGTTTGTCCAGAAAACCACCTACATTTTTTTCGAGAACCGATTCAATTTCACTCCGGGAAGTCTTTGAGGAAGCAATCAGTGACAATATGGAAAAATAGGTGGCGTATTCTTTGCCGAACTCTTCAATAAGCAGATTTTTTCCTTCGTCAATCAACAACGAGTTATCCCGGAATACCTCATCAAGCATCTGCTGTAAGGTAAAACATTGCTTGTCAGCGAAAAGCTCTGCATATTTAGCCACTCCACCGGTGAGTATGTAAAATGAAAGCAGATCGTCGGCCTTAAACCCTTTTGGATTGTAATCCTGCATAATTTCCTGCAGTGTGGTGATGGAAAATGGTTTCAGATAGATTCTTTCATTTGCCCGGCCAAACAAAGGTTCTTTTGCATTCTCAAAGATTTTTTTCATCATGGTAAAGACGGAACCACATATCACCAGGTTTATTTTCGTCCGATCCTTATATTGATCCCAAAGGTTTTGCATCTCGCTGAACACGGCTTTATTGATGTTGTTAAACTCCTGAAATTCATCTAAAACCAAAGTGAAGTGCACGGTTTCGGAAAGTTGGAGCAGGTGTTCAAATAATTTGGAAAAGCTCTTATACTCACCCGGTACAGCGCGGTTAAATTTTGATGCCAATTCATCCACAAACTCTTCGCAGAGCAATGCCTCATTTTTTCGTGTGATGAAAAAGTAAAGCATCTTTTGGTCTTTGAAGGCTTCTGTAATCAGCGTGGTCTTCCCGATACGGCGCCTGCCAATGATTACTGTCATCCTGGATGATTGTTCCGCCTTTTTCCGGGTCTCTTCAAAAAGCTTCAGCTCAGATTCACGATCGTAAAATTTCATAGGGTCTATCTTTCTTTTACATGTAAAAGACCTCACAAAGATAAAAAAATAAAGTAACATTCATTACTGTAATGAGTGTTACTTTATTAATTTTGTGCAATTGAGGAGAAGGATTGTCAGATGGGAATGTCCTGTTTTTCAGCAAAGCCGCATTAATCGTTGTCCCGGATGCAACGCACGCTGAAACCTGCGCCCTTGTCGCCGTGGCCGCGATCGACGCCATAGTAGCCGTGGTAAATATACCATCCATAACCGGCTTCCTCTGAGGTCTCGGAGGAAGACCAGAATAAGGCATTGGCGCCTTTGGTCACAAAGGTGCCGCTGGCATGACGATTGCCTCCCGGGAGAGCGCCGAAACCCACTTCATCCGTACCATAGTATGCTGAAAAGGTTTCCCACCTCGGATGTTCCGCGGTGTCGTACTCTCCGCCAAGCGGAGAACCAACCTGGCGCCGCGATTTGAGTTTATTGCCCATTTCCTCACCCACATAGTCGGTCAGGTAAAGCCAGTCTTCATGGTCAGGCATGCGCCAGCCTTCCGGGCAAAGGCCGCTGGGGTTGGTTACCGCATACCAGTTGTAAAGCGCCCCGTAGCTTTCTTTGTTTGACTCATCGTTATCATACCATGCATAGGCACCCAGGGAGTTTTCGCGCCAGGCGGACATGTCGTCGCCAGGATATTCTATGGGTTCACCGTTGCGGTAAGTGGTCGTTTTCAGGTTTTCAGCCATCCATTCCTGCTGGCCGATAACAACCGTTTGATAGGAATTCCCATCCACGTCGGATACCGGAGTTCCGGGTGTGACAGCCTCCTGGGTGATGGCATCACCGGCCTCCCCGGAATCCCGTCCCCTGTCAGAAGCACAGGAAACCGTTAGTAAAGCTATTAATAACAAAAAAGTAATCATCGCCTTAATCCTTGCTAAGTGCCCAGATTGCAATTCCGGCCACAGTTATTAAACCGCCCAGGAAAATCGTAGCATTTACTTTCTTCTGAATTCTCTTTGCTTTCTTTAACTGTTTGGATCCCAGACCCTTGTCTTCAATAAAGCTTTCAAGCCTTTGAATTCTTGCATCAAATTCCTCTTTAATATCCATAATACTGTTTTTTTAAGGTTTGCTTCATATAGTAAACAAACATATTTAAAAATTGTTTATAACATCATCTTCATTATCCGAAGTAAACAAAGCCCCGCTTATGAATTGGGTTTTTTTAGGACAATAAAAATGCTTTGCCAGCAAAAGAAACTGATTGCCTCTATTTTGTTTTTAAGGATGACATAACGCGTTCAAGTTTTGTCCTGATCTCGCTGGCAATATTGGCAATTTCTTTGTTTTCAACGGCTACCATTGAGGCCACCGGGTCAATTGCTGCCACTTCCACCTGGTTCTCGTCAATCTCCTGCACGATTACATTGCAGGGAAGCATGGTGCCGATCTTATCCTCCTGTTGCAGCGCCTTATAGGCATTTGGCGGGTTGCATGCACCCAGGATTTTGTATTTTCTGAAATCAACATCGAGTTTCTTTTTTAATGTCTGCTGAATGTCAATTTCGGATAATACCCCAAACCCTTCATTTTTCAATGCTTCTGTTACAAGCTCAATGGCTTTGTCAAATTTTGCTGAAATTGTTTTACTCATGTAATAGCTCATAGTTGGTTGTTTTTTTTGTTAAACCTTTGAAAATTATTCTGTGTAATGGTATTAGCGAATACCAGTATATCCTGCCGGATAAGCCCTTAGGACGAAATGTAGCTGTTTGAATAAGACTATTGTCCTGTATTCGGAATTCCAGCCATGCTTCCCCGGGATGAAATTTATTCTTATCCCTCACACAACAAATGACATAATACCCCTGTTCAACTAAAAAGGGTAATAATCTTTTCCCAATATATCCGGTTGCCCCTGTTAATAGTACTTTCATTTTTCCCTGCTTACAGGCTGAGATACCATAATGTGTTTTCTCTTTTAGGGATTCGCTTTTCACTAATGTCCATTTTTATTGCCGCTTTGTATTTCAGTTTTCAGTTCCATGATTTTCTTTTCTCCGGGTAACCCCACTGAAACAACTTCATCATCCACAATGAATAAGGGTGATGTTTTTATATGATACGTATCCATCAATTCGGGATGATCCTCAAAATACAACACTTCATACTGCAAGCCTGCATCTTGTAACTGTTCCTCAAGTATTGGCCGGTGATTGCATGTTTTTGTTGCTGCTATTATAATTTTCATAAACTTTTATTTTTTATTAGTTCATTTTTCGTTTTAATAATTGGGCGTT
>SL_3KL_010_SEDDRAFT_10003971_pt1 | contig 13407 bp, 12 predicted proteins | sample SodLakKL_010_SED_2_FD_10381 | JGI IMG/M metagenome (IMG submission 10381)
GCTTGCCCCAAGAATCGAGCCACAATAACCAAAAGACAGCGGCCCATATTTTGGCATCATTTTATCGTATCAATATGCCGCCAAATTCTTATAGAAATCCATTGTCACGTTGGCAGTTCTACTGCCACACGTAATCTATAAAGAATTTGATTCTCAACGGGCCACTATGCCTAATACCTAATACCCAATCCCTGTTACCTTTTTTCCACCGCCTTGACTTTTCCTGCCCATCATCTAAAATCGAGTGTAGATCATTCCCAGATTGTTTGGGAGGGAATTTTGTCTATGCAAAAAATAACAAGTCGTTTCAGCGGTATATGGATCGGCATCACCGTGTTAGGCGTTGTCCTCGGCGCATGTCAGCAGGCTGAACCCGAACTGGATATTGACGCCCAAAGAACGGCCTTTGCACAAACCGCTGCAATTCAGGCCAGCCAGACCGCCGCAGCGCAACCCACTCCGACCAACACACCGGAACCGTCACCGACTTTCACGCCTACTGTGCCTCCCACCAGCACCCCGACCCTGTCCCCCACGGCAACAGAGCCTGTTGATCAACCGCCAGTAAATGGCGAAGATATCGCCATATGGCTGGCAAACGATCCACCGGACTACACCAGGTTTTCACCAGGAGAAGCCTTCAGCGTCACCTGGACCATTGAAAACATTGGCACATCGACCTGGTCGACCCGGTATTATATTGCCTTCGTTTCAGGGGATCAGATGGAGGCTGTTGAAGAGATCTTCTTGCCTTACCCGGTACCCCCCGAGAGGCACTTCCAGCTCACCGTAGATTTCGTCGCACCTACAACCACGGGAACCAAACAAAGCAACTGGCGGCTTTTCAACGCTGACGACAACGCCTTTTACGACTTCTTCATCATTATTGAAGTCGTCGAAACTGGGGATTAAGTGTCAAACTCAACACCACCCAGACCTGTTTTACTTGACCAACTGCGCTGCCACAAAAGTCATACATCCCCTACTTTTTTTGCTGAAAATGTTGTCCGTCACGGGTCAGGTCACACCATTCACAATTCACTATTCACCACAAAGTCCCCGAAGCGGAGCGGAGTGGGATTCACTATTCAGTGCGAAGCCTCCTGTAGCGCAGCGGAATGGACCATTCACCATTCACCAATCAAAAGCGTCCTTGACTTTTTTCGACCATCATCTAAAATAAAAGTTAATAATCCCTTTACCGGCATGGAGGTAAGCTCGCAGATGCATAAATATACCAAAATACCCTCATTTTTATTATTCGGAATTATCCTGTTAAGCATCATCCTCAGCGCCTGTCAGCCGGCTGAACCCGCACTGGATATTGACGCCCAAAGAACGGCCTTCGCACAAACCGCAGCAGCTCAGTCCACCCAGACAGCCGCAGCACAGCCCACATCGACCGAGACCCCGGTCCCTTCCCCAACCTTCACCCCCACAGAGGTCCCCACCAGCACGCCAATCCTATCCCCCACGCCTGCAGAGCCTGATGACCAACCACCGGGTGGCGGCACCAATCGTGCCCAGCTCATCGACCAGGAACCAGAAAACAACCTAACCGCAAGTCCCGGACAGGAATTTACCGTGACCTGGACATTTGAGAATAGGGGTACGTCAACCTGGAGCACAAGTTACTACATTGAATATGCTTTTGGTGATCAAATGAGCGTTGAGGACAAAGTGTTCCTTTGGATAGATGTACCGCCTGAAAGAAGCTTGCCGATCAGTGTGAATTTTATTGCGCCAGAGTCACCAGGAAACAAAGTTTCTAACTGGAAATTATTCGATGCTGACGGGATTGCTTTCTATGATTTCAATTTCATTGTGAATGTTGATAATTAGAATCGATGAATTCACTAAATGAATTCATTATCGGATCTCACACAAGCGGTTAAATTAAAAGCACACCAACTTGGATTTTCAAAAATCGGGGTTTCTCCTTCACATCCAACCCCGCAAATGACCATTTTCCACAACTGGATCGAAGCGGGTTACCATGCTGATATGGACTACCTGGCCCGCCCGGATACCCTGGCCAAACGCGCTGACCCGGCGGTGATCCTGCCTGGCTGCCAGCGGGTGATCAGCCTGGCCATGCCTTACCATCCTCCCCGGGCTGAGGAGATGGAAACGCCCCATGGGCACGGTCGGGTGGCGGCCTATGCCTTTACCCACGACTACCATGACATCATCTGGGATAAACTGGCGCAACTTGAAGCCTTCATCCACACCCAAACCACCAATCAAGCCCAGTTAAAAACCTATGCCGACACGGGACCCATCCTCGAACGGTCCTTTGCCGTCCAGGCCGGAATAGGGTTCCCCGGCAAAAACACGTGCGTGATCATCCCGGGTGCCGGTTCTTACCATTTCCTGGCTGTGATACTTACTGACCAGCCGCTGCCCGTAGACACACCCTTCACCCGTGACCTGTGTGGTTCCTGCCAGCGCTGTATCGAGGCCTGCCCCACAGGCTGTATCCTGCCCGACCGCACCATCGACGCCGGCCGCTGCATCAGCTACCTGACCATCGAAAACAAAGGCATCATCACTGATCAACTCAAACCCCACATCGGCAGCTGGTTCTTCGGCTGCGATATCTGCCAGATGGTCTGTCCGCATAACAAACTTGCTGCCAAACGTTCACCAATCGCGGGGAAATACCATCCCTTAGGCAAACGCCAAAACTCCGAATTCATCAATTTAATCAAATTGATATCCTGGGATGAGGAAACCCTGTTAAATGCGTTTAACGGCACAGCCCTCACCCGACCCAAACGACGTGGCTTATTGCGTAACGCCGCCATCGTGCTGGGCAACCAACGCTGCCAGGATGCCCTGTCGGGATTAGAATCCCTGCGTGACCAGGAAACAGACCCTGTTATTCAGGATGCCTGCCAGTGGGCAATTGGTCAAATCCAGGGAAAACAATAAGACAATGACACAAACACCAACTTTTCACATTGGGAACATCCCCATTTACGGTGACCTGCTCCTGGCACCCATGGACGGGATCACAGACCTGCCCATGCGCGGACTTTGCCGCAATTTAGGATCTGCCATGTCCACCACCGAGTTCATCAATGCCCTGGATGTGCTTGAAAATCACCCGCGTTACCATCACCGCCTGGCATTTGAGCCCTTCCATCGTCCCCTTTCTTTGCAGCTGCTGGGTGATAACCCCATCCAGATCCTGGAGGCAGCCCTGCAGCTCGTACCGAGGGTCAATCCCGACATCATCGACATCAACCTGGGTTGTCAGTCGAAAAACGTCACCTCCCGCGGTGCCGGTGCGGCCTTAATGAAAGAGCCTGAAAAGATCGCGGCCATTTTCCGCTGCATGACCGAACAATTCAGCCAGCCCATCACCGGCAAGATTCGCTTAGGTTGGGATGAAGACAGCCTGAACTACATGGATATCGCCCAAACCATTGTTGAGAACGGCGGCGCGATGATCGCCGTGCATGGTCGCACCCGCCAGCAGGCTTATCGCGGTCAGGCACGCTGGGCGCCTATCCGGGAGATCAAACAGGCTGTGGATATTCCCATCATCGGCAATGGTGACGTGCGCAGTGTGGTGGATATTGATCGCATTAAGGCACAAACAGGTTGTGATGCCGTCATGATCGGTCGGGCAGCAGTCGGCAACCCCTGGCTCTTCAGCCGCATGGACCGCTCTGATGTCCCCCCCAGTTTGGTACAAGAAACCCTGGTAACCCACCTCAACGAGATGCTCAAGTTCTACGGCGAGCGCGGTATCATTACATTCCGCAAATACCTAAAAGCCTACCTGTCCCCCTATGACATCCCGCACGAGGAATTGCTCCCACTGCTGAAGAGCAAAGACCCCCAGTTTGTCAGGGATTGGCTTCAGCGCTTTTTTGAAGGTATGCAGGTTTAACCTCAACCCCTCTGCTTGCACAAATCCACCCCTCTGGTATAATTTAAGTCTGTGACTGGTCCTGTGCCTGGTTAAGGCTGGGCGCATGGAGACCTGCAATAAATAAAACATAAAGGAGTAGCAGTGTCATGGCTTTAGACAAAGAAAGCAAAGAAGGAATAATCAAAGAATATAAACGGCATGGTGAGGACACCGGGTCGCCCGAGGTACAAATCGCGATTCTGACAACCCGCATCAAAGAGCTGACCGACCACCTGCGGGCTAACAAACACGACCAGAGTTCCCGCCGGGGATTGCTCAAACTGGTCGGCCGCCGCCGCCGATTGCTGGCTTACCTGCGCCGCAAGGATTATCAACGTTACCTTGCGCTGACAGAAAAGCTCAAAATCCGTAAGTAGACCAATTGTTTTTGCAAGAAGACAGGAAAAAACCGCAGATAAAGCATATTGTAAGGCAGAAAGATCGACATTCTTTCGATACTTTCCGTAAAGTGCTTTTCTGCGGTAGACTTATTTAAAAGCGTAAATCCGCCAGTCGGGTATTGAAAATTGCTGAGGACCTGCACCTCACCGGTTTTCAGTCCCTGACTGGGCGGGAAATTAGATGAAGGGATAAATTAATTATGCAACCCAACCCAAAAATATATCGTACCAAACTCGGTGATAAAGACCTTATTATCGAAACAGGTAAGCTGGCCGGACAGGCCGGCGGTGCCGTGACCATTCGCCAGGGTGACAGCCAGATCTTCTGTGCAGCCACCTTGGGGGATGTGCGCGAAGGACTCGACTTCTTCCCCCTGACCGTGGACTATGAAGAACGCATGTACGCCGGCGGCCGTATTCCAGGTTCGTTTTTCCGTCGTGAAGGACGTCCCCGTGGCGAGGCCATCCTCACAGCCCGCATGACCGACCGCCCCATCCGACCCCTGTTCCCGGATGGTATGCGCAACGAGGTACAGGTCATCCTCATGTCCCTCTCAGCAGATACTGAGAACCCCCTCGACACCATGTGCATCAATGCCGCTTCCGCCTCACTGATCATTTCTGACATCCCCTGGGCTGGCCCGATTGGTGCCGTCCGTATTGGCTATGTCAACGAAGAACTGGTCGTCAACCCGACCTTCAGCGAAATGGAAGTTTCCAAGCTGGACCTGGTCGTAGCAGGCACTCGGGAAGCCGTCGCTATGGTTGAATGTGGTGCTGACGAAGTCTCCGAAGAGGTGATGATCAAAGCCCTGGACCTGGCGCATAAATCGATCCAACCGATCATTGATCTCCAGGAACAAATGGCAAGTGAGATCGGTAAAGAAAAGCGCGAGGTAGCACTTTCCAGCAAAGACCAGGACCTGGTCGAACAGGTGCGCGCCAGCGTGTCAGATCGCCTGGTCAACATTCTGCGACAACCCTATAAAAAAGAAGAGCTTTACGGCGGCATCAGCGACCTGAAAAACGCGGTAACGGAAGAACTCACCGCTGACAAAGTCGATACCCTCAGTGAAGCTGAACTTAAAGCTTTCAAGAAGAATATCGGTGATGCATTCGGTGAGGTCGAAAAAGACATCATCCGAGCCCGCATCCTCTCCGACCGGGTTCGTCCCGATGGACGCAAACCCGACCAGGTGCGTGAGATTTGGTGCGAAGTCAACACCAGCCCACGTGCCCACGGCTCCGGCCTCTTCACCCGCGGCGAAACCCAGGTGTTGACCCTGGCGACTCTCGGAACCCCCCGGGAAGCACAAGAACTCGACAACCTGATCCCCACCGAAACCAAGCGCTACATGCACCATTACAACTTCCCACCCTTCTGCACAGGAGAAACCAAGCGCTTGTTCCAATCACGCCGTGAAGTGGGTCATGGCATGCTGGCAGAACGCGCCCTGCGGCCCGTCTTGCCGGAAGAGAAAGACTTCCCCTACACCCTGCGCCTCGTCTCCGAGGTGATGTCCTCCAACGGTTCATCCTCGATGGCGTCCGCCTGTGGGTCAACCCTGGCATTGATGGACACCGGCGTGCCGATCAAACGGCCCGTCTCCGGTGTGGCCATGGGCATGATCAAACAAGATGATGACTATGTCATCCTGACCGATATCCTCGGCATGGAAGATCACCTTGGCGACCTGGACTTCAAAGTCACCGGTACCACCGAGGGCATCACCGCCCTGCAGATGGATATCAAGATCAGCGGGATCACCACCGAGATCATGTCTGAAGCGCTTGAGCAAGCGCGCCAGGCACGCCTCCACATCCTTGATAAGATGCTCGAGACGATTGATAAACCCCGCACAGAGATCAAGGACCATGCCCCTCGCATCGAAACTGTCAAAGTACCGGTAGAAAAAATCGGCGCTGTGATTGGCAAAGGCGGCGAAACGATCCGCAACATCCAGGAAGAAACCGGCACACGCATTGACATCGAAGACGACGGCACGATCTTTATCGCCTCCACCGATGGCGTTGGTTATAAAGCCGCCCGGGAACGCATCGAACGCCTGACCGAAGAGGTCGAGGTCGGACACATTTACACCGGTAAAGTCGTTCGTATCACGGATTTCGGCGCTTTTGTGGAAGTCCTCCCTGGACAGGACGGCCTGGTGCATATCTCCCAGCTGGATACCAGCCATGTCAACAAGGTGTCCGATGTCGTCAAGGAAGGCGATGAGGTTACCGTGATGGTCACCAACATCGACAACCAGGGCCGCATCCGCCTCTCCCGGCAGGCACTGCTCGAAGGCTGGTCCGTGGAAGAAGCCCAAGCCCAGGATAAACCCAGCGGTAAGGGTAAACCCCGCGGCAGAGGTCGACGGTAGATTTAGGAATTAGGAACTAGGCTATTAGATAATAGGAACTAGGCTATCAGGTAATAGGTAATAGGTAATTAGGGTGCGCTCGCAAATTGAGCGCACCTATTTTATTTTTTCATTGCAATTTAGCTGATTAGGAAACAGGTATTAGGAATTTGGGTGTACTTGCAAATTAAGCACACCTTTTTTGTCATTGCGATGAGCCATAGGCGAAGAAGCAATCTCAACAATTAGTAGAGTGTGCTCCGGTCCTGCCAGGAGAGAAAAGGAACACCTTCAGGTGCAGAGCCCAAAGGGTGCTGCGCGAAGGGTTGTAGGCACGTTTTTTATTTCCCCTTTCAACTTTCAGCCTTCACCTTTCCCCTTCATTTCCGCCTCACCGGAATCTTCCCCTTGCGCAGTTTCTTATAGGTCTTATCCAGTGCCTTCATGATTTGATCCTCACGCCTGGCGATATAAGCCAAAATCGTGATCTCATCTTCCATGGCTGCTCGGCCGTCCATTTCAAGACGTTTGGCAGACTGGTTTCTAATCTTGATCAGCGAATGTACCTTGCCCTTTACATGGATTGCGTCAGACTCCTCTTCCAATTGAAACCCCACCGACAGCTTATCTCCGCGCACGATTGGCGTGTCTTCAGGCAGCGTCATCACCACCCGTACCCGGTTATCATCCAAAACCGCGATCCCCTGTAATTGAGATGCATAAGCCTGTTCATCCTTCGTGACAATCTCAACATCAATTGCTTTGTCAGGTTTCACCCACGAATGATACAAGTCCACCTGGATCGCGTGAGGTACCTTCAACTTCTTCAACAAGACCACCTGGTTGGTGTAATCAATCGAGCTTGGGTAAGCGCGGATTAGACCCGGCAAAGATTTGCTTTCAATAAAGGTGCGCCGCTCATACTTAATGCACACCGCCTGGTAAGGATGCACAATTAACCCCAATGCCCCTTCAGAGACCATCGCCACTTCTGCCTCGGTTTTAACCGGAACACCCTGGTAGGTGTTGTGCAGGGTAATCGGACGTTGCTCGATGAGGTGCTTCCGCAGGATTGAAAAAATCACTTCACTGCTGATTGCTTCCTTGGTTTGCTTTGCCATCGCTTACCTTCCTTTTCTAATTTCCCGATTCATCAACAGCTCCGTCTCGCTTCTCCGTCTCGCCTTCGGCTGCAGCCCCTTCCACTACGTTTTAGGGGTTCCGCTTTGCTCCAGGAGTCTACGATGCTCCAGGAGTCTTCGACGTTTCAGGGGCCTGCACTCGCTTCTTTTGTGGGTGTTCCGCTTCTCCATCTCGCCTTCGGCTGCGGGAGTCTACGATGCTCCAGGAGTCTTAGACACTGGTTGGCAATACTGGCATCACCGGCCCTGTGACGCCCAGCCGCTCTGCGATCCCAGCCCGCAAGGCAGTACCGTCGTCCCACGGGTATTCCACCTCGCCAAAACACATCGATTGCTCGTGTCCCTTGCCGCAGGTGATCACCAGGTCGCCAGCTTTGGCCCGAGCTACCGCTTGCCGAATGGCAGCAGGTCGATCCGGCTCCCGCCAGAAGGTGACACCTTCCTCCCCGCCGCCACGCGCCGCGCCTTCGGCCATATCCGCCAAGATAGCATCCAGAGATTCCGTGCGGGGGTCCTCCGCTGTCAGGATCATCTCATCTGCCAGGCCCGCCGCGATCTCGGGCATCAGTTTACGCTTTTCCACATCCCGCAGACCAGCCGACCCAAACACCGCGATCACTTTGCCGTCGGTCAGCTCGCGGGCTGTACGCAGCGCTTGCCGGATGGCATTGGGCGTATGTGCAAAATCAACAATAGCCAAAAAGTCCTGCCCCAGGTCAATGCGCTCCATCCGCCCGATGACCGTGGGCGCCGTCTCAAACGCGGATTGAACATCCTTTACCGACAGACCCAACCCTATCACCGTCAGCCCAATCGCCGCCAAACCGTTGGGGACATTATACCGGCCAATCAACGGTGTTCTGACGGCGAAATCCACCCCCGATCCGCGCACCTGGTAGCGCAATTCATTGGGACTGCTTTCAATTGACTCAGCCCACAGGTCAGCACCGCCGTCCTTATCAAGGCTATACGAAAGAGTTCGAGCTTCGGTGATACCGGCCATGTACGCATAAGATTCGTCATCCTGATTCAGCACCGCCAGCTTCTCAATTTCCTTGCCGCCACCTCCCGAAAGCGCTTCAAATAGCAGCCCCTTGGCTTGCAGGTAACCCTGGTAAGAACCGTGATAATCCAGGTGTTCGTGAGTCACATTGGTGACCGCCGCCAGGTCAAAATCTACCTCGGCCGCCCGTTGTTGTGCCAGGCCGTGGGAGGTCGCCTCCAGCACAACGTGGGTCAGTCCAGCATCCACCATCTGCGCCAGGTAGCGCTGAACGTCTGGTGATTCGGGTGTGGTGACATGGAAACCCGTGTCCAGCGCCTGGTCACCGATCAAGGCGTTGACCGTTGAGATCATCCCCACCCGCACCCTGGCTGTGCGCAGGATGTGGTAGACCAGGTTGGTCGTGGTGGTCTTGCCATCAGTGCCGGTTATGCCGATCACCACCAGCTTGCGTGAAGGGTGCTCATAGAAATTGGCTGCGAATTTCGCCATCGCCAGGCGGTCATCCCCCGCTAACTGCACATAGGGCACAGAAAGACTCGCCAACGCCTGGGTGCCGATCACCGCCGCCGCGCCCTGGTCAACCGCTGCCCGGGCAAAGCGGTGACCGTCAAAATTGTCCCCCACCAGGGCGAAAAATGCATCCCCGGGCTGCACCTGGCGCGAATCCCACGCGATACCGGTGATTTCAGCATCCTCAATCGCGTTTAACGGCGACAATCCCACCAGGCACTCACGCAGACGCTTGCTGCGCACAGGAAGATTTCCTTTATTGTTAATATTCATAGGCATAATATAACCTGATTTTGGCGTTCGAACAAGGATTTGGTGAAAAGTGAATGGTGAATAGTGATTGGTGAATCCCACTCCGCTCCGCTTCAGCCCCTTAGCAGGGGTTGCGCTTCGCTCCAGGGACTTTGTGGTGAATGGTGAATCCCACTCTGGAGTGGTGGAGTGGTTAAAGATTTTCTTGTCATCGCGAGATGGAGCGCAGTGACGACGTGGCGATCTCAGAGATCCTTCCTTGTCATCGCGAGCGGAGCGACTGCGCAGCGTCCTGCAAGGAAGCGATCTCAGACGTGGACCATTGTTGTGTTCCCTCATCCACCTACGCGAAACATACCCCCGAGATTGCTTCCCTTCGGTCGCAATGACAAAACAAGATTAAATCTGAACATGAAAACGAACTACCCACTTCTCAGGCTCTCGACTCTCAAACACAAAAAGGGCGCAGACTGTCGCTCTGCAGCGCTCGAACCCATCATTCATTTTGTCATCGCGAGGAGGAGCGCAGCGACGACGTGGCGATCTCAGAAATCCTTCCTTGCCATCGCGAGTGGAGCGACTGCGCAGCGTCCTGCAAGGAAGCGATCTCAGACGTGGACCATTGTTGTGTTCTCTCATCAACCTACGCGAAACATACCCCCGAGATTGCTTCCCTTCGGTCGCAATAACAACATCATTAAATTCAAAATTGGAGCGGACTGCCGCTTTGCGGCGCTCAAACCCACGACCTTCGCAAAGCACCCCCGAAATGAAATGCAGGGGGCAGGATGGGAACCATCTCAATGAGAGTTTTTAAACCAAAATGGGCGCGAATGGACTCGAACCATCGACCTCACGGATGTGAACCGTGCGCTCTAACCAGCTGAGCTACGCGCCCAAATGAAAAACATCAATTATTAACGAACTTGGTCAAGTACTCGAACCATGACCTTCGCGAAGCACCCTGGCAACTCCCGCAGCATCAGCGAGACGGAGCGAAACCCCTGAAGTGAAACGGAAGGGGCTGGAGCATAGCGGAGTGGGCACGGATGTGAACCGTGCGCTCTAACCAGCAGTCCTTGACAGGATCTACGAAGCTACGCGCCCAAACAATGTCATTGTGCGCTCTAACCAGCAGTTCTTGACAGGATCTGCGAAGCTGCGCAACAGTTGTGAAAAACATTATAGCAAAGATTACAAAATGCGTCAATCAAATGACAAAAAAGTCCTGTGAAATCATGTGAATTAAACCCAACTGCTTTTACCTTGACAAGATTGGTTGGATTAACTAAAATATTTTTAATGTTCATTAGGGATCTGGAGTCATTCAATGCTTTATCAAAACCTTCTCCTGGCTAGAAATTTCTTGCCCACCGCTTTCCTCAGCAAAAACAAAGGTCAGGGCTTGGTTGAATATGCGCTGATCATCCTCCTTGTTGTCATCGTGGTGATTGGAGCACTGACCCTTTTTGGACTCGAAGTCGGCACTTTGTATAATAACATCGTTAGCCGGTTTCCCACTATTGGCGAATAACGCGGAAAACACGGATAATCAAACTAACTGACGAAATTCTCGCAGCCCCCATCAATAAAAGAGCCTGTTAATCCATATTTTCCATTTTCAGAAACTCATTTGAACCCATTTTTAACGGTTCAGATGGCATCGTTAATTCCCAACCGAAAACCTTTAAATCAACACCAACATCACAACTGCACCCAGGATCAAAAAGGGTGCCAAAGGCAGCGCGTTGCCAAAGGCTTCGTAATGCTTTGTTGCCAGCAATACCCCCAGGTACACGAGTGAAAAAGCAGCAAACCCCAGCAGCCCCAGCGTGATCGCACCAATGATCAGCGGCCAGCCCAACAGCAAGCCTAAAAAGGTGCCCGCGAATACATCCCCGAACCCAAAAGCAACCTCACCCACCTTACGCCCCCGCAGCAACCCCACAATCCGTGAAAACAGGGCACCCAGCAGGAAAAAACCCAGCATAATGCCCAATCCACCCAATCCACCCAACAACGCAGGCAAAAATCCCTGTAAAATCCATCCATACACAAAACAAACCACCAGCCCGACCAGGCTGGTCTCGATCAGCACCAGGCGGTGCTCCAGGTCGATCACGAAGATCACGCCCAAAAAGATCAGCAGCGGGATCCAGGCGGGCCAGGGCAGCCCGGCCAGGGGGAAGAAAACCAGCGCAACACAACCCGCTACTGACAAAACCAGGACAACCGCATGCCGGGGGGGATGCCGCCGGCCGCAATCGGCACAGCGCCAGGTAAGCAGGTAGTCCTTAAGCGTGAAGGCTTCATGGCATTCGGGGCAGGTGGGTTGGGACAGCCGTCTTGTCACCGGCAGCACATCGGAAAGCGTGTTGATCAACAGCCCCGCCAGAACACCGCCCAGCCCGGAAAGGAATATTGCCAGAATACGATTAATGTTCATAACTTGAACCTCAGTAAAATAATTCATCACCAATGATGTTGGCAACTACTCAGGCAAACCTCCTGCTGCGGCGTTTGAGGTGTTGTCCGATTCATCTTCAGACTAAATAGTGACAGCAACAGTAACGAAAGGATATCACATCAGCAATCTGGTTGTGTTCCGAGATTCTTCTTCCCCCCTTCCCCCCGCCGGCGGGGGGAAGGGGGGCAATCTTCGTCTTAAACATCATTTTTTCATTGTACATTATTATATGTCAGTCAATGATAATTTTAACCGGCATATCCACCCCAATATAGGTACTGAACAGTTACAGAAATTGTTTAATTTATCTCAACCACCAAACCCTGTGCCAGTGATCACCCATCACGTCATCTTCTCAACCGGGTGGCGGAGGATCGTTTTCAACTTCTCAGGTGCCGCTCGACGGGGATCGCTGAGGTAGATTTCATGATGCTTCCCGCGCAGCCAATAGCCCTGCGCTTCAGCGTAGCTTTGCAACCGCTCGATCGTCGGCCCTTCGGCATCATACGGCCCTATGTGCATGATCTGCACCGCCAACCCCTCAGCAAAGGGCTCAAAGCGCAGGTTTGCCAGTGCGGGCAAGCCCTTCTTGAGATCAACCTCCTCAACAGCTGCTGTGACCATCTCATCCGTCACAAAATCCGGCTGCATAATCATCATCGTCCACTCGAACTGATCCTTGTCGGCTTCCAAGAGGACGCCGCCATGCATGGAGATACCCCACCACAGCCCCTGCAGCGGCATGACGGTGAAGTCTCGCCCCAGCTGTTTTTTACAGGCAAACTTGAGCGTGTAAGCTGTCCCATACAGCGCTTCGACCGCCGCCTGGTAATCCGGGCTGGTGTTGGGATTGCCTTCACCGTCGATCATCAGGAAACTCATCATGGGTACATCAACGGTCTCAGCTTTCTTGGCCGATGGTCTGTACAGGTGTTTCAGTTCTTTCTTCAAATCAAGTTTTTCCGTCATCACTTTAAATACATCTCCAGTCTAACTCAATAAGAACGCCAGCACATTGGATGCGGTGGCTTACAATCCCGCCCGGATGGCGGCCAGGTTGTTCCTCGCCGCTGGTATCTGGGCGATAAACTCGCTCAGAAGCTCGCATCCCTCAAACGCATCACAGTGAGCACAATTTTCCACACCCTTTTCCAAGCCGCAGGCGCGCACCGGGCAGTCATCACAGTACCCACCCAATCGCCCCTGGCTGGTGCAACCATCACAGGTGACGGCGTTAATCGTCATTTCAGGTGAGTCGTATTCAACCTGCCAGCGGGCTAATAAATCCAGCTGGGCTGCATTGTCACCTGCCTGGGTGGCTGTATAGGCCTCACAGGTCGCGCA
>SL_3KL_010_SEDDRAFT_10003972_pt1 | contig 13406 bp, 8 predicted proteins | sample SodLakKL_010_SED_2_FD_10381 | JGI IMG/M metagenome (IMG submission 10381)
TCGGTGTCGGTATCCCAGCCGAGGGAGACATATTCGCTAAGGCCTTCCTCAAACCAGAGTGGAATGATGAGCTGGATGTTGTTCTGGATGATGGACTGGATGGTCCCGCCGTAGAACTTGTCATTGAACATGGCGTGGACCAGCTCATGGTGCAATACCTGGCGATAATCGCCATAGTTACCCATGAACGGGATGGTGATCCGGTTCTTGAACTTGTCAGTGACACCGCCTATGCCCTGTGCATCCACAGGGAGCGGTACCACGTTGGTCTGGCTGAAATCCGTGTGCGAGTCGTAGATGATGACTGCGACACGGTCATTAAGCTGGTGCCTGAAATCACGTTGCAGCTGTGCGTAGGCCGCTTCCAGACTCATGGCGGTAAACTCTGCAAGATAATAGTTACTTGCATCATAATAGTAGACATCAAAGTGTTCAGACTGGATAAAGCGCCAGTCGAACTGTGTATACTGCACCCGGTTTTTTCCGAACCCGAAGTACTGTGCCTGAGATTCGGAAACAAGGAACGCGCTGCCAATGAGCAGAATGCACGCCGCAGTCAGCATGCGGTTGAGGGAAAACTGGCGTGTTGAATTCATCTGTGTCTGTACGTTAAATAAGTAAAATTACATCATCACTGATCGCGGGAAAAAAGTTCCGTACATCCTGGCCGGAGTCACTTTTTGCCGGACCGTTCCGGCAGAAAGTCGATCTGACGCTGTTCTACATCCGTGCGGGCCACTTTCACCCTGATATTATCGCCCAGGCGGTATGATTTGCTACGATTGCGGCCGCGCAACTGGTGACGGGCCTGTTCATAGACGTAGTAGTCATCATCCAGATCGCGCACGGCGATCATGCCTTCGCAATAACTTTCGTTCAGCAGGACAAAGAGCCCTTTTTCGGTGACGCCACTGATAACACCGTCGAACGTGTCTCCTATGTGCCCTGACATGTATTCTACCTGTTTCAGCTTGATGGAGTCGCGTTCCGCAATTACGGCATCACGTTCTTTTTCACTGCAGTGGTCGCCAAGCACAATCAATTCCTGAAAGCTGTAACCCGGCAGGCCGGCAGCATACTGCTTAAGAAGCCGATGCACTGCCAGATCAGGATAACGTCGAATGGGACTCGTAAAGTGTGTGTATTCTCTGAATCCGAGACCATAATGCCCGATATTTTTGGGACTGTAAACGGCCTTTGCCATTGAGCGCAGTATCAGCTCGTTGATCGCGTATTTCAGCGTAGTTTTGTTGGCTTGTCGGATCAGGTTGTTGATCTGATCGGCTGTGACCTTACCGTCCCTGACCTGGAACTCAATACCCAGCGGCCGTACATTTTCTCCGATATTCTTGAGTTTTTCGGGATCCGGGCGGTCGTGGACGCGGTAGATGAACGGATAGCGCGTTTTTCCAGCCCTGCCGCCATCCTTTCCCTTGTCCTGCCCGTCACCCCGGCTCTTCTCCTCTTCGCGCAATTTGGTGATGTGCTCCGATACGGTTTTATTTGCCATAAGCATGCACTCTTCCACGAGCCGGTGCGCGGCCAGCCGCTCCTTGACATAGACACCGAGCGGCCGTCCGTGTTCGTCAAGACGAAAACGAGGCTCAGGCGTATCCAGGTCGATCGATCCCTGGCGGAACCGATTCTCGGTAAGCATGGCGGTCATTTTGGCAAGGGTCCTTACGGATGTCTCGTGCTTGTGCCCTTTGCCGTCTATGATCTCCTGCACTTCTTCATACGTGAAACGCATGGAGGAATTGATCACGGTCTCCTCTATGGAGTACCCCAATCTTTTGCCGTCGGGGGTAATTTCCATGAAGCAGCTGTACGCCAGTTTGTCTTCGTTGGGACGGAGGCTGCACACGCCGTTGCTCAGGCATTCCGGCAGCATGGGGATGGTACGGTCCACCAGATAGACACTTGTCCCCCGGTCCCGGGCTTCCTTGTCGAGGATGCGGTCTTGCTGTACATAGTAGCTTACGTCGGCGATATGCACGCCCAGATAGAAATTGCCGTTATCCAGGATCGAAATGCTCAGCGCATCGTCAAAATCCTTGGCGTCATGCGGATCGATGGTGAACACCTCCCAGTCGCGGATGTCCTTGCGGCGCTTGTATTCCTTTTCGGGGATGTCTATGGCTACACTTTGTGCGAATTCCTCCACAGCGGGCGGGAATGCGGCTTGCATTTCATTTTCGGCCAGGATGGATAGTATCGAGGCGTTGTTGGTGCCCTTTTTACCCAGATTTTCCAGGACCTCGGCTTCGGGAAGCGACCGCGGATGCAGCCAGTCCACCAGCCGGAAGGTGACTTTGTCGTTGTGCCGGGCGCCTTTTGTGTTGTCTGGATGCACAAAAAATTCAACCTGTGCCGATTTCTCATCCGGTATGATCAGGTAAGTGTTTTTGCCCTCTTTGTGGAAGGTCCCGACAAAGAACTTTTTGCCGCGTGAGATCACATCCACAATTTTTCCCTCTTCACGATCGCTTCGGGATTTCGGGAGGATGGACACGCGGACCCTGTCCTTGTCCAGAGCCGTGCCGGTGTGCTTGGCCGGGATGCGGATATCCTGTTCCCTGTCTTCCACCATGACGTAGCCGGTACCGGATCGTGTGCTTGAAAAGACGCCCTCGACAACGTTGCCGTCCTGGCTGGCGTCGGCTATGCGATAGCTGCCGTTCTTCTCGGCAACCTTGTTGCGCTTTAGCAGGCGTTTAAGTGCCTTGTTGAACCGCTCATCTCCTTTTTTAGGCGGCAGTTTGAAGGCTCTCCTGAGCGTGTCGCGTTCGACCCAGCTTTCGGAGTGACGCTCAAGAAGCTCAATGATGAGGTCTTCGAGGTGAATTTTTTTCTTTTTCATTGCGTATGTAAAGTCAAATATGAAGGTGCAGTCACTGCAGATCTACCCGGGTATGCAAAATGCTTGTAACTATATGATGGTAATGAAACAAGCGGGAAGCTGGAATCATTCTTGATGAGCATGAATAATTTGTTAATCCCACTGAAGAGGCGGTTCATCTGCGGGCACTTCTTCCCGGATGCCAAATATGCGATCATCGTCTGCTGTCGCCTGATCCTCGGTATCGCCATCATCGCCGGCTGCCTGTTCTCCTGCTGATTCAGGTTCACTGCTTCCCAGCAGGCCAAAAACTGTAGTTACGTTACGCCAGACGCGATTTCCAAATTCCCTCCACGAGTTGAAACGGAATTGCGCTTCAAGCCCCAGTCCGTTGACGTTCTCGACATCAGCCTGGGTGCCGAGAATGGACATGAGCATGGGGTCTTTCCTGTGGAACACTTCGACGGAGAGGTTCGGGTTTATGCGGTAGGTGGCGCCCAGGTCACCAATATTGGCTTCTTCACCGCCCACTTCCCCCTCACGACGGAGCACAAGCCGGTCATCGAACAGGCGCAGCGCTATGGCCAGGTCGGCCTGATCGAATCCGAGAAGGTTCAGGTCCACATCCACGTTCAGCAGGTTGTCACTGAGCAGGGTATTGATCTGACTGGAGAGCAGCTGGCTGATGCCCACCTGTCCGGCCCTGGCCTGAAGCGTCGTGCCCAGTTCCTGGGTCTGCGTATCACCCACGAGGGCTCCGGATATGAATCCTCCGGTAAACAGAAGGCTGGTAGCCTGAATCAGTTTCTGCTCCTCACTATTGAGAACGTTGAGTACGGCAGCGTTCTGCGTGGCGTCAATGGCGTTCGGAAATTCAAAGTAGAAATCGTTTTCTATGTTATCCAGAGGACCGGTTATGCGCAGCAGCAACTCAACGGGGACCCGGTTGGTCTGGTCTGCCGCAGCCCCGAGGAGCGGAGCAATGTTCGGACGGGACCGGTATACCGCGGTGATATCGAGTAAGGCGTTTGTGGGATCTCCTTCAAAGCGGATGGTTCCGCCATCACGGAGTATGAACCTGCGCGTGAGAATATCGCCGCCGACGAAGAGATAGTCTCCGCTGCTGATGTCGAAATTGCCGAATATCTGCAGGTCCTCATCCTCCAGTGAAATGCGTACGCGTCCGCTTCCCTGCGCGTTGACAATCTCACCGGTCACCGGATCGAAAATGAGCTGAACTGTGGAGTTGGGTCCGGCAATGAACTGCAGGTCCATACGGAACACTTCCATGAACGTGCGGTCAATTTGACGCAAAATGGCGGGATCCGTGATGATTTCGCGACGGAAGTCCACCTCGCTGAAATCCTTTACAAACCGGATAAACCGGCCCTGGGCTTCATCAACGGACTGTCCGACCAGCGGCAGGGACAAGCGAGACTGGCTCGTGGTAGTTATCGGCTCGACGGTTCGCACGAAAGGTGAAATATTGGATCCACTGATATTGACCACGCCTGTGCCTGAAACCCTGCCATAAAATGGGATTTCCGGTCCGTCTCTGTTGTCCAGAAACCGTAAATTTTCCATTTCAAGGGTAATATCCATGAACTTCTCGGGTTGGAAGTCATTGAAGTCAAAATAACCGGTGACCACTCCCCTTCCTCTTCGCACATCACTAACGTTGAGTTCATGGATGGTGACACCCTCATGACGGTTCACCGATACGTGGCCATCAAGGTAATAGAGAGGTTCCATGAATACGGGAACCACCTCTGCTTCCAGGATTTCAAAATCGCCGTGGAAATCGAAGTCCCGGATGTTCCCCTTGAAATAGCCGGAGCCGGTGGCACTCCCTTCAATGGATTCAAAAATGCTATCCATAAGATGCCGCAGTACCCAGGCGTCCAGTTCTTTAGCGTCTATGTCAAAGTAGTAGAGCGAGTCAACCGGTTCGTTAACGTCGGGTGCGCGGAACCAGCCCGTTGCAGTGACATTCTGCCGTCTGCCATTGTTGCTTTCGATGTAATCGGCATATTTCTGCTCATCGGTAATAATGAGCATTTCTGTGTCGAACCGGTCCTCGGCAGCGTTATAACTGCTGTTAAGGCTTATGTCGCCTATGACACGATCGTTTAAAGAGAACTTATCCACAGTGAGTTTTCCGTGGAACAATGGATTCATGGCAAGGCTCCTGGTTACGAAGTCGCCATCCAACAGGCCCTGGAACGAGACTTTGCCATCGATCATTTCTGAAAAGCGCTGCAGATCGACATTATCGAATCTGTATTGTACCGAATCATCGAGGTTGCTGCTGAACGTGCCATCGATAAAAATCCTGTCGTTGCCGCTCAGGACCAGGAAGTCCTCCACGTGCAATTTGCCATCACGGGAATAGCGGAAGAGCGGGCGGCCTTCGGTGGCCCAGAGATAACGCTGGTTACCGAGTACAAAGCTCTCCATGCCAAAAAGGAGTTCATCAGGTCCAAGTCTTCCACTGATATCAGTGGCAAAGCGCACCTCATTTGCAAAATGAGCTATTCGTCCGCGACTGGTGATCTCTCCGGAATCAAAGGCAATGATCCATGACAAACTGTCCATGTTCTGTTCCATGAAATGAAGCTGCCCGGCATGCAGGTCAAGATCCAGTTTCATGGCATCGCGGAGCGACAGGTCGTGGTGGAAACCGCCAGTGAATGAAATACTGGAGTTATTTATGGATAATCCGTTCCAACTTGAGGAGTCATCCAGCCATTCCGAACGGATCTCAAGTATTTCATTATTGGCGAGTACATCCATCTCAAGCTGCAGCCTGGAGGTGATTTCCGGGAACTGGGGGATGTAAGCGCGCAGCAGCGGCAGGTTTTTGATTTCAAAAAAGACATCGGCCTGGAGGATATCATCTTCTGATGCCTTGTATGCGACAGGATCTTCCTCAATCTGGAAAAGGATTTCCTCATTGAATCTTTGCACAAAATAATTGCTCCATTGTCGGAAAAGCGGTGGAATGGAAGGGATGAGGAAATCACCCTCCATGACAAAATCAGCAATCGAACTGGTCAGTCGCACCGAACGTGTTGTCGATTCGGGATGGTTCAAGTCCAGATAAAGCTGATGCGACCCAAGGTCCGAGCCATTGATTGCAGAGGGAAACACATCCACGATGATACGTCCATACCATTCACTAAGATCACGGCCGTGCCAATTGATGTCAAAAGCCATGTTCCATTCCGATTCGGGGAGTGTCGTGTTTTCCAATACGGTGCTCATGTCAAAACCGGAGGAGTTCCCCCTCATGAGAACGTGCGGCCACTCTCCCTGGAGATTGACTGAGCCTTTGCCGTTAATATAGTCTGCGCCCTGGTAGTAGCCGAATTCATGAGAGATGATCCGGTCTGCGTAAACAAGGTCCAGATGCATGTCTGGAACATGCAATCCGGCAATTCGGGATTCAAAAAGATCGACATCCAGGGATATGCGCCTTGAATTATCCAGGATGTTTTCTACTGTCAGAATCAATTCGGTATTGACAAGTCCGGGAAATGATTCGAGCCCTTTCCATGCGGCTGGATTTATTTCATCACCGTACATGGAGAGCTCCAGGTTCATCGGCAAAGCAAGATCCAGGGTGCCTCCGGCTTTTAATGAGCCTTCAGGCAGCCCGATGTCAAGGTCAACGTAAAGCGTGTCGGTATTCCCGCGAACACTTCCCAATGCTGATATGGCCTGCCAGTCACGCATTGGAAGATCTGTGATTCCGGGAATGAATTCAGCAAGTTCAGGGTCGTGCAGCCGAATGTCCCTGAAATCGACCATGTATATCAGGTTTTCCGGGGTGAGAAAATGTTCAAGTGCGGCATCGAAATGGAGTCCGGTTTCTCCGGCATGCAAGCCGGCATCCCGGATGTTCATGACCGTATCGGAGCCAGATGCGTCGAATGATGTGACAATACCCGGAAATCCTGATGGAAGTTCAGCTCCGGCAAATGCCAGCTCTTCATGGGCGAGAAATGCTTCTTTAACAGCGACAGACCAGGTTGCATCACGGAATTGCCGGGCAAGCTCCGCAGCAAACAGGTTGATGCCATCGAACTCCATGTTCCAGTCCAGATGGGAACGGCCCAGTCGCATTCTCATCACATTGAACTCAAGGTATCTGCTGTCATTATAGATCTGACCGGAGAGCGTGAACTCACGGTGATCAAGATCCTCAAACAGTATTGTGAGATAGGAAATGTCCAGGTAGCGTTGGTCCCTTGAAATTTCAAGAAACATCTCGGTATTGATCTGTTCCACACGGAAGGGCTCGGACAGATAACGATTTTGTGTCCCCTTCGGAAGGTTTTCCAGATGGACCGTTCCATCTTCTATCCGCACGAAGGGTGCGTAGATTTCAAGGCTGCGGAATGGCTGGGCATAAGAAACGCTTTTAGAGATATCCTCTTGCGATTCCGGACTTTGTTCATACTGGATCCGGTTGAACACCCTGCTCAGTGTATAGTCACCCTGCTCATCTGTCCGGAGATATACCGTGGGTTTCTGCAGGGCCAGGTCATTGATGACCAGGCTGCTCCGCAGCAGGGCGATCAGGTCAGCCTGCAGACGTAGATTATCGATGGTCACAATGGTGCGGTCTTCGTGTTCCAGGACAAGATCACGGAGCTCCATTTGCAGCGGCAGGAAGCCGCCTATATCACCGATGTGAAGCGTACCCTCGAAATTGTTGTTAAACCAGGTTTCAGCACGATCGGTAAGATAATCCCTGGCCGGATCTGTCTGGAGCATAAGGAAAACGGCTCCGGCAAAAAGGATGACGGTAGCCAGCAAGACCAGGATGCTGTTCCAGAATATATGCCAGGTGATATGGAGGAAACGGTAAAACAACGTGTGCAGGTTACGTCAATGCGTCAAATGTGTATTTCCAGGCTTCATGGAGTAACGAACTGTCACTGACAGATGTTACGAGCGGTTTTCCGTGCGCAGAGACCAGAACCAGACGGATGTCTTTGTCCCGGTTCTTCTTGTCATGTGTCATGAGAGTAACGAGCTCAGAGGCACGACTGGTGTACGGACCCAGATCCAGGCGGTATCTGCTTTTCATCTGCAACAGTGGTCCATCTGATACCGCATAACCGAGGCGGCGCGATACAAACAGCGCCGCGATCATACCTGCATATACGGCTTCCCCATGGTTGATATTGCGATAGTTATCCAGTGCCTCCAAAGCATGTCCGAAGGTGTGTCCGAAATTAAGCCACGCGCGTCGGCCTGATTCTCGCGCATCGCTTGCCACAATGCCGGATTTAATGCGTACAGAGCGTTCAATCACACGCTGGAGCAATTCCGGCGTACGCGTTGCGGGTTCGGCAAGGGCGGATGCGTCCTCAAGCAGATCTGGATCGGCTATGTATCCGTATTTGAGGACTTCGCTGATGCCGCAAAGCCATTCGCGCTGCGGCAGGGTCTCAAGAAATGCCGTATCAAAAAGCACAGCCCGGGGATGATAAAAAGCGCCGATCGTATTTTTACCGAAGGCGTGGTTAATCCCCGTCTTGCCTCCTATGGCACTGTCCACCATGGCAAGAAGCGTAGTTGGCACGTGACAGAGCGGTAGTCCGCGCATGAGCGATGCCGCGGCAAAGCCACCCAGGTCCCCTGTGACACCCCCTCCAATGGCAATCAGCGGGGTATTTCTCTTCAGCGAACCGGAAAAAGCGAAATCAATGATACGGTTCCACATGGCAATGCTTTTCGAGGCTTCTCCCGATGGAATTTCGAAACAGCGCACCTTGTCATCCGGGAAAGCCGCGCTGATCCGTTTCCGGTGAGCAGACATGACGTTTTCATCCACAATCAGAACGGCTTGACTGTCAGATATGCCGGTGGGCGCATCCGGAAAGCCATCTTCAGTATCGGAAGCTTCAGCCGAAGCAGGTTTGTCCGCAGGATCCAACAGTCCTGTTCTCCTCGCATGCCCCCAAAGGAGGCGAAGATCGTCGAACAGGAAGAAATGTGACTCGTCCCTGTCAGTTATGATCAGTGAAGGAAGCTGGAGCATGTTCTGTGAGTAATTGTATCAGTTCGCTGGTGGTCTTCTGCCGTGACCAGTGCGGTTGGACCGGAACCCTGATATCGGCTTGCAGATAATGTTTTTTTCGTTTTGAGAGCAATTCACTGATCCGCGTGAGGAGCAGTTCATCGTCCAGCGGTTTCCCGCCAGAATCCCGAAGAAGGGGCCGATTTTTATCCTTTTTGAGCCTTTCAAATAGCGTTTCCACGGGCACATCCAGGAAGATGGTGATGGCATGGCGCTTCAGCAGGTCTCGGATTTCTTTCTGCTGGATGGCGCCTCCACCCAGAGCCAGGACCGCCGGTGCATGGTCTAGCATTCCGCGAAAGCATTTGCGTTCTGCCATTCGGAAATAATCCTCCCCTTTTTTCCGGAATATGTCCGGAATCCGCAGTTTTTCTTGCTTTTCGACCACCTCATCCAAATCGTAAAATGGAAGTTCGAGCCGACCGGCCAGTTCCTGGCCTATCCTGCTTTTACCCGAGCCCATGAATCCGGTCAATACAATCAATTTTCTGACTTCCATATCCGTGAAAAATACGAATATTTTCCGGTTTTTCAGAATTCGTCCGAATCGGGTTTGGCCGGTGTGACCATTTCCACCTTTTCCCTTGTCACGGTCACTTGTCCCGGTGCGGCACCTTTGGGTTTGCGCACGTGCTTGCGCTTGGCGATCATGACCGGGACCATGGAAGAACCGGCTTGCCGGGAGTATGCGGCTGCAAATGATGCGGCTTTTCTGACAATCTGGTCGTCAGGCCAGCCGGTGTCCCCTCCTGTCCGAATCAGCACATGCGACCCGGTTGTTCCACGGGCATGCATCCAAATATCTTCCTTGTGCGATAAAGCGAGTATTTCGTCATTACTCTTGGCATTTTTCCCGATCCAGATCTCGTAATCTCCAATTTTTGCAGTTTTGTAGGGCCTTGCCACCTGTTTTGCCCCTGATGGTGTGAGGCCATACTGCTGCAGGCGCGATTCATGTTTTTTCACCCACTTTTCCAGTTCTGCAGGATGCTCCATGCCCGCAACGGCGACAAGCAACTGCTCCATCTCCTTCAGTTGTGCTGCAATCTGCCTCTTTTTTTTGCCGGAAACCGATACTTCCTTTCGGATGCGTGCAGCCCTGTCGTAATATTCCCTGGCCTGGTGGATCAGGGTCTCGCCCGGGGTCACGGGGATGACGCGTTCGCTGCCGCCTGAGCTCCAGTCGGAGACGGCAATCCGGTCCCGGTCGGCCTTTGTTTCCGGATTGGGTTGGCTCATGAGCAAATGTCCCGCCTGCTCCATTTCATCCGCTTTCTTCAGCCGTTCCGGCTCTTTTTCAAACTGCTCCATTTGCTTGCGAAGCCCTGAAATGCGCCTGCTCATCTTCTTTTCCAGGTCCTTTTTTCTGGGCAGCAACCTGCTCTCACGGTTTTTTGAAAGGAAGAGGGTCCGGACGGCTTCGTTTACACTTCGAAACGTCTTTTCGGGTGGATGTGACAGGTAGTCCGGCGGCAGCAGGCTCAGATTTCCTTCTGCAGTGACGCAAATGATCTCAGGATTAAGCAGTATTTCCCTGAGATCGGCAAGTTTTTTTCTGAGTTCTGTTTCATTCAGCGATTCCAGATCGCAAGTATCCGCTGCGTCATTGATAAGGCCGCGCGGGAACTGCTTGTCGATGGCAATGATTTTGTCACGCAGTGGCAAGTCGGGATCCAGAGTGGGCGGAGGCGATTCTGTCCTGGGCGCCATTTTGCCGGACTCCGATATCTCTCCTCTCCCGGTTTCGTTTTGCAGGACGGCATTTCCCGTGATGCCATCGACAGGTGACGCGGCCCCTTCAAATGCCTGGCTGTTCTTGAAAGACGTCAGGATGCGCCCATTTTTTACAAGGAAAACATTTGGACGGCTGGAGAACGGCATGAAGATCAATTGCCCGGCGGTATCCACGAAGGCAACCCGGATGTACCGGTCTCCAGGCGTTACGAGTGCCACATCAGCGACCGTGCAGCCTTCAAGCTCAGGGAAAAAACCGGCGGCATTATGCGATGGCGGCGCGGCGCGGTTATCCAGGAACAGGGCCGTCCCTGGAGAAGTGGCAGAGAAGGTCAATTTGAGGGCTGGATCGGTCCGGAAGAAGAAATCGATCTGATTTTTTCGGCTGGACCATACTTCCATGATTTCCTTTCCGGAAATTTTGTATCTTAGTTCTGCGACCAGCGAATGTAAAGTATAATAGTTGTTCATACGTTACTTTCTCTGTTCTCGTAGCGCTTTTAAATTAAACATCAGATTGTATGAATTACCCCATTTTTAGTGCCATCGTCAATCAGATGGAGACACGACTCAGCAGGAGAGCTATAAATATAGATCAGTTCCGGGTATGGAACGAGGATAAAATCAATGCAACCGGTCTGGAAATTGGCATAAGCCTGTCCAACAGATCCAATCATGTACAGCGTCTTGTAATCAATCTTGACTGGGACAAGTTCCGTGAAGCCAGCCTTGCAAGGCAACTGCCGGGCATGGAAAAGCATCCGCTTTTGAAAGACGCCACGTTCAACAGGAACAGCGTGAGCCCCTATCTGGATGTGGAAACCATCTGGTATTTTGACGAGCAGGTACTTTACCGCAAGCTGAAATCACAGGTGGGCAATCGCCGGATGGAGGCCGCCGGCCACTGGATGGAATATATCAATGCCGAACTGAAGCGGGTGCTGACCGATGAAAACCTGATCACGCGCTGGCATGTGGAGATTGAGGGCGACATCAATGGCCGGTACGTTACGGACATGAGTCTTATTTCCTATCTGCAGTATGACCTTGATTCACTCCCGTCCCTGAACGACATTCACGGGCATCTCGAGAAAAACATTCAGTTGATCCTGCAGCGTACAGACCTCATCATGAAGATTGCCTCCCGGACGTTGGAGAAAGCAGCCTGAGACTCGCAGGGCTTGCCGTTATTGCAATTCTTATTGATACCGTGTAACGGCCTCATCACAGCGGCGCAGGATTTCTCCTGCCGCCATGATAAGTACGTTCTGTGAAACCGATACCTGTAACAGGCTGGTCGGATCTACTTCTTCTTGTGCCTGTTTTTCCGCAGTCTCTTCTTCCTTTTATGCTTGGCAATTTTTGCGCGCTTGCGTTTTTTTCCGCTGGGCATACGATTTGATATTAATGGTTCTTATTAGTGAAAAAGTTCATTGTGATGCCGGTCCAGGTATCCTTGTACAACAACTTCCCAATCCGGGTCATCTGATAGCATCAGCGATCGCTCAAAAAACGGAATGCTTTCGCTGATATTTCCCATTTGATGCATCAGGACACCCATGTTGAAGCTGGCGCGTGCATGATCGGGATCAATCCTGAGCGCCTGTTCCAGCATGGCGTATGTTGCTTCCGGCTGCAGAAGGCTCATGTACACCACGGCAAGATCCGTCAACACATCCGGATCATCCGGCTCGAGCTTAAGGGCACTAATATACATCTCTTCCGCCTTTTTTGCTTCCACTTTTATTTGATCTTCATCGTTTTTCTGTTGAGCCGCAGCCATGAACAGTTCCGCAGCATGCAGGTAATCTGCGTGGATTTCCGTAAAACGGGCACGTCGGGCGCTCCAGCGAGCGGCATCATGATAACGCGCCGCACCGGAATAGATCCTGATAAGTTCACCGTAATATGGCAATCGAGCCCGTTGATGCGCAAGGGTGTCCAGCACCGCTGAAACATAAGCAACGCGGTCTTTTTCTTCCCTTCGAAGAGAAGCAGGAGCTTCGGCCCTGCCTGAAGAAACACCCGGAGCCGGTTGGTCAACAGCAGGGTCCTGCGAGGGACGTACCGGTCCCGCGGACTCTTTGCTATCCCAATAAATGGCCAGAACAAGAGCAATGATGGTCAGCAGGCTGACAACAGCAAGAAAGCCCCGGTTGAACATGCAGACGATTGTGATTTGGATAAAAAAAAAGATACCCGGCAGCCAAATGCGATACAGCCGGATATCTTTTTAAGATACGGAAAAATGTCCCTTGTATCCTGATGGATACGTCCTGAATCGATCAGGAATTCAGAGAGCTATTGACAGCTTGTTTGAAATCCTTCGAAACTTTAAGCACGGGAACAAATTGTTCAGGGACGGTTACTTCCTGGTTCGTTTTGGGATTGCGTGCAATGCGCCGGGCCCGTTTTACCACTTTGAAGCTTCCGAAGCCCCGAAGTTCAATGTTCTCGCCCTTCTTCATCGATTCAATCACTGTTTTCAAAAATCCGTTAACTACAGCTTCTGTTTCGATTTTTGTGATTCCGGTGTTGGCCGAGATTACTTCTACGATGTCTGCCTTGGTCATATTTACTGGATTTTGGTGGAAGAGATTACTGCTCATATTGTTAGTGGAACTGCAATTATGAATACATCAAACAAAAAAAAAGACTGAGGGTTCCCGCTATTTGTAAAAAACTTCAAATTATTTGGCAAATCACCCCATTCTTTTTTCAAGTGAGGCAAAAAAACACTAT
>SL_3KL_010_SEDDRAFT_10003973_pt1 | contig 13406 bp, 13 predicted proteins | sample SodLakKL_010_SED_2_FD_10381 | JGI IMG/M metagenome (IMG submission 10381)
GTCACGAGGAGCCGGCGTTCGTCCTGGGCGATGAAGCATCCGGCCGCGACGACTCCCGTCTCCCGCCGGCCCGTTCGAAGCGGAGGAAACAGCCAGAGCCGATCCACGGCCTGGGATCCGACCTGGCTTTCGAGGGCCCGGATCGCCCGAGCCATGGCGTCGGGGACTCCTGGAGCGTTTCCTTCCATAGATGTACGTGCCTCCACGGGCTGCGGTTCCCCACCCTCCCGGCGGGACCCGGAGGGAGCGTAGGGGCGGTGGGTGCCTCGACCCCCTATCCTTCCTGCGTCTCTCCGGCCGGAACGGCCTCCAGGTCGGTCACCATCTCGCCGGCTAGCTCCACCACCTTCCGGATCACCTCGCCGATCTCGCCTCGCATCAGCGCGCCCGACGCCTTCACGTGGCCGCCACCCCCGAACTGGGTGGCCAGGGCGTTCACGTCGGCCTCTCCGTTGGAGCGGAAGGACATCTTGACCGAGCCGTCCTCCATCTCGCGGAAGAGGATCGCGACCTCGGCGCCCCGGACTTCCCTGGGGATGTCCACCATGCCCTCCAGATCATCGGGCTCGCAGCCCAACTCCGCGTAGGCCTCTCGCGGAATCGTCATCCAGGTGACCCGATTCCGATGGGCCGTGTCCAGCGTGGCCAGCGCTCGCCTGAGAAGGTGGAACCGCCGGATGGGGTGGGAGCCGTAGACCCGACGATAGAGCTCCTCCGGGGCCGCGCCCCGTCGAATGAGCTCCGCCCCCACCTGGAGGGCTCCCGGGGTGGTGTTGGAGAACCGGAACGAGCCGGTGTCGGTGAGGATGGCGGTATAGAGCCCGTTCACCACACTGGACGTCCACGGCCCTTCGGCCAGGGTGAGGAGATCGAACACCAGCTCTCCCGCCGCGGCCGCCCCTTCGTCCAGAAGCGTGAGCCCTTCGATGGGTCGGCCTCCGGGCGGGTGGTGGTCGATGATCACCTTGGGGACCCCCTCCACCAGGGGATTCACCCGTCCGATCCGCGGCACCTCGCCGGTGTCCACCACCACGCAGAGGTCGGCGGCCTGACCCCGTCGAAGCGCCTCCTCGCTTCCGGCGTGGAGGATGCGGCTCGGATCCTGGATCAGAAACCGATAGAGGTTCGGAAAGGGGGTGGGGTTGATGATCCAGGCATCGATCTCGCGCTCCCGGAAGAACTCGAGAAGGGCGGTCTCACACCCCGTCCCATCGCCATCGGCGTTCAGGTGTGTGGTGAGGATGACGGATCGTGCGGCCTCGAATCGGGCGAGGACGGCGCGAAGCGACGGGAGTCTGTGGTCCGGGATCTGATAGCTCATTATCCCCGGAAGGCTAGAGCCAGCGGGCCCGGGGGTCAAGCGAAAGGCCGCAGGGGGCGGGAGTCGCGAGCCTGGTCATGGGAGTCGGCGGACGTGCAGCGCAGGCCGGGCCCCGGAGGCGGCCTCCCGGCGCGGTGGGCTGGTCAGAACTCGTTGGAGAAGGAGACGAGCTTGTAGCGGCCCTCCCACTCGAGGATGCTCCCGAAGAGCCTTTCCTCCACGGACTCGCCGGTGGGAAGCTCCCCGAGGACTGCGCAGCCGTGCCAGATCCAGCCGTCGCCGAAGGCTTCTCCCTCATCCGGACAGCGGTGGCCTGCGGCGTAGAGGGTCTCGCCGGAATAGCGGCGGAGGAGACGGGACAGTCCTCTCGAGCTCCGGTTCTGCTGGTGGAACCAGACCAGGGCCGGGGACAGCTCGTAGGGAGGCGAGGTATAGATGGTGTGGGGAAAGTAGACCCAGGCGAACTCGCTGGGGGTCAGCGCCAGCGAGACCAGCCCCGTGGTGTCGGCGGCCTCCAGCGCGGCGACGACGGCGTCCACCAGCTCCTCCGACGACTCCGCGCCCCCGTTGAGGCCGGTGACGAGGGGAAGATCGGCGCGGAACCGGCGAATCTCCTCCTCCATGGGCAGGATGCTGTCCACATGTACGGGGGTCCGGACCTCGGCGGCGGAGGCGGAGGGTGTACCCGCATCGCTTCGCTCTCCATCACACCCGGCCCCGACCAGCACGAGGGTCAGGACGAGGAGCAGTGCGCGGAGGTGGGATCGGGTCATCTTGAATCGGGTTCGGACGGGTTGGACGGACACGGTTGGATGCCGAAGGGTCGAAGGGAGCGATGCGGGATCCCCCGACCTCCGAAGCCGTGGGATGGCTCCGGAGGCCGGGGGTCCTCATGGGGTCGGGGGCCGGACGGGTGCTGCCCCCGACCACCCCGGCTCAGTTCTGGGCGTAGTAGGTCCAGCCCTCCCACCAGGCGGCGCCGTTGGGGTCGGCCGCGCCCCGGTAGGCCGTGGGCGTCACGAAGCTTGCCGCGGCGTCCCGGAGGATCGACGGAAGGCTCGAGAAGTCGGTCAGACCTCCGCTGGCGATGGGTGAGCCGGTAGCGGGCCGCCAGTCGAAATCACCGGCGCCGGCCCCGGTGGTGTTCACCGGGAAGGCCCGGAAGAGGTCGGCGGTGGGGACGGTCCCGTCTTCGAGGGCATGGGTGGCCAGATCCAGAGCGTACTGGGCCCCCTCTCCGCTTCCGGCGGCCGCGCCAGGCTGGAAGATCTGGTCATTCTCGGTGAAGTAGATGTTCTGCACGCCGAGCCTCCCTTCCTCGAACCGGCTCCAGGTCTGGTCGCCCCGCAGCGAGATGGCCGCCGCCGGGGTGCCCTGGCGCTGGTAACGAGCCACCACGCCGTTCACGTAGAGCCCGCCGGTGCCCCGACGCAGCATCATGCCGATGTTGCCGCTGGAGCTGTCCCACGCACCGGCCGGAGGACCAATGAGGGTGAAGTTGGCGAAGACGGGAACGGTGTACGGGGTGGACGCGCTCCGGTTGGCATCACCGGCGTTGCAGTTCTCGGCCCAGCACCCGTCGTTCTCGATCCCCTGGGGATCGGAGGCTGCGCCCCCGGCCAGGCCCGGACGAGGCTCGGGCTGAATGGACTGGAAGGCGATGGCGTGCTGCACCCGGCCCACGAAGCCCTCCGAGGCGTCCAGGTGGTCGTCGGCCGACTCGTACGACACGATGTAGCGGGCGTCCACGGCTCCACCGAACCACTCGAAGGAGTCATCGAGGCCCAGGAGGACCTGGACGTATTCGATGGTGGTGCCCCGGCCCACGGCGGCCATGGTGAGGGAGTTGAGCTCCTCGTTGGGGGCGGTGGGGAAGCCGGCGAACTCGATGCGGACGTAGCGGAGCACCCCACTGTCGTCGTCATTGTCCGTCCCACCGGAGTAGTCCACCAGGGGGTTGGCCTCGGAGGTGCCGGTGCCCTCGATGAAGGTGGGGGCGCCCCGGTTGGTGATCCCGTTCCCGATGATGATCAGCCCGCCCCAGTCACCGGGACGGCGCTGGCCCACGGGCCGCTCCGAGGTGAAGACGATGGGGGCGTCGGCGCGTCCCTCAGCCATGATCTTCGCTCCCCTGAGGACGAAGAGGGACGACCCGGGGATGTCGAAATCGCCCTCGAGTCGGGTCCCGGGCTCGATGGTCAGGGTGGCGCCGTTGGCCACCTTGATGAAGCCGGAGATCTGATAGACGGTATCGGCGAAGAGGGTCCGGTCCTGGGTGATGTCCTGACACAGGACGCCGGGAGCGCAGGCGTCAGGGTTCCCACCGTTTCCACCTCCGTTTCCTCCATTCCCTCCGTTCGGATCGGACGGACTCGAATCGCTGTCGCAGGCGGTGAGTGCCACGGCCAGGGCGAGGAGCCCCGCCAGACTTCGTAGGCTGAATCGCATCGGTGTGATGTCCTTGGTATTGGGGTGTAGGGCCCTGGTCGAGACCGGCATTACCACTGCCAGGAAATCCCGGCCGACAGGCTGCGGCCCGTCCGGTGGAACTCCCGGACGGTCGATCCCTGGACCACCTCGTAGGGCGAGTCCAGGAGGTTGCTCAGGTCCACCTTCCCCGAGGCACCGGCCAGGAGGGGGAAGCGGAGGGACAGATCGAGCTGATGGCGGGGCCGCTCGAGCACGTCATCGACCTGGCTCCCTGAGGCCCTGGCGTTGACGATCCGTTCGCCCACCACGTTGTAGAGGGCGGTGGCGCTGGTGGCTCGGGAGGGAGCGCTCCACGTGAGTCCGGAGTTGAGGACGTAGGGAGCCTGCCCCACCATGGCCCGCTCGGCGTCCCCTTCCTGGCCGGTCCGAACCCGGCTCCGCATCAGGGTGACGTTCCCGAAAAAGGAGAGGGGTGCAAGGGTGGGAGAGAGCCAGGCGAGACTTCGGTCGACCTCGAGCTCGACCCCATGGTTGGTGGCGCTTTCGGCGTTCACGAAGGTGCGGGTGTTCGTGCCGGACCGGGCCAGGAAGCGCTGCTCGATCGGATCGTCGAACCACTTCCCGAACACCCCGAAGGAGACCACCTCACCGGCCTGGGGATACCATTCCCAGCGGAGGTCCAGATTACGGATGAGGGTTCGGCCGAGGTCCGCGTTCCCGATGACCTGTTCGCCGCCCAGGACTTCCCGGTAGGCGATGGGTGCGATCTCCCGGTACTCGGGTCGGGCCAGGGTCCGGGTCGCGGAAGCCCGGAGCTGGTGATCCCGGGAGACCTGGAAGGTGCCGGAGAGCGAGGGGAGGAGATCCAGGTAGTCGGGATCCACCTGGAACCCCTGACCCAGCTGGTTCTCTGCGTCCAGCTCCAGTGCGTATCCTTCGGCTCGGATTCCGCCCACGAGGCGGAGGCGCTCACCGAGGGGAACCTCGGCCATGAGGTAGCCGGCGGTGAGTCGGTCCCGGGCCTCGTAACTTCCGCCTGAGAGCTCCCGGGAGAGGAGGAAGATGTCGTCGCCCGCGTCGGCGTAGCGGCCGTCGAAGAACTCCTCGGGCGAACCCTGCCACCGGGGGTCGTCGGGGCTCCAGAAGAAGGGCTGGATGCGGAAAGCGTCGCTCCACGCGTCCCGGTCCGTTCGCCGGTGGTTGACCCCCACCCGGATTCGGCTGGAGCTGGCCGGATCGCTCCCCAGGGTGAAGGCATAGGCCGCGTTGCCCTCCCATGACCCTTCCTCGAGGAGGCCGAAGCTGCGAACGGCACCTTCGAAGTCCTTGAACCAGATGGGGGTCTCGGGGTCGAGCCAGGTGACGAACTCGGAGCGGTCGGGCTCGGACCGGGAGACGGCGGAGCCGGTGAGCGACCAGTCGAGTTCGTGGCGGGGGTGGAGCTGGTGCTGTCCCTGCACGCGATGAGATCGCACGGTGCGTTCGATGTACGTCAGGCGGTCGATCTGCACCCGGGAGCGGGTGTTCTCATCGGTGCCCACCTCCCTGCGGGCCCGGTTCTCGGCGCTCCGGTTGTAGCTGTTGGTGAGCCGGAGCTGGGTGTGCGAGCCCCAGAGGGCGCTCAGGTTCGCCATCCCGCCCCAGAGCACGGTGCTGGCCCCCTCGCTCCCGTCATATCGATCGATCTCGGTGTTCCCGGTTCCGACCCGGGCCCGGCGCTGGTCCAGGCGAGCCTCGTCGCCCCCGGAGTAGGTGAGGGCGCCGAGATAGCCCAGGGTCCCCCCCATGAGGGCGGAGGAACCGCCCATGGAGCCCGAAAGGGAGGTCGGGAGCCGACCGGTGTCATCGCGCACGCTCCAGACGTTCCGGAAGGAGTTCACGACCTCGTTCACCTCGGGCCCCCGGGTCACGGTGCCGGAGAAGTCCCTGGCGGGTGCGGGGATGCTGCGCTGGGAGGTGCCGAAGGCCCACCACTCCCCGCCGGCGGTGGGCGCGGTGGGGAGCGTGGTCCCGGTCACCCCTTCCTGGAACCCGGTGGAGGCCGAGAAGGAGAAGATGCGCTGACTCGGGAAGTCGGGGGTGCGGATGTCCACGGACCCGCCGGAGAAGTCGCCGGACTGGTCGGGGGTGAAGGTCTTGCTGGTGGAGACCGACTGGAGGAGGCTCGAGGGGAAGAGGTCCAGGGGGACGGTCTTGCGTTCGGGGTCGGCGCTGGGGATCCGAGCGCCGTTGAGGGAGCTGTTCGTGTACCGTTCTCCGAGCCCGCGCACGAAGACGTACTTGCCGTCCTGGACCGAGACTCCGCTCACTCGCTTCACGGCGGCTGCTGCGTCGCCGTCGGGTGAGCGGGAGATGCGTTCGGCGGAGATGGCGTTGACCACTCCGGTGGCGATCCGCTGCTCGTTCAGGAGATTGACCTGGCTCCCTCGTTCCTGCTGCGCGGTGACCACGAACCCTTCCACGTCCAGAGCCTGGCGCTCCAGGAGGACGTCCACGCGGGCGAGTCCTCCTCCGCTGACAGCGATTCCGGTGATCGTCTTGGGGGCATAGCCGAGCATGTCTGCCTGAAGCGACACCTCTCCACCCGGGCTCGCGTCGATCTGGAAGCGGCCTTCCACCCCAGCCACGACGCTGCGCGAGCCGTCGGCGAGCTGGACCCGGGCACCCGGGAGGGGGGCACCGGTTTCTGCGCTGAGGACCTGTCCCATGATCCGACCGTTTCCACTCTGGGCCCACGCCGGAGCGGCGAAGCCAAGCAGAATGACGAGGGTGCAGAGGGCGGACCGGACCCCGGAGGGAAGGGAGGCCGGGATTCCATCAGGGACGAAGAAGGCAGATCGTTGCATCGTGATCCTCGCAGCGTGGCGTCACGGGGGTCGTCGTCGGAAGGAGGGCGACGTCCGGAGTCTGCTTTGAGTCTCGGCGCGTCCGGTCACGTTCTCGTCGTCGTGTCTGTAACGAAGTGGCGATCGTGCGCGCGCGTTTCGGTATCCGCCGGAGAGGATCCGTTTCAGCTGGGACGTGTTGGGCTCACGAGTGGTCGGATTCCAGCGAAGATGAGCCATGGAGGAAGGGTGCAGGGCCGACGCCATGGGGCTCCTGGCCGAGCGGTATCAGGTGTTCCTCCATGTGGACCGGGGCACCCTCCAGGCGGACGGGGAGATCGGTCGATCCCATCTGGAAGACGGGACCCGGGTTCCAGATGAAAGTCAGGGGACAGCGATGACGCTCAGGCGGAACCAGCGTTCGTGTGAACCGGCGATCATGACGGGCTCAGGTTATGATGAACTCACATACCCTGCCTCCTCACCAGGATCAGGAGAGGAAGGGAAGCTTCTTGCGTACCTTCGCCCAGTTCGATGCCAGAAAGACATGGAGGGGCGCCCTTCGACCCTCCACCACGCCTCGGGTGAGCGCCTCCAGGAGGGCCCCGGGTTCGTTGGGATGCGCGGGAAGGATCACTCGACCGTTCCCCACCTCCCCCACGGTATGGGCGTCGGATCCTCCTCCCTGAAGCTTGCGGTGCCGGAGAGCCAGTGTGAGTCCCTTTCGGTTCGCCGTTCGAGAGCGGAGGCGCGCGTTGAAGACTTCGATCACGTCCACCTCGGGGGCCAACTCTTCGGCGAAACGACCGGAGGCGCCCTTCCCGGCGGCGTAGGGATGGGGGAGATAGACGATCCCGCCCTGGGCCCGGATTCTTCGACACGTTTCCGCCGCGGGCGTGTGCTCAGGAATCTCCTCGGTCAGGTAGAGACCGATCACGTCGATCCCCTCCCTGGTCTTCACCTCCTCTCCCGCGATCACGTGCTCCGGGTGGCGCCGGGCCATCTCCAGAGCGACCCCGAGACGGTTGTGATCGGTGATGGCGATCCGGTGGAGTCCCTGCTCCTTCGCACGGGCCAGGACGGCCTCGGGGTCGGAGAGGGAGTCCCACGAGCCGGCGGTATGGAGATGCAGGTCCACGGCCATGAGCCCGGGTTCGGGGTCCTGGGAGCTCGAACGAGCCGAGGGCGCGGGACCTCCCGACGAGCTCGTCATCCAGCCTCCTTCCTGAACCGAGCCAGAAGCTCGCGGGCGCTCGCCTCGAGCTCCGCCACCGTCCCCTCGTTCTCGAGCACATGGTCGGCCCGGCGGCGCTTCTCCTCCGGGTCACCCTGGCTGGCCATGATCCTCTTCGCTTCCCCGGTGTCGAGACCCCGATCCTCGACCAGTCTCCTCCTCCTCTCGGCTTCGGAGGTGTGCACCACCACGATCCGATCGAACGCGTCCGTCAGGTCCGCTTCGAAGAGAAGGGGGACCTCGGACACCAGCAATGCGGCCCCTTCCGCCTCCCGGTCCCGAGCCCACGCCTCCCGTCGTCTTGCGATGCGGGGATGGAGGATGGACTCCAGTCGCTCCCGGAGGGCGTCATCCGCGAAGACCAGAGCCCGCACCGCTCCCCGGTCCAGCCCTCCATCGGGGGCCCGGACCTCCTCGCCCAGGAGGTCCACTACCTCTTCGAGACCCTCGCTCCCGGGTGCCACCACCTCGCGGGCCAAGTCGTCGGCGCTGATCACCGGTACACCCGCCTCCTCCCAGACTCTGGCCACGGTGGACTTTCCCGACGCCACGTTTCCGGTGAGTCCCACATGCAGCGCCCGCCCTGGTGGGGTCGGACCCGGTGGAACGGGCTCGGATCGGTCCTCCGAAGGACTCTTCCCGGGGGTCGACATCGCCGAGCTACCCAAGGGGGATCTCGGAATGGGAGTCGTCCGGTTCACTACGCCCCCGCCGTCGAACCGCCAGGACCCGCAGGACGCCCCCCACCAGGAGTACGAGGATCACGGCGGCGGGAAGGGCTCCCGGCAGATCCCTCCGCATCAGGACCCGGGCTCCCTCGGCGGCTCCGATCCCGATCCCGGTGTAGAGAAGGGCCCAGGCCAGGACGCCGGGGACATCGAAGATGAGAAAACGGGGATAGCTGATCCCGCTGGCTCCGGCGGTGGCCGGCATGAGGGTCCGGACGAAGGCCACCATCCGGCCGCCGGTGATCGCGAGGAGCGCGTATCCATGGAAGAGAGCCCGGGTGCGCCGCTCCGCCCTGGATGCCACGGCGTGAAAGGAGTCCGGCATCCTCCGGAACATGCCTCCCCCTCGACGACCCAGCCAATACCCCAGGGAATCGCCCACCAGCGCCCCACTTATGGAGGCCAGCAGGACGAACTCCCAGCTCATGAGTCCCTGGTGGGCCAGGAGGGCACCCGTGGAGAGGGCCACCCCGGCGGGCACCATCAGGCCCATGGGAACTGCGGTCTCCGCCGCAGCCATCCCGAAGAGCAGGAGCGGTCCGGAGCGGAGCAGGTCGTCGGGAGAGATGGAGAACACTCGGGCCGCCCCCGTTACCGACGTGGGATCCGCTGACCTTCTCGAATCACGTCGTCCTCCGTATCGAACACGCCATCAGGCCCCGCCGAGATCACCTGGAAGCGTTCGCCCACCACCCGAAGCTGATAGCGGGTTCCCCAGGCGTCGTGCCGCGACCGGGGCTGAGGGTAGCGCTGATTCAGCCACGCGTCGAACTCGCCTCGTCCAGAGGGAAGGGGACCGCGGATGTCCTGGTGCCGCTCCAGATCGTCCACGATCTGGTTCAGCTCCTGGACCGTCACCCAGCGGTACGCGGGAGTCAGCATGGGCTCCGCACGCTCCACGATGACCGCTCGAGAGCTGGGAAAGCTGAGGCCGAGGGCCAGCGCCAGGATGAGGGCCAGGATGAGCTTGCCCAAGTCAGCCCCCCTTTCTCATGCGGCGGGTCCAGTTCAGGTATCGAAGGGTCTCCCTCTCCGGCGGATCGGCCTCTGCCTCACCATACGCTGTATCCAACCGCCATTCGAGGTAGGAGCGTGGGGGAATCGGTAGGAAGGGGAACCGGCGATACCAGCCGATTCGCCGTGACGCCCAGGCCAGCCCAAGCAGCGCGGGGATGATTCCCGGGCGGCGAACGGCCAGCCCCATCATGCGACGGTACATGTGCACCCTTCCCTTCGGCGTGAACCCGAACACCGCCGGACGGGGACACCCCTCCGACTCCGGGGTACCCGTCACTGAGCGGGCAATGTAGCATGAATGGCGCCGTTTCCCAACGGTCGGCGCCCCCCACGGGACGATCGATCCGGTTGCCCTGATCCGGTCTCCTGGCCACTTTTCCGATACCTATGAAAGACTTCAACGCATTCGTCAGCCCGGAGTACCCAGTACTCCATAGCGTCCTTCCCCCCGAGGAGGCCTCCGAGGAGGTTCCCGATGGGTTCGCGGCCCTTTCCCTGGGCCTGCTCGTGAAGGGCATTCCTTCCTTCCTCGCCACGATTCCCGTGGCCGCCGACGACGTCGATCGAGTCACCGAATCACTGGAATCGGGAGACGTCCGGGTGGCGGTGGTCGGGATGTCGGTCGACGGCGACGAAATCTCCGACGTCACCGGCGCATCTCGGGAGCCCTGGCAGGAGCCGCCCGTGGATCTCGGAGGCGACGAAGATGCGTCCGCACTCCCGGCCGCCTTCCTCAGCCTCGTCTGCAGCGACGGACGGAAGATCGGGGTCGCCCGCATCGTAGCCCGTCAGGGGACCGCGTCTCCAGAAGAGGTGGCCCGGTTCGTTCTCAAGCAGATCGCTCAGGGCGTACAGATCCCCGACCTCGCCCAGGCCGGCTGACGGCCGTGCCGACTCGGAGGGATGGCCGGACTTCATCGGCTGTCTTCCGCAACTGCGCCTGCAATTGCATCGCTCGCAACACCAGACGGAGAAGCAGATCGTGAGGATTCAGCTCTACCCACAGGGAACCCCGGTCAGAATTCGTCGGGGCGACTATCCCCTGGAAGCGAAGTTCGAGGGACGAGAGGGTCTGGTCATCGGACTCAAACGGCGGACCGGGCGCCGCTACATGGTTCAGCTCGAGGGTGAGTCCCAGCTCCGTCTCTTCGACGAATCGGAGCTCGAGGCCACCGGCGCCGTGGCTTCGCTCGCGGAGGCCGGAGCCCACCAGGGTGGCGGAGGCAGCGACCACAAGTCCTGACCTCCGAAAGCCCCCCCGCCGGGAGCCTCCCCCGCATCACGGCTCCCGGTCTTCAACCGCCCTCCATTCGTCCGTGGAACTTGGCCCTCCCCCAAGGCCGGACTATCTTTTATTGCTTTTCAGGGCCGCCCTTTATCGTTCGGCAGGAATGATCGTGCCCTGGAGTCCGAGCCTCCACAACCCATCGGAGATCCCATGGCGAATGATGTGACCACCGACGCGCAGCGAGCTTCCAAGGAAGCTGGCCCCGGCCCCAACTCCGACGGCGCGCCCGATGGCCACGAGCTGGAGACGGCCCCAGCTCCCGAGTTGAGCGGCGAGGACCTCCTGGACATCTACCGGCTCATGGTCACCTCCCGCGCCATCGATGACCGGGAGATGAGCCTCAAGCGTCAGGGAAAAATCTACTTTCAGATCTCCGGTGCCGGCCACGAGGCCGCCCAGATCGGCCTGGCCCGCCACCTTCGCTCCGGCTCGGACTGGCTCTATTTCTACTATCGGGACCGCGCCTTCGCCCTGGCCATGGGGCAGACCCCCCTGGACCACCTTCTCCAGGCGGTGGCGGCGGAGGACGACCCGGCCTCGGGTGGACGTCAGATGCCCGCCCATTTCGGCGACACCCGCTACCGCATCGTGAGCACCTCGTCTCCCACGGGAACCCAGTTCCTCCAGGCGGTGGGTTCGGCGGAGACCGGGTGGAGGGCGGCCCAACTCGACGAGATGCGTGAGCAGATCGAGGAGTTCGACGACGACGAGGTCGTCGTCGTCTGTACCGGCGAAGGAACTACTTCGGAGGGGGAGTTCTGGGAGGCCCTGAACACGGCCTGCAACCTCAAGCTGCCGGTGATCTTCCTCGTGGAGGACAACGGGTATGCCATCTCCGTCCCGGTGGAGGTCCAGACGGCGGGAGGAAGTGTGTCCAAGCTCCTCACCGGCTTCCCCGATCTCTTCATCGTGGAGTGCGATGGCACGGACATCCGGGACTCCTACGAGAAGTCCGGCGAGGCGGTGGCCTGGGCCCGCGCCCGAAAGGGTCCGGCGCTCATCCACGCCCACACGGTGCGCCCCTACTCCCACTCCATGTCCGATGACGAGCGGATGTATCGGACCGACGCGGAGCGGGAGGCGCAGGCCAAGCGGGACCCCATCGTCCGACTCCGCAGTCTCCTGATCGAGGAGGGGCTCGCCGACGACGAGAGCCTGGACGCCCTCGCCAAGGAGGTGAAGGACGAGGTGGCGGAGGCCGCCGACCAGGCCCTGGAACGCCCCCAGCCCGGACCCGAGACGGCCATGAAGTGGCTCTTCTCGGAAGAGGTGGACCCCACCGGACCCGAATTCGATACCGAAGACTCGCCCGCCTACACCGATGATCGGGAGTACACCGTGGTGGACCTCCTGAACCGGTGCATGAAGGAGGAGATGCGCCGGGACCCCCGGATCGTCGTCTTCGGCGAGGACGTGGCCGACGCATCCCGGGAAGCGGCGCTGGACGAGGTCTCTGGAAAGGGAGGGGTGTTCAAGGTGACCCACGGCCTCCAGCGGGAGTTCGGAGGGGTCCGGGTCTTCAACTCCCCCTTGGCCGAGGCAAATATCGTGGGCCGAGCCATCGGCATGGCCCTCCGGGGATTGAAGCCAGTGGTGGAGATCCAGTTCTTCGATTACATCTGGCCCGCCTTCCACCAGATCCGAAACGAGCTGGCCACCATGCGGTACCGTTCGGCCAACCACTGGTCGTCCCCGGTCGTCATCCGGGTGACGTATGGTGGATATCTGAAAGGTGGAGCGATCTACCACTCCCAGACCGGTGAAACCCTCTTCACCCACACCCCCGGCATCCGGGTGGTGCTTCCCTCCAACGCCGAAGACGCGAACGGCCTCCTTCGAACGGCCATCCGATGCGAGGATCCGGTCCTCTTCCTGGAGCACAAGCACCTCTACCGACAGGTCTACAACAAGGGCCGGGATCCCGGGTCAGACTTCATGATTCCCTTCGGAAAGGCCAAGGTGGTCCGGGAGGGAACCGATCTCACCGTGGTGACCTGCGGAGCACTGGTGAAGCGCACCATGGACGCGGCAAAGCTGGCGGCGCAGGAGGGGATCGAAGTGGAGGTGATCGACCTACGTACGCTCAACCCCCTGGACATGGACCGGATCGGGGAATCGGTGAAGAAGACCAACAAGGTCATGGTGGTCCACGAGGACTCCATGTCCTGGGGCATCGGGTCGGAGATCGCGGCCCGGATCGCCGACGACCTCTTCCCCTGGCTGGATGGGCCGGTCAAGCGAGTGGCCTCGATGGACACCTGGGTGGCGTACGCCCCCGCCCTGGAAGAGGTGATCCTCCCCCAGACCCCGAAGATCCTCGAGGCCATCCAGGAGCTGGCGGCCTTCTAGTCTCCTGGACAGGTAGCGTCCTGGACACGAAACGCCCCGGCCGGTGCCCTTCCCTTTCGGGAGGCACCGACCGGGGCGTCAGTGTATCCGAGCCTCGGAAGGTAAGCGGCCGCCGCAGTAGTGCGCGTCCGCTCCCCCCACCGGGGCCGTCTCTACGGCAGCCGCTTACCGCGGCGGACCTGCACCGTCCTCATATCCCCACGCCGGGGGCGGC
>SL_3KL_010_SEDDRAFT_10003974_pt1 | contig 13406 bp, 10 predicted proteins | sample SodLakKL_010_SED_2_FD_10381 | JGI IMG/M metagenome (IMG submission 10381)
GGAGACCGGCACCAGCTCCAGGCCGCCGCCGACAACCGGCTGACCAGCGCCTATGCCAGCCCCGAGCAACGGCGCGGCGAAGCCATCACCACCGCTTCGGACATCTACAGCCTGGGTGCCCTGCTCTACCGACTGCTGGCAGGCAAGCCACCGCAATTCGAAACCGGCCACACCCTTCAGGAACCGTCCGGATCGATGGCTGGGGCGATTGCCGTATCCAGCGAACGGGTATTTTCCGTCGATCTCGATGCCGTGATCGACCGCTCACTGGCTGAAGATTCGCGGCAACGCTACGCCACGGTGCAGGCCCTGGTCGATGATCTCGAAAGAGTGCGGAGAAGGCATCCGGTTCGCGCCCGACCCGTGGGGCGGCTGGGCAGGCTGCATCGGGCCGTGCAACGCAATCGGCTGCTCAGCGCCACGATCGCCGGCAGTGGTGTGCTGGCGCTGGCTTTCACGGTCGGCATCAGCGTGCTGGCCTTCCACCTGGATCGTGAACGGGAACGCGCGATCCAGGCCGCAACCACCACCGAACAGGTATCGAACTTTGTCTTCGATCTGTTCGACGGTGCCGATCCGGAGGTCAGTCCGGGCGACATGCCAAGTGCCCGCGAACTGCTGGATCGCGGGACGGCCCGCATCCGCGAAGAACTCCAGCACCAGGACCGGATTCGTGCCCGGCTGCTGCACCGCATGGGCCGCGCCTACCAGGGGCTCGGCGAATACGAACAGGCCCGGCAGTTGCTGCAGGACGGGCTGACGTCGGTCAATGAAGACGACAGCGATCTGTACTGGAGGACAATGGTCGACCTGGCCGATATCGAGCGTCTGCTCGGCGAGCGCACGGCAGCGAGGGATCGGCTCGACACGGTCATTGACAACCTGTCCGACACCGATCGCTTTCCTGGTCAGCTGGCCAGCGCCTACAACAATCGCGGCCTGATCGCGTCAGAACGGGAACAGTTCGAACAGGCCGAGGAACTGGCGCAACGGGCGCTGGCGGTTCCGCTGGCAGCCGGGCACGAGCGCGAAGTGCTGCACGGCCGCTATCGCCACAACCTGGCGCTGGCACTGGGCCGGCAGGGCCGCCATGACGAGGCGATCGAAGCCCTCGAAACCGTCATCGAAGAAAAGCAACGGACGCTGGGCGAATCCCATCCTTCCACACTGCGCTCCATGGAAGTGCTGGCCGGAAACCATCGCCAGCGTGGCGATCTGGACACGGCCGCGAGATATTTCGAAGAGGTGCTCGATCAGACCATTGCCATTCATGGCGAGGCATCTTCGGCACAAGCCCGGGTCAACAATTCGCTGGCTAATGTGCACCACGACCGCGGCGACTATGCGCAGGCCGAAGCAACGTATCGTCGCGCGCTGGAATTCCACGACGGCCGGCCTGACGCCGACCCGCTGACCCATGTCTTTCTGGTCAACAATCTGGCCAGCCTGCTCGAGGACCGCGGCAACCTGTCCGATGCAGAAATCCTGTTTCGGCGATCACTGGCCATGCGTCGCGAACTGGCCGGCGACGACGAGCTGCTGGTGATTCACGCGCGCGGCAATCTCGCGCGGGTTCTGATACAACTTGACCAGCTCGACGAGGCCGAGAGCCTGCTGGCGCAGGTCGATGAAGCACTGGCAACGCATTTTCCCGACAATCGGTTTCGGCGACTCCAGCTCGACTGGCAGGCGGCTCTGCTCGAGGCGGCCCGCGGTAACCTCGAGCGCGGCCGCGACGAGATGCGGGCGGTACTTGAACAACTTGAAGACGAATGGCCCGACATGGCTGCCCGCCACGCTGGCGCCAGACTGGACGCGGTCGAGATCGACCTGCAGCTAGGCGCCTATACCGAAGCGGAGAGAACAGCCGGCGAGGCACTGGAATTACTCCAGACCATACGCTCAGTCGACCACCCCGACCGACTCCGGGCCAAGGTCGTCCGCGCCGAAGCGCTGGCGGCTCGGGGTGACCGAGCCGCAGCCGCAGCAGTGGTCAGGCCGCTATGGCCGACTCTGGCCGATCGCTTCAGTCCAGATTCCCGGATCCTGGCTGCCGCCGGGCAACTGATGGCCAACGACTGAGGCCTGACCAGAACGGGCATCGCTTCCGGACTCAGGCGTTCGGGTCATAGAAAACGAGATCCAGCCCGATCGACTCGGCCAGCCTGGCCTGGCGATGGTCGCCGGTCAGGAAATGACTGCTGCCGAGGCACTCTGCCGCAGCGACGTGGAGAATATCCATGGCGCGAGTGCCCGGGCTGGCGCTGTAACTCTCAGCCAGGGATTCGGCACGTGCATAGACATCGTCAAGGGGCTCGGCAGGGCAGTGCCAGAGCCCGGCACGAATGTCGGCCGTCAAGTCTTCACTGGCCAGCTCGATGGCCCGAGGCATCAACTCGTCACGAAACACTTTCAGGCGCCAGGCATTGGCCAACTCCAGCCGGTGCAGGCGGGTCAGAATGGCCGGCGGGGCAAAACGATCACGCAGGGCCAGGGCGTTTGCGCTGTCGGCTTCCGGCAGATACCACTTGGTGACGACGCCGGTATCGACATAGATCATCAGAAGCGTTCCTGGCGGTCCTCACTGATGATTTCGCTGGCCGGCATGCCCTTCCCCGCCAGTTGCGAAAGGCGTTCGAGCCGGCTGGCCGAATCCGGCCAGCACAGTTGTGCCGGATCGGGCTCGGGCGGACCGAGCTGAGCGACAACCTTGCCACGCCGGGTAATACGCAGCTTTTCACCGCGCTCCACTGCTTCGAGCAGCGACGCCAGGTGGTGTTGAACATGTCGAACATTGTACTCCTTCATGTTAGACATGGTGCATAACATAGCGTTGATGGTCAAGCCGCGGCCGATTCCTCCAGGAAGTCATTGGCGAAACGTTGCAGTACGCCGCCGGCTTCGAAGATGCTGACTTCCTCGGCGGTATCCAGACGACAGGTCACCGGCACTTCGATCGTCTCGCCATCCTGACGGTGGATGACCAGCGTCAGCGTGGCGCCGGGTTCGAGCTCGCCGGTGACGTCGAAGGTCTCGGTACCGTCGATGCCCAGCGTCTTGCGCGAGGTGCCGGGTTCGAATTCCAGCGGCAGCACACCCATGCCGATCAGGTTGGTGCGGTGGATGCGCTCGAAGCCTTCGGCCACGATGGCCTCGACACCGGCCAGCCTGACGCCCTTGGCCGCCCAGTCACGCGAGGAACCCTGGCCGTAGTCGGCCCCGGCGATGATGATCAGCGGCTGCTTGCGTTGCATGTAGATCTCGATCGCATCCCACATGCGCATGACCTTGCCTTCCGGCTCCAGTCGGGTCAGTGATCCCTGCCTGACCTCGCCGTCGACCACGGCCATCTCGTTGATCAGCTTGGGGTTGGCGAAGGTGGCGCGCTGGGCGGTGAGGTGGTCGCCGCGATGGGTGGCGTAGGAATTGAAGTCTTCCTCCGGCAGGCCCATTTTCGCCAGGTACTCGCCGGCCGCGCTGTCGGCCATGATGGCATTGGACGGCGAAAGATGGTCGGTGGTGATATTGTCGCCGAGCACGGCCAGGGCACGCATGCCGGTGAGTGAACGTTCGCCGGCCAGCGCCCCTTCCCAATAAGGCGGGCGACGGATGTAGGTGCTTTCCTCTCGCCAGTCGTAGAGCGGATCGACCTTCTTGATGCGCTTGAACTGCTGACCGAACATCGGCTCGTAGACCTTGCGGAAATGCTCCGGCTTGACGCTTCGCTCGACGATGGCGTCAATCTCCTCATCGCTGGGCCAGAGATCCTTGAGGGTGACCGGGTTGCCGTCGGCATCTACTCCCAGCGCATCCTTCTCGATATCGAAGCGCACCGAGCCGGCAATGGCATAGGCCACCACCAGCGCCGGGGACGCCAGGAAGGAAGCCTTGGCATAGGGATGAATACGGCCGTCGAAGTTGCGGTTGCCCGACAGCACGGCGACCGAGTAGAGATCGCGGTCGATGATTTCCTGCTGGATTTTCGGGTCCAGCGCGCCGCTCATGCCGTTGCAGGTCGTACAGGCAAAGGCGACGATACCGAAGCCGAGGTCCTCCAGTTCCTCCAGCAGGCCGGCCTCTTCCAGGTACAGGCGCACGGCCATGGAGCCGGGTGCGAACGAGGATTTCACCCAGGGCTTGCGGGTCAGTCCCAGTTCGTTGGCCTTCTTCGCCAGCAGCCCGGCGGCAATCACGTTGCGTGGGTTGGAAGTGTTGGTGCAGGAGGTGATCGCGGCGATGATCACCGCACCGTCGGGCATGGAACCGTCTTCGGGCACCTCGTAGGGGGCGGAAATGCCCTGCCCGGACAGGTCGGCGGTGGCCACGCGCTTGTGCGGATTGGACGGTCCGGCCATGTTGCGCCCGACCGAGGACAGGTCGAACTCCAGCACACGCTCGTACTCGGCCGTGGCGATATCGTCGGCCCACAGGCCGATGTGCTTCGCATAGTCCTCGACCAGCTTGACGTGGGCATCGTCGCGGCCGGTGAGCTTGAGGTAGTCGATGGTCTGCTCGTCGATATGGAACATGGCCGCCGAGGCGCCGAACTCCGGCGTCATGTTCGAGATCGTGGCCCGATCCCCCACGGTCAGTTCGGCCGCGCCCTCGCCGAAGAATTCCAGCCAGGCAGAGACCACCTTTTCATTGCGCAGAAACTCGGTCAGCGCCAGCACGATATCGGTGGCGGTAATGCCTGGTTGCGGCTTGCCGGTGAGCTTGACGCCGACGATGTCGGGCAGACGCAGGTAGGAGGCGCGCCCCAGCATGACGTTCTCGGCCTCCAGGCCGCCCACACCGATGGCAATCACGCCCAGTGCGCACACGTGCGGGGTGTGCGAATCGGTGCCGACCAGGGTGTCGGGGAAAACGACGCCGTCTCGCACCTCGGCCACCGTGCACATCCGCTCCAGGTTGATCTGGTGCATGATGCCGTTGCCCGGCGGGATGACATCGACGTTGTCGAAGGCTTCTTTCGTCCAGTTGATGAAGTGGAAGCGGTCGGCATTGCGCCGCTCCTCGATCTCGCGGTTCTTCTCGAACGCGTCCTTCTCGAACCCGGCGTGCTCGACGGCCAGCGAGTGGTCGACGATGAGCTGGGTGGGCACCACCGGGTTGACCCGGGCCGGATCGCCACCCTTCTCGGCAATGGCATCACGCAGCCCGGCCAGGTCGACCAGCGCGGTCTGCCCGAGAATGTCGTGGCAGACCACGCGTGCCGGAAACCAGGGGAAATCCAGGTCGCGCTTGCGCTCGATGATCTGCTTGAGCGAATCGGTCAGGCGCTCGGGAGCACAGCGACGCACCAGGTTCTCGGCCAGCACGCGCGAGACGTAGGGCAGCTTTGCCCAGGCGCCTGGGGTGATGTCCTCGACGGCGGCACGGGCATCGAAGAAATCCAGCTCGGTGCCGGGGAGGCGTTTGCGGTAGTTGGTGGTCATGAGCTGCGACGCATTCGGTGGAGACAGCCGAATATGATAACGCGGGAGACCGGAAACTGTCGTCCCGGAATCGCTGCGCGGTTTCCGGGGCGACGGGGAACAGGCGGATGAGGCGCCGTAACCAACCGGTCGTCCCGGAATCGCCGCAGGCGATGTCCGGGACCTCGCACGCGGGGGATCTGCGCGGCATGTCGCTAAAGACTCATGGCCGCGCCTGCGTGGCCGTGCGAGGCCCCGGACTATCGCTTCGCGATTTCCGGGGCGACAATGTTGAGGGGTTTCCTGCTCCCTGCCCCCTTCAAGCCATTGCCATGCCAACGGCGCGGCGTTAGCATTCCCGCTCCACAGCCCCGACACCGTTTCCATGCTCGAGATCTTCATTCCGGCCTTCGTGATGCTGTTTGTCACGATCGACCCGGTCAGCATCATCCCCATCTTCGTGTCGCTGACCGCAGGCGCCAGCCGCGGCCAGAAAATCCGCATGGCGCTGATGGGTTGCCTGATCGCCACTGTCTTGCTGATCGTGTTCGGGGTGATCGGCGAGCGCCTGCTCGACAACTTCGGTATCACCCTGCCCGCCTTCCGTATTGCCGGCGGCGTCCTGTTGTTCCTGATCGCGCTGGAAATGCTGTTTTCTCGGCGCAACGACCGCAAGTCGAAGTCCGCGGAGGAAATCCACGACCACTACGAGCCCGAGGACATCTCGGTCTTCCCGCTGGCCATTCCGCTGCTGTGCGGGCCCGGAGCGATCGCCTCGATCATGCTGCTGACCGCCGCCGAGGCCGGCAACCTGGCCGGACAGGCCGTGGTCATGGGCGCCGGCGTGGCGGTAATGGCCATCGGCGCGGTGCTGCTGGTCACCGCCGCACGCTTCGACCACTTCATCCCCGAAACCATCAGCAACATCATCACCCGGCTGCTGGGCATGCTGCTGGCCGCCCTGGCCATCCAGTTCATCCTCGACGGGCTGCTCGCTGCTCTGCCGCTGGGCTAGTCCAGAATTGTTCAGAGATCCCCGCACTCAGGGCTTGATGCGATAGCCGGTACGGAAGATCCACCATACAAGGGCAATGCACAGCACACAGAAGCCCAGCAGTGCTGACAGGCTGATCCACGGGGCGACGTCGCCACTGCCGTGGAAGCTCCAGCGAAAACCGGACACGACGTAGACCAGCGGATTGAACAGGCTGACGGTGCGCCAGGGCTCGGGCAGCATGTCGATGGAGTAGAACACGCCGCCGAGAAAGGTCAGCGGGGTGACGATCAGCATGGGTAGAAGCTGAAGCTGCTCGAAGCCCTCTGCCCAGATGCCGATGATGAACCCTGCCAGGCAGAAGGCGAAACAGACCAGGGCCAGGTAGAGCAGCATCAGCACCGGGTAGGCGATCTGCAGGTCGATGATGAAGTTCGCGGTCACCAGGATGATCAGCCCCAGCAGCAACGACTTGGTGGCCGCCGCCCCGACGTAGGCCATCACCATCTCCACGGCCGACAGCGGCGCCGAAAGTATCTCGTAGATGGTGCCGGAAAAACGCGGCATGTAGATGCCGAACGACGCGTTGCTCAGGCTCTGGGTGAAAACCGTCAGCAGGATCAGTCCCGGGACGATGAATGCGCCGTAGCCGACACCGTCGATCTCGCCGATGCGCTCGCCGATGGCGGTTCCGAACACCACGAAGTACAGCACCGTGGTGATTACCGGTGTGGCCAGACTCTGCCAGATGGTGCGCTTGAAACGCCCCATTTCGAACAGGTAGAGGGCGCGTACTCCTCGCAGGTTCAGGCGTGGGAAAGCCGCAGCACTCATTGATTCTCCTTCAACAGGCGAATAAAGATCTCCTCCAGCGAGCTCTGACGGGTATTGAGATCGGTGAACTCAACACCGGCGCGCGCCAGTTCCCGCAACAACTGGGGGACGCAGGCCTGCTCGTCACTGGCGTCGAAGTGATACTCCAGCATGGTGCCGCCCCCCTCTAGACGCAGCCCCCAGCGCTCGAGTTCTTCCGGAACGGCCTGCAGCGAACGGTCAAGGTGCAGCGTGAGCTGCTTGCGGCCGAGCTTGCGCATCAGCGCATCTTTCTCGTCGACCAGTATCAAGCGCCCCTGGTGGATCACACCAATGCGATCGGCCATCTCCTCGGCTTCCTCGATGTAATGCGTGGTCAGAAGAATGCTGACTCCACGCTCGCGCAGACGACGCACCAGCGCCCACATATCGCGCCTGAGTTCCACGTCCACGCCGGCGGTGGGCTCGTCGAGAAACAGCAGCTCGGGTTCATGCGACAACGCCTTGGCGATCAGTACTCGCCGTTTCATGCCGCCCGACAGCGTCATGATGGGATTGTTGCGCTTGTCCCACAGGCTGAGATCACGCAACAGGCTTTCCAGGTAGGTCTCGTCCGGAGCACACCCGAACAGCCCGCGTGAAAAGCGCACCGTGTGAAGCACGGTTTCGAACATGTCGGTATGCAGTTCCTGCGGCACAAGACCGACGCGCGAGCGCGTCTCCCGATAATCGGCCCGAATATCAAACCCGGCCACGTGTACGCTGCCGGGGCCCGGCCGCACCAGTCCGCAAACAATGCTGATCAGCGTGGTCTTGCCGGCGCCGTTGGGTCCCAGGAGGGCGAAAATTTCACCGCGGCGCATCTCCAGGTCGACGCAGTCAAGTGCCCGGTGGCCGTCGACATAGGTCTTGGACAGACCATTGACCGACAGCACCGCAGCGCCGGCCGCACGGCCATCGCTTGCCGTCCTCGACGATTCAGGCGGCCGGATATCGTGATCATGCAAACTCATGGAAACGCTCCACCCGTCGGTTCGTTCCGGGCCCGTCACCACGAATCCGAACCACCATTGCCCCCGTTGCCGACAGAATACCCGCCCCGTCAAGTCGGCTGTGCCCGATTCAGGGGCGGTCCCGCTCGAATCCCTGGCTTGAGCTTGGCTGAAACTTGCAGTCATGCTAGATTTCCCGCTTTTGTTCACCGGCCCGAAAAGTCGCGACAGGAAAGCCTCATGCGCATCGGTACCACGCTTACCAATTACATCATCCAGAATCAGCGCCACATCGAGGGCGCGACCGGGGAATTTACCGGCCTGCTCAACGACATCGCGGTGGCCTGCAAGAAAATCGCCGACCTGGTCAACAAGGGTGCGCTGGTCAACGTGCTCGGCGCCACCGACTCGGAGAACGTGCAGGGCGAAACGCAGAAGAAGCTCGACGTCATTTCCAACGAGCTGATGATCGAGGCGCTGCGCCACAACGGACATATTGCCGCGCTGGCCTCCGAGGAGATGAACTCGGTCTACCACCTGCCGGCGGACGCGACACGCGGCAGATACCTGCTGCTTTGCGATCCGCTCGACGGCTCGTCCAATATCGACGTCAACGTCTCGGTTGGCACCATCTTTTCCATCCTCAAGGCACCAGAGGGTGTGTCCAATCCCACGGAAAAAGACTTCCTCCGCCCGGGAGCCGAGCAAGTCGCGGCCGGGTACTGCCTGTACGGCCCCTCAACCATGCTGGTGCTGACAACCGGCCGTGGCGTGAGCATGTTCACCCTCGACCGGGACTTCGGAGAGTTCCTGCTGACCCGGGAAAGTGTCGAGATCCCGGCCGAGACAAAGGAGTTCGCCATCAACGTCTCCTACCAGCGGTTCTGGGATGAACCGGTTCACCGCTACATCGACGAGTGCCTGCAGGGCGCCGGTGGGCCGCGCGGCAAGAATTTCAACATGCGCTGGGTCGCCTCCATGGTGGCTGAAGTCCACCGCATACTCACCCGCGGCGGCATTTTCCTTTATCCCTGCAACAGCCAGCTCCGGGATGCCGGCAAGGCCGGCAAGCTTCGTTTGATGTACGAGGCCAACCCGATGGCCTTCATCGTCGAGCAGGCCGGAGGGGCCGCGACCACCGGAACCGAGCGTATTCTCGAGGTTCAACCCGAAGAGATTCACCAAAGGGTCCCGGTCATTCTTGGATCGCGCGACGAGGTCGAGCGCCTCGACGACTACTACCGCAACGACTGAGCTTGCGGAAGCGGGCGAGGCAGGACGACACCGCGAAGCGAAAGTTTTCTGACGCCATGTTGAGTAATATGGCGGCCTGTTCCAACTCCAGTAAGTCCCATGCATCGAGTTGTTTTTCTGTTTTCGATCGTCCTGTTCTTCACCCCGCCGGCATGGTCCGAGCAGCCGGATGCCCTGGTGCCCGCCGACTACCACGATTTTGCTTTTCTCGCAGATCCCCAACTCGCTCCCGACGGTGAACGGGTCGCTTTCGTGCGCCGCGCCGTCGATGCGAAACGGCGCAATCGCGACTCCGCCATCTGGATGGTGCCCGCAGACGGCTCGGCATCGGCGCGGCTGTTTACCAGCGGGGAATCGGACCGCCACCCGCGGTTTTCTCCCGATGGCCGGCAGCTCGCCTTTCTTCGAACCGACGATGGTGACACGCAGGTTTACCTTATTTCAGTCGACGGTGGCGAAGCCCGTGCCGTCACCAGGATCGAGCAAGGCAATATTTCCGGCTTTTCGTGGCACCCCGATGGCAAGCGACTGGTGCTCACCCTGACCATCGACCCGGACATCGACGACCCCACCGAAGCCGGGGAGGAAGACGACGAGCCGCAGGCGGACGTGAAAATCTACTCGCGCCAGCTCCACCGAAGCGAGGCACGGGGCTGGCTGGACGAGCGTCGCGCCACACTGTGGTTGCTTGACCTGGAAAACGGCGAGCTCGAGCGCCTGGCCGGCAATCCCGAGTGGAACTACAACAACCCGACGGTCTCGCCCGACGGCCGCTTCCTGGCTTTCAACGCCGACCGCAGCGGCCGCGAGTACGACGGCGGCTTCAACCAGGATATCTACCTGCTCGATCTCGACAGCCGCGAAGAACGCAAGCTCCCCGCGCCCGAAGGACGCGCCACATCGCCGCTGTTCTCGCCCGACGGCCGCCAGGTTGCCTTCAAATACCAGTCCGACCGCTATCGTCCCGTGGAGCTGCATCGCATCGACATCGACATCGACGACAAAGAGGTACTGCACGACGGCATGGACCTCTCGGTGGCCCAGGCCTGGTGGCCCGACGGCTTCGACCTGCCCCTGTTTCGGGCGCACTTTCGCGGCAGTCACCCGCTGATGCGCCTGCATGCCGACGGTAGCAGCGAGATCGTCCTTGGTGATGGCGCAGTCGTCAGCGGCATCAACTTCGCCATCGATGGACAGACAGTGGCCGTGCTGGTCGAGGACGAAACCCGCCTGCCGGAGGTGCACATTGCCGACACCGGCACCTTCCAGCCACAACGTCTGACCGGCTTCAACGACCCCTTGCTCGAATCCCGTCACCTGAGCGAGCTGGAGCACTTCAGTTTCGAGGTCGACAACGACATGACGGTCGATGCCTTCCTGCTGCGACCGAGGGCATTCGATCCGGATCGCGAGTGGCCGCTGGTGCTCAATATCCGCGGTGGCCCGGCCGGGATGTGGGGCCATCGCTGGTTCCACGAGTTCCAGATGATGGCCGGGGCCGGCTACGCGGTACTGTTCACCAACTACCGCGGGTCGATTGGCTACGGCTTCGACTTCCAGGCCGCGGTGCACCAGGACTACGGCGGGGTTGACTATCGCGACAATATCCAGGCCCTGGACGAGGCACTGGAACGCTTCGACTGGATCGATGCAGACCGCCTGTTTCTCACCGGCGGCAGTCACGGCGGCTTCCTGACCAACTGGATCACCACCCAAACCGACCGCTTTCGCGCCGCGGTCACCCAGAGAAGCGTTTCCAACTGGGTCTCGGAGGCCGGCACCCAGGCCTACGTGCCAGCAATGATGAATGCCGAGTTCGGCGGCACCATCTGGGACAACTTCGATTACTACTGGGGACGCTCGCCGCTCAAGTACGCCGACCGGGTCAGCACGCCAACGCTGATCATCCACTCCACCGACGACCAGATCACGCCCATCGGCCAGGGCCAGGAGTGGTTCTACGCGCTGCTCAACAACGACGTCGAAACCGAGCTGGCGGTATTCAAAGGCGAAGGTCACGGACTGTCGCGGGCCGGCACGCCCGTCAACCTGGTCAAGCGTCTGGAACTCATCCTCGAGTGGTTCGAGCGCCATGACGGCTGATCAGGAATGACGTGATGTGTTCCTGCAGGCCGCCCTTGCCGAAGCCCGGCAAGGGCTGGCCGAGGGCGGCATCCCCATCGGCTCTGTCCTGATCCAGGATAGCGGCATCATCGGCCGCGGCGACAAGGCGCGGTTGACCGCTCGCGGCGTGGCCGTATCGGTCGTCGAGGATGACGAGTGCGTATCGCTGATGCGCGAGTTCACTGCCCGCTCGCCGGAACCGGGAAACAAGGAGATCGGCGTCGAAGGGTGAGATCCGATTCGAGACAAGAAGCACTTTGACACGGTCATGGCGTGACGCGCGCCGACCCGCCGATTTGCCAGCAGCGGCGCTGGGCTTTAGTATCTGCCTGATATGGCTGAATAAACCTTGAACCAAGGGGGCGTTGACGGAGCAGGCAGATGGACAAGTCGGATACCGCAGGTTGTCGCTATCACCAGCGCAAACCGGGCAAGTGGCATTGCACACACTGTGAACTGGCACTGTGCAGCGACTGCAAACCACTGGCCGAACGTCTACCCCACGACGTGCCGTGTCCACTGTGCCAAACAGCCATGGTCGACCTCGATGCCGGCCCTCCCTTCTGGCAGGACTGGCGCGAGATCCTGCGCTACCCGACCGAGCGCACGGCACTTATCGTCGTTGGAGTATCGGGACTGGCACAACTGGTCACGCCGGCCGGCCTGCCCACGCTGCTTGTCGGCTTGCCCGTACTGGCACTCTTCCTCTACTACGTGGCGGTGGTCATCGACTGCAGTGCCTGCGGTTCCATCAACCCGCCGGAGACGGTGGAACTGACCGACCGATCACGCACCGGCGCCAGGATGGAATGGGTCAAGACCGGACTCATCTACGCCGGAGCGCTACTTGCTGCCGGAATGAGCGGCTCGCCGCTGGTGCTGGCCGTGGTCTTGCTGCTCGCGGCCATGGCACTTCCCGCCAGCCTGATGGCCGTCGCCCTGGACGGAAAACTCAAGGCTGCTTTCGACTATGCTCGCCTGACCACCATCGCCAGGCGACTGGGAATGGACTACAACCTGTTGGCTGCCGCCGCGTTCATCGTCGCCGCGGCACCCGCACTGGTGTTCTACCTGCCCGGGCTGCTGCTGCCGACCATTGTCCACGCAACCCTGCTCACCCTGGTCTATGGTTGGGGCTGCCTGTCCCTGGCTCACGCGGTCGGCCGCGAGTTGTACCGGTACCGCCGAGAACTGGAGTTTGCCGCCGGCGAGGATCCCATCGATCGCCCACTACCGCCCAAGCCGGAGGTGCACGAACCCGTCCAGGTGCTGGCCGACGCCCGCGTCCAGATGGCCGAGCAGCGGCTCGACCAGGCCAGGGTCACCATCGGTGAGGCGCTGACACGCTATCCGCGCAACCGGGAACTCAATCGACGCTTCGAAAAGCTCCTCGCCGCCGAAGGACGGATCACCGAATTGAAGAACCACGTGGAGCGCGTGCTGTATCGCAAGATTTCCGACGGCGACGTGGCCGGAGCTGTCGACCACTGGCAGTATCATCGTGATTCACTGGAAGGCTGGGAACCCCGGATCAGCGCCACCCGCCACCGGATGGCGATGGAACTCGAGGCCCGTGGTGATTACCGCACGGCCGTTCGCCTGCTACTGAGCCTGCCCAAGACCGATCCCCGGTACGGCCGCTTGCCCGAAGCCTGTCTCGATGCCGCCCGGATGCTCGAGGAACACTTCGCCGACAAGGCCGCTGCAGAACCGCTGCGGCAATTCGTGCAGAAGCGCTTTCCCAGTCGCGCGGCCACCTGGTTCGAGAAGCATCAATCCAGTGGCCTGGAGCTCCAGAAGCAGTTGGGCTAG
>SL_3KL_010_SEDDRAFT_10003975_pt1 | contig 13404 bp, 10 predicted proteins | sample SodLakKL_010_SED_2_FD_10381 | JGI IMG/M metagenome (IMG submission 10381)
TGTGATCGGCGGACGGCGGGGACTGACCGGTGGATCCGGTCCTGCACCGACGGTACCCGGCAGGGCTCCTCACTCGACCCGCCCTGCCCCGGACCGGCGTCGTGCCACCTCGGTGTCGGCCCTACCCTGCAGCACGAGGCGGATCAGGAGTCACGTGATGACCAAGTTGCAGGACGGCGTCGCGGTCGGTCCCACCACCGTTCGGGAGGCGAGCGATGCGGCGGCCGCAGCCGCTCAGGCGGTCGGCACCAGCTCCCCCTCCGAGCGCGCGGCGTGGCTGCGCGCCGTCGCCGACGCGCTCGACCGTGAACGTGACGAGTTGGCCGCCATCGCCGAGGAGGAGACCGCGCTCGGGATGCCGCGGCTCACCGGCGAGGTGGGACGCACCACCGGGCAGCTCAGGATGTTCGCCGACGTCGTCCTGGAGGGCAGCTACCTCGAGGTGGTGATCGACCATGCCGCCCCCGACGCCANCCCGCCGCGCCCGGACCTGCGCCGGATGCTGCACGCGCTCGGACCCGTCGCGGTCTTCGCCGCGAGCAACTTCCCCTTCGCGTTCAGCGTGGTCGGTGGCGACACTGCCTCGGCCCTGGCTGCCGGCTGCCCCGTGATCGTCAAGGCCCACCCCGGCCACCCGCGCACCTCACGGGCGACGGGGCACCTCGTGGTCGATGCGTTGCGCGAGGCCGGGGCTCCCAACGGGATCTTCACCCTCATCGAGGGCTTCGAGGCCGGCCAGGAGCTGGTCACCGATCCGGCGATCACCGCGGTCGGCTTCACCGGGTCGCTCGCGGGAGGCCGTGCCCTGTTCGACCTGGCAACGTCGCGCCCGGACCCCATCCCCTTCTACGGCGAGCTCGGCAGCCTCAACCCGGTCGTGCTCAGCCCCGGCGCGGTCGAGGCGCGTGCCGACGAGTTGGCGTCCGGCCTGGCGCGATCGTTCACCCTTGGGGTGGGGCAGTTCTGCACCAAACCGGGGGTCGTGCTCGTGCCTGAGGGGGCCGGCTTCGAGGATGCTCTGGTCGCAGCCATCGGCGAGGCCGACCGGGCGACGATGCTGCACGACGGGTTCGCTGAGCGCTTCGCCGAGGGGCTGCAAGGGCTCGCCGGCGAACCGGACGTCGAGGTGCTCTCCGGCGACCCGAAGACGGCGGTCAACGCAGGCGCAGCCTCCCCCGTGGTGCTGGCGACGTCAACGGCCACGCTGCAGGAGGCCGCCGAGCGGCTCCTCGAGGAGTGCTTCGGTCCGACGACGCTGCTGGTCCGCTACCGCGGCCAAGGCGATCTGGAGGCCGCGCTGGCGCTGTTCCCCGGCAGCCTCACGGCGACGATCCACGCCGAACCCGACGAGACCGAGCAGCTCGCTCCGGTGGTCGACCGGCTCACCGCGCTCGCCGGACGCGTGATCCATGGTGGCTGGCCTACCGGCGTCGCGGTCACGTGGTCGCAGCACCATGGCGGCCCGTGGCCCGCGACCACCGCGCCGCTGCACACCTCCGTCGGCGCCACCGCGATCCGGCGGTTCCTGCGACCGGTCGCCTACCAGGACATCCCGGAGGCCTGGCTCCCGGACGCCGTGCGCGACGACAACCCCCTGGCCCTCCCGCGGCGCGTGGACGGCGAGCTCCGGCAGCCGTGAGACCTGATCTGAGCTGAGGCCCCCGGACCACGTGAGTTGGTCCAGCATCGTCGCATCGCCGGATCCCGTCGGCGGAGCCAGTGACGTCGACGTGGCGGCCTGACCCCATGAAGGCAGGCGCCACGTCGGTCACACGGCCGCGAGCACCGCCATCGCGGCGTTGCGCCCGTTCGCGGCGATGACGCTGCCACCTGGGTGGGTTCCCGCACCGCACAGGTACACGCCGGGCATCGGTGTCACGGGGTCCAGCCTCCCCTCCCACATGTGCTCCGGGAGGCACTCCCCCTGGAAGATGTGCCCACCGGTCAGGCCGACCTCGCGCTCGATGTCAGGCGGACCCAGCACCTCGATGTGCTCGATCGAGGCCTCGAAGCCGTCGCAGTACCGCGCGATCGCCCCGGTCACGACGCGGGCGACCTCGTCGCGCCGGGCATCCCAGCCGCCGTCGAGGTGGTAGGGCAGGTACTGCGCGAAGACGCTGAGCAGGTGCTTGCCCGGAGGAGCGATCGAGGGATCGACGGCGCTCTGCAGGTAGTCCTCCGTCCAGACGCGCTCAGGCAGGCGACCCTGCTGCGCGGCGGCGAAGCTGGCACGCCACTCGTCGTCGGACAGCGGGGTGTTGATCTGCGCGGCCGGGGATCCGTCGTCGTCAGGAGCTCCGCTGAGGAACCGCGGCGGATGCGACAGGGCCAGGGTCACCTTCGCGGTCGCGCCGAGCGTCGGGACCGCCTCGACCTGGCGGCGCCATCCCTCGTCGGCGTGATCGCCGAGCAGGCGCAGGGTGGCCTGCGGGTCTGCGTTGGCGACCACCACCGGCGCATGGATCACCGTGTCGTCGTCGAGCACGACGCCCTCCTCGGGGAGGATCTCCGCTACGGGCACCCCCGCCGCGACCACCGCCCCGGCCTCGACCGCCGCGTCGTGCAACAGGAAGGACACGGTGCCCATGCCGCCCACGACGAAGCCCCACGTGCCCGGCCGGTCCGGCTGCATCCGGCCGCTCGAGTGGTGGAGGTGGATCGATGCGGTACCCGGGTCGAAGGGGCTCGCGTTGGTGCCGATCACCCCCTGGCCCATCAACGCAGCCCGCAGCCGCTCGTCATCGAGGTAGCGGCCCAGCAGGTCGGCTTGCGACCACTCGAACAGCAGGCCGAGCGCATCGGGGTCGTGGCCGACCCGCTCGGCCAGCTGCTCGCGCGTCGGTGCCGGTCCCAGCCACACGTCGTCGCCATCCGGTGGCCGCAGCTGTCCGACCACACGGTCGATCAGCTCGGTCATGGCCCGGTAGCCGGCGACGTCATCGGGCGCCAACCGACGGATCTCGGCCTCGCAGCGCTCGGGGTCCTCCCACAGCTGCACGCTGGAACCGTCCTCGAAGGGCACGAACAGGCCACCGTCCGTGGGGATCCACGTGAGGCCCCGCTCCCACAGGCCGAGCTCCTCGATCACGACGGGATGCAACAGACCGGCGAGGTACGCGCAGGGCGACACCCGGTAGCCGGGCCAGGTCTCCTCGAGCGTGCAAGCCCCACCGATCCGCTCACGTGCCTCCACGACCAGCACCTGACGACCCGCCCGCGCGAGGTAGGCGGCCGCCGTCAGCCCGTTGTGGCCGGCACCGACGACGATCACGTCCCAGCGCCGGTCGGTGAGCTCGGCGATCGGTGGTGCCCCAACCCGCCCGAGCGTCTGCGCCGCCGTCGTCGCCCTCACCGCTCCGTTCACGTCGGTCACCCGATCCCGGCGCCGACGATCACCAGGTCCACGCGGCCATCAGCCGGGAGCGGCGAGCCCGACTGGCCGCTGCGTCCCGCCACGTGCTGTCACCGCGGACCGTCACGTGGTGTCGCTCCTCGGGTGCTGCGGGAAGGCGTCGGCGACGGCACCGTGGGTCACGGCGTGGTTCGCCACGTTCAGGGCACCGGCGAGCGTGGGTGACTCGTCCTCGGTCGCCGCACGACCCGCTGCGACGTCCTCCGCCAGCTTCAGTAGCTTCGGGGCCACCGCGGCCGACAACGCTGCGGACGCCGTCCTGGGGAACTGTCCCGGCACGTTCGTGACGCAGTAGTGCACGACACCGTGCTCGACGTAGGTCGGCTCACCCAGCGAGGTCGGGCGTGCGGTCGCGATGCAGCCGCCCTGGTCGATCGCGAGATCCACGATCACCGAGCCTGGCCGCATCGAGGCGACCTGCTCCTCGGAGACGACGACCGGCGCCCGCGCACCGGGCACCAGCGCCGCCCCGACGATGATGTCGGCGTCGCGGACGTGGTGGCCGACCAGCTGGGGCTCGCTGACCTGCGTGGCATCGACCGTGCCGTCGAGGTGGTGCTCGAACAACCGCTGCAGGTCGATGTCAACACCCGTGACGTGGGCGTCCAGCCCGCGCAGTCCGCGAGCCGCCATCGTCCCGGCGACACCGAGCCCGATCACGACCGCCTTCGCTGGGGGCACCCCGGCGGCCCCCCCAGCCAGTGTTCCCGACCCACCGTTGGCAGCCGACAGCTGCGCGGCACCGACGATCGCGGCGGCGCGGCCGGCGATCTCCGACATCGGCGCGAGCAGCGGCAGCCCGTGCTCGTCGGTCAACGTCTCGAAGGCGTACGCCCGCATCCCGGAGGCGACCAGCGCATCGGTCAGCTGCGGCTCTGCGGCGAGGTGGAGGTAGGCGAACAGGGTCAGGTCATCACGGAAGTGCGCCTGCTCGCTGGGCTGCGGCTCCTTGACCTTGACGACGACGTCCGCGCCCCACACCTCGGAGGGGTCGTCGACGAGCTTGGCACCCGCCTCCTCGTAGAGCTCGTCGGCGAAGCCCGCACCGTTGCCGGCTCCGACCTGCACGAGCACCCGGTGCCCACGTTGGATCGTCAGGGCCACCGCGGACGGGGTCAGTGCCACCCTGCGCTCACCCTGTTTGACCTCGGTCGGCAACCCGATCGTCACGCTGCTCATCATCGTTCCCCTTCAGCCCCGCATCTCGTTCGCTGCCTCGGCCAGCACCTGGTCGAGGACCTCCACGATCTCACCCAGCTCGTCACGGGTCGCGATCAGCGGTGGTGACAGCTGGATCACCGGCTCGTCGCGATCGTCGGCACGGCAGATCAGCCCGAGCTCCAGCAACCTCCGGGAGAGGAAGCCGCGGAGCAGGCGCTCGGCCTCGTCGTCGTCGAACATGATCCTGTGCTCACGGTCCTTGACCAGCTCGATGGCCCAGAAGTAGCCCGTCCCGCGCACGTCACCGATCATGCCATGACGGTCGTACAGCTCCCAGAGCTGCTCGCCGAACCAGGGGCCGTTCTTGCGCACGTTGTCCAGCACGGCCTCGTCCTCGAACACCTCCAGGTTGGCGAGCGCCACCGCCGCCGCGACCGGGTGGCCGCCCCAGGTCGAGCCGTGCACGAACATCGCGGTGGCATCCGACCCGAGCACCTCGCCGATGTGACGCCGGAACCCGACACCCCCGAGCGGCTGGTACGCCGAGGTGATCCCCTTGGCGAAGGTGATCATGTCCGGCACGTAGCCGAACGCTTCAGCGCCCGTCCAGTACCCGAGCCGACCGAAGGCGCAGATCACCTCGTCGGAGACCATCAGGATCCCGTACTCGTCGCAGATNCGGCGCACCTCCTCGAGGTAGCCCTCCGGCGGCGTGAAGCACCCACCTGCGTTCTGGACCGGCTCCACGAAGATCGCCGCGATCTGGTCGGGACCCTCCGCCCTGACGATGTTCTCGATCGAGCGGGCGCACGCCAGGTCGCACGGCGGGCACTGCTGCGAGCTCGAGCAGCGGTACTGGTTGGTGTTGGGGGCGTGGAAGTGGCCTGGCCGCAGGGGCTCGAACATCTTGCGCAGCCCTGGTAGCCCGGTCATGCCGAGCGCTCCGAAGCTGGTGCCGTGGTAGGCGTAGTTGCGCGAGATGAACTTCCACCGGTCCTCGCCGCGCATCCGGTGGTACTGGATCGCGAGCTTCATCGCCGACTCGACCGCCTCCGATCCGGAGTTCACGAAGAAGAAGTGGTCGAGGTCAGCCGGGAACCGCTCCGCCAGGGCCGCGGCAAGATCGATGGCCGGCTGATGCGACCACCCCCAGTTCGTGGCGAACGGCAGGGCCTCCAACTGCGCTGTCGCCGCGTCGACCAGCTTCTGCTGGCCGTACCCCAGCTGCGCGCAGAACAGCGCCGACAGGGCGTCGAGGTAGCGGTTGCCGTCGGTGTCCCAGACGTAGCAGCCCTCACCCCGATCGATCACCGGGACCGTCGGGTTCTCCGAGATCCAGTCGGACGTGCGGGTGAAGTGCAACCACAGGTTGCCGTCGTTGAGTCGGGCTCCGGTCATCTTCTCGACCCCCCATCGGCCGGCCGGCTGGCTCGGTCGTTCATCGGCATGGCGTGTTCCTTGGGTCAGGCCCCGATCAGGCCCCGATGTTGTTCATCGTGTGCTCGATGCACGTGTGGTCCTCGAGGCTGGACATCGAGTCGTCCTCGAGGGAGCCCGTCACGCGATCGTGCTGGTTTCCGTCGCGCAACGGGCCCTGATCCGTTGCGATCGTATTGCCCGACGCGATGGCCCGGCGGCACCTCCAGAGCGCCACCATCCTCCGGGAGTTCCAGGGCGTGACCTGCACGCGGACCGCGACCGGCTCACGGCGGATCATCGAGGTGCGGCCCCGAACGCACTCCCCTCGGGACGATCCCTCGAGCACCTGTGCGGCGCTGGCGAAGGACCGGATCTGGTCCAGCGCGGTCGTGGCATCGAGCAGGTCGAGGGTCCGGTCCGGCATCACCGGTCGGAGCTTGCCACCGATCAGGGTCTGCATGGGCCTCATCAGGGTCCTCGTCTGCTCACCTGCGAGGGTGAAGCTCGGCGCCACGCCCGAGGTCGCTCGGCACCCGGCCCGGCGCGCTCCTCGCGCGGCCCGAGCTGCTCCCTGCGGCGCGACCGTTGCCGCCACCGCCGACCACCCACCCTACGACCGCGCCGGTCGCGATGTCGCGGGAAGTTCGGCTGGTGGCGGGCACGCCCCGGTTGGTCCAGGTGGCGGACGCACCGGGGAGACCAGCCGAAGAGCGAACCCGGGCTCCCTGGCTCCGTGGGCAGGGCCGACACAGGTGTGCATCCAGCGCGCTCGTATGACCCTCGGAGCAGGGGGACGGCGACGTGGCGCGCAGGGGGACGGCGACGTCGCGTGCAGGAGCGCTCCTGCCGTGAGCTCACCGCTGCCGTGGATCGTGTCCCGCAGATCGTGTGACGAACCGGCCAGCTGCTGGCCGGTTCGTCACACGATCGGTGGTCATCGCGTCGCCTGTGCTGGACGCCAGCCGAGTCAGGCTCCCAGCACCCCGAGCGCCGGCCACAGGACGGGGACGACCGCGGCCAACTGGTCGAGCCCCAGGCGCTCGATGGCCAGGGCGAGTCCGATGGATGCGGCGTTGAAGACCGCGTGGCCGAGCACGGGGACCAGCAGGTTGCCGGTCCACTGGTAGGCCAACGCCAGGACCATCCCGACCATGAACAGTCCCCCGAGCGCCACCGGCTGGCTCAGCACCACCTCGACGTGGATCACCGCGAAGATGGCCGAGGACACGATGGCCCCGAACCAGACGCCGATGCGATCACCGAGCGCGCGGAACAGGATCCCGCGGAAGACGACCTCCTCGACGATCGGCGCCACGATGACCGCGATGATCATCGCGAGCACGAGCGTGGCCCCACCGGCGAGCGCATCCTGCAGCAGCTGCTGTTCGACGGGGTCCTCGACCCCGGCGAGCAGCCCCAGGACGATGTTGACCCCGTAGGCAGCGAACAACGCCACCATGCCGGCTGCCGCCCCGAACCCCAGCCCGAGCCACGAACCCGTCGGCTGCGTCGGCCCGAAGAGGCGACGGTCGAGCCGACGTCGGATCATCAGGGGCACCAGGGCGACCACGAAGATGATCAGTTGCAGCACGAGCGCGACGACCAGCCCGAAGACCAGCTCCGCCTGGCTCGTGGTCCGAGGCATGTCACCGACCGGCTGCAGCACGCTGTCCAGCGCCAGGAACACCAGGTTGGGCGCCGACATGATCGCGACCACGATCACGGCGAGCAGCACCGAGTACGGCGATGGCGCGTCCCGGAGGCTCCGCATGCCCGCCCATCCCGTCGACGGCGTCGGCGGTGGTGGCGGGGGCGGAGGCGGTGGTGGCGGTGGCGAAGAGGGTGGGGGCGGCGGAACGGTCATCGGGTCCTCCGGGTCACCAGGACCGCAGCGACGGCGAGGGCGAGCAGGCCGGCCACGAGCGCAGCGAGGGTGAGCGGGTTGCGGATAGCGGGGTCGTCGACCCGGTCGGCACGCGACGGATCGATCGTCTCGAGCGGCACGGCGATGGCGAAGGGTGAGCCCTCGCGTTCCCCCGCATGATCCGCTCCCATCAGCCCGATCCGGTAGCTGCCTGGAGCCACCAGGGAACCCTCCCCGTCGTCGAGACGCCAAACGGCGGCATGGCGGCCGGCTTCGACGACGCCGAGGTCGCGCTCGACGACCACCGTCCCGTCCTCGTCGGTGACCTCGAGTTCGAGCCGCACCGGCTTGTTCACCTCGACCTCGACGGTCACCGCGTCGGTGATCGGCCGCAGGCCCTCGGTGACCTCCGTCGGGGTGACCTCGAGCGGTTCCTCGTGACCTTCGGGTGGGGTGATGCGCCAACCGCTCCCCTCCCGCGAGACGTGCCACGTCCCGAGCGCCGACCCCTCGAGCACCCGGTCACCGGCGAGGATCCGCATCGCCGCGTCCGCGCCGACCGAGAGCTCCGGGCCGGCGTTGATCCCCACGCGGAGGCGGTCCGGCACGTCCTCGGCGTCGGTGGGCAGCAGTCCGTTGTAGTAGGTGCCGAGGATGTCGAGGTAGCTCGCGCCGTCGTCGGCGCGCCCCAGCGCCCCGTACTGCCCCATGCCGACCCCGTGCCCCCAGCCCTGACCGTGGAGGATCACCTCGTCGTCGGTCACCTCGACGTCGTAGCGGGCGGTCGGGACCGTCGAGGGCAGTGGGCGCAGCCCATCGTCGCGCATCGGCGGGTAGTCGTCGGGGAAGCTGTCGGGCGCGACCTGCGAGATGAAGTCGCGGAACTCACCGGCGGTCACCTCCACCTCGGTGCCGTCCTCACCGGTGACGCGGATCCTCGCCCGAGGGTCGCGGACCGCACCGACACGCTCAGCGTCGGCGACGGGCACCGTGGCCGAGAGGCGAGCGCCCCGCGCGGCGAGGGTGTCGAACCGCTCACGGGTGAACCGCACGGTCCAGCGGTGGTAGGGCGAGACCACGTCGTAGGGATCCTCGATCGACACGAGGTGGTCGTGCTCCCCGCTCGAGGGGAAGACCTCCTCGTTGGCGTAGGTCTGGCCACCCGAGGTCGAGTAGTAGCGGGCGAGCACGGGCTCACCGTCGTCGCCGACGAGCACCTCGCCCGACGTCGCGTCCACGGCCTCCCGCCACCGGTCGCCGTGATCGGAGTCCAGCACGACATCCGCGCCGCGGAACACCTGGCACGACACCGTGGCGCAGATGTCGTAGCCGTCGTAGGTGTTGCCGCGCATCACGTACCAACCGTAGGTCCGGGCGGCCACGGCCTGCGCCTTCAACGCCTCCATGGGCCAGTTGGTCGGCATCTCCGCGATCCCGGCGACGTAGTCGTCCATCCCGAGCTCGTTGATGAGCAGCGTCCCCGACCCCCGTGTGCGCAGCTCGAGGGTGTCGAGGTAGCGACGGCCGCGGTCGACCTCGAGGAGGCCGTCCTCGGCGACCTCGAAGCGCAGCGGTCCCTCCACGAGCTCGCTCTCCTCGGCCTGTGCCGACGTGCCTCCTCCCACGGGCACCGCCAACCACGCCGCGGCGAGGGACAGGGCGACCACGAGCGCGACGGTCCGCCGAGGTGCGGCCCACACCCAGCGCGGAGCCGGCGCTACGTCACGCATCGCGGGCGCCGGCGGGCACCCGTTCGACGTCCGCGCCGAGCGCTCGCAGGCGCGGGATCAGATCGGCGTAGCCGCGATCCACGTGATGGACGTCACGGACGATCGTCTCACCCGAGGCGACCAGCCCCGCCATCGTGCCCGCGGCACCGGCCCGGACGTCCAAGCCCGCGAGGGTCGTCCCGTGCAGCTGCGAGGGGCCGCGGATCCACGCGTGGTGGCCGTCGACCTCGACGTCCGCGCCCATGTGTGCGAGCTCCTGGACGAAGGAGAAGCGCGACTCGAACACGTTCTCCGTGCACCGGCTGGTGCCGTGCGCCTGGCTGAGCAGCACCATCAGCTGGGGTTGCAGGTCGGTGGGGAACCCCGGGTAGGGCAGCGTGACCACGTCGACGGCGTCGAGGTCACCTGCTTTGATCCGTAGCGAGTCGGCACCCTCCTCGACGATCACCCCGGCGGCGCGCAGCTTGATCAGTGGCAGGGTCAGCTCCGTGGGCCGCACCCGTTCGATGACCAGATCCCCACCGGTGACGGCCGCGGCCATCGCGTAGGTGCCGGCCTCGATCCGATCGGGACAGGTCTCCCAGTGCACCGAGCCCAGCCGATCGACGCCCTCGATCTCGAGCGTGGGGCTGCCGATGCCGTCGATCCGCGCGCCCATCGCCACCAACATGCGGCACAGGTCCTGGATCTCGGGCTCGCGGGCGGCGTTCTCGATGAGCGTGGTGCCGTCAGCCCGGACGGCTGCCATCACGAGGTTCTCCGTGGCACCCACCGAGGGGAAGTCGAGGGTCACGATGGCCCCGTGGAGGTCCTCGGCCCGCACCTCCACCTCGCCGGGATGCTCGATGACGGACGCCCCCATCGCGCTGAGACCGCGCAGGTGCAGGTCGATCGAACGCGCCCCGATGCGGTCCCCGCCGGGCAGTGCGAGGCGCGCACGTCCGGTCCGTCCGACGAGCGGTCCGAGGCACGCGATCGAAGCACGGATCCGGGTCACCGCGTCCGAGGGGGCGTGCCAGTGCGGTTCGTCGGTGACCTCGAGGACGACGGTCTCGGCCTGGGGATCGTGGGTCACCTCGACCCCGAGGCCCCTGAGCACGTCCGCCATCACCGGTACGTCCGCGATCCGGGGGACCGCCGACAGCTCGACGCGGCCCTCGGCGAGCAGGGCCGCCGCCATGAGCTTGAGCGCGGAGTTCTTGGCCCCGGAGAGCCGCACGGTCCCGCGCAGGGGGTTGCCCCCACGGACGACGAACAGGTCGGTGGGGGCCGGCGCGACGGGCTCAGGGGCGGTCATGGCAACGAGACTACCCAGGCAGGCGGCTACGTCCGCGCTGCCGACACCGGTCGGATAGCCGGCCGTCCGGACCCGGCCGTCCGTACCGGGGCCCGGTCAGGCCTCGACCGGCTCGTCGGCCACCTGCATCCGCACGTCCTGCTTGATCAGCGATGCCTTGAGCACCGGGTCGTCGGCGCCTTCCGCGATCCGCTGCTCGATGCGTTGCTTGCGCTGCTGGGCACGGGCGACGTCGATCTCGGACTCCAACTCGGCGATGTCGGCCAGCAGGATGATCCGATGCTCCTGGTCGACGAACAGCGTCCCGCGGTGCACCGCGACACGTTGGGTCGTGCCGTCCTCGTACTTCAGCGTCACCGGGGCGATGTCCAGTGCGAAGACCCCCGGCTGGTGGCCGGGAAGGATCCCGAACTCGCCCTCGACGGAGCGGGCGTAGAGCTCGGTGACGTCCGCGGAGACCACGTGGCCCTCCGCGGACACCACCTCGATGTGCATGGTGGTGGCCATCAGCCTGCCATCTCGCTGGCCTTGCGCTGGACGTCGTCCACGTTGCCGGCGTAGAGGAAGGCCTGCTCCGGCAGGTCGTCGAGCTCGCCATCGATCAGGGCCTTGAAGCCCTCGATGGTGTCGCTGACCGAGACGTAGACGCCGGGGTTGCCCGTGAACTGCTCGGCGACGTAGAAGTTCTGGCTGAAGAACCGCTGCGCCTTGCGAGCCCGCGCGACGATGACCTTGTCCTCCTCGGACAGCTCGTCGATCCCGAGGATCGCGATGATGTCCTGCAGGTCCTTGTAGCGCTGCAGGACCTCCTGGACGCCGGTCGCGGTCCGGTAGTGCTCCTCCCCGACGACCGACGAGTCGAGGATCCGGGAGGTCGACGCCAGAGGATCGACGGCCGGGTAGATGCCCAACGACGCGATGTCACGGCTGAGCACCGTCTGCGCGTCGAGGTGGGCGAAGGTCGTGTGCGGTGCCGGGTCGGTGATGTCGTCAGCGGGCACGTAGACGGCCTGCAGCGAGGTGATCGAACGGCCCTTCGTCGAGGTGATCCGCTCCTGCAGTTGCCCCATCTCGTTGGACAGCGTCGGCTGGTAGCCCACGGCCGAGGGCATGCGGCCGAGCAGCGTCGAGACCTCCATGCCGGCCTGGACGAAACGGAAGACGTTGTCCACGAACAGCAGCACGTCCTGGCGCATCTCGTCGCGGAAGTACTCCGCCATGGTGAGCGCGGAGAGGGCGACGCGCAGCCGGACCCCCGGCGGCTCGTCCATCTGCCCGAAGACCAGGGCAGCCTTCTCCAGCACGCCAGAGTCGGCCATCTCCAGCATGAGGTCGTTGCCTTCACGGGTGCGCTCGCCCACGCCGGCGAACACCGACACCCCACCGTGCTGCTGGGCGACACGGTTGATCATCTCCTGGATGACGACCGTCTTGCCGACCCCGGCACCGCCGAACATCCCGATCTTGCCACCCTGCACGTAGGGCTCGACGAGGTCGATCACCTTGATCCCCGTCTCGAACATCACCGTCTGGGGCTCGAGCTCGTCGAAGGGTGGGGGGTCGCGGTGGATCGCCCACCGGGTGTCCGGGTCGATCTGGCTGGCATCGGTGTCCAGCGGCTCACCGAGCACGTTGTAGAGGTGCCCGAGGGTGCCCGGACCTACCGGGACCGTGATCGGCCCGCCGGTGTCGGTCACGTCGGCGCCGCGCACCACCCCGTCGGTCGGCTGCATGCAGACGGCACGGACGCGCCGGTCGCCAAGGTGCTGCGCCACCTCGGCCGTGATCGTGGACGTCTCGCCCTGGTAGGTGCGCTCGAAGGTCACCGCGTGGTTGATGTCGGGCAGCTCCCCGGGCGGGAACTCGACGTCGACCACGGGGCCGATGACGCGGACGATACGACCGGCCGCTTCACCGGCGAGACGCTCCTCGGGCGCGGTCTGGGTGCTCATGTGGAGGACTCCTGGGTCACGTGCTCGGATGCGCTGCGGCGTGTCGAGCGGGGGTAGGTTCCGTCGTCGTTTCGGGGGCGATCAACCCGACTGCAGGGCCTCGGCACCGCCGACGATCTCGGTGATCTCGGTGGTGATCTGCTCCTGACGGGCCTGGTTCATCACCCGGGACAGCGACGCCGAGACCTCCTTGGCGTTGTCGGTCGCGGCCTTCATCGCCCGCTGCCGGGCGGCGTGTTCGGATGCCGAGGACTCCAACAGCGAGTGGAAGACCTTGGCCTCGACGTACCGGGGGATCAGCCGTTCGAGCATCTCCTCCTGGCTCGGTTCGAAGATGAACTCGGGGTTGAGCTCCGTGCCCTGCTCGAACTCGGCCGGCTTCACCGGCAGCAGCTCGTGGCGCACCGGCGACTGGGTCAGTGCGGACTTGAAGTCGGTGTAGACCAGCCAGGCACGGTCGATCTGCGCGTCGGCGTACCGCTGCATCATCAGCTCGGCGATCCCGATGGCGTTGTCGATCGTGGGGGAGTCGGAGATGCCCTGCCACATCTTGAGGATCGGCTGGCCCC
>SL_3KL_010_SEDDRAFT_10003976_pt1 | contig 13403 bp, 14 predicted proteins | sample SodLakKL_010_SED_2_FD_10381 | JGI IMG/M metagenome (IMG submission 10381)
GGGTACAATCATTGACCGCCTCCCACCTAGAATCCGCATCCGTGAGCAAGCCCCTCTCGAATGTCCCCATATCCTTGTTTTGTTCGATGATCCAAACGACACTGTTCTCGGACCCCTCAACGACAAAGTTGATCAATTCAAATTGGTTTATGATTTCGATCTGATGCTGGAAAGCGGACACTTAAAAGGTTATGCAATTGACGATACCGAAGATCAAAACAAAATCATGAATAGCTTGCATCAACTAATCGAACCGGAATTGTTTGCTGAAAAGTACGATTTAGAACAAGGTCAACATCAACCCCTCTTATTTGCAATGGGGGATGGCAATCACTCCCTGGCTACAGCTAAAGCAATTTGGGAACAGCTTAAACCCTCCGTCAGCATGGATCACCCCGCCCGTTATGCCTTGGTGGAAATCATAAATGTTCACGACCCTGCCTTGACCTTCGAACCCATTCACCGGGTTCTCTTCAATATCAATCAAGATTTAATAGCAGCCATGCGTAACTATTGGGGAGATCGCCTTGTAATTCAAGATGCTGCTGGAGAAAGTGAGTTAACCACTGCTGTCAATAATCATGAGCAGCACTGTCACCAGGTTGGCATGCTCTCTCCAGATGGATTGAAGATCATCCAGATTCACAATCCACAGGATAACCTCGCTGTCGGAACCCTGCAAAAATTCCTGGATGAGTTTATTGAAGCAAATGGGGCTGAAAAGATCGATTATGTCCATGGTACGGATGTTCTGTTTGATATTGGTAAACAGGATGGGAATACTGGATTTTATGTGCCTGGAATTGAAAAATCTGACTTATTCAAAACAGTCATCTTAGATGGTGCGCTTCCACGCAAAACCTTTTCAATGGGAACAGCTAAAGAAAAACGCTTCTACATGGAATGCCGCAGAATTATCCCATAATGAGCAAATTCTCTATCCTGGTTCTGCTACTGCTGTTGAGTGCTTGCCAGTCAACCCAGGTAGAAAACCTGGTCACAGCCACTCAACCCCTGCCTGAACCCACCGCAACGATAACAGCATCACCGACCATGATGCCCTCAGCAACGGCGACTCCCTTACCAGAACCCAGCCCAACACCTACCTACACGTTCGAAGTATGTTCTCCTTTGGAGGACGAAACCTTCGAAAGCTTACAACTGATCATTGCCAACCCCCTCGAAATACCGCGCAACTTCGGTGATGACACCGGTCATCACGGCGTTGACTTTGCATATTTCCAGCGGGGAGATCGGCTATCGATCGAAGGCATTGAGATTTATGCCATCATGCCAGGCAAAACAGTTTTGACCCTGGAAAACCAGATACCCTATGGCTATACAATTCTCATCGAAACACCACTCTCAGAACTACCTGAACATCTCCAGGCGTTTCTATTGGCAGGCTATCTGCCTGTACCGGAAGATCCGCATTACCGCCTCCTCTGCCCTGAAGTGCCGCAACCTATTATTACTGATGAGTTTTCCGTTTATCATTTGTATGCCCATATGGAAGTACGACCTCAAAACAGCCGGGGTGATTCTATTGCATGTGGAGAGACACTTGGAACCGTTGGCAATACCGGCTATTCCAGCAATCCCCACCTGCATTTAGAAACCCGTTTGGGTCCCTCAGGCTTACATATCGAGACGATGGCACATTATGAAAACACCAACACCTTTGAAGAAATGGGCAATTACTGCCTGTGGCGAATGAGCGGTTATTACCAGCTTTTTGACCCATTTATCCTGTTTGATGCTGCAGAATAATAAATTCAACAACCATCTTTTATCAATAACCCAATAATCGGACATTATTTACAGTCATGAAAACAAAGCATAATTTCGTAGAATAATTGAAGCCTTTTACAACAAAGTGCATGACTTCCTTTGATTTTGACCCTTGACACACTGAACATATGTGCTAAAATTAGATTAATTTCAAGAAAGCATTAGGGACATCGTATGCCTGCATGAATGTGTTTATCTCGACCCAATCAAAACCCTCCTAGAGAGGGATTTAACCAAAAGGATGGCGATATGGATGAAGCAAAGAAAACAGTGCTGGACAAAGCGCTGAAGGACATTGTCAAACGCTATGGCGAAGGCTCAATCATGAAACTTGGTGAGGCTAAGCACCTCGCTGTTGACGCCATACCCACCGGTTCCCTGTCCCTGGATATCGCACTGGGTGTTGGTGGGATACCAAGGGCACGCATCACCGAAATCTATGGTCCAGAGGCTTCTGGAAAAACGACAGTCTGCCAGCATATCGTGGCTGAAGCTCAAAAGTTGGGAGGGACAGCCGCCTTTATCGACATGGAGCACGCCCTTGATCCTGTTTATGCAGCCAAGTGCGGTGTTAATGTGGATGATCTCCTCATCTCCCAACCCGATATGGGTGAACAAGCCTTGGAGATCACAGAAACCCTCGTGCGCTCAGGTGCCGTTGACATTGTAGTAATTGATTCAGTCGCAGCCTTGGTTCCACGTTCAGAGATCGAGGGAGACATGGGTGATCCGACTATGGGTACCCAAGCCCGTTTAATGTCCCAAGCGATGCGCAAGCTCTCTGGTGCCATCAACCAGACACGCACAGCCGTCGTCTTCACCAACCAGCTCCGCCACAAAATTGGTGTGATGTTTGGCAACCCTGAAACAACCACGGGTGGGAATGCCCTCAAATTTTACTCTTCCGTTCGCCTCGATGTCCGCCGCATCCAATCGATCAAGTCTGGAGCTGAAATTATCGGCAACCGTGTGCGGGTACGGGTGGTCAAAAACAAGGTCGCGCCACCCTTCCGAACAGCAGAATTCGATATCATGTATAACGAGGGGATCTCTAAAGTTGGGGATGTGCTTGATCTTGGCGTAGAAATGGACATTATCAACAAACACGGTTCGTGGTATTCCTATGGTGACATACGATTAGGTCAGGGCCGGGAAAACTCAAAAGAATTTTTGCGCCAAAATCAAGAACTGCTGCAGGAAGTTGAAAAAGCCGTTCGTGAACAGGCCATGGTCAGCAGCCCTGCCACCCCCTGGTCTGACGAAGATGAAGATTTCGACGCTGACAACGATTAGTCAATCATTTGTTTAGACCTGTTTTCAAAAACCAAATCTGTAATGCACCTACAACAAGGTCGTCAGAAAGTTTTTTGTCTTAGGAGATTGAAAGCACACATCAATTAAGTTTTATCAATCAATAACGAAAAACTCAAAGCCATCGACGCAAAAAGAGGTTATCTCTGTTACCCGAGATAACCTCTTTTCATAAAAGCAATATTTTTTAGGTGCCTTCTTGCCAGGAGTTTAAATACGCAATTTGTTCGGGGGTAAGCACATCAATATCGATTTCCATCGCCTCTAACTTCAAGCGGGCAATTTCCATATCGATATCTTCTGGAACAGCATAGACCTTATTTTCCAGTTGATCGGCAAACTTAACCATGTACTCAGCACCCAGTGCCTGGTTGGCAAAGGACATATCCATAACACTGGCGGGGTGCCCTTCAGCAGCTGCCAGGTTGATCAAACGACCTTCACCTAGAATATGAAGTGTGCGACCATCTGGCAGGTCATACGCATCAATAAACGGTCTCACCAACCGCTTTTCCACTGCCATTTCTTCTAAAGCGGGGATGTTGATCTCAACATTGAAGTGCCCTGAATTCGCAACAATTGCTCCATCCTTCATGAGCTCAAAATGGTGTTTATCAATCACGTTGATATCACCGGTGAGAGTCACAAAGAAATCGCTGATTGGAGCTGCTTCTTCCATCGGCATCACTCGGAAACCGTCCATCACCGCTTCCAGTGCTTTTAGGGGATCAACTTCGGTGACAATCACATTGGCACCCATACCGCGGGCACGCATTGCCATACCGCGCCCACACCAACCATATCCGGCGACAACCATGGTCTTGCCTGCCAGTAAGATATTGGTGGCGCGAATGATGCCGTCAATTGTCGATTGCCCGGTACCATAGCGGTTATCAAAAAAATGTTTGGTCATGGCATCGTTGACAGCAATCACCGGGAACTTCAACTCACCATCAGCAGCCATGGCTCTCAATCGGATTACGCCTGTTGTGGTTTCTTCCGTTCCACCAATGATCTCGCTGAGCTGATCACGGCGCTCCATGTGCAGGGTGCTGACCAGGTCGGCACCATCATCCATTGTAAGATGCGGTCGATGGTCNAGAGCAGCATTGATATGCTTGTAGTAAGTGGCATTGTCTTCACCTTTGATAGCATAGACAGGGATCTCAAAATGAGAAACCAGGCAAGCCGCCACATCATCTTGCGTGGAGAGCGGGTTTGATGCTGTCAAAACCACATCTGCGCCGCCAACTTGCAAGGTTCGCATCAAGTTGGCTGTTTCCGTCGTCACATGTAAACAAGCTGACATACGAATACCTTCAAATGGACGCTCCCGCTGAAAACGCTCATAAATTGTGCGTAAAACAGGCATTTCCCGTTCCGCCCAGGCGATCCTGCGTCTTCCACCCTCCGCAAGGCTCAAATCTTTTACATCATAATTTTCCATTTAGTCCTCCAAAATAATATTACGCTGCCAATGCAGCGTTTAATTTTCTATTCCTTTACAATCAATGCATCTAATTCACCCTGGTCATCAAATTTAGTCCGGAAGCGGTTGATGAATTCCGTAATTTCATAATAATGGTTTTGGGGACTTATCTCCTCCAGGGAGTAGGTCGCTGCCAGTGAACCCATTTGTGCACACAATACTAAGTTTAACCCGTTCAAATAACCTTTGAAAAAACCAGCCCTGAAAGCATCCCCCACACCTGTTGGATCAAGCACCCGTGATGGTGGGAAAGCGGGAACATCGCTTAACAAAGTCCCGTTCTGGTAAATGCGGGCTCCTGATTCTGCCAGCGTAGTAACGGAAAAGGCTAAGTCACTCAAAATCTCATTAGCACTTAAATCTGTGTGTTTTTGTAATAGCTCAAACTCATATTCATTACCAAATAAGGCATGGGCACCTTTAACACCCATGATAAGATCCGCTTTATTCAATCGCACAATTTGCTGACTAGGGTCAAAAATATAGGGGATGCCAAGTTCCTGGCACTCTCGTGCGTATTTGATCATCGCATCAGGTGCATTTGGTGAAATGATAACGTAATCATCAGCAGTCAACCCTAAATCGGCTATCGAGATCAAACCGGCATCAGCCATAGCACCAGCATAAAAACTGGCAATTTGTGCGTTGGAGAGGTCTGTGTTAACAAAGAAAGATGCTGTAAATTTCTCCTCAATAATTTTCACACCAGAGGTATCCACACCAACATCATCAAGAGCCTGCCGATACTCGCCAAAGTCAACACCTGCTGTCGCGACCAGTCGAGGTTTTTCGCCTAATAAACCAAGAGAATAAGCGATATTGGCAGCCACACCACCAGGCTGGCGTACCATGTCATCAACTAAAAACGACAAACTGATCGATTCCAAATGCTCAGGTAGGATATGATCCTTAAAATAACCTGGAAAAGACATCAAGTAATCAAAAGCGATTGAACCCGTCAGAACGATACTCATATTTTCATCCTTTTGCTCCATGCACTAGACTAATTTTCCTTAATAAAAGCTCAATTCGTTAAATATTGTGCACATTAATTGTAAAGGGGGGATAAACCACGCCTTTTTCCGTGACCCACCCAGAAACAAGGCGGTTAGGTGTCACATCGAAAGCAAAATTTCTTGCAGAGGCTGTCTCAGGTGCCACCGGTTGCCCCATCAGGGTTAAATCCAGCACCTCTGCATCATCACGCTCTTCAATCGGGATTAGATCGCCACGGGGAAGATCAAAATCGATCGTTGACATTGGGCAAACACAGTAAGCCGGGATCGCATTGTCATATGCTGCCAGTGAAAGCATATATGTGCCGATTTTGTTGGCAACATCACCATTGGCAGCCACTCGATCAGCGCCATAAACAATCTTTTGCACCATTCCTTTCCGCATCAGGTAACCCGACGAATTGTCAGTGATGATGTCGTAGGGAATACCATATCGTTCCAATTCCCAGGCTGTCAGGCGAGACCCTTGCAGCCGCGGCCGGGTTTCATCAACAAAAACATGAATTTTTTTACCCTGTTCATGCGCCATACGGATGACTCCGAGTGCTGTACCCCAATCAACGGTTGCCAATGCCCCGGTATTGCAGTGATGCAAGACATGATCACCATCATCAATCAATTCTGCGCCAAAGGTTGCCATTCGCTTATTGATTTCAACATCCTCATCAGCAATTTCCTTTGCCAGTTTTAGCACGTAATCACGCAGCTCATCAGCAGAACCATCAAAATCCTCAGCAGCTTTCATCATCCTTCTAACTGCCCAGGCGAGATTGACGGCAGTTGGTCGAGCCTGGTTAAGGTATTCCCCAGCCGTTGATAAATCCTCTAGTAAAGCTTCTCTTGACTTGGCTGCGGACTGAAAACCAGCCACAGCCATACCAAAGGCAGCCGCTGCACCAATTGCAGGCGCACCACGAATAACCATCGTACGGATGGCATCAGCAACACCTTCATAAGTATCGTAATCTAGGATGGTAAATTCATGAGGAAGAATTCTCTGGTCAATCATCTCGACGACCTGTTTTTCGTCATTCCAAGTAATTGTTCTCATTTTCCACTTATCCCTTGCTCAATAAAAGACGCCCGTTCGGGCGCCAATACAAATGCGTTGACAGTCTACCACTGGATCATGGCTTTGTCAAAATCATGACACCATATTTCACATCCTAATTATAAAACCATTCTCAGGAAAAACCCAAAAAAATCCACCCCTATTAAGTTGGTTTAATTCTCGAGTATCTCCATCAATTTGTCCTTTCTCCAGTCCACTTAATATGACTATTCTTTCACGTGTTCAAATTGATTGCCACGATAACTCACAAAATACTCACCACCTGATAACACTTAATCCATTAAGGGCGCAGCCTCCCCGAAGCGAAGCGGTACCATTCACAATTTACTACTCACTTTACATCAATAAAGAATTTTTCAACCTGAGTAATAAATTTTTGGTACAATATCTACTAGACACCAAAAAACACCTCCCCTGCTCAACAAGCACCACAACACCAGCGGGAGATATCCTGGATGGACCAGTCGTAACAGGCAGAATGTCACCTTGGCAGAGATTGGAGAAGATTAGATGAGACCCGACCTTACAGAACATGATATTCGAGAAATCGTTCGCAAAACAGTCTACCAGACCCTAGGTGTCCCTTCTTCAAAAAAAGAGTCCCCTCCAAACACAAAAATTGATTCATCAGACAGCATAACTACCTCAGAAGAGCATGTCCAGCGAACCATAGCCATTGGAACAGATCATGGCGGCGTTGATTTAAAAGCACTCTTGAAACAGGACTTAATCAGTCTTGGATACCGTGTCATCGATTGTGGTACACACAGTAAAGACTCGGTTGATTACCCCGATATTGCCCTTGAAGTAGCAAAACTGGTTGCCGCTGGGGAAGCCTGGCGGGGTGTAATCATTGATGGCGCCGGAATTGGCTCATGTATGGCAGCCAATAAAGTCCCTGGTGTACGTGCGGCTATGTGTTACGATTATGCCACTGCAGTCAACAGCCGTGAACATAATAACGCCAATGTTCTCACTTTAGGCGCAGGATTACTCGATTCCAAACTGGCTCAACGAATCCTTAAGACCTGGTTGGGAACCGAATTTGGCGGCGGCAGACATGCCAGGCGCGTTGACAAAATTGACGCTATCGAACAAAAGTATTCAAGTAACGGGAAGTGATCATGACTCCAAACGAAAAAACGATTGATGCATTGGTGGAAATCATCACGCGTGAGATCCTTTTGGCATTAGCAGAACGCGAAGAACAGCAAAAATATCCCCAAGGTGCAACCTGCAAGATTGAAGTTGCTGATGGTGTCAAGGTCACGACATGTTTTGACAACGCTGGTCGGGTTATCAATGCAGGCGCAGAACGCCTGACCTCAACCCTAGGCATCATTCCTCAAGACAAATCGCTTGCCCGGATGATCGACCACACCCTGCTTAAACCTGATGCCACAGCAGATATGATCGCCCAACTCTGTTTTGAAGCTCGTAAATACCATTTCGCATCGGTGTGCGTCAATCCCACTCATGTCAGGTTATGTGTTGATCTCCTGAAGGACACCGATGTAAAAGTTTGTACCGTCGTCGGCTTCCCCTTGGGTGCTACTGCGACAGAGGTCAAAGTCTTTGAGACAGAAAATGCCCTAGAAAATGGCGCCACAGAGATCGACATGGTCATCAATATCGGCGCGCTGAAAGCCGGCGATACTGCGCTTGTCGCTCGGGATATCCGCGAAGTCGTGGCGGTTGCCCATGCAGCAGATGTCTTGGTGAAAGTCATCATTGAAACGGCATTGTTGACAGATGATGAAAAAATTGTCGCTTGTTTGCTCGCCAAGGAAGCCGGTGCAGATTTTGTAAAAACATCCACTGGCTTTTCAGGCGGCGGCGCAACAGTTCACGATGTGAACTTAATGCGAAAAACGGTGGGACCAGATCTGGGCGTCAAAGCTTCAGGCGGCATTCGCACCCACCAGGATGCTGAACAGCTTGTCGCAGCTGGAGCCACCCGACTGGGTGCCAGTGCCGGTGTCAAGATTATCCAGGAAGACCAACCAGAAGAAACGCCTGGGACTGAGACCCCATCATCTAACAAATCCTACTGATTGAGGAGAAAAGCCTATGCTGATAGCCAAAGTGATCGGAACAACAGTTTCGACCATCAAAGATGAACAATTAACCGGGCAAAAATTACTGATCGTTCAGCAGACCGATGAAAATGCTAACCCAATCGGTAAGCCTTTCGTTGCTGTTGACACGGTCAACGCCGGCATTGGAGACCTGGTCCTGACTGCTCACGGTTCCAGCGCACGACAGACTACCATCACCAAAGATCGTCCGGTTGACGCTGTCATCATGGCAATGATTGACTCCCTAGAAGTCGATGGAAAATTAACCTTCCAGAAGGATTAGTTTTTTTATGATGGAACTTGATCGGGACTTGCGTTCAATCCAGGAAGCTCGCAACCTTGCAAGCTGTGCCTTTGAAGCATGGAAGCAGTGGTCAACAGCTTCACAGGAACAGGTCGATCGTGTGTGTGCAGCCATGTCAGCTGCTGCCTTATCCGCAGCTGAGAATTTGGGCACCCAGGCACACCACGAAACCGGTTATGGTGTCCCTGAACACAAACATTTAAAGAATATCTTTGCAGCAAAAAATGTTTGGGAGAGTATCAAAGATTTAAAGAGTGTTGGTATTGTTGGTCACGATCCTGAAAAACGTTTGTACGATATTGCCTGGCCGGTTGGTGTCGTTGCAGCATTAACCCCCAGCACCAACCCAACCTCGACGATCATGTTCAAGATATTAATTGCCGTAAAAGCAAGGGATGCCATTGTGATCGCACCCCACCCTTCAGCAGCAAAATGCTCATATGATACAACCCGAATCATGGCCCAAGCCGCAATGGAAAACGGAGCGCCGCCAGGATTGATCGCTTGTATGCAAAACATCAGCTTGCCAGGCACCCAAGAGTTGATGCGCCATAAATATGTAGCCCTGATCTTAGCCACGGGCGGCACACCGATGGTGCGAGCTGCCCATTCCACAGGTAAACCCGCCTATGGTGTTGGTCCGGGCAATGTGCCGGTGTATGTTGATCGATCAGCAGACCTGGTAAAAGCTGCCCAATACATTGTTGCCAGCAAAGCATTTGATTGCTCAACGATCTGCGCCACTGAACAAGCAGTCGTTGCCGATAAACCCATTGCAGAACGCTTAGCATCGCTGATGGAACAAGAAGGCGCATTCTTTACCGACAACCAGCAAACGGACTTGCTGCGGAAGCTCCTTTTTCACCCTGACGGCAGTATGAACGTTGCCACCGTCGGTAAACCTGCTGAATACCTGGCTGCCATGGCTGGGTTCGAAATCCCAAAAGGCACCCGGATCCTGGTTACCCGTCTGGATAAAACCGGCAAAGATGAACCACTTTCCCGGGAGAAGCTCACCACTGTGTTGGGATGGTATGAAGAACAGGACTGGGAAGCCGGTTGTGATCGCTGCATCGAATTGATCCAATTCGGCGGTCGTGGTCACAGCTTGATCATTCACGCAACCAATCAAGATGTGATTATGGCTTTTGGGCTTGAAAAACCCGTCTTCCGAATCGCCGTCAACACCATGGGAACGCTGGGCGCTGTGGGTTTGACAACTGGTGTGGTACCATCGATGACCCTTGGCGCAGGGGGTGTGGGCGGCTCGATAACCGGAGATAACATTTCAGCACAGCACTTATTTAATATCAAACGCCTGGCTTATGAATTATCAGCACCCCCGGCAGCCGCCATGGTCCCCGGGAAGCCAAAAACGGGACCCTCAGCGAAAGAAATAGAAAAGGCAGTCAGGGAAGCCGTTGAAGAAATACTGAATAACCAAAATTGACTCGATTAGATAAAGAAAGGATTTAACAAGATGGCATTAGATACAGCATTAATTGCACTGGGAATGGTTGAGACCAAAGGATTGGTCGGTGCGGTAGAAGCCGCAGATGCCATGGTGAAATCTGCCAATGTGGTTCTGATTGGCTCAGAGTATGTCGGCGGAGGCTTCGTCACAGTTATGGTGCGCGGAGACGTCGGCGCAGTCAAAGCAGCCACAGATGCAGGTGCCGCAGCAGCTAAGCGTGTTGGTGAGCTGGTGTCTGTGCATGTCATCCCCCGACCCCACGAAGATGTTGAAATGATCCTGCCTCAGAAAACCAAGGGCAGCATTGGTGGTCGCAGCACAGAATCAAAATAGACCAGGCTTGACCTGTGAAAAACCCCTACCTGAAAACTCCGGGTTATGACCCGGCGGTGCTGCTTTCACGTGCGCATGAGGTGATTTTACCGAATCCCAACGGTAACAAACCGCCACCCATACCGACACCGACCAGCAAAATACATGTCGGTGTTGACCTGGGTACGGCATACACCGTTTTGGTTGTGCTTGATGATCGCGGGATTCCCATTGCAGGAGAATACCGCTTTTCCCAGGTTGTGCGGGATGGGCTTGTGGTGGATTATGTCGGTGCAGTTGATATCTTACAAAGTATGAAAAAAAATGTTGAGGCGCGATTGGGCAAAAATATCACCCATGCCGCCAGTGGGTATCCCCCCGGTGTCCCCTCCGCAGAACGGCGATCAACTGCCAATGTTGTTGAAGCAGCCGGTATGGTGTGCCCAGAGCTGATATCTGAACCGACTGCTGCCAATAATCTCTTACGCATTTCAGACGGCGTTATTGTTGATATTGGCGGGGGAACAACCGGAATTGCCATTATTGAAAATGGTCAGGTTGTTTATACCGCTGATGAAGCCACGGGCGGCACCCATATGACACTTGTAATTTCGGGTGGGACAAACGTCAGTTTCGAAGAAGCGGAGACGCAAAAAACTGACCCTGCACAACAATCCCGGCTCTTCCCGATTGTGCGTCCTGTTATGGAGAAAATGGGTGCCATTGTTGCGAAACATATTCGCCCTTATCGGGCTGAGTCCATCATTTTGGTGGGTGGCACTTGCCTTTTCCCAGGGATTGCTCCTGTGATCCAGGAGGTGACTGGTCTGCCAACACAGGTTGCAGCACACCCCTTGTTCATCACACCGGTTGGGATTGCCTTGCATGACACGTTCAGCTTGAATTAATACTAAAGAATAAAGGAGATCAAATGGCAGAAGACTTTTCATTAAGATGCTATTGTTTTATAGACCGATTACAAGCTCAATTCTCTGCTTTCATCGGGACAGTCACCCAGGGTGATCTTCCCGTAGAGGGTATGGCATCACTGTATGTTGAAATGGCACCCGGCAACGAGGTCTTCCGGGTGGTGGATATTGCGGTTAAAGCCACTGAAGCCAAACCCGGTGCCCAAATCGTCGAACGTGAATTCGGCATGTTCGAGGTGCACTCCCTCAACCAGGCAGCCGTCCTTGAAGCTGGTCAGGTCGTCCTGGACCGCCTTGGATTAAAGAAAGAAGACCGGATCAAGCCACAGGTGGTCTCCAGCCAAGTCATAACCCGTGTTGATTCATACCAGGCACAATTACTAAATCGCTTCAGGCGGGGCAGCATGCTGGTTCCTGGAGAGACCCTGTTGGTATTAGAATGTGCACCAGCAGCCTATGTCAACTATGCCTGTAATGAGGCTGAGAAGAAAGCAAATATTAAGATCGTCCATGTTTCATCAGTTGGTCGCTTTGGTCGCATGTGGTTATGTGGCAGTGAAGCAGAAATTGTCACCGCTAAAAACGCGGCAATCCAGGCACTTGAGGCCTTGGAAGGTGTCTCTGGCTGATCTGTCCCCCTGTAAGGATAGGAGTGATTTATGACAAAACAATTTTTTACAGAACGAGACATTGAAGACCTGGCAGCACGCGGGATTTTTAGCCTCACAGTATGTGATGATGTCGTTCTGACAGAGTTAGCATTTGAAAAGGCAGAGCGTTTAGGGGTCAAATTGGTTCAAACACACCAACAACCTCCATCGTCCCCGGTTAGACCTTATCTATCAGATGCAGCTGCGCCTAAGCGAACTCAAAAGATTACTGAAAAAGCGCCTTCTTTGAGCGAAGATGAAGCATTGCGCCAACGGATTCGGTCGGCTGTCAGGACAAAACTGGGTGATGAAATCGACTCGCAACTCCTTGAGACGATTATCACCCGGGTCTTGGATAATATTGGAGTACGTTAATCAATGTTGTTTGGTCGTGTTCACGGTACAGCCGTCTGCACAATAAAATACCCTGGGACGGAAGGGATCAAACTGTTGGTTGTGCAGCCCCTCAACAAAAACCTCGACCCAGTTGGTGCTCTGCAAGTTGCTGCAGATGTCGTCCATGCCGGCATGGGCGACCTGTGTGTAATGGTTCGCTCCCGTGAAGCCGCCTTAGCCATGCCCGAGATCCAGTTTGTGCCTGTTGACCTGGCATTGGTTGGGATTGTGGATGAATTAGTCATCAGACCGGATGGTGAATTCGACTTCACCCTTAAACCCGGTAAAACCCGCTATACCTGATTGGAATAAGAATGGTTCTAGCAAAAGTTGTCGGAACGGTTGTCACCACAGTCAGCCATCCCCATTACAACAATCGCCGCTTATTAGTTGTCCAGCCCCTGGTTGGAGAAGATGACACACTGGATGGTGATTTTATTGCTGTTGACCATACCCATGCCGGCATTGGGGATACCGTACTAATCAACCGCGAGGGAAATGGTGCCCGCCAGTTACTGAACCTGGAAAATGGGTGCATCATATCCGTCATTGTGGGCATTGTCGATGAGATCCAAATTCAG
>SL_3KL_010_SEDDRAFT_10003977_pt1 | contig 13401 bp, 8 predicted proteins | sample SodLakKL_010_SED_2_FD_10381 | JGI IMG/M metagenome (IMG submission 10381)
CTCGATCCCGGGCATACCAGCGACGGACCTCCCGGTAGCGATCCTTCGGGTCCAGCTCCATCCCCGGACCGGTGACCCACGCCTGTAGCTCCCGGGGCCGGGGGCCCCACCATCCGATCTCCCGGAACTCCTCGTCCAGGACGATGACCACAGGGACCGACCGGCTCCGGCCATCGGTCAGGTACCGATCCATGATGTCCAGATGATCACCCCGCTCCAGGATCCGGAGCTCCAGCTTGGGGGACGCCTCGACGATCCGGGCTATCCACGGGAGAAGGTCCACGCCGTCTCCGCACCCATCGTAGGTGATGGCCAGGAGATGTCGGGGTTCGCTCAGCTTCTGGACCTGGGCCCGTAGGTCCTCCGGCAGTTGAGACCGGGTCTCCCGGGCCTCCCAGAGCTCCCTCAGCTTCCGGGTCTCTGAGAAGTACTCCCCGTATGTGGGCGCCTCCTGAAACCGGGCCCGCAGGGTCTCGTCCGGTTCGGTGGGACCGTCATCCCGGGTGTGCTGCCACCCGTTCTCCGCTTTATCGCTCAACTTATCCTCCATTGTCATTTCTGTTGTCAGTGTCCTTTACCTTCCCAACCCATGCTCTCGCTGGACGGTTCCCGGAGAGGGGCCGGGAACCTGGTCCAAAGCGGGCGCGTTGTTCCTGGTGAACGCCGTCCTCACCCACTCGAATGGTCCTTCATCGGCCCGGGGATTCGACAGCGCCCGATGGAGCCCACTCCTTCTGGCCCAGCTCCAGTTCAAGCTCTGATCACTTTCCATGGACTTCTTCAACTGGCTCATCCTCCTGGGATTCCTGGGAGGGCTGTTGACCTGGGTGTTGACCCGCCCCCGACCCACCTCGCCACAACGGAAGGAGGACCATTTCTTCCGAGGGAAGGACACGGCCGGGAGGGAGATCGGATTTGCCACCCTTGTGGCGACCCTCCTCATCAGCTGGATCTTCGCCAAGAGCGTGCAGAACGCCGCAGACCTGGGGATGGCCTTCGGCCTCCCTGGGGGAGTGGCGTACGCAACCTACTGGTTCTCCTTCGTCGTGGCCGGAGTGGTCCTCTACCACCTTCGGAAATCCGGTTACAGTAGCATCCACCACTTCATCCGGTCTGGCTTCGGATCGGCGGCCGTGTGGCTCTTCTCCCTCATCCTGCTTTTCCGGCTCTGGAACGAGATCTGGAGCAACACCATGGTGGTGGCCCAGTTCTTCGGCGAGACGGGGAGTGGGTCGTTCCTCATCGCCTCGTGGGTCACCACCCTCCTGGTCCTGGGCTACTCCCTTGTGAGCGGGTTCAGAGGGAGCATCATCACCGATGTTCTCCAGATGGGGCTGGCCGTGGCCGTCCTCATGCTCCTCCTGACCTTCATCTTTCCCCGAGGGGATACGGTGGAGATGGTGCAGAGCGGGTCCTGGACCCTGGTGGGTGGGGTGGACCTGATCCTGGTCGCCCTGATCCAGTGCTTCTCCTACCCATTCCACGATCCGGTCATGACGGATCGGGGGTTCCTGACCGAGCCCCGAACCATGCTGCGGGGATTCATCACGGCAGGGATCCTGGGCGTGGTCTTCATCACCCTCTTCTCGCTGGTGGGTGTCTTCAACCACGTGGAAGGCATCGGGGGGAACTCCACCATCGACACCGCCCTGGTGCTGGGCCTTCCTGCCGTCCTGGTCATGAACGTCATGATGCTCACGAGCGCCAGCTCCACCCTGGACTCGGCATTCTCCTCCACCGGGAAGCTGGCTGCCCTGGACCTCCTCCCTGGGGCCGGATGGGATCGAATCCAGGTGGCCCGGGTGACCATGGTGGTCCTGGCCCTCCTGGGCGGCGCCATGGTCCACATGGGTCCGGCTATCCTCAGCGCCACCACAGTCAGTGGGACCATGGTCATCGGCCTGACCCCCGTCTTCGTCCTCTGGTGGTGGAAGCGGCCAGGCCCGGCCAGCTATCTGGCCAGCGTACTCCTGGGGCTGATCCTGGGCATCGGGCTGGCCCTGGGGTGGATTCCGGGCCAGATCGGAGAGGGGAGCTACGGGAACCTTCTCTTCGTCAACGTGGTGGGGATCGTGGGGTGCTTCGCCGTCTTCGTCGGCTTGGCGTTCCTGAAGCCTCGCTCTATCCGGACTCACGGGTGAAGTCCAGCAGCCACCTCAATGTGCTTCGGTCGGCCATGGTGGTGCTTCCCCTGTAACGAACAAGACCCTCCCGGTTTCTGCCGGGAGGGTCTTGTCGATTCGGGGGTCGGGCGGGTGCCCGAGACCAAGTGGTCGCTGCTGGACTCGAACCAGCGACCCCTACGATGTGAACGTAGTGCTCTACCAACTGAGCTAAGCGACCCCGTCCTTCGAGGGAGCCTGACGGCTCCGATGGAGCAACGCTCGCTCCAAGTACCCCCACGGGGAATCGAACCCCGGTTTCCTGGCTGAGAACCAGGTGTCCTAGGCCACTAGACGATGGGGGCGTAAGACAAACTTCCTTACGGAAGAGCGATAACGATACAAGAGCCCTGTCCACGGATCAAGACCCGACCAGGAATCCACTCAGGCCGGCCTGGCCATGATCCAGGGGCCACGCTGAATGATGGAAATCCCCACCAGCCAGAGGCGGAGAAGCCCCTCCCCACAATTCAGTAAGGCAGGAGCCACCTTCGGAAATTCCATTCCAGCCAGCGATCCCCCCATCCTCCCCAGGACTCCAACCCCTCCACCCCACTCCCGCCCCACTCGGGTCGAGCACCGGGTTGCTCGGCATCCGGGACTCCGGCCGGGCCGTGTCGAAGGAAGTTGATGGCGGCGCCCACCGTCCGCTCCTCCACCACCAACTGATTGTGGGTGGGACAGCAGATCTCCAGGTTCCAGGCCCTGGGGAGCATGGCCGAGGAACCCGGGATCACCCGGAGATCCACCGGGGTTCGGATGGACAACGCCTCCATCCCCTCCGGAAGTCCTCCGTCCACATTGATCCGCTCCAGGAAGTCGCTCCCAGGCACCATCTCCCGGCCCCCATCGCCCCAGGCCAGCACTGCAGCCAGGGTCCCCCGATGGGGAGTCCCGAGGAAGACGACCCGGCGAACCTGCTCGCCACCTCCCTCATGGAGAAGGAAGTGTCGGAGGGCCAATCCCCCCATGGAGTGGGCCACCACGTCCACCTCCCGGGCGCCGGTCATTCCCATCAGCGCCTCCACACCCCGGGCAATCTCCCGGGCATTCTCCTTGTTGCTACCGAAGGGATCCGAAAGCCCCAGCGCCGATACCCGGGACGGGAGCCATCCCTGCTGGATGAGCTCCTGCCGGAAGGGTTCCACGTCTGCAGGTTGATCTCCCCACCCCGGGACCAGGAGGACCGGGGTCGCGTCCGGATCCTCCGGAACGAAGAGATCCTGGGCCTCCACCTCGGGCAGTGTGGGACCCAGGCCCAGCACTCCCAGAAGGGCCAGGATCAGGCGGAGGTGGAGGCCTCCGGGAAGCAGGTTGAAGACGGGCATATGGGGCGTGTGGGTTTCGGCGTCTCGCAGGGGATTCTATACTTTTCCCCGGTCATCAGGATCCGGGGGGGGCACCTGGGCCGTCGTTTTCGGCCCTGCCCCCGACTTCTTCATACACCTGCAGGACTTCCATCAAGGAGCATTCCATGTCCAATGGGACGGCATCGAACCGCTGGGCCCTGATCCTCGGCGCATCCAGCGGCTTCGGCCAAGCATGTGCCCGGGCCTTGGCCGCCCACGGCTATCACATATTCGGTGTACACCTGGACCGGCGTGCAGGTCTCAAGCGTGTGGAGGCGTTCCAGGGCGAGCTGGAGGAGATGGGCCGAAAATCCCACTTCTTCAACATGAACGCCGCTGATCCGGAGAAGATGGCCAACGCCCTGGACGAGATGGCGGGGCTCATGGAAGAGGACGAGGATATCGGCCTCCTCATGCACTCCCTGGCCTTCGGTACGCTCCGGGAGTTCGTGGGCGACGACCCTGTCACCCCGACCCAGATGGACATGACAGTCCGGGTCATGGGTCATTCGCTGGTGGACTGGACCCAGGCCGTCCTGCAGCGGGATCTCATGGGAGAGCACGGTCGGATCTATGCCATGACCTCCTCAGGCTCCAGCCGGGTGATCCCGACCTACGGACCGGTCTCCGCCGCCAAGGCCGTCCTGGAATCCCATTGCCGTCAACTGGCCTACGAGCTGGCTCCCAGGAACATCACCGTGAACGCCCTCCGCGGCGGCGTCACCGACACCCCGGCCCTCCGCAAGATCCCGGGAAGCGAGCGCCTGGTGGATGGGGCTGTGGACCGGAACCCGTCCGGCCGCCTCACCACCCCGGAGGACGTGGCCCATGCCATGGTGGCTCTGAGCTCCCCTGACACCTACTGGATGACGGGGAACGTCATCAATGTGGACGGCGGAGAAGAGATCATGGCCTGACGCCTGGATCCGCCGCGGGCCGGCAGACTTCCTGGATCGCCTTCACCAGGATCTGCCGAGCTGTCATCTGCTGCTCGGCCGAGAGGACCAGGGGAGGGGAAAGCTCCACCACTTCTCCCCGGTCTCCGGCCGGGAGGACAAGGACGCCCCGTCGAAGGGCAGCGGCCATGACTGCTACCCCGGCACCGGCCTCCTCCAGTTCCACTCCCAGGAAGAATCCTCGGCCTCGGACCTCCCGGACCCCTTGGATGGCGGCCAGCTCTCGGGTCAGCTCGGCCTGGAAGACCGCCCCCTCCCGCCTGGCGTAATCGGCCAGGCCCTCCTCTTCCAGGACCTCCAGGAAGGCCAGGGCCGAGGCGCAGGCCAGGGGGTGGCCCAGGAAGGTGGAGGTGTGAAGCGCCTCTCCCCCTGATCGGGGCCAGGCATCCATGACGTGACGGGGACCGGCGCAGGCGCTCAAGGGCAGCCCTCCCCCCAGCGCCTTCCCCACACAGATCAGGTCCGGCACCACGCCCTCGGCCTCCAGGGCAAAGCACCGTCCCGTCCGACCGAATCCGGTGAAGATCTCATCAAAGATGAGGAGGGCGCCGGCCTCCCGGGTGAGCTCCGCCACCCGAGTCAGGAACCCTTCGGCCGGTACCCGGACCCCGGCCCGACCCTGGATGGGCTCGACGATGACCCCCCCCCCCCCCCCCCCCCCCAACGCCTGGAGGGCCTCGTCCATCGGTGCCTGACCAAAGGGGACGAAGCTCACCCCCGGGTAGATCCGGGGGCGGAAAGGGTCCCGGAAGTCCTCTCGGGCCGTTGCAGCCAGCGATCCCACCGTCAGGCCGTGGTAGCCGCCCTGGAAAGCCACCACCTCAGGCTGGCCCGTGGCCAGAAGAGCGGTCTTGAGCGCAATCTCCACCGCCTCCGAACCCGAGTTGGCCAGGGTGATCCGGGAGTCCTCCTTCCAGGGTAGGAGGGCGGCCAGGGCCTCCAGGAGCTCCACCTTCTTCACCGGTGGGTGGATGTCGCCCATCCCATGGGGGAGGACGCCGGCCTGCTCTCGGATGGCGGCGGTGATCCGGGGGTGGGTATGACCCGCCACCGCCACGCCGAAGGCCCCGGTCAGATCCAGGTAGACGTTCCCGTCGGCGTCCTCCACCATGGCCCTGTGAGCCCGGCGCCAGAACACCGGAAACTGCTGCCCCAGGTAGGTGACGTTCTGACTCTCCACCCCCTGGAGGCGCTGGGCCAGCGCCCGGGTCTCGGGACCTGGAGGGGGCACGCGGATCCTGGGCTGATCGGGGAGATCATCCAGGTCGGAGAAGGATGAGGTGAGGTCCATGGCGACGCCGGGCTTGGAGGCGTGAGAATCAGGCAGATGGCTCCCTGCTCTGGAAAGAGCGGGAAGCCTCCCATAGACTTTGGACATCTTCCGCTCTCCGGGGAAGAGGAGCGCCCCCCGGACGCACTGCCCTCCACCAGGAGCCCACCCCGTGTCCTACAAGGACGACAGCCGCCACATCGGTGACCGCAAGCTCTCTCCCGAGAGCCTCATGATGAGCTATGGGTACAATCCCTCCCTCTCGGAGGGAGCCATCAAGTGCCCCATCTTCCAGACCTCCACCTTCGTCTTCAACTCGGCCGAAGAGGGGAAGGCCTTCTTCGAGGTGGCCTACGGACTCCGAGAGAAGCGGGCCGACGAGAATCTGGGGCTCATCTACTCCCGGCTCAACAATCCGGACCTGGAGATCCTGGAGGATCGGCTGACCCTCTGGGATGACGCCGAGGCCGCCGCTGTCTTCGAGAGCGGAATGGGTGCCATCTCCACCACCGCATTCACCTTCCTCCGGCCAGGTGACCGACTCCTCTTCAGCGAACCCGTCTACGGGGGGACCCAGTACCTCTTCACCCAGATCCTCCCCCAGTTCGGCATCGAGGTGGCTTCCTTCCGGGCCACCGAGCCCACCGAGCGGGTTCAGGAGATCATCCGGGAGGCCGGGGCGGACGGCAAGCTCAAGCTCATCCACCTGGAGACCCCGGCCAACCCAACCANCCATCTGGTGGACATCCAGGCCGTCGCCGATGCGGCTCGTGAGCTCTCCACGCCGGACCGACCGGTCCGGGTGGCCGTGGACAACACCTTCCTGGGCCCGATCTTCCAGCATCCGCTGAGTCTGGGGGCCGACCTGGTGATCTACTCCCTGACCAAGTATGTGGGAGGCCACTCCGACGTCATCGCCGGTGCGACCCTGGGATCGGCCGAGCTCATCGGCAAGATCAAAGAGACCCGCACCTTCTTCGGGAGCATGGCCGGCCCCTGGAGTGGCTGGCTGCTCATGCGAAGCCTGGAGACGCTGAAGCTCCGGATGACCGCCCAGGCCCAGACCGCCCAAGTCATCGCCGACTGGCTCCTGGAGCACCCCCGGGTGGAGCGGGTCTACTACCCAGGTCACCTGAAGGAAGGGGATCTGGACTATGAGACCTTCCAGCGCCAGTGCCTCTCGGCCGGCGGAATGGTCTCCTTCGATGTGGAGGGGGGAGAGGCAGCAGCCTTCCGAGTCTTGAACTCCCTACAGCTGATCAAGCTGGCCGTCAGTCTGGGGGGCACCGAGTCCCTGGCCCAGCACCCAGCCACCATGACCCACTCGGACATCCCGGTGCCCGAGCAACGGACCATGGGGATCACCGAGTCCATGATCCGCCTCTCGGTGGGGGTGGAAGACCCGGAGGACCTCCTGGCCGACCTGGAGCAGGCCCTGGCCAAGGCGGGGGACTCGGCATAGACGCCATGGTGGGGTGAGGACGTTTCAGCTGAAACGGCGCTGAGCTTCACCCCACCGACTGGATCCAGACCCAGATGCCCACGTAGGCAGCCAGGAGGATGGCCCCCTTGAGGCGTCCCAGCTCTCGACCGTGGAGCGCCAGAGGTACCAGGAGAAGGGAGATGAGGAGGACCGCTGGGTACTCCACCCGCAGGATCCGCTCGGCCACCGCCATGGGTTGGACCAGGGCCGTCCCCCCCAGGACGAAGGTCAGGTTGAAGATGTTGGATCCGACGATATTCCCCACCGCCAGGTCCACCTCCTTCCGGGCAGCGGCCACCACCGTGGTGGCCAGCTCAGGGAGGGAGGTGCCAACCGCCACCACCGAGAGGCCGATGACCAACTCGGAGACACCCAGCCAGGTGGCCAGATCGGTGCCTCCGGCCACGATGAGCTGACCTCCGGCCACCAAGCCCACGATCCCCAGGGCGACCCGTCCTCCCTCCCACCATGGGCCCTGGAGGCCTACCGTTGACGATGCCGCCTCCCCCCGGGGCGAGCCACCGGCGCCCGGGACGCCCACGCCCGGAACAGGCAGCTTCAACGGCCCGGTGGAGCCCTGTCCCTTCCACTGCCGGAAGAGGACACCCAGGTAGATCAGGAGGACCAGCGCAAAGGCCATGCCCTCCAGTCGGCCCACCTCCAGATTCCAGATGAGCAGGAAGGCCACCAGGGTCACCGCCACCATCCAGGGAAGATCCCGGCGGACCACCGACTCGGCCACGGCAAGGGGCCGGATGAGGGCGGCCAGTCCCAGGACCAGCCCCACATTGGCCAGGTTCGAGCCCAGGACATTCCCCATGGCCAGATCCGGCGTCCCCCTCAGAGACGCCACCACCGACACCACCAGCTCCGGCGCAGAGGTCCCGATNGAGACCACCGTGAGCCCCACCATGATGGGGGTGACGCCCAACCGGGTTCCCAACCGCACCGCCCCCCGGATGAGCCACTCGGCCCCCAGGTAGAGGACGGCGACCCCCAGCGCCAGGAGGAGGACAGAGCTGATCACCCGGTTCGCCGGTCCAACCAGTCCCGGAAGTCCGCCAGAGACCGGCAGTTCACCACGTCTCCAGCCTCCAACCATCCCCGCTGGGCCTGGGCCAGCCCCGAGTCCATGAACTCGAGCTGGCTGATCCGGTGGGCATCGGTGTTCACCACCACGTCCACCCCCAGCTCCCGAGCCCGGAAGAGGTGGCGGTCGTGGAGATCCAGGCGGTGGGGATTTGCGTTGAGCTCCACCGCCACCCCGTGCTCCCTGGCCGCTTGCAGGACGGCCTCCATGTCCACCGCGTAGGGCTCCCTTCGCTTGATGAGGCGACCGGTAGGATGGGCCAGCACATCCACCAGGGGATGGCTGAGTCCCTGGATGATCCGCTCCGTCATGGTGGCCTGGTCCAGCTCGAAGTGGGAATGGATGGCCACCAGGACCACGTCCAGCTCCGTCAGGATCTCATCCGGGAGGTCCAGGGATCCGTCCTTCAGGATGTCCACCTCGCAGCCCCGGAAGATCTGGATTCCGTCCACTGCTTCCCGGACCCCCTCCAGCTCCTCCCACTGCTCCCGGATCCGCTCCGGGGTGAGGCCCCGGGCCACCGTCACGGCCTGGGAATGGTCCGTGATGGCCAGGTACTCGTAGCCCCGATCCCGGCAGGCCTCGGCCATCTCCTGGATGGAGTCCTTGCCGTCGCTCCAGGTCGTGTGCATGTGGAGATCGCCCCGGATGTCCTCCAGTCCCACGACCTGGGGCAGCGTCCCTTCCTCCGCCGCCTGGATCTCTCCCCGGTTCTCCCTGAGGACGGGGGGGATCCAGGGAAGATCCAGGGCACCGAAGACCTCCTCCTCGGTCTCTCCCGCGATCCTCCGTCCCGCCTCCGGGTCCTTCCCATCCTCGGACGCGTCTGCCGAGGAATCCTCCTCCTCTACTTCGAAGACCCCATACTCGGACACCCGGAGCCCTCGCCTCTGGGCCCGTTTCCGGATCTCCACATTGTGCTCCTTGGAGCCTGTGAAGTAGTGGAGGGCGGCGCCATAGCTGTCTGAGCCCAGGATCCGGAGATCCACCGGGAGCCCCGACGTGAGGACGACGCTCCCCCGGGTCTCGCCGGCCATCTCCACCCGAGCTACGCCGGAGAACCCGGTGAAGGCCTCCATCACCTCGGCCCGATCCCCCTGGTCCTCCACCCGGGCCAGAAGGTCGATGTCGCCCACCGTCTCCTTCCCCCGGCGATAGCTCCCGGCCACCTCCAGCTTGGCCACGGCGTCCAGTTCTTCCAGGCTCCGGAGGAGGGGACGGAGATACTGGATGGCCTCGGCCCGGAGAAATCGTCCCTGGCGATTCCGGTAGTCCTGGATGGCCCGGAGGATCTTCTCGACACTCTTCTTCCCAAAGCCGCTGAGCGCCTGGACCTTTCCCCCCTGGGCCGCATCCTCCAGCTCGTCCACCGTCGTCACGTCCAGCTCCTTCCAGAGCTTCTGGGCCTTCTTGGGGCCCACCCCGTCCAGGCGGGTCAGGGTGGCCAGCTCCCGGGGCACCTCCTGGGCCACCTCCTCCAGGAGTTCCAGTGCTCCCGTCTCCACCAGCTCCTGGATGTGGGAGGCCAGGTCCTTCCCGATCCCGGGCAGCTCCGTCAGGTCCTCCCCCTCCGCCAGCGACTCGGCCAGGGGACGGGTGAGCCCGCCAATGGTCCGGATGGCATTGCGGTAGGCCCGGATCCGGAAGGGATTGGCCCCTTGGATCTCCAGGAGGTCGGCCAACTCCTCCAGCCGTCGTGCGATTTCGATGTTCTCCATGCCGGCATCCTTCCAGGGAATCTGAACCGCGTCTCTGAAAACTTGCACGCCCAGGCCCGGGAACCCAAGCTGCCCGACACCCTCAAGAGGCTTCTACACCCGCACCGAGGTTCCATGGACTGCCTGCAAGATGCCCCAAGACCCTGGCTCTGCCTGCCCTGCTCGCCCTGAGTCTCCTCCTGGCCCCACCCACCCTGGACGCTCAGACCGCCGCCTGGTCTGACGTGATCCCGGCGGAGGCGACCTCCCAGGAAGGGCTCTTCAACGTCCACGAGGTGGAGGACCGGATCCTCTTCGAGATTCCCGACTCCATCCTGGATCGGGACATGATGGTCATGAGCCGGTACGCAAAGGCCCAGGATGGCCTGGCCCAGGGCGGCGCCCACATGGCCCCCAACATGGTGGTTCGCTGGGAGGAGCGCGGGGATCGGGTCTACCTCCGGGGGGTGTCCCACCAGATCACCGCCCACGAAGACGACAATGTCCACCTGGCTGTTCAGAATTCGAATTTTAGTTCGGTTATTGCCTCCTTCCCGGTCGAGGCCCGCCAGGGCTCCGGGAGCAGCGCCACCCGGGCCATCGACGTCACCGACCTCTACCTGGGGGACCACCCGGCCTTCTCGCTGCCGCCTCAGCAGCGATCCCGGCTCTCGGTCCGCAGCCACCAGCCGGATCGGAGCTGGCTCGAATGGACCCGGAGCTTCCCCATCAATGTGGAGATCCGGGTCGTCCGGAGCTATGAGGCCGACCAGCCCCCATCCTCGGCCCGGGGCGGTGCCGTCTCCTTCGAGGTGAACCACTCCATGATCCTCCTCCCCGAGGAGCCCATGACACCCCGGCTCTATGACGAACGGGTGGGCTTCATCTCCATCGGCCAGACCAACTACTCCCGGGACTTCCAGGGCGTACGGGAGAGCCAGTACATCCGCCGCTACCGCCTGGAGCCCTCCGATCCGGAAGCCTTCGCCCGAGGCGAGCTGGTGGAGCCGGTGGAGCCCTGGGTCTGGTACATCGACCCCGCCACCCCCGAGGAGTGGATCCCCTACTTCAAGGAAGGGATCCTGGAGTGGAACGAGGGCTTCGAGGAGGCCGGGTTCAGGAACGCCATCCAGGTCGAGGTCGCGCCCACCGAGGAGGAGGACCCGGAGTTCAGCCTCCTGGACGCCCGGTACTCGGTGATCCGGTATGTGGCCACCCCCATCCGGTCCGCCAATGCCGGCGGCGACGTGGTGGACCCCCGGTCCGGTGAGGTGATCCGAGCCCACATGAACATGTACCACGGCCTCATGGAGCGAATGCGCTGGCAGATGACCAGCCAGGTGGGTGCGCCCAATCCCCAGCTCCAGACCCACCGCCTCTCGGAAGCGGAGATGGGCGAGGCCCTCCGCTACGTAGTCTCCCACGAAAAAGCCCACGCCGTGGGCCTCCCCCACAACCAGCGGGCCAACTTCGTCTACCCGGTGGACTCCCTCAGGAGCGCCGACTTCGTGGAGCGGATGGGGCACTCGGGCTCCTCGGTGGGACGAACCCGCTTCAACTACGTGGCCCAGCCCGGCGACGAGGTGGACTATCGCCGGCGGATCGGTCTCTGGGACAAGTTCGCCGTCATGTGGGGCTACCGCCCCATCCTGGACGCCGACAGCGCCGAGGACGAGCTGGAAACGCTGAACGAGTGGGTGGTGGAGCGGGCCGACGATCCCTGGTTCCGCTTCGGATCGGCCCAGTTCGGCATGGACGTGGAGTGGGACCCGTATCGGATGACGGAGGGGATCAGCGATGACCCGGTCCGGGCTGCCGAATACGGGATGCAGAACCTGGAGGCGGCCATGGCCTCCATCATGGACTGGGTCCTGGATGACCTGGACGACTACTACGAGATCGAGACCCACTACCTCCAGTTCCTGACCCAGTGGAACCGCTACGCCGAGCACGCGGCGGCGGCGGTGGGCGGCACCTTCACCCACCACAAGCGGGTAGGAGAGGAGGGGCGGATCTACCAGGAGATCCCGGCCGACTACCAGCGACAGGCCTTCCGCTTCCTGGACGAGCACGTCTTCCAGACGCCGGAGTGGGCGTTGGACCTGGACCTCCTCCGGATGATCGAGCACGCCGGGGCCGTGGAACGGATCCGGGCCTACCAGGTCCTGGCGGTGGAGCGGATGCTGAACCATGCCCGCCTGGCCCGGATGATCGAGCAGGAGACCTTCCTTGCCGACCAGACCTACACCCCTGCCCAGATGCTGGACGATCTTCGGGAAGCCGTGTGGCGGGAGGTGCGGGATGGCGCCAGGACCGATACCTTCCGTCGGAACCTCCAGAGAGGATATCTGGAACAGGCCCACTACCTTCTTCACGACGCCACCTCGAATCACTGGTCACCCCCCGGCAGCGGCAACCTCCGGGTCTCGTCCAACGACGACCCGCCCCTGAACGCCGACCTCCACATCAGTCAGTCCGATATCCGGGCCCTCCTTCGGGAGCAGCTCCGGCTATTGTCCGACGAGATCGAGACACGCTTGCAGGCCGGCGTAGAAGACCGGATGACCCGGATCCACCTGGAGGAGTCCCTGGAACGAATCCGGCGAACCCTCTGAGGTGCCCAGGACGACGGTGGACCCAGAAGGTGTCACCCAGAAACGCGAGTCACCCAGCAACGCGACCATGAACAACTCACACGCAGGAGAAGCAGGAATGCGAATGCCCCTGAACCCGCAGCCTTCCCCACACCGCCCCCCGGGCGACCGAGGGCTGATCCGTCGACTCGCCGGAGGCTTCATGGCGCTGACGGCGGCCGCCCTGGTGGCGCTTCCCGGACACGCCCAGGCCCAGACCCAGAGCTACAGCGATGTGGTGCCGGCCAGCGCCGAGAGCCAGGAGGGGCTTTTCGGTGTTCACCAGGTGGACGATCAGCTCCTCTTTGAGATCCCCGACTCCATCATGGGCCGGGACATGGCGATCATGAGCCGGTTCGCCAAGGTCCAGGACGGCCTGGCCAATGGCGGAGACCGGATGGCCCCCAACCTGACCGTACGCTGGGAACTCCGGGATGATCGGGTCTACCTTCGCTCCTATTCCCACTCCAACACCGCCGACCCGGACGACAACGTCTACCTGGCCGTGGAGAACTCCAACTTCGCGCCGGTCCTGGCCAGCTTCCCGGTGGAAGCCCGAGGCTCGGGGACGTCGGTCATCGACGTCACCGACCTCTACATGGGCGATCACCCGGCCTTCGCCTTCCCCCGGACCCGCCGGGCGCAGCTCGGTGTCCGGAGCTACGAGCGGGACCGGAGCTGGATGGAGTGGTCCAAGAGCTTTCCCATCAATGTGGAGCTCAGGATCGTCCGGACCTATTCGGCAGATCAGCCTCCCTCCA
>SL_3KL_010_SEDDRAFT_10003978_pt1 | contig 13400 bp, 9 predicted proteins | sample SodLakKL_010_SED_2_FD_10381 | JGI IMG/M metagenome (IMG submission 10381)
CATCAAAGGGATGAATGCCCTTCAAGACAGAAGAGCACTGATGAATATTTTGAACACTGTTCAGGAAAACAATTTTTCAAGAAATAACCCCAAGCCTGTATTATTAAAGATTTCACCAGACCTTACCGAGCCACAGCTTGACGATGTGCTTTCCATGGTTGAAGAAGCCAGGCTGGATGGTATTGTTGCAACAAATACCACATCCCTTCGCGACAACCTGATCACTGATCCCAAAATCATCGAAAAGACAGGCCAGGGTGGGCTAAGCGGTAAACCTTTGAGAAAGAAATCATTAAAAACAATAAAATACCTCCATGACAAGTCGGAGGGAAAAGTGCCGATTATTGGTGTGGGTGGTATCATGAGTGCTGAAGATGCATGGGAAACACTTGAAGCGGGGGCAAGCCTGGTTCAGGTTTATACCGGTTTTGTGTACAATGGCCCCTCGCTGGGCAAAAAGATCAATAAGTTGATACTTAAAAAAATGGCTGCAGAAAGTGTACAGTGGTGAACATTTGGTGACCGCCAGCGAGCAATTACAACACACCGGCGGTCTGTTTAAAACTGTTACAGGCCTTGTTTGCCGAATACTTAGGTATAAAAATCTTTAATCTTCAGCGGGTTTTAAACTTTGGCTTTCTTTTTGTTGTTTAACAATATATGAAAATCCGTATTCTAACATACATTATTACAGCTCATTTGTTTCTGGCCTATCTTCCCGCTACAGGGGCATCTGAACAGGACAGAGGCTTTAGATTCAACAGGGACAGGCGCTCTGTGACAATTCCCATAAAGGTTCGTAACAATTTGGCTGTCATACCATTGGAAATAAATAACCGTGGGCCATTTTACTTTATTCTCGACACCGGGGTGAATACAACCATCCTTACTGAACCGATTATGGCCCATTTGCTGGGACTTGAGTTTTCCCAGTCAATTTTCGTATATGGTTTGGGTGGAGAAGGGATTGTGGAGGCAGTGCTTGCTGAAAATGTAACGATCAGCATGCACGGCATCACCGGTAAAAATATGAATCTGATCGTGATTCCTGAGAACATCCTGTCTTTTTCGGAAGTATTTGGATTCCCGGTTTACGGTGTGATTGGCTATGATTTCCTGAAAAATTTCCCCGTAGAGATCAGTTATTCCTCAGAATCCATGCGTGTTTTCAGGGAGCCGACCTACCGGCTCAGGAGAAGGACCGAAACCATACCTTTCAGGGTCATCCAGGGAAAACCATATGTGGAAGCAACCATTGTGGGCACCAGTGGTGATTCACTGACAACGCATTTACTGTTGGATCTTGGTGCCAGTCATCCCATTTATCTCAACAGAAGATATATTGGCCTGTCTGAAGAAACCATATCCGGGTTTTTGGGCAAGGGGATCAGTGGAAACCTCATGGGCCAAATAGGCCGGGTGGAAAAACTGATCATTGGTGAAACAGAGATTGAAGCACCAATTGTTTCTTATCCGGACGCTGAGTTCCTGCAGTTTCAGGGGCAAAGCATTCATTGGGAAGGCATCATCGGAGGTGGAATTATCAAACGCTATCATATCATATTGGACTACGAGCGCGAGAAAATGTTTATTCGCAGAAGCCCGTTTTACAGGCAACCCTTCCACACCAATCTAAGCGGATTGGAGGTAGTGGCACGAGGTTCAAACATGCGTGACTTTATCATACACTATGTCAGGCCAGGTTCAGTGGCTTACGAAGCCGGATTGATTGCCGGTGACCGCATCATCTATCTGGACACAGAATCTTATCGCCAGATAACACTGGACAAGATTCTCAACGCCTTGTCTCAGGATGAAGGAGCCGTGATAAGGATGGTCGTGATGCGCGACGATAAACTCCTGAATAAAAGATTCAGGCTCCGGGAAGATCTTTGATCGATCTATGATCAATTTGGCTAAAGCCCAAACACAAATGCCGGTGTGCAGGTCTTAACAATTAAGGACGCAGATATGGCATATCCTTTTCCCTTCCTTTTTGAACCCATTCTTCAGGTATGATATGCCAGTTATTACGACTGGCAGGAGTATAGGGTTCTTCCATCTCTCTGAAAAACTCAATCATATAACTGCGCAAATCTTTTTCGGTGGATGTCAGTATTCTGTCTGACAGTTCTTCATGTTTTATGCCGGCTCCCCGGATCAGGTGACCTCCTCCCCCGCTGCCCCTGTAGGAATTGACGGCTACTTTGTAAGTGGCCTCATAGTCAAAAAAACCTCCATCTTCCATACTTTTGATGGTCACCCGTTCGCCGGCGGGTTTAGATACATCCACCACATAAACGATACCGGCTGCAGAATCAAAATTGTATGGTGGATTTGCCAGGGCGCGCCAACCACGGCGGTCTCCGGGGACCCTGCCCATCTGGTCTCTGAATAGATTGAGGAGATGGTCGTTTTCGTTTCTCATACGGTTGAACCAGAGTCCGTAGGAGTATTCCAGGTGGTCATGTATCTCCTGTCCTGTAAGCTCCATGGTATAGAGAAAATTTTCGTATTCATACAAAAGGAAAAAATCGCGCATGTACATGGTTCCGGCCCTGATGGTTTTGTCAAATGCAAGGGGTGCAGTAAAGGAAACATCCGCATCGGTCAGCGACAGCTGTATATCATGGACAAGATCGGTAAATGCAGCGCTTCCAAAAAGAGATTCTATGGAGTGTACAGGTTCCGTCAATTTGCCAACCGGCTGGTTTGCGAACCTGAGAATTTCCTGCACGTCATCCTCAAAGGCCTGCATGTATGCGTGGCTTGGCACAACTTTTTCCGATGATATCATTTCAGCTTTTACGTCCAATAACTCAAATGATCTGCGCGAGGTTCTTGCAAAGGTTAATTCAGCCAATGCAAGGTTTTCGGCAAAATGACCGGGTCCAAGCACAAGTACTTCTTCACCAAGAATATTGATTACGGTTTGAATTCTTCTACGGTGATCATGGGAAGAGAATATGACATCAAAACCGGGTACGTTTTTGGCGATATAGCCTGAAGCATGTTCAAGCGGGTGTTCGGACGGATCAGGTTCCAGACTGCCAAAACCACTATGAAACAGACCAATGAGTGCATCGGGCTTTTCATTTTCAAGAATATAATCTACCCAATATCTGGCCGACTCAACCATATCCTGAAACTGTAGGCCTTCCCAAAGATGCGGAGGCAGCCAGTTTGGCACACTTGGGGTTGTCAGACCCAGCACGGCAACGCGCACCCTTTGCCTTTCTATGATGGTGTATGGGACAAAGTAAGGCTCACCTGTTTCGGCATCCAGCACATTTGCTCCCAGCCAGGGGAAATCAAACTCCTCTTTTATTCGGTTGTAGACTGCAGGGCCGGTTTCAATGTCGTGATTACCAATGGTAGCCGCATCAAAGCGCATAAAGTTCATAACGCGGCTAAACAGGTTTTTATCTGTTTCCTGCACAAAGTTGGCATAATAAGCGGCGGGTGTACCCTGGAGGAGGTCGCCATTGTCGAGCAGAATCAGGCTATCATGGTTGCGGGCACGGAGTACCTGAACCATATAGTGAATATTTGCCATTGAGGTTTTTGCGGGCCGGTTGGTAACAAAATCATAGGGGAACAAGCGTGCATGAACATCGGCTGTTGCTGCCACCTGGATTTTGATGTCACGCGCCATACTTTCCGGTGACGTGACCATTGCCAAACTAAAAAACAGAGGTAAAATGAGCAATCGAAGGATTCGCATGTGAATGGGATTATGTGTGAGTAACATTGTTCAGTATATAATAAAAAAGGCACCCTGAAACAGGCGCCTTTACTTAGAATAGCAGCAATTATTGTCCAAGATAAGCCTTCAGCAACTTGCTTCTTGAAGTATGCTTCAGCCTGCGGATGGCTTTTTCTTTGATTTGTCTGACCCGTTCACGGGTGAGGTCGAATTTTGCGCCAATTTCATCCAGTGTCAGGCCGTGGTTCATGCCGATTCCGAAATAGAGGTTGATCACATCTCTTTCTTTCTCGGTAAGTGTAGCCAACGACCGCTGAATTTCCCTGGCGAGGGATTCATGGATGAGACTTGAGTCGGCATTGGGGGAATCCTGGTTGACGTACACATCGAGCAAGCTTGCATCCTCACCCTGCACGAGTGGTGCATCCACCGAAACATGGTGGGTGGATATCCGAAACGACTCGGTAATTTTGTCTTCATGCACATCCAGTGCATCAGCCAATTCCTCGGCAGAAGGTGGCCTTTCGTATTTCTGCTCAAGTCTGGATGCCTCTTTTTTGATTTTGTTGAGCGAGCCAACCTGGTTCAGGGGCAATCGCACAATACGCGACTGTTCTGCCAGTGCTTGCAGAATGGATTGGCGGATCCACCAAACAGCATAGGATATGAATTTAAAACCCCTGGTTTCGTCGAAGCGCTTGGCTGCTTTTATGAGACCCAGGTTGCCTTCGTTGATCAGGTCGGGCAAGCTCAAACCCTGATTCTGGTATTGCTTGGCCACCGAAACTACAAAGCGAAGGTTAGCCTTGGTGAGTTTCTCCAATGCTACCTGATCACCTTGTTTGATTCGCTGGGCAAGCTGTACTTCTTCCTCAGCCGATATCAAAGGAACCTTTCCAATCTCCTGCAAATACTTGTCCAATGACGCTGTATCCCGATTGGTGATAGACTTTGAAATCTTTAATTGTCGCATATATCAGATTTGTATTTAGTATAAACGGGGGCAATTATCCCAGAGAAAGGAAATTTCTCAAAAAGCCCCCAAAGGTACAAAAAAAATTCGTTTTGTGCAATGCCTTAACAACTTATGAACTGTTTTTTCAATAAATTGTTTGATATTAGAATGGCATTTTTTAACATTTTCCGGCAAAAGGTACTGAAATACTTGTTGTTAGTCAAGTCCAATACCGTAGTATGCACGACGGCCGTCGGGATAGATTCCCTCCACAAGCACACCCCCGCTTCTGCCATCAAGGATTTGTGCAATATCATCAGGCGAACCAACCGGCTGATTGGCCAGATGGGTTATGATGAATCCGCGCCGTATGCCGGCGTTGCTCAAAACACCACGTGAAACAGATGTTACCTGCACACCATGATCAATACCCAGCTCTTCCATTGTCCTTTCAGGTAAAGATTCAAACCGTGCTCCGAGCAATTCAACAACATCCCGGGTGTCGCGGGTAACAGCCGCCACTTCACCATAGATGTTTTTTAGTGTGGCAGTGGTTTGCCGCTCACGACCATTACGGTAATAGCTTACCTTTACATCATCACCGGGCCTTTTCCGTCCAACCATTTCAATCAGATCGGCGGGATTTCGAACCGGGTTTCCGTCAATAGCCACAATAACATCTCCCTGACGGATACCTGCCAGATCGGCAGCACTGTTTTCACCTACTCTTTCCACATAGGCACCACGGATCACGCCGAGACCTTTGTCTTCAGCAATGCGGCTGGTAAGCGGCGAAATGGTAACGCCAAGCATTCCTCTTTGAACAATACCAAATTCCTTGAGGTCTTCCATCACCTTCAGTGCAATACTGGATGGGATGGCAAAAGAATAACCGGCAAAAGAACCCGTAGTGGACGCAATGGCCGTATTGATACCAATCAACTCACCCCTTGCATTTACCAGGGCACCACCACTGTTACCCCTGTTTACTGCTGCATCTGTTTGTATAAAAGACTCAATGGCCATGGTGTCTGTAAGGATATTGATATTTCTCCCTTTTGCACTGACAATTCCCGCAGTAACGGTAGATTGCAGGTTGAAGGGGTTACCAATGGCAAGCACCCATTCGCCAACCCTCAGTGCGTCGGAGTCACCAAAAATCATATATGGTAAATTCTGTTCTTCGATTTTTAACAATGCCAGATCAGTGGTGGGATCGGTCCCAACCTTTCGTGCTTCGTACAAGCGGTTGTCGTTTAGTGTCACCTCTATCAGAGTGGCGTCGGCAACCACGTGGTTATTGGTAATGATATAACCATCGGGTGTCAGTATAACACCACTTCCGGAACCAACCATTGGTTGCTGCTGCTGTGGTGAAGGCCGGCGACGTGGTCCGAAAAAGAAGTCGAAGAAATCATCATGCCGGAAAAAATCCTGCTGCGGACTTCTTCTCGGCTCAAACTCTGCCCGAATGTGCACAACAGCATCCACCGTAAGGTCTGCAACCGTTGTAAAATCCGGCAAACCACTTAGTATTTCACCGGGGTTACTGACGAATGCAGACGGAACCCGTTCAAACCTGTGCGGAATGGTATGCGATACAATAACCTCACTGGATGGTGGCGAAAAGATGTAATGGTTCATAACCAAAGCACCAGAGCCTCCCAATAAGGCAACAAACAGCAATCCAAGAAATTTTTTCATATCCTTTGCCCTCTTTTATTCGTTAACAATTTTTTCTTCATTTTGTTTTCAAAACTTAATACTAACACAGCCAAAATGTNTTATTTTTTTTTGCAGCCCTCATATATCAATAAGCATGCCTTATGACGCAAAAGAATCTTAATAAAAACTAAAAACCACCTGATGCACCCAATATCGTTTTTATGCGATTGAAGCTCTGTGCAGTAAATATTATTTTCTGTATTTTTGAGCATCCAATTTTTGATTATGGTATTGAAATTCCATAAGTTTCATGGTGCAGGCAATGATTTTATCCTGTTGAACAATATGCATGGATCCATCGGCTATGCCGGAGAAAAAGGCCGATACATGATCAGGGGCCTCTGTGACCGTCGTTTTGGTGTCGGGGCTGATGGCCTGATTTTGCTGGAACCTTCTGACTCACATGATTTCCGGATGGTGTATTTCAATGCCGATGGAAATGAAGGGAGCTTTTGCGGCAATGGTAGCCGGTGCGCAGTCATTTTTGCACATATGCAGGGAATCATCAGTGGGTCTTCGGCTTGTTTTACAGCTTCGGACGGAGCACATAAGGCTGAAATCCTGCACAAAACTGCTTCAGGTTTTCGGGTACGGGTGGAGATGAAAGACACGGAATATCCGAAACTGATGAGCAACGGCAGTATATATGCTGACACCGGTTCTCCCCACCTGGTCATTTTCAAAGAAAACATCAGTATTTTGGATGTGATGGTAGAAGGAAGCGCCATCCGGTATGACGGCGCATGGAAGCCAGGGGGTGTAAACGTTAATTTTGCAGAATTTACCGGAGATAAAAGCATAAAAGTCCGAACCTATGAGAGAGGTGTTGAAAATGAAACGCTGTCTTGTGGCACAGGGGTAGCAGCATCGGCCCTCGCTGCATGGGTTCATTTGCATCCGCATTCCGGAGAACAAATCTATACCGTTCATACCGCCGGTGGTACAATGCAGGTAAGATTTACACCACCGAAAGAGGGAGTATCACCGGCACATTTTACATCTGTTTCGCTTGAAGGACCTGTGGAACGGGTTTTCGAGGGGACAATAAACCTTCCGCAGCCATGAAAAAAGAGGATGAGACATTGACCAGTTTGAGGGGTGAAAGAATTTTTCTCCGACCGGTAGAAATAGAGGACCTTGAAGCTCTTTACCGATGGGAAAATGACATCAGCAACTGGGTTTACAGCAACCATCTGAACCCGTTTTCCCGGTTTTACTTAGAACAATACATCCTGAATGCGGATAACAATATTTACAACGATAAACAGCTTCGCCTGATGATTGTGGGGCACGACAATGCAGCCCGCGGTATCATTGATCTGTTTGACTTTGATCCTCACCACCGCAGGGTAGCCATAGGAATCATTATTGATCCGGGTTACCAGAAACAGGGTTTTGCTTCGGAAGCTCTGGAGCTTGTGATCACATACGCACGTGAAATACTTCACTGCAAGCAAGTTTACTGTGGCATTGATGCAGACAACGAAGTCAGCCTGAAGCTGTTTCAAAAGTTCGGCTTCAAAATAACCGGTACGAAAAAAATGTGGCGCCTGCTCAAAGGTGGCTGGCGCGACGAACATTTCCTGCAACTGATTTTTTAAATTGCACACCAAACGTCACCAAAAAGCAAGATATCCGGGCAGATGGCGTTTTCAATAAAGAAAATGAAATTAAAAAGAATATTGTATATCCTGGGGGCAATGGTTGCGGTTGTGATCATTGCCGGCATTTCAGCCTTTTATTACGTAGTTTACGCGCCCAATGTTGATCTTGGGGGCAGAGAAAGCACCCTTGTTTTTATTCCTACGGGAAGCAGTTATGAAGATGTGCTGGAAATACTTACCGAAGAGGGCATTGTTTCCAATATCCGCACTTTCTCGTGGCTTGCGGAACAAAAGAATTACCCTGCCCGCGTGATGCCGGGTCGTTACCGGATACACGCCGGTAAGGGGAACAACAGCCTCATCAACTTGTTGCGCTCTGGCGAGCAGGAAGCTGTCAGGCTGACGTTTACGAATATCAGGACGAAGGAGCAATTGTCGGGTGTTTTGGCCGCGCAACTGGAAACAGACTCCGTATCCGTACTCCAAATGCTGAGAGACCCTGACCGTTTTACCGCGATAGGTATGGATACGTTAACGGGTATCCTGCTTTTTATCCCCGATACTTACGAGGTTTACTGGAACATTGGTGTTGACGGTCTGTTGTCGAGGATGCAACGGGAGTATAATGCCTTCTGGAACGAAGCGCGTCGTGCGCGGGCGGCGGAAATCGGCCTTTCACCTGTGGAAGTAGGGATTCTGGCCTCCATTGTGCAGAGTGAAACCAGTAAACGTGAAGAAAATGCCCGTATTGCCGGGGTGTATATGAACCGTTTGCAGCGGAATATCCCATTGCAGGCCGACCCGACAGTAATTTTTGCAACGGGCGATTTCACTATCAGAAGGGTTTTGAACAGGCACCTCGCCATTGATTCGCCGTTTAATACCTATATGTACAGCGGATTGCCACCCGGACCGATCACCCTGCCCGAACCACACGTTTTGGATGCCGTGTTGAATTATGAGAATCATGACTACCTTTTTTTCAGTGCGAAGCCCGACTTCAGCGGATACCATGTGTTTGCCAGGACATACCGGGAACATCTTGCCAATGCACGCCGGTACCGACAGGCACTCAACGAATTAAATGTATTCAGATAATGGTGACCTGATCTTCCAGCATATCTGCATTTTACAAATCAGCATATCCCATTTTTAACCATAACACTGATTCTTTTATGAAAAAAATTAAGTTTGGCACAGACGGTTGGCGGGCCATTATTGCCAAGGACTTTACCACAGATAATGTGGCACGGATTGCCGAGGGCACAGCCCTTTGGGCGTTGAAGCAGGAAAACAAGCCTTCTGTGATGCTGGGCCATGATTGCAGGTTTGGCGGCGAACTGTTCACAGAAACCGTTGCGAAGGTACTGACAAGTCATGGTATCAAGGTGTTTATGGCCGGCAGTTTCGTAACGGCTCCCATGATCAGCATGGGCACCAGGGATACGGGCAGCACCCTGGGTGTTTTTATCACGGCGAGTCATAATCCGCCGCTGTATAACGGATATAAGCTGAAGGGCAGCTATGGCGGGCCTCTATTGGAGGAACAGGTGCTGGAGGTAGAAGCGCTGATTCCTGATTATCCCACAGAAAATATGGATGATATCCGACTGGACACTTTGCAAAAAGATGGGCTTCTTGAATACATAGACCTTGAAACTGCATACTGTGAATACCTGGAACAGCGTTTCGATCTGAATGCCATACGAAATGCAGGTATGGGCTTTGCTTTTGATGCCATGTATGGCTCCGGGCAAAATGTGATGCGCCGGCTTTTCCCCAATATCATGCTGTTGCATTGTGAAAGGCAGCCGCTGTTTGACGGCATTCCGCCGGAGCCCCTTGCCAGAAACCTGAAAGCCTTCAGCGAGGCCATCAGGTCAGATGGCGGGATCGATTGCGGACTGGCGGTTGACGGCGACGCTGACCGCACCGCGCTCATGGATAGCAGTGGCAAATACATCGACTCCCACCATGTTATCCTGTTGCTCATCCACTATCTTCATCATTACAAGAAAAAAACAGGCAAAGTGGCAACCGGATTTTCCTCATCGGTAAAGATCCACAAGCTTTGCGAATTATATGGCATACCCTTAGAAGTGGTAAAGATCGGGTTCAAGCACATCTGCGGCATCATGCTGGAGGAAGAAGTTTTGGTGGGCGGCGAAGAGTCGGGAGGTATTGCTGTTTCCGGGCATATTCCGGAAAGGGATGGCATCTATAACGGGCTGATTATATGGGAGGCCATGGTCAAAACCGGCAAAACGCTCACAGAACTGATTGATGAGATATACGCCCTGACAGGACCATTTGCGTTTGAAAGGTCGGACCTAACCATCAGCCAGGAAGATAAAGAGCGGATTGTAGATAATTGCAAGCGAGAAAAATACACGCATTTTGGAAAGTACATCGTTCAAAAGCTGGAAACTCTGGACGGTTTCAAATACTACTTCAGCGACAGCCAATGGCTGATGATCAGGCCATCGGGAACAGAACCCGTTTTGCGCACATACGCTGAGGGAAAAGACCAGGAGGAAGCACTTGACATCCTGAAAGCAGGATACGAGACCATCATGAATCCCAATCATTAGTCCTTATCAAAATAACTCAATAAAATCACTTCATAAAAACCTTATATAACATGACTTCCCGATTCTTTGCCTTTGTTTTTTCATTTTTGTTTTTGGCTGGAACTTCCTTTGCGGAAGAATCCGGAACTGCTGATCTGACACACCCTGAGACTTATTTCGGTTTTATGCCGGGAGAAGACCGGAAGATGTTTCTTTACGAAGACCTTATCGGATACCTGGACCTGTTGCAGCAGGAATCTGATATGATGCATATGATTGAAAACGGTGTATCCCCTATGGGGCGGCCGATGTACATTGCTTTTGTATCATCGGCGGAGAATATCGCCAGGCTTGACAGGCTGCGGGAGATCAACCGCCGCCTTGCACTCGACGGCAACATACCACCCGATGAAATGGAGGCCCTGGTTGAGGAGGGACGTGCCTTTGTTTTGGTCACACTGTCGATGCATTCCACGGAAGTGGCACCTTCACAGGCGGCTCCCCTGATGGCATACAATCTCATTACCGGCACCGACAGTAACCCGGCCCATCTGGACAATGTTGTTTTTATGATGGTACCGTCTCACAATCCTGACGGTATGAACATGATCGTAGAGCATTACAACAGGTATCTTGACACACCATATGAAGGCAGCGGATTGCCGGGTGTTTACCACAAATATGTGGGGCACAACATTAACCGGGACTTTGTGACTTTGACACAAACAGACAATCAGGCGGTAGCCGATATTTACAACCTGGACTGGTTTCCTCATGTGCTGGTGGAGAAACACCAGATGGGCAGCACCGGCCCCCGTTATTTTGTACCACCCAATCATGATCCCATTGCGCAGAATATTGACGAAAGGGTTTGGAGCTGGACCTGGGTGTTTGGTTCCAACATGGCCCGGGACATGACGGCAAGAGGCCTGAAGGGCGTAAGTCAGCATTACCTTTTTGATGATTACTGGCCGGGATCGACGCAAACCAGTGCCTGGAAAAACGTGATCAGCCTTTTGACAGAAGCTGCCAGTGTGCAGTTGGCAACGCCAATATATATTGAGGCCAATGAGTTGCAGGTTTGGGGTAAGGGTTTGTCTGAATACAAAAAAAGTATCAACTTCCCGGCACCGTGGCCGGGCGGCTGGTGGACCCTCGGCGACCTGGTAACCTATGAGCTGGAATCGGTTTACTCACTGGTCAAAACTGCATCTTTGCACCGGGAAGAGATTCTTCATTTTCGTAATGAGATGTGCAGAAGGGAGATCAACAAAGGACTTACTGAACCGCCCTATTATTACATATTGCCCGCCAGACAACATGACCCGGGAGAGTTAAAGGCATTATTGCGTTTACTGGAACGGCACGGGATCGACCTGTATCGTATGGATTCGGATCATGTGATGGAAGGCCGGCTCATTCGTGAGGGTGATTTTATCATCCCGATGGCCCAGCCATTCCGGGCATTTATCAAGGAGGTTATGGAAAAACAGGATTTTCCGGTGAGAAGATACACCCCCGGCGGGGAAATGATCCGGCCTTACGATATTACATCATGGTCTTTGCCTCTGCACAGGGGGCTCACAAGTTTGGAAATCAACACATATTACCCAAATGAGAGTCTTCACTATTCGCCTGTTCGCACTGATGAACTGATTCAAAGACGAGGCTTGCCCGGCGACGCCAATTGGTTGCTGTTTTCTGCCAGGCATAACCAAAGCTATGGATTTGCTTTCAGGGCAATGGCAAAAGACATTCAGGTAAAGCACAGTTGAAGACTTCTCGTGGCATGAGGAAGTTGTGCCGAAGGGCAGTTTCCTGGTTGGGGTTACCCGGGGCAACCGCTCATCTTTAGAGTCGTTGATGGAAACCATCGACATTGCACCCGTTGTTTTTGCGCAGGAGCCCGACGTTGCCCGTGAAAACGTCCGTATGCCGCGTATTGCCATTTGTGAAACGAATTTTCATGATATGGATGCCGGTTGGACCCGATTCCTTTTTGACAGTTACGGCATCCCTTTTACCGTTCTCAATCCCGCTGACTTCAGGGATGTTTCATTGGAGAACCGTTTCGATGTGATTGTGTTTCCCGACTCGCCAAAGGACCAGATTTTACATGGGCATACGACCCGGGCCGGAGAAGTATTTGTGCCTTTTTACAACCCAAAGTACATCAAAGGTATGGGAAATGAAGGCTGGCAAAATGTTTTGCAATTTATGGCAAATGGAGGAACGGTTGTTTCGTGGGCCAATTCCACAGCTTTGTTTTTTGGTTTGATGAATCCCGGAGAGGATGAAGAGAATTTCCGGTTTCCGATCAGGGATATTTCCGGAACGCTGTCAGGAAATGGCTTTTACTGTCCGGGTTCGCTTTTGAAGGTCCACCTGGTACCCGATCATCCCATTACTTATGGCATGCAAGGGCAAATCGGGGTATTTCACCGCAGTTCACCGGTTTTTGCCACATCCATACCAAACTTCGGTATGGACAGGCGGGTGATCGGTCTGTTTCCTGAAGACGAAGATTTGCTGTTGAGCGGATATGCAGAGAACGTGAATCTGCTGGAGCGGCAACCAGCCATTGTTTGGCTTCAGAGAGGCGAGGGACAAGCGGTGCTGTTCTCTTTTGCGCCCAATTTCAGGGGCTCCACGCCGGTTTCCGCAAAGCTTATATTTAACTCTTTGCTGCTGTAGTTTAGATGTTTATGCTTTGATCAATCGGGCACAGTGCACCGGGCTGGATCATGGTTTGGGCAGGGGAGAAAGTCCCGTTTAATTTGGTTATTGGTTCATATCGCCGACCGGATGGGCATACAGGTCAAATTCAGCGGCACCGGTGA
>SL_3KL_010_SEDDRAFT_10003980_pt1 | contig 13396 bp, 14 predicted proteins | sample SodLakKL_010_SED_2_FD_10381 | JGI IMG/M metagenome (IMG submission 10381)
CACCTCGTTTACACCGAGGGGGTCGGGGGTTCGAATCCCTCAGCGCCCACATCAAGAAACATAAAGGACGGTTCTCATTGGGGGCTGTCCTTTTTTTTGTAATGTTGGGATAGTGGTTACAGTGTACATTTTATATAGCGAGAAAGCCGATCGATATTACATTGGCCAAACGTTTGAGCTTGAGGAGCGGTTGAAGCAGCATAACCGGGGCGACAGTGCATACACCAAATTTGGTATACCTTGGTCACTGGTTTATAAGGAGAGTTTTTCGAATCGTTCGGAGGCGATGAAAAGAGAAAAAAAGCTAAAGAGATCGAAGAATCGTGAGTATATAAGGCGGCTTATTCACACATCCAGGAATGAGTTACACAACGCATAACTTAGTTGGTTTAGGGCAATCCGATGAAAAATAAATGGGGGTCGGGGGTTCTCCCGATTGAGTTGCATCGGGACTCAGCGCCCACATCAAGAAACATAAAGGACGGTTCTCATTGGGGGCTGTCCTTTTTTTGTGTGATGTAGGGATATTGGTTTTCACCGGGCCTCTCCATTTTGTATGATATCGGACAATTCTTCTTAGATTTTAACAGGCAAATCCATAGATTACTGGTTCGTAAAAAAAATTGTCAGGAGGGTTTTATAGTTCCTGTAAAAAAGAAAAACAGAGATTAATAGCCAAAAAAAGCTAACCTGAATGACACTCAAATAAAGACAAATCTTAATACCTGATTAAAGAATCATGAAACATTTATTTTATCTGCTTTTATTAGCGCCATTTTTAATTTTAACCGGTTGTGAGGATGCAGCCGTAACAGAAGAAACAGAGGAATGGATTTATCTGTTTAACGGCGAAAACCTCGACGGATGGGATATCAAAATAGCCGGATACGAACTAAACGACAACGTATTCAACACATTCCGTGTGGAAGATGGAATGCTGAGGGTTTCGTACGATGACTATGAGGAGTGGAATGGCGAACTTGGCCATATCTATTATCACGAACCCTTTTCTCACTACAGAATTGTTGTGGAATATCGCTTTATCGGAGAACAGGTAGCTGGTGGCCCCGATTGGGGTTTTCTGAACAACGGAATAATGATGCACTCACAGCCCGCAGAAACGGTTACACTGGACCAGCTTCTGCCAATCTCTTTTGAAATGCAGCTCCTTCACAGTGAAGGCGATATTGTTCGGCCAAACGGCAACCTCTATCTGCCAGGGACTCAGGTTCTTCTCGACGGTGAACTGACTGAAGAAGACTATTTCCCTTCATCTTCCGAGCCCTATTTCGGGGAAGAGTGGGTGCGCGCTGAAGCTGTAGTGCTCGGTGATTCACTGATCCAGCATATTCTTGACGGCGAAGTAGTTATGGAATATTCCAGCCCGATAATGGGCGGAGAAGGGCCGGATTATTACGATCCCGATGTAAAAGAATACGGGAAGCCGCTCACAGAAGGCCACATCGCATTTCAGGCTGAAACCCATCCAACCGATTTCAGGACGATTAAAATTCTTCCGCTAAAAGGATGCATGGACTCCGATGCAGCAAATTATAAGTCGTACTACGTAGTTTCAGATCCGGAAACCTGCGAGTACTAAAATTTCAAAGAGGCTGTTTCATTACTTTTTGATAAATAAACAGCCTCTTCTTTTCTTTTCAAGTTTCAGCCAAATTGTGTCTGGCTTCACAAATTTCGGATAAACATTCGCCAACGTGCGTTCAGTCTAACCTATCATAATTCGAAATGTTATACAGGCTATCGTAATAAAAAAAAGTGCAATTTTATTACATTTACCGCAACAAAGTGACAATTTTTTGATTAAATATTGTAGTACATTTCGGTTTGATGTTCTGATAGATGATTTTTGAACCGAAAGATAATTTTGAATTATAATTCACAAAAAATTCGATACAAAAATGAAACAATTTATAATTTTTACCTTTCTCTCCTTGATGATTTTTGTTGGCTGCAGAACCATTAACATAACGGAAAGTGATGCGTTTGATCCGAACCGTACTATTACACCGCAAACCTTTGATATAAACCCATACCACCTACATGATATTACACTCGAAACGGAGGACGGAGAATCACTGGATGCCTGGTTTTTAGAGCGCGATGACGCCGCTGCTACATTGGTCTATTTTGGTGGAAATAATTTTTTGATGGTTACTTCACGAGCATTGATTGAGTCATACAGACAAATTCCGGTTAACATTTTACTGTTCGACTATCGGGGATACGGCAGAAGCAGCGGTGAACCAACGGTAAGCGGTGTTATGGCCGACGCAAGAGCCGCCTATCAATACGCCCGGAATGAGGCGCCGGACTTACAGGAAGTTATTTATGTACATGGCCACTCTATGGGATCGTTCCTTTCAGCGATGATTACCGAGGAAGAAGAGGTTTCGGGATACATCCTGGAAAGCCCGATCACCGAAGTAAATCAGTGGACACGAAGGCTCATTCCCTGGATAGCCCGGCCATTCATCCGTTTCAATATCGATGACCCGATCAAAGAACAGAGCAATCTTGAGCGGGTATCCCGAATCAGCGTACCGTTGTTGATTATGGGCGGATCAAATGATGAAGTTACACCGTTCAGAATGGCTGAGGATCTCTACGAGGCTTCTGTTTCATCACAAAAAAGACTGGTAAAAATAACAGGTGGCACACACAACGATTTGCCTAAATCAGTTGAATACAGAAATGCATTGAGGGATTATTTTAGTGATTTACAATAAAGGTTAAAAACATTCTTTACGATCATTAGATTTTTCCATCGCAAATAACGTAATTACTGTATAGGCTGAATCGTCAAGAAAAAACTTTATATGAGATTCACTGTACAGTGTATTACAATTTTGTTTTTTGTGATTTCAAGTTCGGCAGATGCTCAGCGGCTCATAGAACGGGGAATGACTCTAAATCCTCTTGAAAACCCCTCCGTTGATCTGCATGAAAAAGAGTATGCATGGTTTTCGCAAGTTGGTGGCTGGGCGGCATTTGGCAGCTACGGTTTGTATGGCGATGATAACCATCAGTGGTATCAGCATTTGGGAGCATATGTGGAAATGTTTCGCCGGGGAAATTATGCAAGCCTTGCTGTAACCGGACAAATTGAATTTATCGCTGATCCGCATAATGATATCAATTTCAGTCCAAGAGCTATTTTTTGGGAGGAGGGCCTGCTGTTTACACGCCGAATCCGTAACAGTTATTTACAATTCGGATATTATCATCGCTGTAAACACGATATTGACAATCTGGAACTTGGAGAAGAACGTGCTATTGTTTTTGGCAGTGCACTTACACGTTTTATCATGCCATTTTCATTTGGCAGTAAAAATGAGGCGTTGTTGGCTTTTGAATATAATCAATACACGATAACCTGGGAGCGGCGAATTCCCTCTGAATTTAGAGGTTTAGGATACAACTGGAATGATTTATTCAGCTCGGTTACGGTAAATGCGGCTTGGTCCCGGCCAACTGGCAGACAAACTAAATTCTATCTTGACGGATACGTTATGACTACCTTTTTTGATGATGATTTTTTGATGAATGGACAAGTGAGAGCAGAAATCGGATCAAGAACGAATGCCGGTGAATTCCGCTTCGGTATTCATCTTGAACATTTGGGAGACAGTGGCATTCCGGTTCAGCCAACAAGTGTAACACTTTTAGGTATTGGCATAAGAATAATGACGCCGGGAAGCATTAGGTAAATCTGCGTTTATTTGTTCTTTAAAAGATTATTTTTTCTTCTTTTTTGTAGTTTTTACACCTCTCCACATCAGTGTTCCCAGCCAACCGGCTAATACGCCAACCACCAGTGCCAATAAGAGTGTCATCTCAAAACGTGTTTGTATGTAACTGGTAAGCAAAATTGTGGCAACAAAATGAATTACTACTGCCGTCACATACCCGATTGCAAAACTTCCTATGATATCTCTTGGCTTCAGGTTAACAACAAATTGAACAACAAAAGAGGCCGCAAAACCGATAATCAGCCAGGTAATCAAAAATGAGTAGTTTGTAAAATCAACCTGGCGAAGATCACTTGTCCAGAGTGGCAGGCCCGCAGCCAGGGTAGATATAAAAATGGAGATAAGCCTGTAGTTGTGTCTTGTAGTTTCAAGCATAGATTAAGTGTAATTTTTTATTAAAAGACCATGATAATAAAATTTACTATAAGATAACCAGCAATTATTATTTATGGATTACTTGAATATACTTCAATGTATTTAAATATTTTTACTTCTTTGATTTTAATATTTCTTTTCAAAATAAATATTCTTTAATATTTCTATTGAAATAATATGTAGAAAACATTATTTTTTTATTGCTAAGATAAATCTCAGTAAATAGAACTGTCATTAATATTTCCAACCACAGTATTACTTTAAAAGAATAGGTTGATATGAATATAAAATTTGTAAAACGGTCTCAGATTAAGTCAAGCAAGAGACGGTCATCAAAATTCAAGCCTTTGATGGATGCGCTTGACAAGCTGGAACCGGGCGGTCAGGCCGTGGAAGTCTCCTATACGAATGAAAAAAGTGTAAACTCAATGCGTACAGCTGTTTACCAGTATAATCAGGAGAATAATGTGAAGATTAAAAGTGGTAAAGACGCTGCAAACAAGAAAATCTATTTTTACAGAGAAAAATAAATTATGATCAATTTTATTTGATCATTTTTTAATTTTTTGTGCTACACGTTTCTTTCGAATAGAATACTCTGTGAAATAGATAACCGGATTGGCTGATCAATTCTTTTTGCCCTTACAGAAGGAGTTGACAGTGCAACTTTCCATCCTTCAACATCGCCTACGGGCAGGTTTAATTTAGTAGGAATTACCTGCCTCGGCTGGCCTTCCATGTTTGCCAAAAAAATTAACTCTTTTCCCGCAGCCTTGTTTTTTCTGTAACCGTAGTAGATTACTGTTCCATTTACAGGTTCTCTGTAACGCAGAAAATCGTCATCGCTAAAACGTTTATTCAGCCAGGAATTAGCAAGCCGGTATTCTCTCACCTTTAAATTAAAATCGGCTTTACGGGCATCAATATAATCGGTGTGCATGTCGATATTGCAATACTCAAAAATGTCAGCCATCCATGCTTGTGTAAAATCAGTCAGTTTTTCGAGAGTCCAATCTTCTACGGCAAAAGGCGGATCAACCTGGTTTATAAGGGTTACAATGTTTTCAGGGTTATAATCAGTGGCTTTCACAAAATGGTGCAGGGCTTTTGAAAAACGCCGCAAGTCTGAGAGGCTTCTAAATCCGAAATTTTTCAATCTTTTAAAGAACCGGGTATTTCTATACTCAATATCAGTAATCTGCCATTCAGTTAAAAAGGCTTCCTCTGCTGTAATTTTTATGCCAAATTTTGCATCTGTATTTCTGAAAAAACTCCAGGGGGTATTGCCCAGGGCTTGCAAAAAATCCATGGGTACGCCCGGTAAAAAAGCATTCATTAACAACGTTGTAGATGGATTGTTATAGGCATTCTCCATTACCATTTTTAGGGAGTTACCAAGCAAAAAATTTACGTTGATCGATTCCGGATTTGCCTGTGTACCCCTTCTCATGGTATCGTGGTTGGCATAACCGCTGATCCAATGATCTCCAAATTCAAAAAGCTCTTTCAACCGCCACCATTTTGATACCCAGTACGTATAGTGGTACGGGGTGTTGTAGGCAAATATCATTGGTGCCCACTGGTAAGGATGTTTCTGCTGATGAATGATTTCCCGGTAGGTTGAAGCCAATTCCCAGTCATTGCGAGGCCATGGTCTGGCGTCTTCAAAAATCACCCAGGGTTTATATGAAACATCTGCTACCTGCAGTTTTACGGCACTCATCTGTTTTAAAAAGTCATCATCATGCATCAACAGATCTTGCTCGGCGTCGTAGTACTTAAAATTCTGAGCACTGTCTACCCGAATACCGTCAATACCCCAATTCAGTTTTCTGCGTAGAATCTCCAAAACAATGGCACGCACCAGCGGATGTTTGTAATTTATATTCTGTCCGTACATATTTGGCCCGGCAAAAAACACTTCGGGCAAAAGATCCAGTGCCTGATTATCAGCATGGGCGAAAACCACATCAAGAATAATTTTTATCGGTCCTGTGGGGAAGTTGTGCAGGGTTTCGATCAGGTTTAAAAGTTCGTGTGGCCGCCCTGTTGTAAGGATGGAAGGATTGATGGCGGCAGAACCAAAAATGGCTGTATCGTAGCCCCAATTGGTTACAGTCGGTTTTCGCAGATGAACTGTGATCTCAGTACCATTACCTTCAGGCGATTGTATGGCACTCCAAAAGCTGTGATTTTCGGGATGTTCTATTACCGGCTCTATCGGCATTAATTCAATACCGTCAAAGCCGATTAAATTCTTTTCATCGGGGGATAATTCAATGTTGTTTTGGATGGATGACGCAATTTGTTGATACCTCTTGGCAAGGGATTTCAGCGTTCCATCCATCGTAGCTGTTCCCGTATGAATTTCAAGCAGATTGGTGGACGGATCTGTTCGGTTTATTCCGGTTTTGTTGAAGGATTTTTCCAGCGATTTATAGTACGATGTATCTTTTCGGGATTTGAGTATTTGTTCAACATCGTATAATTCAGCCGGTGCATGGATGCCGTAAGGAACCGACCACGCCATCGGATCGCGAAGTACAGTTTTTGAACCATCTTTTTGAACACATATAAATTGATAAAATGTACCAAAACACTCTCTGTTTCCGGCCGGCAGGTTGTTAATAACAACGGCTGCAAATTCTCCAATTTTCCCGGTTTCAAAACGATAATATGTTACGTTGCTGTGCTGATCGGGTTTGTCATAAATGAGATCGGAAACCGGGATGAAACATTCGATAAAAATTTTATCAGCGGTGTTGATGAATGGATGCCAAAGTAAAAACTGAGCGGTAGTACCTTCAACATGGGCACCGAGCCGGCGAGCAAAATAATCGGCATCGGAGTAAGAAATTCCTTTTCGAAGTTTTTCACGAATCTCAGATAAAAACTCAGTTGTCTGTTCTTTGTTTACGTTAATGTCCATCCGTTGTCAATTAAATTGATTACTGTATCGAGGATTGTTTAGAAAAATATTAACACCTCTGAATGTCTGAAAATACACTATTTCAAAATAAAATCAGGTGAAAAAACTGTAAATATTCATACTGTCAAGATTGTTTACCAAGGCAAAAAAATTTTCAGGGCTTACAGATTGAAATAACTTTTTTGGATCGAATATTCAATTAAAAGATAAGAGAAAGAATCAACACCTCAAGGCTGGCAAATTATTGATTTTCTTTAATACCCGCCCAGTCTAAATATTTGTCCCGAACTTCTTCCATGTGTTGTTCGAGTGTTTCAACATTCCAGTCCGACGTATCAATGGGTGGATGGATGTGAGCAATAGCAGTGCCGGTTTTGGTTACCAGATAATCACCGCTGCTTAATTCGCGGTTGCCTTCAAAATAGATGGGCACGATTGGATATTCCAGGTCCATAGCCATTCTGAAGGGGCCTTTTTTAAACGGCCCGATAATTCCCGTATGCTTTCTGGATCCTTCAGGTGCCATCAAAACAGACAATTTGTGTTTATGAATGCGCTTAACACTTTTCTGAAGAGTTTGAATGGCTTTTTCAGATTGTTGACGTCTGATGAAAACCTGGCCCGTCAGCCTTCCGAGAATCAGAAAAATGGGGTTGTATTGAAATTCCCATTTGGCAACAAAACGTACTTTCGGCAAACCCAATGCCAAAATGGTTAGCATATCAAGAGTAGATCCGTGATTGATGATGTACACCGCCGGCGCCGGGATGGGGTCTACATGCTTTTTGATCCGAAAATCAATCCCCAGTACCCACAAAACCGGCCGGGCGATAGAGGGGGCAATATATTCAATCACAAAATTGCTTAACCTGCCGAATGAGATGATTAAGAGAAACAGGATAATTGGCGTATAGATTAATAAAAGAAGAAAAAATAATGGGATAGACAGGAAACTGCGAATGTATTCTTGTGCTGTGAATCGTTTCGTGCCGGTTGTCATAAATGTTAGTTCGTTGACGGATCAATCCATAAACAGCCAATATATCAACAGATCGGATAAATTAGAATTATAATAAGAGAGTTACCTGAAGGCGTCTTCAAAATGAGTTATTTCAGGTGTTTCATTCTCTTTTTGTATGATCGAGATGATGTCAAACCGCACCAGTGCCGTTTCCATTTTTCGCTCATAAACCCAGGCTTCGGCAGCTTTTTTAATATTTTTTTCTTTTGATGGGGTCACAAATTCTTCAGGTCGACCGAAATAGGTGTTCGATCGTTTTTTAACTTCAACAAAAATGATAAAGTTTTGATCTGTGGCAACAATATCCACTTCGGCTTTTTCAAAAAAATAGTTTCTGTCCAGAATAATCCAGCCGTTGCTTTCAAGATATTCCGCAGCAAGATCTTCCCCGCTGTTCCCGATATCTCTGGTGCTTTTCGCCATGCCTATTTGTTATTTGCAGATTTATTTCCTTTTAGTGATTGGTGGGCTTCAGCCAGTTTTACGAGATGTTTTAAAAATGTAAGGTTTTTGCGGTTGATGTATGGCAGCAGAGCTTCGGTAAATCGCTCGAACATCTCCAGAAATTCAATAAAATCCTCAATCCTCTCTTTAAACTCTTTTTCTTCAGGCAGCTGATCACTGTTTTGCTCAAAAATTTCGAGACACTCGATAAGATTTTGTTTGATGGGGTCAATTTCCCGCTGATGGCGTTCCCGGATTAAAATGGCGACAATATTCCAGACATCCTTTTCGGCGGTGTAAAAATCCTTCCGTTGTCCCTTGTAGTGCACTTTTTGAATTAACTGCCAGTGCAGAAGGTTGCGCAGGTTCATGTTGGCATTGCCACGGCTGATACTGAGCTGATTCATGATCGTATCGGTATCGAGAGGATCGGTTTCCGCATAGAGCAGCGCATGGATCTGAGCCATGGTTTTGTTAATTCCCCAGGAGGAGGCCATTTCACCCCAAAGCAGCACAAACTGGTCGATGGATCGTTGATGCGTTTCGGATTTGGGATTTGCCATTTAATTCTGGGTTTAAGTTACACGGCCGGCAGGTAATAAACGTTCGGATCGGTTTGATGTCAGCCGGGAGCTTAGTACAACAATCCGCCAATTTAAACTGCAAAAATCAGATCAGGTTTATGATTCCCCGGTTTTCTCCGTTGTGCCAGTGGTTTCTTTTGCCTCTTTTTTGGATGAACCGTTTGTGCCGTTTCCGTTAACTGCACCGTTGCCGTTTTTATAGTCCGTTACATACCAGCCGGTGCCTTTGTAAACCACACCACCGCCGCCGGAAATGATTCGCGTTACAGGCTGACCTGTGGTTGGGCAGGATGTTAAGGGTTCATCGTTAATACCTTGCATTATTTCAAAGACAGAACCGTCTTTTCGTTTGTATTCGTACGTTGGCATAATATTGAGTTAATTCTATGGTTTAAATCTCAGGTTTTTGTGCAAAGTAATTTCAGTTCAAGTCACAAAGAACTTTACGCTACTATCTCATAGCAGAAAATGTGCCAAAGTTCAGAAAATGAACATGATGACAGCAGATAATTATAAAAGTGACGACAATCCGTCTTTAATTCTCAGGATTGCCTCTTTTAAATCTTCCATCGAGGCAGCATAACTCAACCTGATTCCGTTTGGTTCCCCGAAAGCATCTCCTGGTACCACAGCCACTCCGTGCTGTTCTAACAGGTACAGAGACAGATCGGTTGATGTAATGATTTTATCACCTTCGGGTGTGGATTTTCCAAGAAACTGGTGAATGTCCGGGAATACATAAAATGCACCGGAGGGTGTAAAACATTCAATTCCGTCGATGGATTTGAGTGCATCTACAATATAATCACGGCGTTTTTTAAAAGCGTCCCGCATCTCTTCAACAGGCTTCATGGTTCCGTTGCAGGCTGCCAATCCGGCTTTTTGAGAGATGGAAGATGGCGCTGATGTCTCCTGACTTTGAATTTTTGCCACGGCATCAGCAATGGGTTTGGGGCCGGCCATATAGCCCAGCCGCCAGCCGGTCATGGCAAATCCTTTTGAAAAACCGTTTATCAAAATGGTTCGGTCTTTGAGATGGGGTGCGGCATTTAAAATGCTTACATGCTCGTTATCAAACACAATGTATTCGTAAATCTCATCGGAGAATATCAACAGTTCGGGATATTCATTTAGCACGGTTGCAAGATCTTTCAGTTCCGCTCTTGTGTAGCAGGCGCCGGTGGGATTTGAAGGCGAATTTAAAATAATCGCTTTTGTGTTTTCAGTGAGTGCATCTTCAAGCTGTTCCGGGGTTAATTTGTAATTATTTGAGAACAGCGTCTTTTCGATTACCGGTTTGCCCCCGGCCAGTTTCACCATCTCAGGGTAAGAAACCCAGTAGGGAGCGGGAATCAGTACCTCATCGCCGGGATTTATGGTAGCCAGAATCGCAAATCCTACAGACTGCTTGGCTCCGTTTGAGAGCACAATTTGATCAGCCGGTATGGAAATTCTGTTGTCGCGCTGCAATTTTTTACTGATCGCTTCGCGAAGCTCCGGCATTCCGGTATTCATAGTATATCCGTGAAATCCGTCAGTGATGGCTTCAATTGCAGCGTTACAGATGTGTGCGGGTGTTTTAAAATCGGGTTCACCGGCACTCAGTGCAATAATGGAAGCACCTTCACGGGCAAGTTCTTTAGCTTTTGCCGAAACTTTTAAAGTTTCAGAGGGGGAAATGTTTTTAGCTCTTTCTGAGATCATGAAATCAAAAGTATGGATTCAAATTTGTGAATTTGGCACATCAAAGAAAAGATAATGAAAAGGTGGATGGGATAAGAGAGAAGATTGATAAAAAAGAGTGGATAAGTGTGATTTTTATTTTTTCTTCGAATACTTTTTTCTCAGGGCAACAGCAACATTATCGGGCACAAAACTGTTTAGATTTCCTCCCCAGGCTGCCACTTCTCTTACGATGGAACCGGATATAAAGGTGAGCTGTTCATCGGGCATCAAAAAAACGGTATCGATTTCGGGGGCAAGCCTTCGGTTGGTCAGTGCCATTCTGAATTCATATTCAAAATCAGATATCTGCCGTACACCCCGCAGCAATACATTCACATTTTTCTTACGGGCATAATTGATCAGAAGGCCGGTAAACTGTTCAATTTCAACTTTATCTTTCCAATCTTTATCTTTGATGGCCTCTTCCCAAAGCTGTATCCGCTCATCACCTGTGAACACCGCTTTTTTTTGATTGTTTACGGCAACGGTAACAATCACCTTATCAAACATCTGTACGGCACGCTGCAAAATGTCGAGGTGACCGTTGGTGAGCGGATCAAAGGAGCCCGGATAAATGGCTGAATTTTTCATAAGAACGGTTTGTGTGGTGAATGAATCCCGGATTAATAAAATTGATTAAAATTCTGATGGATCTCGCATGAAAATCGTCACAATGGTTCGTCCATAAGGTTTTGAGAAAACACATTTTTCATGAGAAGAAAAATCGTGGCGTTTGTCATGCTCTAAAATAAACCATCCGTCTTCATTTAGCCAATTTTCAGTTACGATCAGATCAATCATTTCAGCCATTTTGTAATAATCGTACGGTGGATCAGCAAAAATGAAATCGTACGTACTGTAATTTTTTTCCAGAAATGTTTCAACATTTGATACACGGGTGCTAATTTGATCGGCAACGCCAAAAGCATTAGCCGTTTTTTCGATATGGCTGATGTGGTTTGGATCATCATCAACAAACAGGCAGGTTTTCGCCCCTCTCGAAATTGCTTCAAAACCCAGGTTGCCGCTGCCCGCAAACAGATCAAGTACCCGGGTGTTTTCGAAATAAACACGCGCATCGATTACCGAAAACAGCCCCTCTTTGGTTCGGTCGGATGTAGGGCGAAGGCGGCCGGTTTTTGGAACGGTTATCGTACGGCCTTTTAATTTACCAGTTATAATTCTCATCGAACGGGCTGTTTGCCATCTCTTTGTTTAAGCTCATCAGAATAGCGGGAAAGGCACTTTCCAGCCTGAATCCGTACGTTTGTTCCGGCGCTTCAACTTTCATCCGGTTAAGGTTGTCGAGTACCTGAATGTTACCGTGGTCGTGCCAGTATGGTTTTAACACATCGGTAATGGGTTTACTGAAATGGCCAAAAACAAAAGCTGATTCGTGCATTCCCTTCAACCAGGGTAATTTATTGGCGTATAAATTCCAAAAGTATGGTAAATCACTTGCTGTTTCGTACTCGATGTAGGTGCATCCGCGAATTTTACCGAGAATGAAAGAGGTAACACTGATAAAGTTTTTTTGGCAATGAATCATCAAAAAAGAGCCGTTGTCTTCGGTATGAATTTGCCAGTCGATGCCAAGCTCAAAATCAGCCACGTAATCGATGTTACTGAAATCTTTCAGAAGAGCATTAAATCCCTGCATGGAACTGTTATCACGTAACAGTAGCAGACGGCTGTCTGAATTGCTTACAGCCTGCCAGATAGCCTGAATTTCACTTCGGTCGGAACCGCGCATGAGCAATTGGATGTGCGCCTCTCTTTCGGAGGCATCTTCATAAACAGACCTCGGGACGATCGTCCAGCATTCTTCGGTAGCAGGAGCAAGAATTTTTACCGACGTGCAGTTGTACTCCTTTTTCAGCTCCTGAATGGAATTTTTAAGTGCGGGGAAACCTGTTGAATTGCCCGTAATTACGGCATCTTCAATATCGAAATTAAAATCAATACTCCCGATACGTGTAACTTTGGAGTCCTGTTCCGGTAAATTTACGGAGTAAAATAGATGATTATCCGTGTAACATACACCGAGACATGACCCGTCGGAATCCATTTTAATTCCAGTTTGGTGCGTTCAACATGGTTGTTCGCTGAAGATCTCCGATACGGTCGTCGGTACCCGGATTTTCTAACAGATAAAGCCTGGGTCTGATTGTGTCGTTAAGCGTGTACTCGAACCGGTTATGCGGTGGCCGTGGAGAATAAACAAGAGAATCCGGATTGTATTGTGAGGGCGGCATGAACGTGAAGAGAGAGTCGCCGCGTTCTACCATCAGCGTATCTGTTTTGAGAAACTGCACCAGGCTGTCGAGGCCACCATCAGTGGGAGGAAAGTTTCCTCTTCGATTTCGATACTGAACCAACACATCACGTACTAATTCCATGCGGTGGCGTTCGCGCTCAACCATTTCCCTCTCTTCAATTACTTCCTGGTAGGGGTCAACTATTGAGCGATATAAAAACCATGATAAAAGAACAATTAAAATACCTAAAACAATGGTTAAGATGTTGTTTTTAGTAGTTAAATCCATGT
>SL_3KL_010_SEDDRAFT_10003982_pt1 | contig 13395 bp, 9 predicted proteins | sample SodLakKL_010_SED_2_FD_10381 | JGI IMG/M metagenome (IMG submission 10381)
ACACCACGACGGGCAGTTACCGGCTCGGCCCGCTGCACTGGGAGTGTGCAACCGATCCAATGGACCGCCCCGGACTGCTCGCCGGCCGCAAGCTGGGCAAAAGATTCGATGCCCTGCTCCGGCAGCATCCGCTGGTCAGCGCACTCGAACACAAGCAGGTCGACCTGCAACATGAAGCCAGTAGCTGGAGAGCCGGCCGCAAGCTGTCGCGACAGAATCACCGGCAGCAGGCAGAAGCCGAGGCGGCCGGCCACATCGACCTGCTCGCCTATCCCTCGGCCCGCATCGTGCTTGGCGTGATGCTGCTGGCCGCTGTTCTGGCGCTGTTTCACTTCATGCTGCTGCCGCCCCTGCGAGCACTGTGGCCGATGCCCGTGACAACCGCCCTGCTTGCCGGCACGCTGGCGGGTATCGGAGCCTGGCAGCTGACCCGGCGCATGCCCGGACGAGAACGATCGGCCTTGTCGGTCATGCTGGCCGTGGTCGTCGCCCTGTGTTGGCATCCTCTCGGCACCCGTACCGATGTCCTGCTCAACGGTGAACCCGAACCGGTTACCTACACCGTTGCCGAAAGGGGCCTGTTCAACCCGATCGATTCACGCTACCCGACGCTGAACCTGACCGACCTGAATATCGACGAGTTTTTCGACAGCCTCGAACCGGGGAGTGATTTCGAATTCATCCTGGTCCGAACCGGTAACGAACGCTACGCGCTATCCCTTGCAGAACTCTACGAGCACACGCGCGCCTTCTACCGGGAATGACGTTCGCTCGGACTTTACCGCAAGCCACTCACGCGGCTAGACTTGGGAGCAATCCGCCCGGACAAGAGCGACAACCACTCCATGCCGACGTCCCGACTCCTTGGCCTGATCGCCGTCTTGCTGCTGCTGGCATCACCGCAATGGGGATCGGCAGGCGTTCCTCATGAGCCGAAGCTCGACGAGAAACCCCGGGAGTTTCACTCCCAGACCCTGACCCAGGCACTGGAGCGCTACGCGCCGCGCATCGACGATTCGCTGCGCCCACGCTTCGATGCCCTCGGCCTGAGCTACCCGCCAGAGCGCCTGACGCTGATAGCGCTCAAGGAAGAACGCGAACTCGAAGTCTGGGTCTACGAGAACGACCGCCCCCACCGGGTGCACAGCTACCCGGTCAAGGACGCCTCGGGCCTGCCCGGCCCCAAGCGGCGGCGCGGCGACTTCCAGGTCCCCGAGGGCATCTACCGCCTCAACGCCTTCAATCCCAACAGCGCCTTCCACCTGTCGCTGCGGGTCAACTACCCCAACTACTTCGACCGCCGGATGGGTGAACTCGACGGTCGCGAGGACCTGGGCTCGAACATCTTCATTCACGGCGGTGCAGCCTCGCGCGGCTGCCTGGCCATCGGCGACCCGGCCATCGAGGAGTTGTTCGTCATGGTTGCCGACGTCGGCCTGCACAACACGAAACTGATCATCGCCCCACATGATCCCCGCGAGCGCAGCATCTTCCCCATTCCACGCGGGCTCCCGGAGTGGACCAACGAGCTCTACTTCAGCATCGAGCGGACCGTGGCCGACTACCCGTTGCCGGAACCCGCACCAATGAGTATCGCTGGCGCCGACTCCGGCGAGATCGCCGCACCCTGAATTCACGGCGCTTCATTCGTCCGGTGCGGGGTCAAGCACCCGCGCTGAGAACGCGAAGCTACCGACTTGATCCATCGCCCGTGCTCATTCTTCCAGCAACTCGAACCGATCACCGAACACCGGGCCGGTGGACTTGAGGTACACGAAGCCTCCGACTAGTGGGCCATGCGGCTAATTAGCGTCACACTCCGATCATCCGGTTGATCACCGTGACGACTACCACCCCGGCTTTGGCGGCCGGCGCTGTGCAGTGAATAGTGCTGGTTGCACCGCATACTCCGACAAAGTCAACACCTTCCGGATTGGCACCCCAGTTGTCTCCGGAATCCGGACCGGTGTTGCCCTGCCTCAAACGCCGGTCGGAAAACGAGTCGTTGTCCGGCCGCTTGACAACCCAGATGCCGAATTCCGAACGCACCACTTCCCACTTTGCGAATAAGTACGCCAACCAGTGCCACCGCGATGACCAGCCAACAGGCGCCACCAGGCACCAGATGGAAGCTACCCATGTGTTGCTGAGACAACAATCGGAAATGCGTTGCGGGAACGGCGCAGTCAGTCCAGACTCGACTCACAGCGATCATTGGGATCATTCCACACAGTTGTACGCAAACCGCGAGGAAACCACGGTGAATCACGACGACGTACTGAAATTCTGGTTCGAGGACATCGAACCGCGCATGTGGTGGGTCTCCGACCCGGACTTCGACGAGCAGGTGCGGCAGCGATTCGGCGAACTGCTGGAACGCGCCGGCCAGGCCGAGCTGTTCGACTGGCGCGTGCATGCCCGGGGGCGGCTGGCCGAGATCATCGTACTCGACCAGTTCTCGCGCAATATCCATCGCGGCACACCGGCCGCCTTCGCCCACGATGCCATGGCGCTGGTGCTGGCCCAGGAGGCAGTTGCCGCCGGCGCGCTGGATGCGCTGGACGAGACCGAGCGGGCCATTTTGCTGCTGCCCTATATGCACAGCGAATCGAAGCTGATCCATGAACAGGCCGAACGCCTGTATAGAGACCATAGCCCGGCCGAGAACCTTGACTTCGAGATAAGGCACAAGGTGATCATCGACCGCTTCGGCCGCTACCCGCACCGAAACGCGATTCTCGGTCGCGACTCCACGCCCGAGGAAGTGGAATTCCTCAAGCAGCCCGGGTCGAGTTTCTGATCGACGATCGCTGCCGCCCTGGTGTGATCGGATTCACATTCTGTGCAGGCTTGCTATACTGGATTCCGGCTGTCTTTCCCACCACAGGAGGTGACAAGCCATGCCTGCACAAGCACTGAAATCCTTCCTGGACAGTAGCGGCGTCAACTACTCGGTCATCCCGCACGCGCGGGCCTTCACCGCCCACGAAATCGCCCATGAAGCACATGTCTCCGGCGACGAGTTCGCCAAGACCTTGATCGTCAAGCTCGACGGTGAGCTGGCGATGGCGGTACTGCGTGCCAGTGATCGGCTGAACCTAGACGTGATGCGCCATGCCACGGGCGCCAGCGAGGTCGAGCTGGCCTCCGAGACCGAGTTCCAGTCACGCTTCCCCGACTGCGAAACCGGCGCCATGCCGCCGTTCGGCAATCTCTACGAGATGCCGGTCTACGTCGATGAAGCGCTGGCCGCCGATCCGGCGATCACCTTCAACGCCGGAAACCACCGCGAACTGTTCCATCTCGACTACTCGGACTTCGAACGCCTGGTCGAGCCCAGGGTGGTCCGTCTGAGCGTCCGCCACGACGCCTGAATGTCGGGATCGGCAGGGGCACGAGGTCGGTTGGATACCGGCTGCGGAGATGCCTGTACCGAATTCAGGCGACCCCGGTCTTGAAGCCCTGCTCGCGAATCTGGTGGATGCGGTCGCGCAGCTTCGCCGCTTCCTCGAATTCGAGGTTCTCGGCGGCCTTGAACATATCTTTCTCGAGTCGAGCGATTTCCTTGGCCGCTTCCTCGGGCGCGACCGGCTCGGGTCCATAATCGGCCGTTTTCTCGGCCACTTTGCGCGCCGGCTTGCGCCCCGGAGTGCCGTGGGCATCGGCCATGATGTCGGCGATGTTCTTGACGATGGTCTGCGGCGTGATGCCGTGGGCTTCGTTGTGCTCGATCTGCCTGGCGCGGCGACGCTCGGTCTCGTCGATGGCGCGACGCATGGAGTCAGTGATCTTGTCGGCATAGAGAATGGCCTTGCCACGAACGTTGCGTGCCGCCCGGCCGATGGTCTGGATCAGCGAACCTTCCGAGCGCAGGAAGCCTTCCTTGTCGGCATCGAGGATGGCGACCAGCGAGACCTCCGGCATGTCCAACCCCTCTCTTAGCAGATTGATGCCGACCAGCACATCGAAGGCGCCGAGGCGCAGATCGCGGATGATCTCGACGCGCTCGACGGTGTCGATGTCGGAGTGAAGGTAGCGCACCCTGACATCATGCTCGGCCAGGTACTCAGTGAGATTTTCGGCCATGCGCTTGGTCAGCGTGGTGACCAGCACGCGATCGCCCTGCCCCACTCGCTTGCCGATCTCGGAGAGCAGGTCGTCGACCTGGCTGCCAACCGGGCGCACTTCGACCTCCGGGTCGACCAGCCCGGTCGGGCGCACCACCTGTTCGGCGACGATCTGCGAGTGGTCGAACTCCCATTTCCTCGGTGTGGCCGAGACCAGGATCATCTGCGGCGCTCGCTCCTCGAACTCCTCGAAGCGCAGCGGCCGGTTGTCCAGCGCCGAGGGCAGGCGGAACCCGTACTCCACCAGGGTTTCCTTGCGCGCGCGGTCGCCACGGTACATGCCGCCGATCTGCGGAATGGTGACGTGCGACTCGTCGACGATCAGCATAGCGTCCTTGGGCAGGTAGTCGAACAGGGTCGGCGGCGGGTCGCCGGGCTGGCGGCCGGTGAGGTGGCGCGAGTAGTTCTCGATGCCCTGGCAGTAGCCGAGCTCCAGCATCATCTCGATGTCGAACTGGGTGCGCTGCTGCAGGCGCTGGGCCTCGAGCAGCTTGCCGGCCGATTCCAGTTGCTCCAGTCGTTCCTTGAGTTCGGCCTTGATGGCGTCGACCGCATCGAGCACCACCTGGCGCGGGGTGACGTAATGCGTCTTGGGGAAGATCGTGAGCTCGTCGACCTTTTCGTGCATTTCGCCGGTGAGCGGATCGAAGTGGCTGATGCGCTCGATCTCGTCGTCGAACAGTTCCACGCGCACCGCTTCCATCTCCGAGTCGCCCGGAAACAGGTCGATGACCTCGCCGCGCACCCGGTAGGTGCCGCGCCTGAGCTCGAAATCGTTGCGGGAGTACTGCATTTCAGCCAGGCGCCTGAGAATTTCGCGCTGGTCCATGCGCTCACCGACTCTCAGCGGCAGGGTCATCTTCAGAAACGAGCTTGGATCACCCAGACCGTAGATCGACGATACCGTCGCCACGATCAAGGCATCGGGCCTTTCGAGCAGGGCCTTGGTGGCCGACAGGCGCATCTGCTCGATATGCTCGTTGATCGAGGCATCCTTTTCGATGAACGTGTCCGACGAGGGGACGTAGGCCTCGGGCTGGTAGTAGTCGTAGTAGCTGACGAAATACTCGACCGCGTTGTCGGGGAAGAAGGCCTTGAACTCCCCGTAGAGCTGGGCGGCCAAGGTCTTGTTGGGTGCCATCACCAGGGCCGGGCGCTGGACGCGCTCGATGACATTGGCCATGGTGAAGGTCTTGCCCGAGCCGGTCACGCCGAGCAGCGTCAGGTGCGAATGCCCGGCTCCCAGCCCTTTGACCAGCTTACCGATGGCCTCCGGCTGGTCCCCGGCCGGCTCGTAGCTTGACGCCATGCGGAAGCGCTTGCCCATGTCCGTCTGCATCCTGTCGACAACCAACCTATAATTATAAGGCTCGCGTGACCATCAACCGTCCACGCTGTACAGTCAACCACTCACACCTCAGTAGGGAGTAGCACCGTGTCCATCCGCTTCGCACAGCGCGTCGCCCAGGTCAAGCCGTCCGCCACCATCGCCATGTCCGCCAAGGCCGCCGAACTCAAGGCCGCCGGCAAGGACGTCATCTCGCTGAGCATGGGTGAACCTGATTTCGACACGCCTGCGCACATCCGCAAGGCTGCCGTTGAAGCCATCGAATCGGGCCAGACCCGCTACACCCCGGTCGACGGCACGCCGGAGTTGAAACAGGCCATCATCACGAAATTCCAGCGCGACAACGAACTGACCTACGAGCCCGACGAGATCCTGGTCTCGACCGGTGCCAAACAGAGTCTGTACAACCTGATGCAGTCCCTGATCGGTGAAGACGACGAAGTGCTGATCCCGGCACCCTACTGGGTGTCCTACCCCGACATGGTGCGTCTGGCCGGCGGGGCTCCGATGACACTCAACACCACGGCAAGCAATGATTTCAGGATCACGCCGTCGCAATTGACCGCCTCGATCAACGAGCACACCAGAATGCTGGTCCTCAACTCGCCAAGCAACCCCTCGGGCCGCGCCTATACACGCCGGCAACTGGCCGAGCTTGGTGAAGTACTGCTCGAGCACCCACGGATCGTGATCTGCGTCGACGATATCTACGAACATATCTGGTGGGCCGAGGAGCCGTTCTCCACCCTGGCCCAGGCCGTTCCCGGCCTGAAGGACCGCACCATCACCATCAACGGTGTGTCCAAGGCCTATGCCATGACCGGCTGGCGCATCGGTTATGCCGGCGGGCCCGCCGAAATCATCAAACAGATGAAAAAGATCCAGGGTCAAAGCACCTCCAACCCCTGCTCGGTCAGCCAGGCGGCCGCCACCGCCGCCCTCAACGGCGACCAGACCTGCGTGAGCGAGATGTGTGCCGCCTTCAAGCAGCGCCACGACTGGCTGGTACCGGCACTCAATGAACTGCCGGGCGTGAGCTGCAGTCCCGGCGAAGGCTCCTTCTACGCCTTCGCCGACTTCAGCGGCGCCATCGAGAAACTGGGACTCAAGGACGACCTGGAACTGGCCGAGATGCTGTTGGAAAAAGCGCTGGTGGCCAGCGTGCCCGGTACGGCTTTTGGCACCCCGGGGCATCTCCGACTGTCGTTTGCCTGCGCCATGGAGACCCTGGAGCAGGCCGTTGAACGCATCTCGAAAGTCCTGTAGGCGCGCGACAGCCGGCCTCTGCAAGATGTCACACGGGCACAGACCCGTGTGACTGACATCCCGATACGCCGTTTTCCTACACGCCGTATCTGACATCTCCGCTTCTGCCGGAACACCACGGCCCGGAAAATCTCTCCCCGGTCACCACCATCGGGAGAGCCTGCATGTCTTCAAGTCAGAGAGGACTGACACTGATTGAACTGATGATCGCGCTGGCCGTGGCCGCCGTGATCCTGACTTCAGCGGTGCCGGCCTTCGGTCGCTTCATCCAGGAAAACCGCATCACCGCGACCACCAATCACCTGGTCAGCCACTTGCAGTACGCCCGCCACGAAGCGGTCTTTCGCAACGTCTATGTCGCCGCCTGCCCCAGCATCGACGGCGAGCAATGTACCGGCGGCAACCGCTGGGACGAGGGATTCATCGTCTACGTCGATCCACAGAACAATCGACAGCCTGATCACCCCGAAGACATTCTGCGAGTGGTGGGTCCCGACGAGCGCGTCCTCATGCACAGTGCCGGCCGCTTCCGCGTGCGTTTCCAGGGCCACGGCGGGGCTTACGGTACCAACCTGACCATCCGTGTCTGCGATGTCAGCAAACAGGCCAGCCCGCGAGCGGTGATCGTCTCCAACCCGGGGCGAATCCGGGCGACGCGGGATGTTGATGAGGGGGAGTGTGAAGTGTGAAGGGGAAGAGGGGGAGAGAGGGAGAGGGGGAGAGGGCGGCGGGCGACAGATTTCGAAGCGGCGCCTCTGCCTTGTGTTCTTGCTTCCCGTCAAACACCTGATGTAAGATTGAAACACTTGTTTGAATCAGGTGTTTCAATTGGGCGTTTCAACGCGCGACCGTATTCTTGATACCGCTGAACGGCTGTTCGCCGAGCAGGGCTTCCATGTCGCCACACTCCGGCAAATCACGCAGGAAGCCGGTGTCAACCTGGCCGCCGTGAACTACCACTTTGGCTCCAAGCAGGCGCTGATGCGTGCCATCTTCAAGCGCCGGCTCGATGCCCTCAACGCCGCACGCATGGAACAACTCGAAGGCGCCCTCAAAGCGGACTCGCCGGAACTCGAAGACGTACTCGATGCCTTCGTGCAGCCGGCGCTGGCGTTCACTCGCGGCGGCGACGCCGAAGGCCAGCGCTTCATGCAGCTTCTGCTGCGTGCCTTCGCCGACCGCGACACCGACCTGCACCAGGCCATGCGCCAGGAGTACGCGCACGTCATGCGGCGCTTTGCCGATGCCATCGGCCGCGCCCTGCCCGATGCCGACACCGAAAGACTCAGGCAACAACTGGATTTCATTGTCGGGGCGCTGACTCTGACGATGGCAGAATCCGCTCTCAAGGACACTCGCATCATCGCCGGCGAACTGGTTCGCTTCGCCGCTGCCGGGTTGCGCGCTTCGGTGCCCGCTGAAGCCCAGAGCGCGGCCCGCTTTCCCATGGAGGCTAGATCATGACGCTTTCTCTCGTTGTTCTGCTGTTACTGGTCCTGGCCGTGCTGGCCTGGTTCCGTGCTCCCGGATGGCTGGGCGCACTGGCCGCCGTCGGTGCGCTGGTCGCTGCCGTCACCACGCCGGCCGGCTGGCCGGCGGTCGTGGTTGGCGCCATCGCCACACTCATGCTGGTGCCTCTGGGGCTGCCGCCGATCCGGCAAGCGCTGATATCCAATCGTCTGTTCGGCTGGTTCAAGTCGGTGCTGCCACCGATGTCGGCCACGGAGCGCGAAGCGCTGGACGCCGGCACCGTTTGGTGGGATGCGGAACTGTTCTCCGGCCGCCCTCGCTGGAAGACGCTGTTCGACATGAAAAAGCCGGGATTGAGTGAACGCGAGCAGGCCTTCATGGACAACGAGGTCGAAGCGCTTTGCGCCATGATCGACGACTGGCAGGTCAATCACGAGTTGAACGACCTGCCCCCGGAAGTCTGGCAGTTCATCCGCGAGAAGAAATTCCTGAGCATGATCATCCCGCAGGAATATGGCGGCCTGGACTTTTCCGCCCAGGGCAACGGCGCGGTGGTGACCAAGATCGCCAGCCGCAGCCTGTCGGCAGCAGTCACCGTGATGGTGCCCAACTCGCTGGGCCCCGGCGAGCTGCTGATGCACTTCGGCACCGACGAGCAGAAGGATCACTACCTGCCACGCCTGGCCTCTGGCGAAGAAATCCCCTGCTTCGCGCTGACCTCGCCGCTGGCCGGGTCCGACGCCGCTTCCATGCCCGACGAGGGCATTGTCTGCAAGGGCACTTACAACGGCGAGGAAGTAATCGGTCTGAAAGTGAGCTGGGACAAGCGCTACATCACGCTGGCACCGGTGGCCACCGTACTCGGGCTGGCCTTCAAGGCGCGTGATCCCGAAGGCCTGCTCGGCGGCAAGGAACACTTGGGCATCACCTGTGCGCTGATCCCGACCGACACGCCGGGCGTGGAAATCGGCAACCGCCACCAGCCCGGCGGCGCCACCTTCATGAACGGCCCGACACGCGGCCAGGACGTGTTCATCCCCCTGGACTGGGTGATCGGCGGCGCCGAGCGTGTCGGCCAGGGCTGGCGCATGCTCATGCACTGCCTTGCGGCCGGACGCGCCATCTCGCTGCCGGCCCAGAGTGTCGCCAACGGCAAGCTGACCAGCATGACCACCGGCGCCTATGCCCGCGTCCGCTACCAGTTCAAGCAACCCATCGGCCATTTCGAGGGGATCGAGGAGCCACTGGCGCGCATCGGCGGCGAGACCTACCGCATGGAGGCCGCGCACAAGATCACGCTGAGCGCGCTTGACAATGGCGAGAAGCCGGTCGTGCTCTCGGCCATCCTCAAGGCCTACCTGACCGAGGCCAATCGCCGGGTACTCAACGACGCCATGGACGTGCATGGCGGCAAGGCCGTAGTCGAGGGACCCGGCAATTACCTGGCCATTCCCTTCCAGGCCATCCCCGTGGCGATCACGGTCGAGGGCGCCAACATCCTGACCCGCTCCATGATCGTGTTCGGCCAGGGCGCCATTCGTTGCCATCCCTATCTCCTCAAGGAGATGGAAGCGGCCGCCGACGACGATGCGACCGCCTTTGACCGCGCGCTGTGGGCGCATGTCGGGTTCCTGATCTCCAACGCTCTGCGCACCCCGGTGCTGGGCTTGACCGGCGGCCGGCTTAGCGCCAGCCCGGTGTCGGGAGCAACGGCACGTTACTACCGCCGCATCAACCGGCTCAGTGCCGCCTTCACCCTGATCGCCGACCTGTGCCTGCTGATCCTGGGCGGCAAGTTCAAATTCAAGGAAAAACTGTCCGGTCGGCTGGCCGATGCGCTGGCCCACCTCTACATGGCCTCGGCCACGCTCCGGCGGTTCGAGGACGACGGCCGACCCGACGAAGACCTGCCGGTGGTTCGCTGGGCGGTCGAGGACAGCCTGCACCAGGTCGAGGAAGCGCTCTACGGCGTGTTGCGCAATTTCCCCGTGCCCGCGCTCGGTCCCGTGCTGCGTGTACTGGCCTTTCCCTGGGGCCGTCGCCATCACCAGAGCGACGACCGTAACGGCCACCGTATCGCCCGCCTGTTGCTGGAGAATTCGGGCACCCGCAAGCGCCTGATCGACGGTGCCTTTCAGTCCAAAGCCGACGACGGTGCCGGCCTGGTACTTCAGGCTTTCGATGCAGTACTCAAGGCCGCGCCGGCGGAAATGGCGATACGCAATGCGCTCAAGGCCGTGCCCAACCCACTGAACGTGGAAAGACTGGCCGCGAAAGCTGTCGAAGCCGGCGTGATCAGCGAAGAACAGGCCGCCGATCTCAAGCGCGCCCAGGAACTGAGCGCCAGGGTCATCGCCGTCGACGAATTCACCCCGGAAGAAAGCGGCGGCCAGCAGAGCCTGGAACCACCACAGGCCGCCGCCGGGTAAAGATGTTCACCACGGAGACACAGAGCGCACAGAGAACTGAAAAGATTCGAATTTCCAGTTTTTCTCCGTGAGCTCTGTGCCTCTGTGGTGAAAATATTTTCAAGAAACTGCTCAGCTAAAGGATTATCAATGACTGATCACAAGCTCACCGTTCGACGCGCCGCGGTGCTGGGTGCCGGTGTGATGGGGGCGCAGATTGCCGCCCATCTGACCGCCGCCGGCATTCCCGTGGATCTTTACGACCTGCCTTCCGACGAGGGCAAGCGTAGCCGCATCGCCGACGAGGCGCGCAAGAAACTGGCCAAGCAGAAGCCGGCGCCCCTGGCCCGCAAGGATCTGGCCGAGTTCATCACCCCGCGCAACTTCGAAGACGACCTCGAGCAACTGGCCCACTGCGACTTCATCATCGAGGCCATCGTCGAGCGCATGGATATCAAGCAGGATCTTTACGAGAAGATCGGGCCGCATATCGGCGCCGATGCCCTGTTCGTGACCAACACCTCGGGCTTGTCGATCACCGAGCTGACCGGCGTGGTGCCCGAGGCACTGAAGTCTCGATTCTGCGGCGTGCACTTTTTCAACCCGCCGCGCTACATGCATCTGGTCGAGCTGATTCCGCATGCCGGGACCGAAGACCGCATTCTCGACCTGCTCGAGGATTTTCTCACCCGCAGCCTGGGCAAGGGCGTGGTGCGCTGCCGCGACACGGCCAACTTCATCGCCAACCGCGTCGGCGTGTTCACCATGTGGTCGACCATGCATCATGCCGAGCGCCTCGGCCTGCCCTTCGATACCGTCGATGCCCTGACCGGCCCGGCCATCGGCCGGCCGAAGAGCGCGACCTTCCGCCTGGCCGACGTCGTCGGGCTGGACACCATGGCCAATGTCATCCGCACCATGGACGCCAAGCTCGAAGATGACCCCTGGCACGCCTGGTTCCAGGCACCGGATTGGCTGCAGAAGCTTATCGACGCTGGGGCACTCGGCCAGAAGGCCGGGGCCGGCGTGTTCCGCAAGGACGGCAAGGAGATCAAGGTCTTTGACCCGGCCTCCGGCGATTACCGCGCCACCGATTACAGCGTGCGCGACGAAGTCAAGCAGATCCTGGCCATCAAGGATCCGGGCGAAAAGCTGGCCGCACTGGCGAAATGCGAGTATCCGGAAACGGAATTCCTGTGGGCCATCCACCGCGACCTGTTCCATTACTGCGCCTACCACCTGGCCGAAATCGCCGAAAGTGCGCGCGAGGTGGACCTGGCCATGCGCTGGGGCTACGGCTGGAACAGCGGCCCGTTCGAGCAATGGCAGGCAGCCGGCTGGCAGCAGGTGGCCGAGCTCATCGACCGCGACATTCGTGCCGGCAAGACCGGTGTCGAGGCCGGCCTGCCCAAGTGGGTGGCCGAGGTCGAGGGCGCCCATGGCCCCGGAGGCTCGTGGTCGCCGACGGCCGCCGGGTACAGCCCGCGCCCGGACCTGCCGGTCTACAAGCGCCAGTACCAGCCGATCCGCCTGCTCGGCGAAGCGCGCCATGATGGCCAGACGGTGGAAGAAACCGATGCCATTCGCCTGTGGACGCTGCACGACGATGTCCTCATCGCCAGCCTGAAAACCAAGATGGGCGTGATCGACAACGGTGTGGTCGACGGCCTGAACAAGGCGCTGGACCGGGCCGAGCGCGATTTCGAGGGCCTGGTGATCTGGCAGCCGAATGGCCCCTTCTCGGCCGGCGCCAATCTCAAGGCCGCCGCCGAGGCCATACAGAAAGGCGACTTCGACAGCGTCCGCACCCTGATCGAGGGCTTCCAGGCCGTCAACCTGCGCATGCGTTACTCCACGGCACCCTCGGTCGCCGCCGTTCGCGGCCTTACCCTGGGTGGAGGACTGGAACTGGCCATGCACGCCAGCCGTCGAGTGGCTCACCTGGAAAGCTACATGGGGCTGGTCGAGGCCGGTGTCGGCCTGCTTCCGGCCGGCGGCGGCCTGGCCACACTGGCCTTGCAGATCAACGCCGACACGGCCGCCGGCGATACCTGGCCGCTGCTGGAGAAGCGTTACAAGCAGGTGGCCATGGGCCAGGTGGCCGGTTCGGCCATGGAAGCCAGGGAAATGGGCTATCTGCGGCCTCAAGACCTGGTCGTGATGCACGAGCACGAACTGCTGCACGCCGCCCACCACCAGGTACGCGCACTGGCTGCTGCCGGCTACCGTCCCGAGCATCCCGCCAACTTCCCGGCGGCCGGCGATGTCGGCATTGCCACGCTCAAGATGCTGCTGGTCAACATGCTCGAAGGCCACTTCATCTCCGAGCACGACTTCGAGATCGGCGAGCGCATCGCCACGGTAATCTCCGGCGGCGAAATCGACCGCGGCACCCCGATCAACGAGGACTGGCTGCACCACCTCGAGCGCGAGCACTTCCTCGAGCTGTGTGCGATGGAAAAGACCCAGGAGCGCATTGGGCACATGCTCAAGACCGGCAAGCCATTGAGGAACTGACGCTGGGCCCTGGAAGTACCCAAAGGCTCTAACACGAAGAGCACGAAGAAGGCACGAAGGAAAGAATGAGAAAGGCAAGGATTGAAAGAGCAATGGAACGACATGAACACTTGTTTTTCTTCGTGTTCTTCGTGCCCTCCTTCGTGGCCTTCGTGTTAACAATTTAGCCAAGAAACAGGCAAAGGATTATTGACATGAGCAATGCATACGTAGTGGCAGCTGTGAGGACCCCCGTCGCACGGGCGTTCAAGGGCGCATT
>SL_3KL_010_SEDDRAFT_10003983_pt1 | contig 13393 bp, 9 predicted proteins | sample SodLakKL_010_SED_2_FD_10381 | JGI IMG/M metagenome (IMG submission 10381)
CCCGGCGCGGCAGCGACCCGCCCGCGCCGAGGCGTGAAGGTGGGGGTGCACGCCTGCACCGCAGGTTTCACGTCACCTGGGGTGCAGGGGTGCGTTGGTCGTGGTGTGAAGGTGGGGGTGCACGCCTGCACCGCAGGTTTCACGTCACTTGGGGTGCAGGGGTGCGTTGGTCGGGGTGTGAAGGTGGGGGTGCACGCCTGCACCGGAGGTTTCACGTCACCTGGGGTGCCGCGGTGCGCCGCGCTGACCGGTCGGCCGGGACCTCCCTCGTGCTGTGCCGCGTCGGGGGCCTACCCTGACAGGACCGGCGAGAGGACCACGAGCATGTGCGGCTTCAGCGGTGAGCTCCGGCTCGACGGGGCACGACCGGACCTCGGCGCGGTCGGCCGGATGACCGACCGCATGGCGCCCCGCGGACCTGACGGCGAGGGCATGTGGTCCAACGGGCCGATCGCGCTCGGACACCGCCGCCTGTCGATCATCGACCTGTCGGCCTGCGGCAACCAGCCGATGCACGACCCCGAGCTCGGCCTGACCATCGTCTTCAACGGCTGCATCTACAACTACAAGCAGCTCCGTGCCCGGCTCCAGGAGGAGCGCGGCTACCGCTTCTTCTCCACCTCGGACACCGAGGTGGTGCTCAAGGCCTACCACGCGTGGGGGGACGACCTCGTCGACGAGCTCCAGGGCATGTTCGCCTTCGCGATCCACGAGCGTGACACGGGCCGCACCTTCCTGGCGCGCGACCGGTTCGGGATCAAGCCGCTCTACCTCGCGGAGACCCCGTCACGGGTGCGGTTCGCGTCGAGCCTGCCCGCGCTCGTCGCCGCGGGGGAGGTCGACACCTCGATCGACCCGGTGGCGTTGCACCACTACCTGACCTTCCACTCGGTCGTGCCGGCGCCACACACGATCATCAACGGGGTCCGCAAGCTGCCGCCGGCGACGACGCTGGTGATCGAGGCCGACGGTGCCCGCAAGCAGGTGGAGTACTGGGAGCCCAACTTCACCCGTGACCCGGACCGTGCCGACTGGTCGGAACGCGACTGGGAGGACGCCGTCCTCGACACCATGCGCCAGGCCGTCGAGTGGCGGCTCGTCGCGGACGTGCCGGTCGGCGTGCTGCTCTCGGGCGGGCTCGATTCGTCGATGGTCGTCGGGCTGCTCGCCGAGGCGGGCCAGACCGGGATCACCACCTTCTCGATCGGTTTCGAGTCGGTCGGTGGCGAGGAGGGCGACGAGTTCAAGTACTCGGACGTGATCGCCAGGGAGTTCGACACCGACCACCATCGCATCCGCATCGACACCGAGCGCATGCTGCCCGCGCTGCACGAGGCCGTCGGCGCGATGTCCGAACCGATGGTCAGCCACGACGCCGTGGCCTTCTACCTGCTCAGCCAGGAGGTCGCGAAGCACGTCAAGGTGGTGCAGTCGGGCCAGGGTGCCGACGAGGTGTTCGCCGGCTACCACTGGTACCCGCCGATGCAGGCGCTCACCGACGACCTCGGCCCTGACGCCTCGCGGGAACAGCTGGTCAGCCAGGCCGTCGATCGCTACCAGGCCGCGTTCTTCGACCGGCCCCACGACGAGATGGCGGAGCTGCTCCGGCCCGAGCACCGCATCGAGGAGGACGTCTCCCGTGCCTTCGTCGAGCAGCACTTCGCCCGACCTGGAGCGGAGACCGCGACCGACATGGCGCTACGGCTCGACTCGCAGATCATGCTCGTCGACGACCCGGTCAAGCGCGTCGACAACATGACGATGGCATCGGGGCTCGAGGCGCGGGTGCCCTTCCTCGACCACGAGGTGCTGGGCATCGCGGCCCGGATCCCGCCCGAGCTCAAGCTCGCCCAGGAGGGCAAGGGCGTGCTCAAGGAGGCCGCGCGTCGGGTGATCCCCTCGGCGGTGATCGACCGGCCGAAGGGCTACTTCCCTGTCCCGGCGCTCAAGCACCTCGAAGGGCCCTACCTCGAGCTCGTGCGTGATGCGCTGCACGCCCCGGAAGCGCGCGAGCGCGGGCTGTTCCAGGACGCCTACGTCGACCGCCTGCTCTCGGCCCCCAACGCGGAGCTGACCGCGCTGCGCGGCAACAAGCTGTGGCAGCTGGGCCTGCTCGAACTGTGGCTACAGACCCACGGCGTGCGCCCCTGACGGACGACGCCACCAGGAGTCCTACGTTGGACGACCAACGCAAGCCCGACCGCGACCTCCGCGCGGCGCGGGGCCGTGTGCGCGGATCCGCCAAGCCGAGCTACGAGGAGGGGCTCTCGACCCGCTCGTGGGACTCGCCGCCGTCGCACCTCGCCGAGGGCATCTCGACCAACGTCGCGTTGGAGTGCGGCTGGGGTCGGCTGTTGTTCGGCCAGACCTTCACCGACCACGAGGAGCTGCTCGCCGAGATCGCCAAGGAGGAGCCGGGGCGCCGCGACATCTGCCTCTACGTGCGCGAACCCCACGTGCTGGTGAGCCGGGCGCCGCAGGAGCTGTTCATCGATCCCAGCCACACCTACCGGCTGTGGCTGCACCAGCACCGTTCCAACCATGACCCGATCCACGGGGTGGTGGTCCGTGACCTCGCCAGCGAACGAGACGCCGACGAGGTGAACCGGATCTACACCGCGGCGGGCATGGTCACCGCCCCGCCCGAGGTGATGTGGGCCAACCAGCGCACCTCGACGTTCATCTACCTCGTCGCCGAGGACGCCGACACCGGGGAGGTCATCGGCACGATCACCGGCGTGGACCACAAGCGTGCGTTCGACGACCCGGAGGACGGCAGCAGCCTGTGGTGCCTCGCGGTCGACATGCAGGCGACCCAACCCGGCATCGGCCAGGCGCTCGTTCGGGTCCTCGCCGATCGGTTCAAGGCCCGGGGGCGCGCCTTCCTCGACCTGTCGGTCGTGCACGACAACGACGCCGCGATCCGGCTGTACGAGAAGCTCGGGTTCGTGCGGGTCCCGGTGTTCTGCGTCAAGCGCAAGAACCCGATCAACGAGCCGCTCTACACCGAGACCCAGGACGTCTCGCAGCTGAACCCCTACGCGCGCATCATCGCGGAGGAGGCGATCCGGCGGGGCATCACCGTCCGGGTCCTCGACGCCGAGTGGGGTGAGGTGGACCTCTCGCACGGCGGCCGCGAGATCCGCACCCGCCAGTCGCTGTCCGAGCTGACCACGGCCGTGGCGATGAGCCGCTGCGACGACAAACGCATCACCCGCAAGCTGCTGGAGCGCGCGGGCCTCCGGGTGCCCAGCGGGATCCTGGCGGGGGACGCCGAGACCAACGCCGCCTTCCTCGCGGAGGTCGGCGACGTGGTCGTCAAGCCTGCCCGCGGCGAGCAGGGGGCGGGCATCACCGTCGGTGTGACCGACGAGGCGCGCCTCGCGACGGCCGTCGACCACGCACGGATGTTCTGCAACGAGGTGCTGCTGGAGGAACGTGTCGAGGGCGACGACCTGCGTGTTGTCGTCATCGACGACGAGGTGGTGGCGGCTGCCATCCGCCGCCCCGCCGAGGTGGTCGGCACCGGCGCGCTCACGATCCGCGAGCTGATCGAACGCCAGAGCCGCCGCCGCGCGGTCGCCACCGATGGCGAGTCGACGATCCCGATGGACGAGCACACCCGGCAGACGGTGCGGGACAACGGCTACGACCTCGACGACGTGCTCCCGGACGGGGAGGTCCTGCGGGTCCGTCGGACCGCCAACCTGCACACCGGGGGGACGATCCATGACGTGACGGAGCACCTGCACCCGTCGCTCGCCGAAGCTGCCGTGAAGACCGCGCAGGTCATCGGCATCCCCGTCGTCGGCGTCGATCTGCTGGTCGAGGACGTCGAGGGCCCCGAGCACGTCATCATCGAGGCGAACGAGCGACCGGGCCTCGCCAACCACGAGCCGCAGCCGGTCGTCGAACGCTTCGTCGACCTGCTGTTCCCGCAGACGCGCTCGCGTCCGGTGGCCTGGAAGCCCCGGAACTGACCAGCGCGCCGATCGGCTTCCGACCGCCACGCGTCGGCACCGCGCGGCGGGGGTGGGCCCGACAGCGCAGCCGAACGCCGTGCACGCAAGGTGGCTAGCGGAGCATCGCGATCATCCGGGTCAGCGTGACGTCGGACAGCCACCAGGCCAGGGCGAACAGCACCACGGCGATGATGCTCACGAGCACGATGCTGCGGCGGATCCGCTGACGGTCGACGAACAGCAGCCGTCCGACCGCGAGCCCGGCGAGGAGCCCACCGATGTGGCCGCCGACCGAGATGCCCGGGATCACGAAGGTGATGACGAGGTTGAGCAGCACCAGGCCGCCGATGTCGGTACGCCACGGGTTGACCCCGCTGTTGCGCATCCCCGCCATCGCCGCGCCCATCAGGGCGAAGACCGCGCCGGAGGCGCCCACCGTGGGGACCCCGGGATGGATCGTCAGCACGTCGCCCAACACCGGCACGGCCCCGAGGGGTGTGGTGAACAACCATCCGGTGAGGACCACACCGAGGCCCCCGCCCGCCATCCCCGCGGCGTACAGGGCGGCGAAGCGGCCCGGTCCCAGGTGGGACTCCAGCATCTCACCGAGCCGCCACAGCAGGATCCCGTTGAAGGCGACGTGCATCAGGTTGGCGTGCAGGAACGCACTGGTCACCAGCAGCCACCACTGCCCGTCGCCGACCAGCACGGTGCGCAGCGCGAAGGTCTCGATCAGCGTGCGTTCGTCGTCGACCATCGTGACGAGGAAGATCGCACCGATGACCACCAGCAGCCCGTAGGTGATGACCGGACGGACCTGCAGGTCGCGCAGCCTCCGGGCCGGGACCGCACCCTTGGCGCAGTCTCGGCACTGGTAGCCGACGGGCGCCTCGATCGCGTCGGCGACGCGGATCGGGCGCTCACACCGCGAGCACCGCAACGTCGGCTCCGACGCGTCGCCCTCCCGGGGGAGGTGCTCGTCGTTGTCGCTCACGGGCCCTCGTTGGCTGGGCGGTCACGGGATGCGAACCGTACCCGGCCGATCCCCGTGGGCCGCTGCCTCGTACCCTCCCCACGGAGGGAAGCGCAGCCACGTCGCGAGGAGGAGCCGTGTCGCTACCGAGCACGTTGGCCGGCCTGCGCGAGGCGGGCGTCGCCGACCGCAGCGTCAAGGAGGAGCTGCGGAGCAACCTCGTCACCCGCCTGCGGGCGGGTGAGCCGCTGACGACCGGCATCGTCGGGTACGACGACACGGTCCTGCCCGAGCTCGAACGTGCGCTGCTCGCCGGACAGGACGTCATCCTGCTGGGGGAGCGGGGGCAGGCGAAGAGCCGGATCATCCGGCGGCTCGTCGAGCTGCTCGACGAGCGCGTCGCGGTGGTCGACGGCTGCGAGATCAACTGCTCGCCCTTCCGCCCGACCTGCGCCAGCTGCCGGCGGAGCGCGCAGGAGCTCGGTGACGAGCTGCCGGTGACCTGGCTCGGTCGCGAGCGCCGGTTCGCGGAGAAGCTCGCGACCCCCGACATCGCGGTCGCCGACCTCATCGGCGACGTCGACCCGATCAAGGTGGCCGAGGGCCGCACCCTCGGCGACGAGGACACGATCCACTGGGGCCTCGTGCCGCGTCACAACCGCGGGATCGTGGCCATCAACGAGCTCCCGGACCTGCCCGAACGCATCCAGGTCGCCCTGCTCAACGTGCTCGAGGAGCGCGACGTGCAGATCCGCGGCTACTCGTTGCGGCTGCCCCTTGACCTGCTCGTCATCGCCACCGCCAACCCCGACGACTACACCAACCGGGGGCGGATCATCTCCCCGCTGAAGGACCGCTTCGGCGCTCAGGTGCGCACCCACTACCCCCGCACGATCGACGACGAGGTGGCGATCGTCCGAGCGGAGGCGCGGATCCGCCCGGGGACATCGCGGTGCACGTCCCGCGCTTCCTCGACGAGATCCTCGCCGAGCTGGTCGNCGGNNTGCGCGACAGCGCCGACGTCAACCAGCGCTCCGGGGTGTCGGTCCGCTTCACGATCGGTGGCCACGAGACGCTGGTGGCCAGCGCCGTGCGTCGCGCTGCCCGCGCCGATGCGGCCATGGCGGTCCCACGGGTGATCGACCTGCGGGCGGTGGTCCCGGCGGCGCTTGGCCGGATCGAGTTCGACCTGCTCGAAGAGGGACGTGAACTGGACGTCGTCGAGGAGGCGCTCGGCCGTGCGTTGCTGCGGGTGTGGCGCCGCCACCTCACCGGCGTCGACCTCGAGCCGCTCGTGCGGCGGTTCGAGGAGGAGGGCCTCGCGGTCGCGACCGGCGACCTGGCGCCCGGCCGGGACGTGCTCGCCGCGTTCGGTGACCGCATCGACGGGTTGGCCACCTGGATCGCGGCCCTCGGGGAGGACGAGCACGCCGAGGACCCCGAGCTCGCCGCGAGCGTCGTCGAGTTCGTCCTCGAGGGTCTCTACCTCGGGCGGCGGTTGAGCCGCCACGACCTCGACCCGACGACCGTACGCTACGGAGGCTGACCGATGCCCCGGGCCCGCTACGTCGCGTGGGACGGCTCGTCCGACCCGCTGGGCGAGCGCCAGGACGTGGGTGAGCTGCTGGACCGCCTGGGTGACGACCTGTTGATGGGCTCCGGTGGGCGGGGTGCCCTCGACCGGTTGCGACGTCGCGGGCTGCCCGGTCAGCGCGGGCTCGATGACCTGCGTCGCCAGCTCGCGCGCCAGCGCGAGGAGCTGGCCGACGAGCTGGACCTCGACGGTCCCCTCGGTGAGCTCGCAGCGGAGCTCGACGACATCGTCGAGATCGAGCGGGAGGCCCTCGCGCAGCGCGACGACGAGGGAGCCCGCTTCGACGAGCTGCGGCTCGACACGCTGCCCCCCGATCCGGCGGGCAAGCTGCGCGAGCTGTCGGCCTACGACTTCAGCTCGCCCGAAGCGGCGCAGCGCCTCGCCGACCTCACCGAGCGGCTGCGCAAGGACCTGCTCGACGCCCACCTGCAGGCGCTGACCGGCGCGCTCGAAGCCATCACCGACGAGGACGTCGCCAGGATCGCGGAGATGCTCGCCGAGCTCAACGATCTGCTGGAGGCCCGGGCGGACAACGGCGGGCAGCCACCCCCCGACGAGCCGGAGCGCTTCGCCGCCTTCATGGCACGCCACGGTGACCTCGTCCCCGGTGAACCGGCCGACCTCGACGAGCTGCTGGCCGAGATGGCCCGCCGCGCCGAGGCCGCGCAGGCCTTCCTCGCCGCGCTGCCACCCGACCAGAGGGCGCAGCTGCAGGACCTGGCCTCGCAGGTGTTCGACGACATCGACCTCGAGCTGCAGCTCGACCGGCTCGGGCGTGCGCTTCCCGGTGCCTTCCCGGGAGGCATCCCTGGTGGCCCTGGCGACCCGTCTGGCATGCCGGGGGAGGCGCCCGAACGTCCCGAGGTGGGCGATGCCGGCGGCCCGATCAGCCGCGCGGTTGACGCGTGGGAGCGCTTGGGCGAGCTCGACGAGCTCGATGCGCAGCTGCAGGGCGACTACGACGGCGCCACCCTGGACGACGTCGACGAGGACGCGGTCCGTCGTGCCCTCGGCGAGGACGCCGTGCAGGACCTGGACCGGCTCCGCGCGATCGAGCGCGAGCTGGAGAGCTCCGGAGCGATGCGCGTCCGCGACGGCGAGCTCGAGCTCACGCCCCGTGGCGCCCGGTTGCTGGGCGAGCGCGCCCTCGCGAAGCTGATGGCTCGGGTCCGGCGGGAGCCGGCCAGCACACGGACCGGCGCGGACCCCGAGCCCACCGGGCAGACCCGGCCGTGGCGCTTCGGCGACCGCGAGCCCCTCGCCACCTCGGCGACCGTGCGCAACGCGGTGATGCGCCGCGCGGAGCAAGGACACGCTCCCGGCCCCGGTGGGGTCGGCCTGCAGCCCGACGACCTCGAGGTGGTCGAACAGGAGATCCGCCCGCGGACGGCCACGGTCTTGCTGCTGGATCTGTCGTTCTCGATGCCCCTGCAGGGCCACTTCGTGCCCGCGAAGCGCATGGCCCTGGCCCTGCACGCGCTGATCGAGGGCAAGCACCGACAGGACGCCTTCCACCTCATCGGCTTCAGCGACTACGCCCGGCGGATGCGCCCGACCGACCTCGCGGCCGCGGGGTTCGAACGTGTCTACGGCACGAACATGCACCACGCCTTCCTGCTGGCACGGCGGGTCCTCGCCGACGATCCACGTCCCGTGAAGCGGGTCGTGATGGTCACCGACGGCGAGCCGACGGCCCACCTCGAGCACGGCGAGTGCATCTTCAACTGGCCTCCGGTGGCNGAGACCCTGGAGGCCACGCTGCGTGAGGCGATGCGGNTGGCCCGGTCCGGGATCGAGCTGGACATCTTCCTGCTGGAGGACGACCCGGGCCTCGTGGCGTTCGCGCGGCGGTTGGCGGAGCTCACCGGCGGCGAGGTGAGCCAGATGAGCGCCGAGGAGGTCGGCCACACCGTCGTCGGCGACTACGCGAGCGGCCTGCGACGCCCCCGCTGATCCCCGCGGCCGAAGTAGGGTCTTCCGGCCCTCGCTGCCAGCTGCGGTGCTGTGCGAGGGTCCCTGCGTCGACGACGATCCGGGTCGACGATCCGGATCGAGGAGGTGTGCGTCCAGGTTCCGGTGCCCTACCGCCGGTCCGGTCGCCCACCGCACGCTCGGGTCGGGATGGAGCTCGTCGGGCAGGGAACCGCTGGGGTTCTGGCTGCCGGAGCCGACGAGACGAAGAGACGCACGCAGCCGGAGCCGGCTGGGGACGGGGACCATGTGAACGAACGGGAAGAGGCCAAGGAGCCGAGCGCCGGGGACGTCCGGCGGTTCTGGCAGCAGTGCCCCGACCTGTTCGCGTTCCTCGGGCCCGAAGGCCAGCTCGCGCTCGTCAACGATGCGTGGAGCGGCAGGCTCGGCTGGGAGCCGGGTGAGCTGCGGGACCGGCCGCTCACCAGCCTCGTCCACCCGGAGGACCGCGCCCAGGTCCAGGACCAGTTGGAGGTGACGTACGCACCCGACGGAGGCTGCGTCGGGTTCGAGGCGCGGTTCCAGACGAAGGATGGTCGCTACCGCGACCTGCACTGCCATGCGGGTGCCGCGGGTGCGGCTACGACCGTCTCCTTCGTCGGCCACGACGTCACCGAGCAACGCGGAGCCGAGGCCCGGTTGCGCTCCATCGTCGACGAGCTGGAGCACGCCAACCAGGAGCTCGAGGCGGCCAACCGGTCCCTGGAGCACTTCACGACGATCGCGTCCCATGATCTACGGAGCCCTCTGGCCACGGTCCACGGCCTGCTCGAGACCCTGGCCAGGCACCCCGCTGGATCCTTGGGTGCAACCGATCTGGACCTGATAGAGCGCGCGATGCAACGCACCGCCAGGCTGCTCGCGACGGTCGACGGGTTGCTCGCCCTGTCACGGGTCCGAGGGGCCACCGTCACGATGCGGCCGGCCGATCTGGACCACCTCCTCGACGAGATCCTCGACACGCTCAGCACCGAGATGGACCAGGTCGACGCGACCGTGGAACGCGGCTCGCTGCCGACGCTGCAGGCCGACCCCGTGCTGCTGAGGGTCCTGCTGCAGAACCTGCTGTCCAACGCCATGAAGTTCCGCCATCCCGAACGGTCACTCGTCATCACCGTCGAGGTCGAGCGTCACGGCGACCTGTGGGAACTCTCGGTCACCGACAACGGACGCGGCTTCGACCCGATCGAGCACGACACGATCTTCGAACTGTTCGGCCGTGCCATCGAAGGGCGCCAGCACGAGGGAGCCGGTGTGGGCCTGGCCACCTGTCGACAGATCGCCGAACACCACGGCGGGACCATCCACGCCGAGTCGCTGCCCGAGGGCTCGAGGTTCGTGGTCACCCTGCCCGCCCCGGCCGCAGACCAGCAACGCTGAGCCGCTTCGGCCGGATCGCGGAAGGCGGCGGTGGTTCGTGCGGTCCCGTCCGGACGTGGTTCACGGCGCCGGGGCACCGCGGGGTCGGGCCAGTCGCATCGCGATGAGCGCCCCGAGGAGGGAGACGGTGATCGCGATCCCCATCGCGAAGCGTGGGCCGATCAGGTCGGCGGCGCCACCGTCGATGGCCGCGGCGAGGGGACGGTTGCCCAGGAACGCGACGGTCCACAGCGCCATGACCCGGCCGCGGAGCGCGTCTGGGAGCTGGAGCTGGAGCAGGGTCGTGAAGCTCGTCACGGCCAGCACGAACCCTGCCCCGGTCGAGCTGAAGCCGACCAGCACGAGCCACGGCCAGGGTGCCACCGCCACGGCGAGGGAGCCGACCGTCATGATCGCCATCCCCACACCGGCGATGGGAGCGCTGCCGTGGCGGTTCTGCAGCCGGCCGGAGAGCAGGGCCGCGGGGATCGCGGCGACACCGAAGCCGCTCACGATCGCCGCGACCAGGGCCTCACCGCGGCCGAGCAGGTCGGCGAAGGAGGGTGCGAGGGTGATCGCGGGATCGGCGGCGAAGCCGGCCGCCGCCACCCCACCGAGGAGCAGGAGCGCCGTGGGGTCGTTGCGGACGTAGCGCACGCCGGCCCGGACGGAGCGGTCTGCCGCCGGATCCGGCTCCTCCTCGCGGCGTCGCGCGCGGACGAGCAGCAGCCCTGCGATCAGCACCAGGAAGCTGCACGCGTTGATGAGGAAGGCCACCTCGGCACCGAGGGTGACGAGCAGGATGCCGGCACCGGCCGGCCCGACGGCGCGGCCGATGTTGTAGGTCAGCGAGGTCAGCGATACCGCCGTCGCCAGGTCGCGGCGGGCGACCAGGCCAGGCACCAGGCTGTTCATCGCGGGCTGACTGAGCGCGTTGCCGATCCCGATCCCCGCAGCGGCGGCGAGGATCGGCCAGGCGCCTGGGAGCCCCTCGATGCCGAGGAGCAGCGAGGCGAGGGCGAGCGCGCTGGCGGCCACCGCCGCGAAGGTCTGGCTGAAGATCACCATGCGACGCCGGTCGACTCGGTCTGCGACGGCACCGGCGGAGGGGGAGAGCAGCACCAGCGGGAGGAACTGCGCGACCGAGACAAGTCCAACGACGAAGGCCGACCGGGTCAGCTCGAAGACGACGACCGCGGCGCTGACGTTGAACAGCCAGTTGCCGGTGTTGGAGGTCAGGTTCCCGAGGAAGAACGGGGCGAAGTTGCGGTCGGTCAGCACCGCGCCGCTGGATCGAGGGTGCGGCTCGGCTTCGCGCGCCTGGTCGTGGTCGGTCACCCGGGCGACGCTACCCCAGCCCTCACCACAGTTCCTGGACGTGCACGGCAGCGAGCAGCGCGAGGCTGTTCGTCGCGCAGTGGGCCAGCACCGGGGCGAGCAGGCTCCCCGACGCCACCCGGAGCCAGGCGAAGCCGAACCCGGCGATCGTGGTCGCGATGACCGCCCCGGCGATCGCCGCGAGGCCGCCCACCGAGGCCGCGGAGACCTCGTTGATCCACAGGGCCACGATCGTCGGTGGGATGTGCCACAGCCCGAACACCACGCTGCTGACCGACACCGCCCGCCATGTGGGCAGCACCCGCAAGGCGGCCGCGAGCAGCACACCGCGGAAGGCGACCTCCTCGAACACCGCCGTGCCGATGGGGATGCGCACCAGGGTCACGAACAGCAGATCGTCCGCGAAGCCCGCCGCCCGCTCATCGGCCAGGAGCGCCGCGATCGGCGGCACCGCATCGGCCGCGAGGACCCCGACGAGGAGGGCCGCACCGATCACCGCGAACGCGGCCGCGCCCCAACGCAGACCGCTGCCGATCCGCTCGCGGGCCAGCCCGACCTCCTCGGCGACACTGCTCCAGCGCTGGGCGCGGTAGCGCCACCAGGCGACGAGCAGGAGGAGCGTCAACGCGAGGTTGCGCGTCGTGTACAGCGTCTCGCCGAGCACGAGGTCCGCGATCGCGCTCCACACCAGGAGCAGGCCGGACAGCACGGACAGGGCGAGCATGCGTCCACGGTAGGCGAGCCACCCCGGAAGGGTGGGCTCCGGGAGATATCCCGGAAGGGTGGGCTCCGGGAGATATCCGGGAAGGGTGGGCTCCGGGAGATACCCGGGAGTCGCCCCACGCTCGGCCACGTTCGGCGACGTCGGTTCTCGGACGCTAGCGTCGCACCCCATGGATGCCATCGATCACACGCTGGACCTCGATCTCGACTGGATGAAGGAGGTCCTGCTCGAGCTGCTGCGGATCCCGAGCCCGGCGGGCCGCACCGACGTCGTGATGCAACGGGTCGGGGAACGGCTCGAGGAGATCGGGCTGCCCTTCGAACTGACGCGACGTGGTGCCATGATCGCGTCGCTCCCCGGCAACGGTGACGGTGAGCTGAACCGGGCCGTGGTCGTGCACACCGACACGATCGGGTGCATGGTGCGGGAGCTCAAGCCCAACGGACGGTTGTCGATCGTGCCGATCGGCTCCCACTCGGCACGGTTCTCCGAGGGCACGCGGGTGATGATCTTCTCCGACGACATCGAGCACTCGTACACGGGAACCGTGCTGCCGACCAAGGCGTCCGGCCATGCCTACGGCGACGCCATCGATACGCACCCGATCGGTTGGGACCACGTCGAGGTGCGCCTGGATGAGAAGGCGCACGACGCGCAGGACCTGGCCGACCTCGGGCTCGCGGTGGGGGACTTCGTCGCACAGGTCGCCTACCCGATCATCACCCGCGCGGGGTTCGTCAACTCGCGCCACCTCGACGACAAGGCCGGGGTTGCGGCGGTACTGACCGCGTTCAAGGCCCTGGTCGACTCCGGGACGCAGCTCGAGGTCGGGGTCCGGCTGCTGATCACGATCTCGGAGGAGGTCGGCCACGGGGCATCCAGCGGTATCAGCCACGACATCGCCGAGCTGCTGTCGATCGACGCGGCGGTCGTCGCCGAGGGACAGACNACGACCGAGACCGGGGTCACNGTCGCGATGCAGGACNTGCACGGCCCCTTCGACTACCACCTGACCCGGCGCCTGTGTGCCCTGGCGGAGGCGAACGGCATCGAGGTCAACCGGGACGTCTTCCGGTACTACCGCTCCGACGTCGCGGCCGCCCTCGAGGCGGGGGCGGAGACCCGGGCGGCGCTGCTCGGGTTCGGGGTCGACGCGACCCACGGGCACGAACGCACCCACCTCGACTCCATGGTGGCGACCGCGAGGTTGCTCGCCCTGTACCTGCAGACCCCGCTGACCTTCAGGTCGTGGGACGCGGAGCCGACGGGGCCGCTGAGCAGCTTCCCGTCGTCCGCGGTCCAGCCGGTCCGGCGGGAGCCGGAGTTCGATCCGGAGGACGACGACCTGGTCCTGCACGACCCCTTCCCGGAGCTCGACGAGGAGGACGGTGCCTGGTACGGCTCGGCGCGCCATCCCGGCGACGACCGCTCCACCGACGACGAGGCCACCGACCACGGGTCCAACGACGACG
>SL_3KL_010_SEDDRAFT_10003984_pt1 | contig 13391 bp, 12 predicted proteins | sample SodLakKL_010_SED_2_FD_10381 | JGI IMG/M metagenome (IMG submission 10381)
AAAGCAGCCGCAAAACCCGGAAGAGAAAAAGAAGCAATTGCAGTCAGCGCTACGACAATAACCATTGGCGGGGAGACTATGCCGGCCCGGATGGCCGCTTCACCCAGCACCAGCGCTCCTACGATGCTGACTGCTGTACCGATGGGGCTAGGGAGGCGGAGGCCGGCCTCCCGCAAAAGTTCAAAAGTCCCTTCCATAATCAGCGCCTCTACAACTGCCGGGAAAGGCACCCCTTCCCGGGAAGCGGCAATGCTTACCAAAAGGGCAGTTGGAATCATCTCCTGGTGGAAAGTGATAGTGGCTACGTAAAAAGCCGGCAATAAAAGGGCGATATTAATGGCAATTAACCGCAGCCAGCGTACCAGGGCACCTCCGTACCAGGGCCGCTGGTAGTAGTCATCCGCACCCTGCAGAAATTCAAAAAAGGTAGTGGGAGCTATAATTGCAAAAGGAGTATTGTCTGCCAGTACCGCTGCCCTTCCTTCTAATAAACCGGCAACCACCACGTCAGGGCGCTCCGTAGCTTTCAGCTGAGGAAAAGGGGAAAAGGGGTTATCTTCTAAGTAATCTTCCAGATAACCGGTGCTTACTATGGCATCGGTATTAATGCGCTGGAGACGTTCTTTCACTTCACGGATTAACTTAGGGTTTGCCAGGTTGCTTATATAAGCCAGCACTACTGTAGTCTGAGTTTGGCGCCCGATATAAAAAGTTTCAAACCTCAGGTAAGGGGTTTTCAAACGGCGGCGCACCATGGAGAGGCCCACTTTTAAGGACTCATTAAACCCTTCCCTGGGTCCCCTTACCACTGATTCATTTTCAGGTTCAGCAACGTTCCTTTTCTCCCAGGCCCGGGTATTGGCAGCAATAAAAGGTATGTATCCGTCTATTATAATAATTGTATCCCCTGAAACCAGGTGGGCAAAGAGTTCGGAGTTTTTTTCTTTCTCCATAATTTCACCCATACTAATTCTGTTTCTAACTAACTTATCATAGGCCTTTTTAGGGGATAACTTTTCTTTTGCCTGTATAGACTGTGCCTGAAACATCATGGCCGTCAGGATATTTTGATCTACTTTTACATTATCTACCATCCCGTCTAAGTAGATAACGGCTGCTGAGATATTTGATTCATCCTCAAATTCAAACTCCCGAATCACCAGATCTATGCTTTCACCCAGAACCTTTCTTATCATGGCTAACCTTGCAGAAAGTTTAGCTGTGGAAGGAATATTATCAAATTCTGCCGTACTGCTTCCGCTTACCTGTTTGGTGCTGCGGTTACTTTCAAGCTGAGGCTTAAATAAAGTCTTGAATCTACGAAAAAGTGATCTCACCTGGTTTCATTCCTCTTGTAATTTAGAGTTAATTTATAATGAATAATTTCACAAAAATTAGACGTATTTTATTTTTTTGCTATCCCACACAAAAATTCAAGTAACTTCAAACCTTTTTATGAGTTATTTACTTTTATTTGGTAAAATTAAAACCCCGCAAATGTTGCAGCGGGGCAGGTTTAATAATAGTAAAAGCTTGTTTCGGTTGTTTTTGTCATTAGCATTATAGGATAAAATTACAAAAGTAAATAATGTCTTCAGGTAGAATCTTTTAATAAACACAGATATGAGCCTGTGACCCTATTTTTTTTTATTTTAAGATCTAAGAAACAATCCTGGACAATGTTTCTATGGCGAAAGGCTTTTTCACGGCTCCCTTAAATCCGTATTCCTTGTATTCGGCCATGACGGGGTCATTAGATTAGCCGCTGGCTACAATGGCCCTGACTTCAGGGTCTTTTTTTGACAGTTCCTCTATTGTCTGCCTGCCGCCCGCCCGATACAGTTAAATCCAGGATCACAAGATGAAAGGGTTGACCTTTTTCACGGGCCGTCACATACATATCTATGGCTTCTTTCCCGTCCCTGGCAAGGGTGGCATCATAGCCCAGGAAGGATAACGCCTCACCTGTTATGGTAAGCAAATCTTCTTCATCATCCATGACAAGGATTCTACCCTTTCCCTTAAGCATACTATCGCCTGGGGCCGGAGCCGTTTTGAACTGAGGTGCGGCGGGAAGAAGGATGGAGACACTTGTTCCCGCGCCCATTTCAGACTCCACTTGCAGGCAGCCGCCGTGGTTTTTAATGATAGAATAAGAAATTGCCAGACCAAGGCCCCGCCCTATATCTTTAGTGGTGAAAAAGGGGTCAAATATTTTAGACAGGTATTTTTCAGGGATACCTGTGCCCTGGTCCTTAATGGATATTTTAACATATGCCCCCTCTGCTAAAGGGACAAAAGAATAACTGCCGGACTCTTCCAGGGTAATGTTTTCCGCACTAACTTCCAGAACTCCCCCTTCAGGCATGGCCTGCACGGCATTGATGGTGATGTTGCTTAATACCTGATTGAACTGACCTTCATCTGCTTCCACCATCTGAAGGTCTTCTGCGATGTTAAATTTGGGACGGATATTTGAGCCGCTTAGTGTAAATTTAATGTTGTCAACGATTAGTTTTTTTATCGAAACTTTTTCTGTGACGGGAGCTCCCCCCCTGGCAAAGGTAAATAATTGATTGGACAGTTCTTTGGCCCGCTTTGTTGCTTTTTCAATATTATTGAGTTTTTCCATTATTTTTTTCGTATCATCTTTATAAAGTTTGGCCAGGGTGATATTGCCCAGCAGGGTGGTCAGGTAATTGTTAAAATCATGAGCTATGCCTCCTGCAAGAAGCCCAATGGATTCCAGCTTCTCTGCTCTTAGAATTTATTCCTCCATTCTTTTGCGCTCAGTAATATCGCGATATGTTGCTGTTATACTGATTACTTCCCTTTTTTCATCCAGTACCGGTATCATTGTATACCATAATGAGCGAACAGTGCCGTCGGGCATAGGAATCGTTTCCTCGTCTTCCACAATACTTCCAGCCAACACGTTACGAAAAGTTTGTTTGGTTGTTCTGTATTGGCAAGAAAACCCGGGCTTTTCAGATGGCGCATCTCGCTCCAATCCGGGCTCATACAATATATCACCTCAGAACTGGCTGTTACCAGAGTGCGAAAGCGCTCCTCGCTGTAACGTAGTGCCCGCTCCCTTTGGTCACATTCAGTGGTATTCTCTGGTGTTTTATTCTTTTTTTGTTCATTTTACCTCTCCCTTAATATTGTCCTAACTGTAAGCCTCAGAAATAATCATTCATTCCCTGCTGCTTGTTAAGATTACTGATCAGATGTCAGTATGGGCTGGTAAATTAGCTGTAATAAAAGTTTAGAATTTTTAAATTAATACTTAATTCTACCAGCTAACTTATTTTTCCTTGTGTTATACTAATAACATTTATTAGATTATAGTTTTATATATTATTGTTCGTGCATTAGATATGTTAAATTAGAAATGCTATTCTCAATTATTAATGAAACCATTCTCATTTATTAATGCAAAACTTCAGCAATAATAAGTAAATATGGCGTTTTCATTCTCAATTTATTTTGAAACCAACAATAATAATAAATCATTTGTAATTGTGGTATTTTTAGTTAGGCGTTATTATATTCGAGGAGTGGAGTAGATTATTTTCCTAAATAAATACCGAAAAACAGTTATTGTTTTACTAACAGCATCTGTCGCCGTTCCCAGGAAATTGGAGTCTTCTCTCCAGAATAAAAATGATTGGTGGGGAGCTCGGGAGCGTTTTCAGGTTAAAGATTATGTTGGTTTATTTCAATTCTCAGGCCGGAGGCGCTGCATCCCCGTTATGATATGGTAGATGAAGACTATATAGCCTGGGCTCATAACAAAGGTTTCCAGGTGAGCGTCTGGACTGTCAACGAGGACGCTGATTTGAAGCGGATGCTTGATTTGGGGGTTAACGGTATTATTACCGACCGTCCTGATAATTTGCACCAATTGTTGAGTCGTAATTAAGAGGTGGGAATGTTTAATAAATAAACTCAATCGAAGGTATTGTCAATGTATTAAGGCCTCTGAAGGACGTAATGGGATTTACGGATTGCTGTCCTTTTAGGCCAGTTGAAGTTAAGGGATGGAGAATCTATGGAAGCAGAGAACTATCTATCATAGTTTACTGCAAGGTTCGGAGGGCTCGAGAAAGATTTCAAAATTATCTTAACAGGCAGAAATCACTGGGGGTGTAGGATGGTAGGAAAGAATTTAAACATTAATACCGATATATCTGATAATTTTAACATATAAGCAATAGCTGGAAATCATAACGATAGAGGATAGTGCCATGGCTATATAAAAATTGCAGTTGTAGCGAAGTAAAAAAGACATGACGATAAAGAAGATGATAGACGGAATTACTACCCAGATAATAAGGTTAGAAAACTGTAAAACTTTGCTGGAATCATTGGTTTCAACAAATAACCAGGTCATGGCAATCATCGAAGTAATGGGCAGGGAAATAAGAATTGCCCCAAAGGCAGCCGATTTTTTGCTGATTTCGGATACAAAGGCAATGAGCAGGGCGGAAACAATGGTTTTAAGAATAAACTCCATGGGAAACACTCCTTGATGTAGTCTTATTTAAGAGAACCCGGCGGAAATCTCGGGGTTTACGGCCATTGGGAGTAAACTGTTACTTGATAAATTTATCTATGGCTTTATCTAAGTCTTCCAGGGTCTTGGGATCGTTGTTCTTTATAGCATCTACAACACAGTGGTTAATATGGTCTGTTAAAAGAAGTTTTCCGGCATTATTTAATGCAGATCTTACTGCGGATAACTGTATCAGTATTTCACTGCATTCCCTGTCTTCTTCCACCATTCGTTTAATGGATTCCATATGGCCAATAATCCTGGACATCCTGTTTACTATACTTTTTTTGTTAATATGGTTATGAGAATCTATAACAAACCCCTCCCCCAATATCCCCCTATGGGGGATATTATACCATACGCTATAGATAATGAGAAGATGTAATGGAAAAAAAATGTGTCAACTAACTGGCTATAGTGCCACCACTCCAAAAATATTCTGGCCAAAAAAAACAGAAGGGCTGGCCGAGTTTTTCGGAAGGCCCTTCTGTAAAGGTTTTGTTAGATGTTAATCAAAATCATATCTTACCCTGGCTTTACCAATCAAAACATTGACATGTTTTTCAACAACCTTAAACATGGGAAATTTGCTGTAAGGGAAGTTTACGATGTTTTTTGAAAGATCCGGCCCGTACCTACAGTCTTCTTCTTTCCTTTTTTCAATATACTGTTCCGGGTTTTCAACAAGTAGTTCAAACCTTCCAACCCTGTTTTTCCTGGAAAGCTTGACCCCTTTTATTATCTCTTTTTCAAAGGGTTGAAATATTTCTCCATTATTAATAGTGCAAACCCGCTTATCGGTTACAATTACGGCCTCTCCTGACTTTCCCTTAACGATAGCCTTTATGTCTTCTTCTTCACCTATATTTTCGTCAATTATATCCTTCATATACGGAGGGAGATAGTCAACGACGGTTTCCAGGCATTTTTTATCAGACATCCGATGTTTCGCTCCTTTCTTATTAAGATTTCTCCATATATAATCATAACTTATTATGCCATAATTGGCAATCAGCTTATTTCAGAATTTCATCACAATCATTACTTTCCGCAAACCTGTTGTTCTTTTTTATTTTTAAAAGCAGTAATACAGAGTATTCTTGAAAATTCACGGGAAGAAGTAAACAATAGAATTAAAAAAATTTAATATTGACAACGGCCATGAATACTGGTAGAATTTAATCCATTAAAAGGACGATGATAGGGAATATTATGTGTCTATTGCTGGGATTCAGAGAGCCGTCGGAGGGTGCGAGGCGGCCGAAGCATTGCACAGAACTCTCCCTTGAGTAGCCGATCGAAATCCAATGGAAAGTAGGCTCGGACGGAACTTCCACCGTTAAAAGGAAGGGGGTATCGGAACTTTTCCCGTATCCTTAAAGAGAGGGCATGTATATGCCCTAAGTTGAGTGGTACCGCGGAGATTAACCCTTCGTCTCAAAAGTGAGATGAGAGGGTTTTTTTAATTAAAGGAGGTCATTTAACCATTGCGAAAACTTTATTTTTTTGATACTACCCTCAGGGATGGGGAGCAGTCCCTGGGTTTAACCTTAAATGTAAAGGAAAAGTTAGAGATTGGACGGCAGCTGGTGAGGCTTGGCGTAGATGTAATTGAAGCCGGATTTCCAGCTTCTTCCCCCGGGGATATGGAGTCTGTTAAAACTATCGCCCGGGAAGTGAAAGGTGCGGTAATCTGCGGCCTTTCCCGGGCAGTAAAGGAAGACATAGACTGCTGTGCTCAGGCTCTGAAGGATGCCGAGTATCCCCGGATTCATACCGGGATCGCCGTTTCCCCCATACACATGGAAAGAAAGCTGAAGCTTTCTCCGGACCAGGTGTTAGATACGGCTGTGTCTGCCGTAAAACATGCTAAAAAGTACGTGGAGGATGTAGAATTCTATGCAGAGGATGCCTTCCGCAGCGAACCATCTTTTCTGGTAAAAGTCCTGGAAAAGGTGATCAAAGCAGGGGCTACGGTTGTAAATATACCCGACACCGTAGGCTATGCTACTCCCTGGGAATACGGGGAATTGATTGCTTATGTGATGAACCATGTAAGCAGCATCCATAAAGCTGTGGTCAGCATTCACTGTCATAACGACCTGGGAATGGCTACAGCCAACTCTCTTGCCGGGATAAAAGCCGGAGCCAGTCAGGTGGAAGGCACCATTAACGGAATAGGGGAACGGGCGGGCAATACCTCCCTGGAGGAAGTTATCATGGCAGTCTACACTCAACAGGAGAGGTACGGAATTGAACTGGGAGTTAATACCCGGGAAATATCGGCAACCAGCCGGTTAGTATCAAGAATTACCGGAGTTCCGGTTCCCTCCCATAAGGCCATTGTAGGGGCCAATGCTTTTATGCATGCTTCCGGGATTCATCAGGATGGTGTATTAAAGGAGAAGTCCACCTATGAAATAATTGACCCGGAAATTATCGGTATCCCCAGGAATACCATCATTTTGAGCGCCAGGTCCGGCCGTCATGCCCTGAAACATCGATTGGATGAACTGGGATATGAAATAGAAAATGAAAAAATGAAGGACATTTATAATAAGTTTTTACAGTTAGCCGACCAGAAGAAGGAAATCTTCGATGAGGACCTCCATGCCCTGATGGGGTCCACCGGTTTAGACCAAAACGGCCGGATCAGATTTCAGAAGGTTTCCGTCAATACCTCCGGAGATGCTGCTTCTACGGCTACAGCTACCATAACCCTGGAGGTTATGGGAGAAACCCTGACGGATGCAGCCTGCGGGAACGGACCGGTGGATGCGGTTTTTAAAGCCATTGACCGTGTGGTAAAAAAACCGGTGTTCCTGGAGGATTATACTCTGAAATCTGTAAGCCGTGGAAGTGAGGCCCTGGGGGATGCCACGGTAAAACTTCGCTACGGTGAAAAAAATACCGTAGTGGTGGGCAGGGGAATCAGCACGGATATCATTGAAGCCAGCGCCCGGGCTTACGTAAATGCTCTTTCCAAAATGAAGTGTATGTTTACAGCTGAATGAAAATAATTACATTTACCGGGCTGTGTGTTCAGTTTCAAAAATGAAGTTATAATGCAGGGCTATGCATATAAACACGCAGTTAGATAATTGTTAGTGAAAAAAATGTATGATATAATAAAGTATATCAACAGATTAATTACGGGGTTTTTCTTAGCAGTTAGAAAGACAGAAAGACAGAAAAAAGGAGGAGATATTTTTATGTTAGACCCATATCGCTGTCAGGTTTGTGGAGAAACTTATTTAGGACAGGAGATTCCTGACCGGTGCCCGTTTTGTGGGGCTTCCTTCAGGCATTTTGTCCCCGCCGCAGAATGGATTAACTACGGCAAAGTGGAGATGTCTGAACAGAGCTATAAGGATTGTAAGGATGCCATTAATTTAGAAGTGAATAACTCGGCTTTTTATAAGTGTGCTGCCGGAAAAGCAGAAACCCAAATTACCCAGTCAATATTTAAGAGACTGTCCAAACAGGAAATGGAACATGCCGAACTCCTGTGCACAATGATTGGGGAGGACGAGCCCCCACTGCCGGAGGTTACCTGCAGTGACAGTGATGCTGAAAATATGATGGATGCCCACAAGAGGGAAAGCAGAGCTATTAAATTCTATCAGGAAGCTGCCAACAGGGCCCCGGAACCCAGGGTGCAGGAGATATTCAGAGCCCTATCTGAAATTGAATCGGAGCACCTGAAAATATCCAGCGTATACAGATAATCAAGATGGAGCCTTTCTCAATGAGAAGGGCTCCATTTAATAGGAGGAGAAACCGATGTGTGGAAGGTACAAGCAGGGAGCTGCCCTGCATGCCTTGATGAAAAGGTATCTGATTAATAAAAAACTAGAAAAGGATTATGTCCCCCAAAATGAAGTATTCCCCTCTCAAGTTGTCCCTGCAGTGGTAGACCAGGGGGAGAGGGAATTAAAATTATTAAAATGGGGTTTTACCATGAGTTTCAAGAAAAGCTTGATTATTAATGCCCGGGGGGAGACGGTAGACTCAAAGCCTCTCTTTAAAAGGGCTTTTCTGGAAAGAAGGTGTCTGATTCCGGCGGAGGGGTTCTTTGAGTGGAAGAAGGAAGGCGGCAGGAATGAAAAATATTTAATCACCCTGGAAGACGGGTCTTTGTTTTCCATGGCGGGGATATACAGTCAGTTTAAGGACAACAACAGCGGAGAGGAATTTGAAGGATTTGTGATCATTACTACCACTCCTAATAAGCAGGTGGCTGACATCCACAACCGCATGCCGGTAATACTTTCCCGAGAGAAAGAAGAGTTATGGTTGAATCCTGAGATTAAGGATACAGCTCTTTTAAAAAGCCTGTTAGTCCCTTATGAAGGGGAAGAGATAGAAATGAAAGCCATCAAAATGGCAGGGATTTAGACTATATTAAACGAAATTAAGTATTATGACATAGAGGTTGAGGAGGAACTTAGAATGGCAAAAGTAAAACAATCCACCGCTGTATTGGTGGTACTGTTAGTAATTGGGGTACTTTTGGGAAGTATTATGGGAGATATATTATCCAAACTGGGAGTACCCTATATCTTTGATTCAACTCAAATCCGGTGGAGTCCTTCAGGGGATTTTATCATTTTGGTTTGGGATATCGATATTTTGGTAAGAATAAACCTGGCCAGTGTACTGGGGCTGGCCCTGGTGATCTATATTTTCAGAAAATTGTAGATTCACTTAATGATATTTACGCAGGATTAAAATTTCCAATATATTTACATATGTTTATAGAATATAAAAATTGACATTTAGCAGGAGAAGGAAACCTATGATAGAAAAAAAAGAAGTCCCCAAAGTATCTCGTAAAGCTGAATATGATATGGTAGTGGCTGCTGCTTCTGCTGGGGGGCTGAAAGCTATAAGTGTAGTTTTAGCCGGTTTACCCTCGGATTTCCCGGCAGCCATCCTAGTGGTGCAGCATCTTGACCCCCGCCATCCCAGCCGGATGGCTGATATACTCAGCAAGCGTACCGTATTGAAGGTAAAACAGGCTGAAGAAGGGGATCACGTAAGTCCTGGACATGTATATATTGCTTCTCCCAATTTTCACCTGATGGTTAACCATAATCAACGGCTGAACCTTTCTGATTCTGAAAGAATCCATTTTTTACGTCCCTGTGCGGACCTATTGTTTGAATCTGCTGCTGCCGTCTATAAGCATAGAGTTATTGCACTGGTCCTTACCGGTACCGGATCGGATGGGGCCCGGGGAGCAAAAGCCATTCGAAATGCCGGAGGAAAAGTGATCGTCCAGGATAAAGAAACTTCTGATTTTTTTGGAATGCCCGGTTCTGTCATTAAGGCAGGGGAAGCGGATTATATCTTACCCTTGGAGGAGATTTCTGCGTTTTTATATGCTGTGGTCAGTGGAAGTGAAACCATTGAACAACAGTGAGACAAATAAACAAGCCCATGCAGGAGGTGAAAAAGAGGAAAATCTTTTCCTGCTGCAAAGAATAACATTAAATGAACAAACATAAACGGCAGAGATATGAGGGATATGAATGAATGAACACAGCGAGCTGCTGGCCAAAGAAAGGATAGGAAAACTGCTTTTTAAGCTGTCTGCACCAGCTATGGTGGGAATGCTGGTCCAGGCCATGTACAATATTGTGGATACTATTTTTGTAGGAAGAGCGGTGGGTTTTATGGGAATCGCCGGCCTGACCATCGTCTTTCCTATTCAAATTCTGGTTATGGCCTTTGCCCAGACCATTGGAATTGGTGGAGCTTCTATCATTTCCAGGAGCCTGGGGTCGGGAGATATGGAGCGGGCCCATAAAACCTTTGGGAATATTATTTCTCTGGTAATCTTGATCAGCGCTGCAGTCATGCTGATTGGAGGCTTATACCTTGAACCGGTCCTGAGGATTTTCGGGGCAACAGAGTCTATCCTGCCTTATGCAGCGGAATATTTAAGCATCATCCTCTTTGGAACCTTCTTTTTTGTGCTGGCTGTGGCCTGTAACAATGTGGCCCGGGCAGAAGGGAATGCAAAGGTAGCTATGAATACCATGCTGATTTCAGCCGGCCTTAACCTTGTATTGGACCCCATATTTATCTTTGGCTTAAACATGGGAATCAGGGGGGCGGCACTGGCTACCGTCCTGGCACAGGCTTCCATGAGCCTTTACTTGATATACTACTTTTTAAGCGGCAGGAGTACGCTGATTTTAAAGATGGAAAACCTGAAGATTATTCCAAACATATTCAGGGAAACCATGGCCATTGGTGCCAGTTCCTTTACCCGCCAGGCTTCTGCCAGTATCATGGTGGTCATCATAAATAACAGCCTGGCCTTCTACGGAGGGGATTTGACCATTGCCGTATTTGGAGTAATCAATCGGCTTTTGATGTTTGCTTTTATGCCCATGTTTGGAATTGTGCAGGGGCTTCAGCCTATTATAGGATTTAACTTCGGTGCAGGAAACCCGGACAGGGTAAGAAAAGCCATCCAAATGTCTATTCTGGTAACCACAGGAATGTCTGTGGTTGCATTCTTAAGCTTTATGTTTTTTCCGGAAGCCTTCATTCGACTGTTCAGCAGTGAGCAGGAACTAATTCAGCTGGGGACGGAAGCCATCCGTATCATTACTCTGGCCCTTCCCCTGGTGGGCTTTCAGCTGATTGGGGGCAGCATCTACCAGGCCCTGGGGAAACCTCTTCCTGCCCTGATTTTGGCGATGTCCCGTCAGGTTCTGTTTTTTATTCCTGCGGTGCTGCTGCTTCCTTTATATTTCAACCTGCAGGGGGTTTGGATGGCTTTTCCCGCTGCAGATATTCTGGCCTTTATTGTGACCTATTTTCTGGTACGGGGAGAAATGAGGCTGCTTAAAGAGGAAATGGTCATCAACAGCCAATAGAAACAAACGCAAAATGTCTCTTAAAACATAAGAGACATTTTTTATTTCAATATACTGTAAAGATTATTAGGTTACTAAGGTTTACTAAGGTTTCCCTAATAACTTAAACATATTTTTCTTATAGGCCTCTACTCCCGGTTGGTCAAAGGGATTGACTCCCAGCAGATAACCGCTCATTCCACAGGCTTTTTCAAAAAAGTAAACCAGCTGCCCGTAATAATAGGGGGTAAGTTCCGGTATAGAGATTTTCAAATTGGGTACGCCACCCTCCCTATGGGCCATGACCGTACCCTGAAAGGCCTTTTCATTTACATGGTGGATAGATTTCCCGGAAAGGTAGTTCAGTCCGTCCAGGTCTTCGGACTGTTCAAGAATAGTCATATCCAAAGCCGGTTTTTCAACCCAAAGGGTGGTCTCAAAGAGGTTCCTATACCCGTCCTGAACATATTGTCCCAGGGAGTGAAGGTCCGTGGAGAAGTTCATAGAGGCGGGAAAAATACCCTTATTTTCTTTTCCTTCGCTTTCACCAAAAAGCTGCTTCCACCATTCTCCAAAATAATGGAAAGAGGGCTCGTAGTTTACTAAAAGCTCTATAGTCTTCCCCTTTAGGTACAGCAGGTTTCTTACCGCTCCGTACTGGTAGCTGTGGTTGTTTTTTAATTTCCGTTCTCCAAAGAGGTCACAGCCTTTGCTGGCACCGGCCATCATCTCCTCCAGGTCTATCCCGCCTACGGCGATAGGTAAAAGGCCTACCGGTGTAAGCACAGAATACCGCCCCCCTACATCCTCCGGTACCGTAAAGGTTTCATAGCCTTCTTCCTCCGACAATTTTTTTAGGGCACCCTTTTCCTGGTCGGTGGTGGCAAATATTCTTTCCCTGGCTCCATCTTTTCCGTGGTTCTTTTCAATAAGATCTTTAAAGGCCCGAAAAGCCAGAGCCGGCTCCAGGGTAGTTCCTGATTTGGAAACCACGTTAATATAGACATCTTTGCCCTGGATAACCTCCAGAAGATGTTTCAGGTAAACAGGGCTGATATTGTGCCCGGCAAAATAAATCTCCGGGCCCCGTCGTTTTTCCCTGGAAAGTCCGTTATAAAAAGTGTGGGTCAAAAGTTCCAGCGCTGAACGGGCCCCCAGATAAGAGCCCCCGATCCCAATGACTACAAAAACTTCAGCCTTTTCCCTTATTTTTTGTCCGGCAGCTTGAATTCGTTGGAATTCAATTCGGTCATAGCGCAGAGGCCAGTCAACCCAACCGGCATACTCCCTCCCGGGGCCCTCTAGATTGTGAAGAAGTTCGTGGGCCTGAGTTACCCTGGGTTCTAAGTATTCTAACTCATGTTCTTTGATATAATCCTCTGCTCCTTTGAAATCAAATGTAATATTTTTGTTCATTTAATCCCTCCTTCAATATTATAATCACGAAAAAAAGAAATAATATGCAGGTTATGTAGGATGATTTTCGATGCATTAATTTTCTCCATTATACACTTTTAATCCAAATATTCCAATTAATAGACCTGCAAAGGGCAGCCCTGGCAGGTCCTGGCATATAATTATTTTTGTTACAGGGTTACGATTAAAGCTATCATGGGATAACTATTGCTGCAGCAGCTCGTTAAACAGCTTCAGGTATCTATAGATATTTGTGGTGATTAAAAATTCTTTCCTGACTTTTTCCCGGCCCTCAGCAGCCATCTCATCTGCCAGGGCAGGGTTTCTCAGCAGCGTAAGCACCCTTTCAGCACATTCTTCTACAGTATCCACCAGGTATCCGTTTACCCCGTCTTCAATCTGAAGGCGAATTCCCCCGGTATTGCCACCAATTACCGGTGTTCCTTTCCATAGAGCTTCGGATACGGTAAGGCCAAAGCCCTCCTTGATAGATTTTTGAAGAATGATATCCGAAGCGGTTTGAAAGGCGTTGACTTCAAGACTGG
>SL_3KL_010_SEDDRAFT_10003985_pt1 | contig 13390 bp, 6 predicted proteins | sample SodLakKL_010_SED_2_FD_10381 | JGI IMG/M metagenome (IMG submission 10381)
AAGGCGCTGGTTAAAAGCCGATAGAGACACCCCTATATTCTGGGTGGTAACTGTTTCCCATGTCAAAGTCGGGCTGACAAGACCAGCCGGATTGACAAAGGGACTCCTGGAATTTTCAAAGATGAACTGAGTCGAGCCTGCTCCCATTGTGGCTATATATGGGTAATACCTGGAACCCAGTAACTGGTTACCAAGGGTACCATATGATGCACGGATCATCAGGTTATTCAGCCAGTCATCCGTACCATCCATAAAACGCTCGCTCGAAACTCTCCAGCCTGCAGAAAATGAAGGGAAAAAGCCGCCCCTGGATTCTGCCGGGAAACGTGATGTCTCATCATACCTCCCATTGAATTCAAGAAGGTATTTATTATCATAAATATAGTTCAACCGGTAAAATGCACCGGTGAGAGCCACGTGATTTTTCGTCCCCCAGGTCTGCATATTGCCTACTGTGGCATTCAATGCAACCACCTGTGGGGTTATAAGCTCATTAGCCTGGGCACGCACCTCTGAATTCCGGCCCAATTCCTGGTTATACCCGACCATGGCTTTTACGTAATGATTATCAAACTGGTCAAGTGTGTATTCCGCATAAGTATTGAACACGTAGTACTGATTGTAGTTTCTCCTTGCATCAATCCAGTCGTTACCACTAAAACCGTGCGATACCATTGGTACTGACCTCAAATTGTTAGAAACTATATCAATCTTGCTGCGTACATTCTCATAATCTCTCCAGTAAGTCCGGTAAGAGAAGTCACTGTTTATAACCAGACCGTCAACAGGAGTTAATTTTACAGCCTGGCTGAGCCATGTATCATTGGTGGTAAACTGCTGGCGTCCGCCATTCTCAAGGTAAGGGAAAAAGTTGGTACCCCCGAAATGCATACCGATATACTGTTCAAACTGATCCCGGTCTCCTGGCTCAATATAATAAGGAAGATCTGGAAACCTCAGGGGCATCATAGGGGCAACCCTCACGCTGGTATTGATATTTACATCCCAGTTATAAAAATGTGGCTTATCGCTGTCCTGGATATTCATTACTATTTTGGGCTCCAGATTCAGCCAGTCAGTTACCTGGTAACTGGCCCTTATCAGGATGTTGTAACGGTCATAAAACTCATTCTTTTCACTATTTCTCAGGTAACCATCCTTAGTCAGATAACCAAAGGATGCATAATAGTTGGTCCTCTCCGTTGTACCGGAAATATTCAGATTGTATTGCTGCTGAGGTGAAAAATCGGTGATCAGCTTGTTATGATAATCGTTGAACCCGTAATACCTGATATTGTCATTGTACACACCCCAGGCATTCTCCTCTGTCGGGTTTGCAACCCAGTTAGCAAATCCTTCCATATAATTATCATCCCACCTGCGTGTACCCCTGGTACGTAACCTTGCCAGATTGGTCCATTCAGCAAAGACAAGGGGGTCATGCACCGGATCAACGGTGTAAATAGGTGCAGACAATGACTGCTCAGTGCTGAACTGAACATTTACCCTGTCAGCGCCGGTCCCTCGTTTGGTTTCAACAAGAATAACACCAAATGCAGCCCGGGCTCCATAAACAGCGGCCGAGGCGGCATCTCTCAGCACGCTGACACTTGCAATATCATTGGGATTAATACGCTCGAGGTCCATCGGTACTCCGTCAACCAGAATAAGCGGTGAACCTCCGGTGATCGATTCAAAACCACGGATATTGTAGTTGGCCGATGTAGTCGGGTCACCATCAGCAATACTGATGTTCAGGTTAGGAATTACCCCCTGCAATCCATGGCCAACTGAAGCAATAGGCCTGTTCTCAAGCCTTTCGGCTGATGCCCGGCCTACCGAACCTGTCAGATTGGCCCTGATCTGGGTACCATAACCAATGGCCACCACCTCCTCAAGGCCAATGGCTTCAGTTTGCATCGTAACATTAATTACAGCCTGGTCTGCGACCAGGATCTCCTGTGTTGCCATTCCAACAAAAGAGAAGACCAGTACGTCATCCGGACTAACACCAGGCAGGGAATAATCACCGTCGTATCCGGTTTGAGTCCCTGTGGAAGTCCCCTTGATCATAATGGTAACACCGGGTAAAGGAACTCCGGTATCATCAATAACCACACCGGTTATGGTCCGTTCCTGCGCAAAGGCATTTCCGGCAACCGTAACCAAAAACAAGCAAAGCAGAATAAAACTTCCTGCTTTTTTTAATACAGTTGTGTTTTTCATAAAGGGTTTAGGTTTAATTTAGCAATTAGATAAGCATTTAATACCATTCTGTTATTATATGCTTATCTATATATATTAAAGGCAAATTACGAATAAAGTATCTAATTACAAAGGTTTGCTATATTATTTAACATTTTAATCCCGTTGCTCACAAGAATTACAATTTACCTGCATAATCCTGTATTTTTGATTAATATAGATCATACAGCATATTAAATGTTTATAATCCAACCAGTTTATTTGATTATCTTTCTCAACTCACAAGCACGATACTAAAATATTTTTTAATATGTAAATATTTTAATGGAAACAGGTGCCGGGATATTAATCAACCCCTCTTGCATGTGATTTTCTTAAAATTGTATCTGCTTTCAATCTTTGAGTGGATCGGGATCTGTTATAATAGCAATAGAAGTCTCTCAGCTGTGGGATATAAAACAATTTATGAGTTTGTGGAAATAATTAGTAATTTTATAACTTCAACCAGCTTAGCTTAGCCTCCATATTAAAGGGTTAGGTCCGGTTGACGCTTGTTGCAGAAGAGATTACCCTGAAAGGAAAATACAGTTATACGGCAACCTCTAAGTGAGATTGCCAGTTTTTCTATTTTATCATAATTCACGAATTTATGGCAGCAGGAAATACGATAACCAAAAAACACCACATGTTTTTTTTTCTTTTATCAATCTTTGTTCCGCTGCTTTATTGCTGCGGCAATCATAACAGCCCTGACAAGGAGGCTGCTGTGCAACCGGTTGACCTGGTTTATCCACATATTGACGCCGTTAACTCAAGGTGGTTCTTTTTCAGTTCAGCAAGCAGGCCTTTTGGCATGGTAAACCTCAGTCCCGACACTCAACTGAAAGGTGCCTGGGGGGCTGGTTATTTATACGATATGGACTCTATAAAGGCTTTTAGCCATATACACGCCTGGCAGCTTTCCGGCATCCCTGTACTTCCGGTCAGCGGAGAATTCAGGGGACACCTTGGCCCCGATGTTTACGGGTCACGGTTCAGCCACGCCAATGAAACTGTAAAACCCGGGTATCACCAGGTATTCCTTGAAGATTATAATATCAATGCAGAACTCACCTCAACTACCAGGGTTGGATTTCACCGTTATACATTCGAAAAATCAGACGAGAGCCATATCCTTTTTGATTTTACCACAGATCTTGGTCCGTCGGGGACAAACAGCGGGTTCGCAAGAAAGGTGAGTAATTATGAGATTGAAGGTTACGCAGTTATGGAGCCGACCATAAGAAGGCCCAAACCAGTAACCGTTTTCTTTTCGGCACACTTCGACAAACCTTTTGAGTCTTTTTCCGGCTGGAAGGATGGAGAGCTGACCGGTTCAACTGATCTGATCGAAGGTGGATCCACCGGCGCCTATGTTACTTTTTCAACTGAAGAGAACGAGGTAAGGCTTATGAAGGTAGGTATATCATATGTCAGTATGGAACAGGCACGGCTGAACCATGAAACAGAATTGCCTCACTGGGATTTTGATCTTATTGTAGATGAATCCAGAAACGAATGGAACAGTTGGCTCAGCCGGATTGAGATTGAAGGTGGTACAGAGAAAGAGAGGAGGCGTTTTTACACCGACCTCTGGAAGGCGCTCCAGGGTCGCCGGATAATAAGTGATGTTAACGGCAAATATTCTGATATGACCGGACCGGAACGTCGCATCGGGCAAATACCTCTTGACAGTGATGGCAACCCGATTTTTACTCATCATAATTCCGATTCATTCTGGGGTGCACAATGGTCGCTTAATACACTATGGCATCTTGTTTATCCGGAAATTACCGAATCTTTTATTAACTCTTTTTTATTGATGTATGATGACGGGGGATTAATACCCAGGGGGCCTTCAGGCGGTAATTATACCTATGTAATGACAGGCGCAACCTCAACTCCATTTATTGTAAGTGCCTATATGAAAGGAATAAGGGGATTTGATATTGACAAGGCTTATGAGGGGATGCGAAAGAACCATATGCCCGGGGGATTGATGTCAAAGGCAGGCTATGAACATGAGACATTTATTGGTGGTGGACTGGAGTACTATATTGAGCGGGGCTATATACCCCATCCCTTGAGTGAAAGAAGATATGGATTTCACCAGGATGGTTCCGGGCAGACACTGGAATACGCTTACCAGGACTGGACACTTGCACAGCTGGCCAGGAAGCTTGGTTATGAGGAGGATTATCATATTTTCTCCGAAAGGTCACTGAACTATAAAAATATCTGGCATGCAGATTCAAATTGGATGTGGGTTCGCGATTACATCGGCAACTGGAGGGAACCTTTCAATATACTTGATTATGGGAACGGATGGGTCGAGGGTAATGCAGCACAATATACATGGTGGGTGCCTCATGATGTCGGGGGACTGGCAGATTTGATGGGAGGAGAGGACATTTTCAATTCAAAACTGAACAGGTCTTTTGAGCTTGCCAGCAAGCATGAGTTTGTATCAGGTAAATCCCATAGCGTTGAAACACTTAGGGAGAATCGTGAGGTTTATATAAATTATGGAAATCAGCCCTGTATGCAAACGGCATTTCTTTTCAATCACTCCGGCGCACCGTGGTTAACACAATACTGGACAAGGAGGGTAATTGAGCAGGTCTATTCGGACCTGACCCCGGAACTCGGATATAGTGGGGATGAAGATCAGGGACTTATGGGATCACTTGCAGTGCTTATGAAGATCGGGCTCTTTTCAACAAACGGAGGTACCAGCATTGAGCCATACTATGAAATTTCAAGTCCCCTTTTCGATAAAATCACAATACATCTTGATTCACGTTATTACGATGGCAGCTCTTTTATCATCGAGACAGAAGGTAACGGGCCGGAAAATTACTACATCCAGTCAGCACAGTTTAACGGGAACCCGCTGAACGGGCAGTGGATTAAACACATCGATGTTGTTGCAGGCGGACACCTTAAGCTTGTAATGGGAAGCGAGCCAAACAGATCATGGGGTACCGGTGTACCTGCTGATTGAGCTTTGTTTATAGCCAATCCTGATAGCAGTCGCCAACAGGGAGTCGACCGCACCGGAATGCAAAGGACCGGTGTACAGCATCCAGTGGTTGCCGCCAACAGCTTCATTTACCTGGTATGCTATGGAGGCTCCCTCTGTCGGTGAATCAAGGATCATACTGCCATTTGAAATTTTGAAAACTACATCTTCCGTGACAGGCTGGATTCCATCAGGGGGCCATAATTGTTTTACAAGTTCCGTTTCCGGAAGTGTAAGCGGGTCATCTGTCATTTCTATCCAGTTGTCCAGGGCCCTGCTCAGACGGTTCTTTATATCACGGTATGACTGATCATATGCCAGGTTATTCAGTTCATGAGGATCGGCCAGCAGGTCGAATAACTCTTCCTCAGGCTTGATTTTCCTGAACCATAGCTGCTGAACAGAATCAAGTCTGCTTTCATCCCTCAGCCGGAAAAGTTCCTGCATCAGGGGCATCTGATCCCTGTAAGGGAGAAACTGGACATAGGGCCTTTCCGGCATGTAGTTCCGGCTATACTTGTATTGTTTGTCCCTTACTGTCCTTATACAGTCAAGAGCAGGATCCATCCGGTCCCGGGAAGCAAACACGTATTCGCGCGGAGCAGCCTTCTTTTCACCCAGAAAGGGTCTGCCATGCATATAATCCGGTATCTCCAGTCCGGCCAGCGAAAGTGCAGTTGCCGGGAAATCAACGAAACTTACAAGCTGGTCGCTGACTGACCCGGCATCCCTGTGGTCCGGGAACCTGACAATAAGGGGGACATGTATTCCCGAATCATAGGTCCATCTTTTCATCCGGGGCAACCCGTCACCATGGTCGCTGTAAAAGAATATGATTGTGTTCCCGGTAAGGCCGTCCTCTTCCAGCTGGTGAAGAATGGTGCCGGCAATAGAGTCCATTCGCATAATATTGCTGTAATGTATTGCCATATCATTGCGAATAACCGGACTGTCAGGGTAGTATGGAGGCAGTTCAATCTCCTGCGGGTCAACCAGCAGGGGCTTTGAGGCATTCATCCAGACCCTTGATTCATGGGTTTCCATGATATTGAATACTGAAAAGAAGGGCTGGTCCTTATCCGGCCTGTTTCTCCAGTGGGCCTGGCTGCTGCTTTCATCCCAGGCGGTGATCGGATTGTGAAACTGGTAGTCTGTCTTCACATTGTTTGTAGTATAGTAGCCGGCCTGCCTGAATAGTTCTGCATATGTCCGTGCTTCGGGCGGAGGGACAGCCTCATATACCGGGATCGCCAGTAGTTCGGGGTCTGTTATCTGGTCAATTGAGGCAGTCCGCGATAAAGTGCGCATGTGCTGAGCACCGAAGCTGGTTGGGTACATGCCTGTAATCAGGGCTGCACGGCTCGGGGAACAAACTCCGCTTACCGAGTGGGCCTGGGTGAACATGATACCTTCTTCCGCAAGTTTATCAATATTAGGTGTCTTTGCTATCGGGTCTCCGTAACATCCAAGACGCGGACTCATATCCTCGCAGGTTATCCAGAGTATATTGGGCCGGGTTTCATGTCCTTTCTGCTCAGGGGCGGTTTTACAGGAATTTACAGAAAATGAAACAGCAGCCGAACAAAGAAACAAAAATTCTTTTTGCATAACCTGTTATTTTATGAAATCTGTAATTTTATGAAATCTGTTATTTTATGAAATCTGTAATTTTTGAAATCTGTTATTTTATGAAATCTGTTATTTTTGAAATTTGTTATTTTATGAAATCTTCCCTGAGAGGAGTAAAGGAATCAACCAGCCTTACCTCTTTTGTAAGCAGCTGGATTGTATGTTTAACTCCAGAGGGTACTGCAAACATATCCCCTGCTTTCAGTCGCTGCTCTTTCTCTCCCTCGCAAAAGAACAGGATCTCCCCGGAAGCTAAATAGGATGTCTGTTCGTGCGGGTGTGAATGATAAGGTTCCGGCTTATCCCAGGGCCCGTCAGTGAAATCGATCAATACATTCATCAGGTTATCAGTGTGAATAATTTTACGTTGAAGACCATCGCGGACTTTTTCGTAAGGGACTTTGTCAAATAGTAATGTGGCCATAATTATCAGGTTTTTATCTTAAAAAACGAAATGCAGCATAATTTTACTGTTTATATGCATTAAAAGCAAGCAACAAGCACAAACACGATTAATAATTTAACAAGATTCTTAATTGGTTCCATGAATATAATTTTATTACCCTTTTATACTTTCCAGTACCTTAACATCTAAAGTTCTTAACCGGCCATCCGGATCCGGGCCGCAATTAAGCAGCAGGTTTGCTTCCATTTGTGAGGCTATGTCCAGCCATTGCAGCACCTGTTCGCGCGAAGCCACTGTATCGTCCCATTCATGCCAGAACCAGCTTCCACTCGTAAACTGATCCTTCCCTTTCTGCGACATGGTGGTTTCTATCTGCATGGGATAATAGCGGTCCCTGCCAAGCCAGTTCCATACCCGCCGGAAATCACGAACCTTAGTTGCCTTTTCGCCGCAAAGTGCATCCACCGGATGCAGGGGTACCGCCGGATAACGGGTCGTAGCATTGTTCATGATGATGCAACCGGGCTGTATCTGTTTTATAAACTGATACAGATGGTCCATTTGCCAGCGGTATGCTCCTTCCCTGCGCCAGGCATCTACAAAATCATCAGGCGGTGTATGAGATCCGTCCGGCAATGACCATCCTGAATTTTGTTTGCGCCAGAAACCATCAAACCACAATTCTACCACTTCACCGTAATTGGTAAGCAATTCCGTAAGCTGGTCTTTCATAAAACCGACATAGGTATACTCATCGCTGTCATGAAGTGGTTCGTGCCTGTCCCACAAGGAATAGTAAAGGCCAAGCTTCAAGCCGTATTTCCTGGCTGAGCGCGCCAACTCTGCCACCACGTCGCCTTTAAATGGCGAGGACTTCACCGAATAGTCGGTGTAGGCTGACGGCCATAGGCAAAAGCCGTCATGGTGCTTTGCTACCAGTATAATATATTTCATCCCGGCCCTTTGGGCTGTGCGGCACCATTCGTCGGTATCCAGACCGGTGGGGTTAAACGCCGACGGATCGAGCGTTCCATCACTCCACTCAAGGTCGTAATAAGTATTTATCCCGAAATGGATGAACATACCGAATTTCAGATCCATCCATTTTCGCTGCGCCGGTGTTGGTGGTAAAAAATCATTCTCCTGAACATTCATGCGGGACGGTGCAGCAGGCAAATAATCACCATCAGTATAATCACGGTTACCTGGTGTCAGCGGTAAGAAATCACTCTCCGGAATATTTATGCTTGACAGTTTGTTCTCCGGCATCACACCGCCGGTCATGCCAGGAAACAGCGCAGAACCCACTGCCATCAGCCCTGCCTTTTTCAGAAAATCCCTACGTTTTTTCATTATCATAAGATGCTACTGATACGTTAAAAAATAATTACCAGATCGTCAGCAAGCGTAAAAATAAAAATTTAAATCTATATTTTTGCTCTAAGACATAAGGGGCCAATGCAACGGATCTCTGGTTTTCACAACAAAATTTCCAAAATAACCTGCAAATTGGGTTGTGGTGGGAGATCCGGACTGACGGCCAAGATACGAGAAATTTAACATGCCCGGAGAATATCATAATGGAGGGATATGGCCATTTATTTACGGATTTTATGTAGCTGCACTCGTAGCTGCCAAAAAGTTCAAACTGGCAGAGAAAAAGCTTTTAATTCTAACCAAAATAATTAAGGTTTCAGGTACCGGCAAAACTGAATTTGGCTTTAATGAATGGATTATAGCCAGATAAGTTTATAATTTAAGCAATACAGGGAAATACAGATATCGCCATCGGGAATATTGTCGGTTCAAATATTTTCAATGTTTTCCTGGTACCCGGAATCAGCGCAGTTATCAATCCTGTTCCCCTGGTTACTGGAACCAGCAAAGATTTGCTGGTTAATATTTTTGCAAGCCTTTTACTATTTGCATTAATTTTTACCGGAAAAGGAAGGCAGATTGAAAGATGGCAAGCTTTGGTTTTTATTATTGACTGACTTTAGTAAATTGCACATATTTTGTTCCAGATAAGTCATGAAGACAATAAGAAAAAAAGTCGGCCTGCCTCCGGGCAGCCTTATATTTACAGGAAAACAGCATGCTGACAAGGTCAGGATAGATATTATCGACTATGATCCGGACAATTTAAGTGAATTGAAGACCGAAAATATTGAAGATTGCTTTCCATATAAAAATTCACCGACCAACACGTGGATTGACATAAAGGGTGTTCACGATGTCGACCTGATATCAAAGGTGGGTGAACATTTTGAAATTCACCCGCTTGTGCTTGAAGATATATTAAACACCAGCCAGAGGCCCAAGATTGAGGTATTTGACAATTATATTTTCATCGTGTTAAAAATGCTTTCATATAATGAAGAAAATAATATTGTCGACTCTGAACAGGTAAGCTTTATAATTGGTCGTAGCTATGTTATTTCTCTCCAGGAGAAAGAGGATGATATTTTTGAACCCTTACGGGGAAGATTAAGGAAAGGAAAAGGCAGGATAAGGACTATGGGGACTGACTACCTGGCTTATGCCATACTTGATGTTATTACAGATAATTATTTCCTGATGCTGGAAAAGCTCGGGGAACAAATGGAGGAATTTGAAGAGAGATTACTTAAAGGGCCGGATAAGGAAACACTAAAGCAATTATATGTTCTGAAAAGGGAGAACCTACTTCTCAGAAAATCGGTCTGGCCTTTAAGAGAAGTCATTACTCAACTGGAACGTTCGGAATCGACGCTGATTAAAAAAAAGACCGCACCATTTTTACGTGACCTTTACGACCATATTATACAGATTATAGATACATTGGAAACACACAGGGATATGACAGCCGGGCTTATTGAGCTTTACCTCTCCAGCAGCAGCAACAGGATGAATGAGGTAATGAAAGTCCTTACAATTATTGCAACCATCTTTATTCCGCTGACTTTTATCGCAGGAGTATACGGAATGAATTTCGAAAACATGCCTGAACTGGAATGGCCATGGGCCTATTTTGCCCTGCTAATAGTGATGCTGGTTATCGTAGCAGGTATGCTGTTGTACTTCAGGAAGAAAAAATGGCTTTAACAATGGTCACGGGTTTACATGTTGATCTAAACCAGGTCAGTCCATTCCACAAAACCTTGGGGGGGTGAACTATCCCACCCAAAAGGTCGGTTAATCGAACCGGCAAGGCTGGTGAAACCGGCGCAGCCAGTTAAACCACTTTTGGATAAAAACCAGAAAAATTGACAAAAAGTTATTCTATAATCTTTTTACTGCATGCATTAACAAACAGGATATTGCCCGGTTCATCATAACCTTTTAGTAATTTCTCCTGATCACGTTTAAGACTTTCTTCCCTGAAGCCAATTATTGTAAGTCCTGCATCAGCAGAATTTTCATTGATGATAGATTTTGTTTTCATTCCTTCCTTCTGAATAATGAAACGGATATTTTGAGTTGTAATTGGTAACCTGCCACTTTCGACAAGTTCCTTCATACGTTTCCGTACATCCCTGATTTCATCCTCCCTGCATATATCAAAAATACTGATATTACTCCCATGCCAGTCGGGATGGCCTAAAATAATGAAGCTAAGCAGGATCATAAGGTTTGCATTATCCTCATCAATGCTCTTTATCCATACATGTATACCGTTTTTGAAAATAACTGGTTTCCTGCTTGAAGCAAGAATACACACATCGAAGTTCCCGGATCTCACAAGTTGGATGTTATCTATGATATCATCAAGCTCATCGGGTTTATCCTTGTCATATTCAAATATTATCATATTGTTTTCCATTCCGGCTATTCCGGGTATTTGAATAGACTGTGCAATAGCAGAAGTATTCGACGGCGAAATAATTGTGTCGACATATACAGAACTTTCGACTCCAACATTTTTAATTAACCTGGCCAGTTCAACCTTTGACTGCTCAAAGGTGCTTTTTGAATAATATCCTTCTATACGGTGCAGGTATGTACCAAATCCGTATTTGTGTGATATCCAATTCAATAACCTTACAGCATTATCCCTCTCGAATGAGTATTTCGATATACATATAGCACTGGGCCTCCACTCACTTTCAGCACCGCTTACCCTTTTTTTCTGAAAATATACCTGCATGCTTCTGTTGATCTGCATAATTGCATTGGTGAAAATGGAGGCAAGATTCTTCCTGTGCCTGTTATAGGAGTTTACATATATATAAAGCAAGATAATCATGATAAATGCAAGTAACGCATAAACAGAACTTATTTTAAACATAACCCAGACAGCGGTGATGAATCCTATGAGAGAAAAATACCATTTTGATTTGAAAGAAGGACGGTATGACGGCGATGAACCGAAGTGGTTTAAAAAGGAGATAAGGCAAAGTGACCCGTATGTAACCATGAAAAACATTGAAATAATCTGGGCTACAGAATCTATATCGCCAATAGCAACAAAAATAAACGCTATCAGGCAGGTAACAAAAGATGCGTTTACCGGTTCATTATCTTTTTCCCTTCCATATCTTAAAAAATGGTTTATCCGCACGAGTGGAAATGACCTGTCTATGGCAAGAGCCTGTAACGTTCTGGGGGCTACCATAACTGAACCAAGGGCAGATGATATGGTTGATGCTGCAAGACCAAGGGGTATAAAAAACATCCCCCATTTTGCAATCTTTCCCATAACAAACTGGTTGGAAATAAGCTCTTCAGGACTGGCAGAGAGAGCTAACTTATAGGATATAAAAAAATATATTATCAAACCGGTAAAAGTAGCGGCCAGTGTTCCTAAAGGAATTGATTTTCCCGGATTTTTAAGGTCACCGGACAATCCGACACCTGCCGTCATGCCAGTGAATGCCGGGAAAATAATTGCAAATACAACAAAGAACTGGCTCAAGTTCCGGAATTCAGCATTGGCCAGATCAAATCCTGATTCACCGGCATGCTGTGTGGATCCTATAAAGAAAAGGAAAAGAGATAACGCCAGCACTGCTGCCACAAAATAAAGGGCTTTCACTCCAAGGTTAGCTCCCTTCTTCAATATTAGTAGTGATAGAAGCAACATCACCGGAATACTGATTACCTGGCGTGGTATTAAGTAACCGGTAGTTTCTTTAACAAAGTCAAAGAAAAACTGAAAAGCCTCAGTAAATGCAATAACATAAAATGCAACACTTATGGCTTGTGACAGGTAAAGAGCTATACCGATAGTGGCACCTATATTTAAACCGAATGAGCGGGAGATAATGAAATATTCGCCCCCTCCTTCAACACGTTTGTTGGTTGCGATTTCTGAAAGTGCAAGGGCAGTAGGAATGGTAACCATATGCCCCAGTATGATGATAAGAATAACTCCCCAGAATCCCAGGGTGCCGACTGCAAAACCAAAACGGAGAAATAGTATTGCCCCGAGAATTGTCGAAACTGCTGTAAAAAATACCGGCGCAGTACCGAATTTTTTGGTTGAACTCATTCTATTGAACTTTTTTAAAAGGCTCCTATGAACTTTTATATAATAACCCTACCTGCACTTCTTTTATTCTGGTTGAGCATCGTTTGCAGAAGTTGCATATAAACCAATTAAATTACCGGTAAATCCTCCTGCTACATTGGTTGAAAGAATATCTCCTGAAACCATGCCTCCCAGGTTCACAAAGTCTCCGCTGTCAATTGAATAATTAAAATAATAATTATCCCCCTCTGCTTTCACCTGCAGTTGAACCGGTTTACCGATATCGATTTTGGTACTTGCAATAACTTCAGATTCACCTTTTTCAGTTCTTTGTAACAACAAGAAATAGTCGTTATTCTTCTTTGTAATACCAAACACATAGTTAAACCTTTCGCTTTGATAGCAAACTATTCCCGCTAAATCCTTCTCTGATCCAGGTGTGTAGTCAATAGTTGCTGTTGCCGTAAAATTTTTGTGCATTTGCCTTTTAAAAAGGGCAGAAATTGGTGCAACGGCCTGAATATTAGTTTCAAACGGCTGTATTTCCAGACCCTCTCCTGTTATAGATAAAAAATCCTCACGCCAGGTCCTTAAACCGATCCATCTGTAATCAAGGTCGTCAGACTTAAACTCTTCGGTA
>SL_3KL_010_SEDDRAFT_10003986_pt1 | contig 13389 bp, 8 predicted proteins | sample SodLakKL_010_SED_2_FD_10381 | JGI IMG/M metagenome (IMG submission 10381)
TTCCTACCCGCGAATTGGTACGGCTTGGCTCTTATCAAGCCGGTACGCTGCAAACGCAGTATGCATCACCCGTGGGATGGGACCCATCGGTGGAAGACGTCATGGTTAATAGTGTGATTACACTTGTGGAAAATGCCCTGGTAAAACGGAATTAATTCATCGTTTTTTCCCGGAAATGATAGAATCCGATAAGAGTCTGTGCATGCCGATTTGTTCAATGCAACGAAGAAATAAAGACAGGTTTCCACATCCGGGAATTATCTCATTTTTGAGGCTGTTTTACCTGTAAGTCACGCATTTTAAGTTATATTGGTGGCATTCAATACGTTCTGGCTCAAGGTGAGAAGACAAATCATCGAAATCAGAGTAAAAAAACGCAAATAAATTGCTGAACCCGAAAGATTGATATTCAATGAAATTCAAATATGTAATCCTCGTCTGTTTTGTTTTTTTTAGTTTTTATACCAACAGCGCACTGGCGCAACAGAATGACCCTGTTGGTCTTATCTTGACCTGGCAGCAGGATCCGACTACGACAATGACGATCGACTGGCACACAAAAGATGAACATGCTTCAACCCTGGAATACAAAAGGGTTGGTGCATCGGTTTGGGATGATGCTACCGGAGAAAATTTCCCCTTTCCATATTCGGACCGTACCATTCACAGAGTGGAATTAACCGGGCTGGAGCCGGACACCGAATATCGTATACGCTTTACCGAAGGGGCCGACACATGGAAATTCCGTACGATGCCGACCAGGGCCAGTCGACCAATTCGGTTTGCGACGGGAGGGGATGTGCGCCACGAGCGAGAAATGATGGAAAAAACAAACCGGCATGTGGCTTCTATGGACCCTGATTTCATCGTGTGGGGTGGCGACCTGGCTTATGCCAACGGTCTCGAGGAGAGATTGTATCGCTGGTATGAGTATATGGAGGTGATACTCAATACGCTGGTAACCGATGACGGGAGAATGATACCCATCCTTGCCGGTATCGGCAATCATGAAGTTCTTGCAGGGTATTACTATAACGAAGACAGCGACCGCAGAGAAGGGTTTCCTCCGTATGAACAGAATGATGAATCACGCGAACGAATTGCGCCTTATTACTTCAAACTGTTCGCCTTTCCTGGTCAACCCGGATATGGCGTGCTGGACTTCGGCGATTACATGAGCATCATTTTGCTGGATACGGATCATACCAATCCGGTTGCAGGAAAACAAACCCGGTGGTTGGAGGAGACGTTAGCTGAAAGACAAGATGTTCCGCATGTCTTTCCCACCTATCATGTTCCCGCATACCCTGTCGTTCGAAATCCTGAATGGTCACCAAATGTAGAAATACGTAAGTATTGGGTTCCATTATTTGAGATGTACGGTGTTCGTGTGGCATTCGAAAACCATGACCACGCATATAAAAGGACTCATCCTCTCAGAAATGGGGAGATCCGTTCCGACGGTATCGTCTATATTGGAGACGGCGCATGGGGAGTCAGAACCAGAGATCCAGGTCGAAGTCATGAAGAATATGCGTATTATTTGAATCGAGTTGCATCCCAGCGCCATTTTATACTGGCCACCATCTACGGACGTCAACAACATTTCATTGTTATAAACGAAGATGGCCAGATCATCGATGAATATCCGTCAACACCACATACGAAAATCGATGAAGCACATGGGGCCGTGAAATGGAGCAGGGAAAAATGGAAAAGGCAGATCACCGAGGAGGAATAATATTCAGCGGCGGAGGTTCGCTTACCGTGGAAAAAAAGTTTTGCATTAGGTATAACGACACGCTGAATGAATGTTATTTGAAATCAGATAGACAAATAGGGAATGTTTGTTTTGAATAAATTACGTCCTTATTATCAATTGACATTGTTTGGGTTGCTAATATTCTTTGCCGCAACCAGTCAATGTACCATTGCTAAAGAATTAGCTGAGGAAGATATATCGTATGATCCACAGGCAATTCTTTTGACATGGCAGCAGGATCCGACCACAACGATGACCATAGACTGGCATACTCTGCCGGAAGACCCCTATCCCGAATTGCATTTCAATTACCGGTTTCTGCTGGATCATATCTGGCACGAGCTTCCGGGCGATTATCATCCCCGTATACTGGAGTATAAAAAAGCCGATTCCGGGAACTGGCAGCAATGGCATCTGGAAATTGCCAACAGCCATCCGTTTCCCTTTTCAGAACGTATGATACAACGGGTAGAATTGACCGGCCTCAAGCCCGGAACCACTTATAAATTCCGGCTTGACAGAAGCTCCAGTGTGTACAGGTTTCGCACCATGCCGGATAATTTAAGCGAGCCTCTTCGATTTGTTATCGGAGGAGATATCCATCAGGATTACGAGTTGACGGATCGTGCTCTCAAAGCGGCCGCTGAATATGAACCGGATTTTATTCTCATCGGAGGTGATATCGCATATGCAAACGCCGATCCGTACAGAATTCAGATGTGGTATGATCTACTGGAAATTATGAAAAACAGGCTGGTCGTTGACGGTAACCGCTTGATACCTGTAGTTGTCAGCATCGGAAATCATGAAGTCTGGAATGAAGGTCGTTATAACTCCGGAGTAGAAAATGGCAGTTTGAAATGGGGGCTTTCGCAAACGGATGCGCCATTTTTCGATGCGCTATTTGCATTTCCCGGGGAAAAATACTATAACGTATTGGATTTTAACGATTATTTAAGTGTCATCGCACTGGATACCGAGCATGGAGGAACGGCTATAGAAGGGAGTGAGCAAACGGACTGGCTCCGATCTGTGATGCAGGAACGAACCGGAGTACCCCATGTCATTCCGCTTTATCATGTGCCCGGCTACCCTTCTGCCCGGGGAATGGGAGGTACGAGTCAGCGTATTCGTGAAAACTGGTTTCCCTTATTTGAAGAACATCCCGGAATGTCGGTGATCTTTGAGCATCATGATCATCTTTATAAGCGAACCCACCCCATTCTAGGTGAAGAAGTGAACTGGAGAGATGGTATTGTATATATCGGTGACGGTGCCTGGGCGATAACCGATCCAAGACCCATTGGGCGAGGGCATGACGAACCTGCCTGGTATTTGCATCGCGCCTCATCACAGCGGCATTTTATTGTCGGGACACTTCACGGATCTCATCAGCATTTTCTGGTAGTCAATGATCTGGGTGAAATCATAGATGAATATCCGGAAACTCCATTTACAGAGATAAAAGAAGAATACGAAACAGAGATTGTCACACCCGTATCTTCGTTCTCATCAACAAAGACACGCTGAGTTACGATAATCTAACTCAGGTGTGACAAACCCTTAATAATATGTCGTTAGCCTAAACCACCCATTCCGACTTGACGGAGGAAGAAATTCAGGATATATTTAGCCGCACACTCAAAGTCCGTTCTGTTTTCAATTCGGGACTTTGGATATTGGTCGGTTATATCGATAGTGTATGGGAGTAGTGATTATCAAATAAATGCTATTCGTCCGTCAAATCAGTCCTCAGTTCTTTCAAAATGTCATTATACCGAATAACTTAATCGTTTACATGGATGACATGCTTCACCAATACTATGATAGTATGGTATATGCCATTAACCGGTTTTGCCGGTTTCGAATCGGACAATTCGAATCCAATCTATACAAGTACTTAATCTGCAAATAACACCAGCACATTATGGCACAAAATCTGATACAACAGGATATATTGGCCGGCAAACGGCTACTTTCACTGGATGTTTTCAGGGGGGTAACAATTGCAGCAATGATCATGGTCAATAATCCGGGTTCCTGGAACCATATGTACGCACCACTGCAACATGCCGACTGGCATGGTTTGACTGTCACAGATCTGATTTTCCCGTTTTTTCTGTTTATCGTTGGTGTTTCGATTGTCCTCGCATTCAGCAAACAACAGGCCCGGGGGGTAACCGACAGCGAAATCGTCAAAAAAATCGCAACTCGAACCATCATCATCTTCGGTCTTGGTCTGCTGATGCATGGTTTTCCATATGTAACCTTCCAGGACGGGTTTGGTATACATGATTACGTGAGTAATCTGCGTATCATGGGTGTACTGCAGCGAATTGCATTGTGCTATATGGCAGCCTCGTTCATGTACCTGTATTTAAAACCCAAAACCATCATCTGGGTTATGGGGGGGATTCTTGTCATTTACTGGTTGCTGATGATGTTTGTTCCGGTACCGGGTTATGGCGCCGGTATGATTGATGAAAGAGAAACCAATCTGGCGGCGTGGCTGGACCGCCTGATCTTTACAAGAAATCATCTATGGGACGGTATGGTGTATGATCCCGAAGGATTGTTCAGTACGTTTCCGGCCATTGTCACCACGCTTGTCGGAGTATTTACCGGTAAAATTCTGTTTTCCAATCGCCAGATATATGAAAAAATATCCCTTTTCTTTCTTTGGGGCTTTTTCCTTTTCACGTTGGGTTACGTCTGGGGCTGGTTCTTTCCGATCAATAAAGCGCTTTGGACCAGTTCTTTTGCCTTGCTTGTCTCAGGACTAGCCATGATGGTTTTTGCGGCCACCTACTGGTTGATTGATGTCAAGGGTTATCAGCGGTTTACCCACCTGTTTGTCGTTTACGGGGTCAACCCCCTGATTGTGTTTTTTATGAGCGGCATTCTTTCAAGGACATTGAGTATTACAGAACTAACCGTGGACGGTGAGGTCATCACACTGAGGAATTACATTTTTGAAAATGTCTTTTTGCCCATCGCATCTCCGATTAATGCATCGCTGTTGTATTCCATAGTCTGGGTGTTAGCCTGGTTTGTTGTGTTGGCGTATATGTATAAAAAGAAAATTTTTATCAAGGTGTGATCTGGTTTTAAGTCTGCTTTGGGCAGTTTTTTATGAATTGCCCGGACTGTTACACCCTGTATTGTCCGTTTCAAATGCTAAAAAGATCCTTTTTAATAAACCATCTGTTAATCCAAAAATGTAGGCTAGTATGTCTAAAGTATATTATGTTGGAGATTGGGCGATTCTAAGCGGCCCTTCGTTTTTAGAAACTCCTTTTCACATCGCCCCAAAAGGACTGGAAATTTTCAATTATGGAAAATGGCTGAAAGATGCACTGGAATCTACCGGCGAACACGAAGTAGACTCGGTCCCGTCGTGGGACTTTTATAAACTCGGTCCGGGCAAGTACGAAAAAATCCTTGATACTTATGATGTCATCATATTCAGTGATGTAGAAGCCAAACTGTTTCAACTGGCTCCGGATTTCTTTGATCGGAAGCAATTCGGAGAACAGGTGCTGACCTTTCCGGATCGTATCCGCTTGACCGTAGAAGCGGTAAAAGACGGGAAAAAAGTAATGTTCCTCGGGGGGTGGTATTCTTTCACAGGGGAGTTGGGTAAGGGAGGATGGGGTCGAACACCTCTGGCCGATATAATGCCCGTAAAATGCCTGGATTATGAAGACTTGAAAGAATCCACCGAAGGATACACACCGGTTTTTACCAAGGATGGGGAAGAAAAATTTGAAGGATTTGATTTCAGCACCTGCCCACCGATATTGGGCTATAACCAGACCATTCCGTTAGACACAAGTCAGGTGTTGATGCGATTCAAGGAGACCCAGGATCCCTTGCTGGTTATGCGAAAGATCGGAAAAGGTGCCACACTGGCATACACATCGGACCCGGCGCCTCATTGGGGCTGTAATTTCGTATTCTGGAAAGAGTATCAACGGTTTTGGTTGCGGTGCATCGAATTGTTGACAGTCTAGCGGTTTAAGGTGTGTTTCGGTTACCTTCCTCGGTTAGATACGATGTGGAAGCTTTCAGACTGACTGTCGTGCGGTTTGCCCTGGACTGGACCGTTGTGTCCACCATGACAACGACCCAGTCACAGAGCCGGTTCTCATAGTTGGTCAATATCCGGCTGCCTGCCCGTCTTTCCTGGAATCAGACGCACCGTAGAAGAAGGTGCCGTCAAATAGTATTCCCTGGAATCCGCCGAATCGCTCAAAACCATATTTTACCTGGTGACCTTTCTTCATCAGCGATCGTACAGTCCGGTAATCGAAACCTGATTCCAGTTCAATAGCACCTGTTTCTGAACCGGTGTGCCGGATGCGGGGAGCATCACTTGCTTCCTGCAGATTCATCCCGAAATCAATCATATTCAGGATGATCTGAACGTGCCCCTGGGGTTGCATACCGCCACCGGTCAGGCCAAAACTGATGTAGGGTTTGCCCTTTTTGGTAACAAAAGCAGGAATAATGGTATGAAAAGGTCGTTTTCCGGGAGCATAGGAGTTTACATGACCTTCAGCCAGTGTAAAGCCGGTTCCGCGGTTTTGTAGCGGGAAACCTAATCCCGGCGGTACTATCAAGGATCCGAAAAGCCAGGAATTGCTCTGTATCAGTGATACCATGTTGCCATCTTTATCGGCTGTGGTCAAATAAATCGTATGATTTTGTGATTCGAGTCCGGGTCCATAGCTCTGTGCCCAAGCATCACGGATCTGTGAACGCCGCTCGGCCGCATACTCCTTCGACAATAATTCCTCTATTGGCAGGTCGCTGAATTCCGGATCGCCATAATATTCTGACAAATCGGCGTAAGCCAGCTTTTTGGCTTCTGTGAAATAATGAATGTGTTCAGGGCTACCGAACCCATAATCTGCCAGCTCATATCCCTCTAATATATTCAGCATTTGCAGAACCGACAATCCCTGTGTAACGGGGGGTAATTGCCAAACGTCCACTCCCCGGTAGTTAACCGATACAGGATCAACCCATTCAGACGAATGCTCAGCAAAATCTTCTGCCGACAAATGACCACCCAATTCCCGGATGTGTTCTACGATTATTTCCGATATTTCACCCCTGTAATAGGCATCTCTTCCCTGTTTGGCAATAATCTCCAATGTATTTGCCAGGTCAGGGTTTTTAAAGAGTTCTCCTTTTTTCGGAAACCGATCTTTGGGTCTGTAGAGTTCACTGAAATAGGATAGATCGTTCCATTCAAAATCTTCAGGCAACCCATAATGTCGGATCAAATCTCTCTCCAGATAATTCATCAAATCGGCTATTTCAGCGTGAACGGCAATTCCTTCACGAGCGTATTCGATCGTCGGTTTCAGCAAGTCATGGAATGGCAGCTTTCCGAACTTTTGATGTAATTCAAACCAGCCGTCGACTACTCCGGGAACGGTGACGGCCAATGGACTAGATGCAGGTATGCGGTCTATTCCATGTTCTGTAAAAAAGTCGAGTTCCAGGTTTTTTGTCGACTTTCCACTGGCATTGAGACCATATAACTGTCGGTCTTCAGCACTCCAGATAATTACAAACAAATCCCCCCCGATACCATTCATTGCAGGATCGGAAAACCCCAGAAATGCGTTAGCTGCAATGGCTGCATCCACAGCACTTCCTCCCTGCTTCAATATATCAAGAGCAACCTGACTGGCCAATGGATGATTGGTAGCTGCCATTCCGTTTTTGGCAATCACTTCCGATCGGGTGGAAAACAATTCTCCTGAAAGGCGGTCCTGGGCACCTGACGTTGTGGTAGATAGAAGTAAAAAAATGACTGCATAAATAAAAAGATTTAGTGATTTTTGCATGGTTATAGATCCATAATGAACGGATTGTTTACATTTTTACAATCAAAGATTGTGCGAACATTTTTAGTCTTTGATGAGTATTACAATAATCAAATTTGAAAGCTACCCCAAAATTTTCTATTTCCTTTTGCCAGGTCACTGGAAAACAGCATACTACCGTGACTTGCAAGTGAAAATGGTCTTTTTTGTTAATATGTGGGGTGACTTTTTCTCAAAGTAGATTTGCATGTATTGGTGTAAACGTTTACTATTATAAATTCAATTACTGATCCTGGGTTCCTGTGGTTTTTCCAGGCTTAGACTATTATGGTTCACCCGCCATCAGAACTACATCGGTTAAACCACAACATGAAAAAAACTTTTTACTTTTTCTTTTTGGTTGCCGGGATTGGGAGTATTGCTCGTGAAATTTTCTGAAGTGAAAGACAGACCCTTAAATCTGATTTATATTCTGGTGGACGATGCAGGATGGACCGATCTCGGCATATATGGCAGCGATCTTCATGAAACACCGAATCTGGATCGTTTTGCCGAGGAGAACCTGAGATTTACCAATGCCTATGTGACCGCTTCCATCTGTTCGCCGGTGCGGGCATCGCTTATGACCGGCTTGCACCCGGCAAGATTGAATAGGAGCATCTGTTATGAAGACTCCAGACTACCGGTGCCAAATGATCAAAAAAAACTTCTCTCTCCGGATACAATTGGCAATTTGCCGTTGGATAAATTCAGCTTGGCAAAGGTCTTCAAGCAGGAAGGATATTTCACCGCCTTGTGGACAAATGCCAAGTTTGAATAACGATTATGTTTCTGAAAGATGATGATTTACAACGCCTTATGATTCACCCATCGAACCCAAACCCAATGGTGAAAATAATGATCAGATCGTCCTGGAATTTTACAAGTATCTTTTTTTTGTTTGTTTTATTCATGACAATGAAAACCTTTTTTGGACAAAAAGCATTAGGTGCACAATCATCAGATACCAATGAAAAACGACCCAATATTCTCATCATTTATTCGGATGATCAAAGTATAAAAGATCTTGGAATCTATGGTGGTGAAGATATATATACGCCCCATACCGATGCTTTGGGTGAAAAAGGAGTTCGATTTACTCAAATGTATGCACCGTCTTCAATTTGCTCACCATCCCGGGCAGGATTACTAACCGGCCGATATCCACAAAGAGCCGGTTTACCGGGCAATGCTTCTGCCCCGCCTGTCAGAGGCATTGATGACGGCGAAGGTGCACCAGGCCTTTCCTCCGATCAGCCGTCCATGGGGAATATTCTGCGTGATGCCGGCTATAGAACAGCTATGATCGGAAAGTGGCATTTGGGCTATAACCCGGGTTACAGGCCGGATGATCATGGTTTTGAGTATTGGTTCGGGCACCTGGGCGGTGCCATCGATAATTATTCACACTTTTTTTACTGGTCGGGACCTAACCGGCACGATTTGTGGCGAAACGGTGAAAGGGTTTTAAAACCGGGCAACTATTTTCCCGATTTGATGCTGGAAGAAGCCAAACATTTTATTGCCGGGCACCAACACGATCCTTTTTTCCTCTATTATTCATTAAATACACCGCATTATCCCTATCAGAGTGACCCCCACTGGATTGAACATTATGAGCAGGAAGAAGTCGGATATCCAAGGGATTTATACGGAGCCTTTGTAACCGCTCAGGATGAACGTATCGGGTTATTGATGGATTTTCTTAAGGAAAACAATCTGATCGATAATACCATTATAATTTTCCAGGCGGATAATGGGCATTCGGTTGAAGAACGAGCCCATTTTGGGGGTGGTAATGCCGGAAAATATCGCGGTGCAAAAAGAGGCTTGTTTGAAGGCGGTATCCGGGTACCGGCCATCATAAGTTGGCCGGGAGTTGTCCCTGAAAATCAAGTCCGGGATCAGATGGCACAGGCCATGGATTGGTTGCCGACACTTGCGGAATGGCTGGATATATCATTACCGGTGAAGGAGTTTGACGGGAAAAGCCTCACCGGAGTTATTGCATCGGAATTCGAAGAGGAGCCTCACGACATGTTGTTTTGGGAACGAACATACCGTAATCAATGGGTCGTGCGTAAAGGAGCATGGAAATTGTATGCCAACGCTTTTGATCAACCCGGAATGCAGAAACTCACAGAACAGGACCGCAAATTGTTTTTGGCAAATCTGGAAAAGGATCCGGGTGAGACAACAAATCTGGTACATGAATATCCGGAGATTGTCAGGGAACTAAAGGAGCTGTACAAGACATGGCAGCAGGAAAATTGATAATTGCAGTGGCTGTCATCGATTCACAAAAGGATATCGAAAAATGAAAACTTTTTGTTTTGATGATAATCCCGTTGCTGTTTGTCTGGCCGCCTTGTTTGCCGATAATAAAAGCGAGAGGAATCGGGAAGAAGCTTATAAGGAGCTTGTTGAATTTCGTCACAGCACGGAGAGCTGGTTTATTTCCAATCTGACTCATGCCGTAAGGCAGGAAGCAAATAGTTGGAATTTCAGGTCGGGATATATTGGTAAATGCGGAGAAAAGTATCGCGGGTTTATTTGCTTCGCTATCCTATGATGAAGGGGAAGCATCGCCTGTTCGAGAAATGATTGCTCCTGCTGATGGGAAAACTTATTATGCCTTTGAAAAAAATAACCTATACGTAACATTACATTTCTGAGAGGACTAAATATCATGTACAGAACAAAATCTGCCGTTGTGTTAAAGACAGCACATGAAATTACATTCAGAACCGGGGTGGGAAATAACCACAGATTGGCTATAAAAAAGAAAATGTCAACAGAAAATGCTTCGTCCTGCGATAATATTACCATAAGAGGATATATAACCGGAACAGGTATGTATCGATTTCTGTGCCTGGTTATGCTGATCTGTCTGTTGGGTTTGCCGAACATAGCGCTCGCCGAACGGGATGAAGGTATGATCTCTATCCGGGAGTACGGAGCAGTCGGCGATGGTCGAACCAATGATACTCCGGCTTTTCGCCGTGCGCTGGAAGCGATTGGTGGAGAAGAGGCTACTATTCGAATCATGCGGGACCAGTTTGTAATTGACGGGGTAACCTTCCCGGAAAATGTTTCACTGATGTTTCGTAATGGGGGTGGACTTTTTATACCCGAAGGTGGTACTATTCAGATCCACGGCACTATTGCGTCGGGCATAACCCGGATTTTTTCAGGTGAAGGTACCGTCGAGGGTCAGATTAAAAATCGCTACGTCTATCCCCAGTGGTTTGGAGCCCGTGGTGACGGCAAACACGACGATGCACAGGCTATTCAAAAAGCCGCCGATCTGGCGGCAACAGCTATGGGCCAAACCCTATTTATTCCTCAAGGCGAATATTTATTCAACGAGGATATCTCTCTTCGGTCCAATGTGGAGAACCGGGGGGTGTTTGTTATTGCGCTTGAAATTGACGAAGATCGTACAGAATTCAGTCATGATCTGTATTTGCCGACTCATCACCCTGAAAACACCCCTGTTGTACGCTTCGAAGCAGATCATCCCGAACAGGAACTGGATCCGAAATATTTCTTTGGAATCGAGGAAGGAGACTTGAGCTTGCCGGTCTTTCAACAAGTACCTCTTGCCGACGGCAGCGGTCATATCGCACTCTCGGAGGGTGGTGTCATTCGCTTATATTCGTCCGATTTCTTCTCTTCAAGAAGAGTCCGGAAAGGGGCACATTACTATGACCGTAACGACATCAGCCAGCTAGTCTCGGGGCGCGGAGATGTCTTTCCGGAATTTGCATTTGATTATTCCGAGCCTCCTGATGCCGATCCCTGGAATGAGCATACTGTTTATGACAAGGGGGACTACTGTTCCTTTGAAGGTGAAATATTCAAAGCCACCTGGCCGTCGGGTGAAGGTACATTCTACCGACATCCCCATTTGGGTAAAGTCGAAATAAGACCGGTGCCTCCGGAAAATACCGCCACGACCAGTCATGAGTTTACTTATGAAGATGGTACAGAAGATAACATCTTCATATGGCGGAGGGTTCGAACCCAGGTCTGGTACCGTGAAAAAGACTCCCCGGTGACCGTTAACGGTCTACGTATCGAAGTGCGTTTGAAGGATCATGGAGGTGAAACGAAGCGAATCGCAGCCGGCGCTGCGGTCGTATCCCGAAGCAATATGACCTTCAACAATCTCGAAATATCCGTCCGGGACCGTGAAGCGACCATGTCACGTCTTCTTCAATCTACAAATAGTGTAAACAACGAATTTAATAACGGATATTTTTCAGGCGCTACCAGCGCACATTTGGGTTATAACATTCTGAACAGCAACGTCGCCAATTTCCGCTATAACAACTGCATATCCACTAACAGCCGGAAGGGTATGGATGGCCGGCATGCCAAGAATATCTCGGTACAGGGGGGATATTATAATGTTATCGAGGACCACTACGGACGGAATTTTATCATCAGAGATGTGGTCGTTTCCGGACTTTCCGTTCGGGTTCCCGGAGACAGTACTCCGGATGCCGATTTGCAGGCCTGGGAGTTCAGCCCGCGAAGACCCTTCGGATTGTCAGGTGCCAATATGCATGTTGAAAACAGTGTTATCGATAAAGCTTCCGGCGGCATTTTCGGAGCCCGGGCGGATATAGGTGATCTGTACGGAACCATCGTATTAAAGAACATTGTCGTTCGCCGAAATGACGGGGATGTGCGCCTTTTCCATCATCATATTGATCCGGACTTTGATTATGCCCATAAAGTTCGGGTTCCGGACAATGTGATCATCGAAAATATATCTCTTGAGAATCCCGGGCGCCTTTTACTGAATATCGGCAGCGGATTCGATGGTGGTACCTACGGACCGGTACATGTCCGAAATACCGGCCCCATAGGTGACGTATCCTCTACCAGTCCATCGACCAATTTTCTGAACTGTACTTTTGAGGATGCCGAATTTGAACTTGCCGGCGAGTCATTTGTAACCATCAGAAACAGCACATTTTTCGGTGACAATCACGGATTAAACGAAGATTACATCGGGATCGCAACCGGTAATATCAGAAAGAATACGGCAAGCGTTTCTTTTCCCCTTGAATTTTTTAATAAGGATGTATATACGCGAACACCATCGACCGAATAGCTTTTTGAATATCCTGCTCAATGATTAGGTGGATTACCAGTATATACTACTTCTATGAAATGGCAATGACCGGGCATTCTCCCGGATACGCAGGAGTATGATAAAATACGGCATGGACATTCCACTGGCGTGTTTTACTGAGCGCTAACGCGTTTCATTGACATATGTCATCAAAATCAAGTACTACAATCACATGAACCTGGATTAACAATAGAAAAAAAACAATGCATTTACTGAAACGATCTTATGTTTTAAGCTTAATTTTGCCGCTTGTGGCATATTCAACGGTATCAGGTGAGATAACCGGTCAGTCAGAGCGTGACTTATACGAACCTGTCGGGATATTTCTGACCTGGCAGCAGGATCCCACATCGACCATGACTATTGACTGGCAGACCAAACCCGGTGATCAAGCCATTCCGGAACTGCGTTACAAGGAAAAGGGAACCGATACCTGGCAAACGGTCTCGGCATCGCAACATGAGTTTCCTTATTCCGATCGGGTGATACACCGGGTGGAGCTGACCGGGCTGGAAGCGGCTAGCTACTATCGATTCCAGGTGGGTGAATTCGAACGGGCATATAAATTTCGCACGATGCCTGAACGCAATTTTCGTCCCGTG
>SL_3KL_010_SEDDRAFT_10003987_pt1 | contig 13389 bp, 11 predicted proteins | sample SodLakKL_010_SED_2_FD_10381 | JGI IMG/M metagenome (IMG submission 10381)
CGGCCGGGCTGCAGCGGCCATCGATCCGTCCCTAGTGCGCGAGGGCGCCCCCCCCCGGCTTATCGACGAATGGCAGGTCGAGCCATCGATCTGGAATCACATGCGCCGACAGGTGGGCGACCGGCAGGCCAACGGACAGTTCCTCCTGGCGGGCTCCTCGGTGCCCGCAGGCGACGAAACGCGCCATACGGGTGCCGGCCGGATCGCTCGTCTGCGCATGCGGCCCATGTCCCTCTTCGAAAGCGGTCACTCCACCGGCATGGTCTCGCTGTCGGGGCTAATGTCCGGCCAACTCGCTCGGTCCACGGACCCCGGGCTGGACGTGCCGGAGATCGCAACGCGTGTGGCTGTCGGGGGTTGGCCGCGCTTCGTCGATGCGCCGGTCGACCGGGCTCTGACGGCCATGCGGGCCTATGTAGACGAAGTCCGACGGACGGACGTCCAGCGGGTGAGCGGCGTGGACCACGATCCCGATCGGGTCCTCCAGTTGATGCGATCCCTCGCACGCAACGTGCGCACCATGACCGGGGTGAAGACCCTCGCAAGAGACGTTGCCGGCACGGAAGGGACGATTGACCACAAGGCGGCCTACACCTACTACCAGGCCCTCGAGCGGCTGATGGTCATCGAGGACCAACCGGCGTGGGGCCCCCACCTGCGATCGAAGGCCAGGGTACGGGTTACGCCCAAGCGCCGTTTCGTGGACCCCGCCCTCGCGGTCGCCGTCCTGAGGGCCACGCCGGACCGACTGCTGGATGATCTGGAGCTTCTAGGCTTCCTGTTCGAGTCCCTCGTGATCCGCGACCTCCGCATCTACGCCCAGGCAATGGACGCACAGGTCCTGCACTACAAGGACAATACGGATCTCGAGGTCGACGCCATCATCGAGGCCGTCGACGGCCGCTGGGGTGCGGTCGAAGTGAAGCTGGGCCCGGGCATGGCCGATCAGGGTGCCGAGACGCTGCTGGCGTTTGTCGAAAAGATCGACACGAAGAAGTGCGGCCCACCGAGCTTCCTTGCGGTGATCACCGGTTTCGGTCTCGGGTATGTTCGCCCGGACGGGATTCAGGTGATTCCCATGGGTACGCTCGGGCCGTAACAGTGGAACATGGGCCAGGGCACGAACAGGAAAAGCTCCCCGGGGGCCGTCGCCTATCCCTGGCAGGGAGCCTGCGGGTCGGGAGCGGGACCGTCGACCATGGGACGCCGGGGGCGCCCGCCACCTGCAGGGCGATGTGCGCGGTGAAGTGGGCCGTCCGGGCCACCTTGTCGTACACGATGCGGTCCGCGGTGTCCGAGGGCTTGTGGTAGTCGTCGAAGAGCCCGCCGATCATTGCCGCCTACGATCCGGCTCCCTGGCGCTCCCAACGGTGGCGCCCTGTACTTCTTCAACAGCCTTCCAGTGGTCGGAGCGGCAGTAGATCTCCTCGGGATGGCCCGGCTCGTCGGGGGACGAATCAGGGGAAGAATCGGGCCCGTCGTCGGGCGAATCGAAAGGCGGACCGTCGGGGAGATCGGAAGGCGTCATGGCCCCCAGCGTAGGGCGGGAGTGTGACAGCGGACCAGAGCGGGCGGGGGGATAGGTGGCCCGGTCTCGGTCTTCTGGACACGGGGGCGGCCTGATCATGTCGCCTCGAAGGTTCCGCTTTCGTCCGACGCACCGTTATTGCACATGCTGTCTCATTTGCGCCTGGGAAGATCGGGTGATCTGTCCCATGGGTCCGTGGCTCCCGGGCCGGGATGCAGAGTCCAACCCTCGGAAGATCCTCGTGGGCTTGAGCTTGTGCGTGCCCTGGGCAAGAGGAGCCTCGGGGGCATGACGCTTGCCCTTCTCAGGGGACGCGAACAGCACCATCCCCCCAACCGCTTGTGAGATGCCCATGCGCGCACGGAATTACTTGATCCTGATCCCCTCCCTCCTCGTGGCCTGCGGCGGCCCTGATGAACAGGAGCTGCCCCCCCCGTCCGCGACTGCAGTGGAGGAGGACATCGCTGCAGCGGCCACGGACCAGGTCAGCGTTCTCTTCGAGAATGACTTCGTCCGGGTCATGAACTTCACCCTGGAGCCCGGCGAGGCCCTTCCCATGCACGCCGGCCGCCCTCGGGTGGTCTATTCGCTGGCCGACTACCGCCTCCGCTTCACGGAAGGAAGCACCACCGAAGAGGTGGCATGGGAGGAGGGAGACGTGCACTGGCACGGACCGGATGAGCATGCCGTGGAGAACACCGGCACCACAACGGCCCGCTTCCTGGTCGTAGCCAGGACGGACACGAGGCTCGCCGGGGAGTCGCCCGGCCCGGATCCGGAGGATGCGGCGGTGGCGGATCCTGACCACGCCGAGGTCCTCCTGGACACCGACGATGTCCGGGTGGTCCGGGTCACACTGACCCCAGGGGAAGCCCAGCCGGCCCACCAGGGGCTCCCCCGGCTGGTCTATTCCCTGACCTCCTACACCATTCGCTACACGGAGCCGGGGGCGGAACCCCTGGAGCAGTCATTCCAGCCCGGCGATGCCCACTGGCACGAGGCCGGGGAGCATGCCGTGGAGAACACCGGCGCCACCGAGGCCCGATTCGTTGTGTTTCAGTTCAGGAGATAGGTAGGGCCCGAATCGGTCCTCCTTTTTCCTGCGGCACCCTGTGGTACACCTCTTCCCTTACCCGAGAGCACACCCGATGCGCACCTATCTGAATCGATCCATCACCGCTGCAATCATGACCCTGCTGGTGGCGGGAACCCTCTTTGCCGGAGCCACGACACCTCTAGCGGCCCAGGACAAGACTGTCGTGGTCCACCTGGGGACCCTGAACGACGACTGGCAGTCCACGCTCATGGCCATGGGCGTGGCCACCAACCTTCTCCGTGCCGGTGCGGACGTCACCGTGTACGTGGACCGGAATGCCGTCCGCATGGCCGAGCCCCGCCAGCCGCTGGGGGTCATCCTCGACCGTGACGTGGGGACGATGGTGGAGGAGTTCGTGGAAATGGGCGGCCGTTTCCTGGTGTGCGGGCACTGCGCCGGGATCGCCGGCGTGGATGGGCGCCAGTTGCGCCCAGGATTCACCATCGGCGGTCCGGAGGATGTTGCCGCCATCTTCATGGCAGCGGATATCGTCGTCAGCTTCTGATATGTGAGGGGGTGGGCCGGCGGGATCCTTATGCCGCCGGTCCATGTCCCCCCTCTCGTTCCGCCAGGGTTCGAGCCAACGCAGAATATCGTTGGGATCTGCCGAAACCCCCGCCGCCTGCTGAGCGCGGCGTCGAATCTTCTCCGCCATCCCGACCAGTGGTTCAGGCGAGCTTCGCCTCCATGGTGACCCCCCGTGGGTCGCGAGAAGCCCCATCCCCGCCCCGCGGGCCTAGCCGGCCCCGTCCTCCGTGGCCGTCGGGCGCGGAGGCGCGTGCTTCACGTGGCGGTCGAACCAGTCCATCATCTCCCACAGGGTGTGGAGGATGGATTCCCGGGCTCCGTAGCCGTGGTCCTCGTAGTTCAGCATCACGAGCCGCGAGGTCTTCCCCATTCCCTTGAGGGCGTGGAACATGCGCTCAGACTGGACCGGGAAGGTCCCGGGATTCGCATCATCGGCCCCGTGGATCAGGAGGATGGGATCCTCGATCTGGTGGGCATACATGAAGGGCGACATCCCCATGTAGACATCGGGTGCCTCCCAGATGGTGCGCCGCTCGTTCTGGAAACCAAAGGGCGTCAGGGTGCGGTTGTGGGCGGCGCTTCGGGCCACCCCGGCCCGGAAGAGGTCGGAGTGGGCCAGAAGGTTGGCGGTCATGAACCCGCCGTAGGAGTGCCCCCCGACGCCGATCCGGTCCCGGTCCGCGATCCCCGCGTCCACGATGGCATCCACCGCGGCCTGGGTGCTGGAGACCAGCTGCTCGATGTACGTGTCGTTGGCGGTGAGACCCCCGAGGATGGCGATGGAGGGACCGTCGAAGATGGCGTAGCCCTCCAGGAGGAGGAACATGTGCGACGCCCCCGAGATCCGGGTGAACCGCCGGTTCTCACCGGGCACCTGGGCGGCGGCGTCAGGAGAGACGAACTCCCGCGGATAGGCCCAGAGCACCGTGGGGAGGCGGGTCTCGCCGTCCCATCCCGGCGGGGTGTAGACCACGCCGGCCAGCCGGATTCCGTCATCCCGGGCGTAGGTGAGGACCTGCCGACCCACGCCCTGGAGCTGGGGTGCCGGGTCCCCGAGGTCCGTGAGGGCGACCTGCGCCCCCGCCCGGGTCTCCACCAGGTGGAAGTTGGGCGGGTCCACCGGGGACTCGCTCTGGATGATGAGGCGCTCCACCCCCCCGGCCACCAGCTCCACCGGAACCTCGTAGCGCTCCGGATTACTCTCCCAGAGGCGCTCCGTGGCCAGGGTCCGGAGGTTCATCCGGTCCAGGAAGGGCTGCTCACCGTCGGGGGTCACGCCGTCGCCCTGGAGGAAGATCCAGTCGCCGTCTCCAAGGAGGGTGGCGCCCCGGGTCACCGGGGTGCCCGGGGCTCCGAACCGCTCCTCCGCGCTCCGGTCCTCCACCATCCGGCTGGACCATCCGCCGGCCTCGGGTGTCACGAGCCAGCTCCGGGTCCAGCTGGCGGCCCGGCGCGGAAAGCGATCGATCTCGGTCACGAGGCCGCGGCCGTCCCGGGTCCAGGCCAACCGGTCGAAGTGGTCGTCCAGTTCCAGCACCACCTGGGGTTCGCTGGTGGGGGTGTCGATGCGCAGGACCCGGTCCCGCGCCCCGTCGCCGCTTCCCCCGATCTCCTCCACCCAGACCAGCGCCGCGTCGGACCCGGGCTGCCAGGTCACCCCGCGCGGACCCGACCGGGAATCATCCACGGCCACGTTCTCTTCCAGCGGAAGGGAGGCCACCTTTCGGACCATCTCTCCACCCCGCGTCCAGATCTCCATCTCCCGGGGGAACCAGTCGTTGGTCCGCCACCGATCCGGCACCACGTACGAGAAGGGCCGAACGGTCCGGACCACGTACAGGTGGGACCCGTCGGGGGACGGGCTCACCGCATCGAAGATGGCCGGGGCTCCCACCGGGGTGGTCCGCCCCGAGGCCACATCCACGTAGGCGAGCTGGGCCGTGAAGTAGAACTCGAACAGGTTGGCGTCGTGCCCGTCCTGCAGTAGGTCCTGAAAGGTCCGGGCCGGTGCCGGCTCGCCGTCGGCCTCCTGGATGCGGGGGGTGGAGGGAACCCGGGGGCGCTCCGGGGCAGCCCCCCGCCCCTCCGGCACGAAACGACAGAGGGCCTCGCGGCTGTCCGCCATCCACCGACAGGGATCGCCGTGGGCGGCGTTCAGGTACCCTGCGCCCACCCGGCTGGGGGTGGCGCTGCCGGCCTCGACTTTCCACAGCTCGTACCCCCTGGGACCGACGATGCTGAAGAGAAGGACCGACCCATCGGGGGCCCACGACGCGTACTCCACCGCGGCCCCGGCGGGAAGCTGGAGCTGGACCCGGTGCTGGTCGCCCAGCCGGATCAGCTCCATGGCCTCGATGGGAGCCCGACCCGCCACGGCGGGCCCGTTGGTCCGGGGGTTCAGCCGGTAGCCGGCCAGGTGGAGCCGCGGCTCGGCGATGTCCTCCAGGGCGACCATGGCCGGTCGCGTCAGAAGCGCCGCCCAGCTCCCCTCCGGCGAGACTTCCAGGTCCGGGAGGCCCGGCGCATCCAGGATGCGGATGATCTCTTCGGAGGGCACCCGGTACCCTTCCTCCTGGTACCCTTCCTCCTGGGCGACCACGGTGCCCAGGGGAACGAGGGCGGCGACGGCCGCGAAGGCGAGGGCCGCGAAAGCGAGGGCCCGGGGGGTCGCCACCTGCGGCGGCTTCGGGATGGGTCGGTTCATGTCGGGGTACTCCACGAGGGTCTCAGGGTCGTCGACCACAGACGACCGAGGGTTCACAGTGCGGGGGGTCACCCAGAGGGGCAAGACTCGGCATGGACGGAAATCACGTCAGCCCTCACGGCGAGGGGGAGCGAACTCTCCTGCATGGCTCTCCAATGAACCCAGGCCGGCTCAGGGAGATGCGTCCCGGAAGAACCGGTGTGCATCCGCGGTTTGCTTCTGGCCCCAGGAATACCCCACCTTGGGCACAGGGTGTTGAAGAAGTAGAGGTGCCGCACGTTTCGCCATGAGGAGATCATGGTCGAATCATCCGCAAAGTTGTCTCCAATCCCCGTGGTCCACCGCGTTGACGGCCTGCTCCCGGTCCTGCTTGCCCTGAGCCTGCTGGTGCCCCGGGGCGCGGTGGGACAGGACGTCGATCCGGACCTCGAAGCCTCGGATCCCCTGCTGATTCCGAAGATCGATGGCTCGATCGTCATGGACGGCCGGCTGGACGAGCCGGCCTGGGACCACGCAGCACGCCTCGATCCCGTCATGCACGTGCCGATCTTCGGGGCCGAACCCTCGGAGCGGACCGAGTTCCTGGTGGGGCATGACGGCGAATACCTCTACTTTGGCTGCCGCGCCTACGATGCCGATCCTGCGGGGATCCGGGCGCCGTCTCTGAGGCGCAACGATGGCCGCTTCATCAACGACTGGTGTGTCCTGAACCTGGACACCCTGAACGACGGCGAGACCACCATCGTCTTCGGAACCACCCCGGCGGGGATCCGCACCGATGCCGTGGTTGCGGATGATGCCACCGGCCCACCCAACTTCGACTGGAACACCTTCTGGGATGCCCAGGCGACCAGGTTCGATGGCGGTTGGTCGGCAGAGATTCGAATCCCCTTCTCCAGCCTGGCGTTCCAGACCGACGAGGAGGGACGCGTGCGCATGGGGCTTTCCGTCTGGCGAAACATTGCCCGAAAGAACGAGCGAGTGACGCATCCCCCCATCTCACCGCGGTGGGGAGGGCTCAGCTTCCTGAAGGCTTCACAGATGCGGCCGATCATTCTGGAGGAGGTCCGGGAGCGGCGGGCCGTCCACATGACGCCGTACCTTCTCGGTGGGATCGGACACACGCATTCTCAGGCGGCCGAAGGTCTCGCGTACCTGCGCTCGGAGGAGCAGGTCTGGGAAGCCGGGCTCGACGTGCACTACGGGCTCGGCCCCAACTTCTCCCTGGACCTGAGTGCGAACACCGACTTCGCCCAGGTGGAGGCGGACGACCAGCAGGTGAACCTGGATCGCTTTTCCCTCTTCTTCCCCGAAAAGCGACGCTTCTTCCAGGAGCGGGCAGCGGTCTTCGAGTTTCCCCTGGGGGGCAACGAACGGCTCTTTCACTCCCGCCGGGTGGGGCTGGCCGATGGCCGGCCGGTCCGGATCTATGGTGGCGGAAGGATCGTGGGTCGCGTGGGCGACTGGGACCTGGGAGCCCTGAACATGCACACGGCGGAGTCGGAATTCCTACCTTCGGAGAACAAGGGAGTGGTCCGCGCCCGACGCCGGGTCCTGAACGAGAGCTCCTACGCAGGGGCCATCCTCACCAGCCGGATTGGGACCGAGGGGAGCTACAACGTGGTCTACGGGGGAGATGCCCGCCTGCGCCTCTTCGACCAGGACTACCTCATTCTGAACTGGGCCCAGAGCTTCGATGACGGCGAGGCCGATGCCGCAGGCGCGCCCGAGGTCGACGCGTGCGGTTGGGTTCTTTCTCTCGGACACATCGGCCTAATCTCTCGGACATCGGGAACCCAATTCCGGCCTACTCTATCGGACAATTCCCCGTAAGTCATTATGGCACTAGCCCCCTGCGGACTTGAGATGGGATGATTCGATCCCTACAGATCCGAAGGGGGCTCTCCACGCGCTTAGTCGGAGGGGGGAGGAGGACAAGGGCCACCTCCCCACTGGGGACCACCAGCCCGGATGGTGGAGCCGAGAGGGCCCCTCGCGGGTGCCACGTTGGATGGCTCAACCGATGTCCAAGAGCCGGGCAGCCTCCACGACGGGTGGTGCGGCATGATCGAGGTGGACCGGAGTGCCGAAGGTGATTGCGTCCGCGGGGATCTGATCGCGGAAGAGAACTATGGAGTGCCACTCACCCCAGAAAGCGGACCACCAGCGCAGGCCCGCGTGCCGGCGGGCGTGAAGGGAGGAGGCGATCTCCTGGGTGCGCCGGCGGTCTCGATATGCCGGTTGATCGGCGGTGATCCGGAGACCTGCGAGCGCGGCAGCCTCGCAGAGATCCTCGATCCTCGGCCAGACGTCCGCTGCGAGGCTCACCGACACCAGCGCGTAGCGATGACCCCAGACGGTGAGGTCGTCGTTCGTGATGGGCTGGGTGGAGTGACGGTAGGCCTGGATCATCTCGGCGACCGCGTGCTCTGCGGTCTCGGCAAGGTAGAGGACCCCGAGTGCGTTGCCCGGTAGGTCGAAGCGATGTCGTCCCTGACCGCCGGGCGCGAACGCAGCGGAGAAGCGCGCGCCCTCCTCCGCTCTGGGATCCCAGGGAAACACCCGCCAGAGCGGGGCCTCCTTCATGCGTACACGCCGGCCTTCTGCGCCTCGATCGCCGCGATCACGTCGGCGATACGCCCCTCACGCAGGACGCTGATGGGCCGTCGGTTGCCCAGGTGAGCGTTGACGCCGTTCAGCCACTTCGGAATCGAGCTTTCGGCCAAAAAGCCTGAAAGCAGCGCGATCACGGCGTCGAGGCCGATGATGCGGTCCCGATTCTCGGGGTCGGGGCTCTGCCCCTCACGCCAGCGGCGCGGCTGCGCCCGGCTGACGTCCAGTAGGTCGGCCACTGCGGCGTCGCTGCCCAAGATCCGGGTGATATGCTCCAGACGCTTGGTGACGCGCCCGAGGTCGGCGCCATCCGGGGGCGGCATGCGCCGTCTGCGCGAGGACTGCTTTTGTCGTGCCATGATGGTCGGACGGTTCGTGGAATGCGGGCGTACACGCTACTTATAATGTAGCGCGACCGCCGTCGAAGGCAAGGGAAGCCTTCGGCCTCCTTGGGATTGCCGAGTCAAGGACTGCGGGATGCACGGCCGATCCCGGGAGCGGCGGCGAGGGGGCTCAGAGATGGATGCCCCCAGGTCACGAGAGCTACACATCATCCCACATCAAGTCCGCAGGCGGCACTAGCAATACTGGCCCACGCATGGCCCAAGGAACCGCGAGGCGAGATGAATCGTCCCAGGTTCGGCGCGGACTGAGTGGGATCTCGCTCCATCCCATGCCTCTTGCCACTTCCACACTTTCCCCTTCTTCGATCCGCATCACGTACCACTCCCCGCTTCGGAACCGGAGCTGAATGAACAGGTCACGCGAGGAGACTTGGTTATCGGCGAGAGTCACGTGCGACGCCAGAATCACCGCCTCCCTGGCCCCGAGCGGAAGCACCTCCGACACAGTGGCGAATGCCTTATGATCCGCCCGGCTGCAGCCCATCATCGGAGGCACACGACACGCCGACACCATGGTGTCTTGAAGAAGCGCAGCGGACAAAGCCGGATCGCCATATCGGTTGAAGTCCCCCATCCGGAAACGACGAGGCCGATCATGGACCAAGAACCGGGGACGGGGATCGACGAAGAGCGTATCTGGGTGAGCTGCTTCTTGCTGGAGGGCTGCGAGCGCCGTCCCATAGATCAGGGCGACCTCCCCTTCCGTCCATTCGGGGGCGCTCGATTCACAGGCTGCGAGGAATAGACCAAGGCATACCACGAGCCAAGCACAGTCCCGCAAGGGTACTCCACGAGTCGGCCGGCCAGAATAGGTCAATCCCTCTCATCCCGGTCGCATGTGGAGGCACGGGGCCCGATCCACCTTTCCGGATCGACGACCTCGGGGCACCGGGGCACAGCTTCGCCCCGTCTACTATTCCATATCCCTGAGTTCAAGCACGGTGACCCTGGGAGAGGGCAGGTTGTCCATGAGAATCAAGTGGTTCCCGGCCCGGGCATGGATCAACGGCAAGTCCTGCGACCGTGCCAGTTCCTCCCCTGAGCCGAGGTCGATGAGCCGCGAATCGATCCCATGAAACTCCTGATCGTCCGGGACCTCACCGGGCATGCGGATCTCGTACTGGAGTAGGAGCGTCTCCTCGCCCCAACGGGTCATGGATCTCAGGAAGTGTGCGCCCGTCTCCGGATCCGGTTCCGACTCGAGGGAGCCGCGGGGCGTCACAAAGAACCGAATCGAGTGAATTCCCGGAAGCTCGGCCTCCCAGAGGAGAACGCCCCCCTCATCGAATGTGAAGTTCCCCCGGCTCGGTGGACACCCCACTTTTGAGGTAAAGGAGGTGTCCAGATGGCAAAAGGGAAGAAGACGTACCCGGCGGAGTTCAAGCGTCGGATGGTGGAGTTGGTCCGGGCGGGACGGAGCCCGGAGGAGCTGGGCAAGGAGTTCGAGCCGTCGCCCAACACGATCCGGAAGTGGGCGACCCAGTCCGACATCGATGAGGGTCTGAGAGCAGACGGTCTAAGCACGGCGGAGCGAAAGGAGCTCCGGGAGCTTCGCCGCAAGGTCAAGCAGCTCGAGATGGAACGGGAGATCTTGGGAAAAGCAGCCGCCTGGTTCGCCCGGGAGTCGATTACGCTTCCGAAGCCTTCGGATTCGTGAGGGCGCACCAGGCCATGTACCCCGTGTCGATGATGTGCCGGGTTCTCGAGGTCTCCCGGAGCGGATACTACGCGTGGCTGAGCCGGGAGCCATCTGCGCGTGCTCGGGCGAACGCGGTCCTTCTCGAGACCATCCAGGCGGTCCACGAGGAGAGCGACGGGACGTACGGCTCGCCGCGGATGCATGCCGAACTCCCCGATCATGGCCTCCGGGCCAGCCTGAACCGGGTCGCCCGGATCATGCGAGTGGCCGGCGTCCAAGGGGTGAGCCGTCGCCGGGGTGTCCGGACGACGTGGCGGAGCAAGGAGGACGCGCCGGCCGGGGATCTCGTGAACCGGGCGTTCACGGCCACGGGACCGAACCAGCTCTGGGTCGCAGACATCACCTACATCCCTACCTGGGCCGGATTCCTGTACCTGGCCGTCGTGCTCGATGTTTGGAGCCGACGGATCGTGGGCTGGTCGATGCGCACCCACCTGAGGACCGACCTCGTGCTCGAGGCGCTGGACATGGCCCTGGAGCAGCGGCGACCCGAGTCCGTCATTCATCACTCGGATCAGGGCTGCCAATACACGTCCTACGCCTTCGGGAAGCGATGTGAAGCCGCCGGGGTCCGTCCCTCCATGGGGTCCGTTGGGGACGCGTACGACAACGCCATGGCCGAGTCCTTCTTTGCCAGCCTCGAGTGCGAGCTCCTGGACCGCCGGATCTTCCGGACCCAGGTCGAGGCGCGCATGGAGGTCTTCCGCTACATCGAAGGTTGGTACAACCCGAGGCGCCGCCACTCGGCCCTCGGGTACCTCTCGCCCGTGCGCTTCGAGGCTGAGCACGGGGCCCGGTCCCAGCCGACGCTGGCGCCCCCGACTCACTCGCCCCATCCTTCTCCCGCGGAAGGTCCTGCGCTCCACTCCGCTGCTCCGCAGCGGAGCCCTCTGACTCCCCGGGTAGAAGGGGGGCAGGTTATCACGGTTCCTCAGTTATCACCTGTCCACTGAAACGGGGGAGCTCCAGGGATGGCGGGTCCAAACGGAGCCGACATGGCGATCGGGTTCTCCTGTCGACAGGAGCATTTCGAGCTTCCTCCGGTCCTCAAGATACGTAACGACCCGCAGTGCCCACTTTGGGGACGACGGTACCCCGGCATCCTCACAACTCACCCTAACTCCGCCACGGGCTGTGTCGCGTCAAAGATACTTCGGGCCGACCTGCCCGGGCGAGGCGACTCCTATCCCTGACCCCGCAACTGCCTGTCACCTCGACCGTGTCAACAAGGCCGTCCGAAATCCCCGAGGGCCTGCTCGAGCCTTCTTGGATTTATGATGGTCGCACTCTAGTGGGACCATTCATCGGCCGCATCTAGTCGAGGGTTTTGGAACCTCCAGATGCGATCCAACCGGAGAGAATTCCAAATTTTCCCACCCGAGCCGCTCGCTTTTTTCGGAATCCCCCTGCCCCCGAAACGACGACAAGCCCGCCATCGCGGGCTTCTCGAAGGGGTGGAACGAATCAAGTGTCGGAAAAGGAACGAATCACATAACCCACCCGGAACGAGTCAGATAGCCCCAAGGTACCCACTCCCCTACCCCACCGCCGACACCATATCGAAGATGGGCAGGTACATGGCCACGATCATCCCACCCACCACCACCCCCAGCACCACGATCATGATGGGCTCCATGGCCGCCAGGAGGGCGCTCACCGCGGCGTCCACCTCTTCGTCGTAGAAGTCGGCGATCTTGGAGAGCATCTCGTCCAGGCCACCCGTCTGCTCTCCCACGTTGATCATCTGCACCACCATGGGCGGGAACACCCCGGACTGCTTCAGGGGGCCGGAGATGGTGTCTCCACCGGCGATGGAGGCCCGGGAGTCCATGACGGCGTCCTGGATGACCCGGTTTCCTGCGGTCTTGGCGGTGATCTCCAGCCCCTCCAGGATCGCCACACCCGAGGAGACCAGGGTCCCCAGGGTCCGAGTGAAGCGGGCCACCGCCGCCTTCCGCTGCACGTTCCCCAGGATGGGGAGCTTCAGGAGGATACCGTCCACCACCCGTTCCCCCCCCTCCGTCCGGTAGAAGGTCCGAAGGGCGAACAACGCGGCCCCGATGGCCAGGAGGATGGCCCACCACCATGCCTGCAGGAGGGCAGACATGGTGATGACGATCTGGGTGGGCAGGGGAAGGGGCACCCCCGCCGAGGCGAACATGGTCTGGAAGGTGGGAATGACGAAGATGAGGAGGATCGCCACTGCCGCCACGGCCACGCCGACGATGACGCCGGGATAGATCATGGCACCCTTGATCTTCCGGGCGAGGGCGTCGTTCTTCTCCAGGAAGGTGGCCAGCCGCAGGAGGATGGTATCCAGGATCCCCCCTGCCTCTCCCGCTGCGACCATGCTAACGAAGAGCTTGGTGAAGACCTTGGGGTGCTGCTCCATGGCGTCGGCAAGGGTGTTCCCCGACTCCACATCGTAGAGCACGTCCTTGATGACCTTCTGCAGCTTCGGGTTCTCCGTCTGCTCCGCCAGGATGTCCAGGCTCTGCACCAGGGGAAGCCCGGCGTTGATCATGGTGGCGAACTGCCGGGTGAAGATGACGATCTCCCGGGTACTCACTCCACTCCCGAAGGAAATGGAGAACTCCTTCGGCTTCTCCCGTACCGCCACCGGAATCAGCTTCTGCCGGTGGAGGTAGGCCATCACCTCGTCGCGGGTCTTGAGGTCGACCTCTCCGCTCCGGATGTCGCCGCCGGCGGCAGGTCGGGCGCTGTAGGTGAAGGTGGGCATGTTCGTGTCTTCCTCTCAGGTTACCGGGACGTGGCCGGGACCGGCTCACCCAGGGCGCGAAGGAGTTCCTGGGGGTC
>SL_3KL_010_SEDDRAFT_10003988_pt1 | contig 13389 bp, 13 predicted proteins | sample SodLakKL_010_SED_2_FD_10381 | JGI IMG/M metagenome (IMG submission 10381)
CCGCGCACTTGAGGAAGGCAGGGCAGATTCAGAGAACAACTTGCTCAAAAATGCACCGCACACCATGCGCGTGGTAATGAGCGACTCCTGGAACCGCCCCTATTCACGTGAAGAGGCCGCTTTCCCGCTGGCCAGCCTTCGTTTCAACAAATTCTGGCCGGCCGTCAGCCGGGTTGATGACGCCTACGGTGATCGCAATCTGGTGTGCACATGCCTGCCGCTGGAGGCGTACGCGGAAGGACAGGAGCCGGCTTCGGCGTAGTAGTTTTCAAAATTCTTGCCTATGGAAGAAATTTGGATTTAGCTCTCGATTCACGGTCATTTTATCAATCTTTGCAAAAACTTCAGTTAAGCAACTCCTGTATCGGCTCACTCCTTAAAATGGAGAATTTGCAAAACCGGGTTGCTATCCTCCTTCAATGAGTTTGCAAGATTAACTAAATGTTGTGTGTTTGGATGAGCATAAAGTAGAGGTTCATTTTCGTAGATCCGATTTAATTCTCTTATAAGATCACCGGCTTCTATAATAGTATAGAGTGATTCATCTGAGCTTTCATAAATAAATGGCACAAATGCATAATCAATATCATTTGTAAGCCTTCGGGGACCTACTTTTGTTTCACCCGTTAGTTTGTCGTGGAAAATATTGTATTGCGATGAACCTGTACCGATTCTGAAATGAATGAACCGATTCGTTTCATTGAAATAAAACAGATTTAATACATAGTCATTTTCAATCAGTTCCTTTTCTCGGAATTCAACCCATTCATGAGGTATTCTGCTATATTGCTCCCTTCTGGAAAATACTTCTTCAGGAATAGAATGCTCCTGATAATTTAAAACGTAGCGCGGCACAACTTCATCAGGATTAATCGAGTAAACTGTATCGGAGAGGTGTGGATAAAACTTCGTGATATTGTCATATAACGGAAATTTGTTAGAAACCATGAACCGCATCTGCTCCCTACCTTTAGGAATAGGAACTGCACTTTTTATAACTTTTCCATCTTTATTAAAAAAGAAGAGATTATTTCCTGAATGTGTATTCCTTATTTGTGTGTTCTTTGAATTTCCCGCGTAACCAACATATAAATCTTCTTGCTCTAAGTGGGTAAACCTGTATATGAAAAAGTCAAAATTGACTTCCCTAATAAATTCACCTTCAAGATTATAGACCACAATCTTAAATGCTCCAAGGGCGTGTATCAAGTCATTGAGGTGGTCGGGTTTGTTAGGACAGCTTTTTTGTGATTGTTAGTTTGGTTCAATCCCACCGCCCCGCGGGGCGGTGGGATTGAACCGTATTTTTCTATGCCGCTTGCCGGATATATTTTTGTGCCGGTGGCAGCCCTTCGATCGAGGAATGACCACGACGGGTATTATAAAACTCTATGAACTCATCACAAAGAGTAAATAACTCCTGTCCGTTCTCCGGCAGATGCAGGTAAATCTTATCATGCTTAATGGTTCGGAAGAACCGTTCAATGTGAGCATTATCCGTTGCCCGCCCTTTGCCATCCATCGATATTTGGACCGTCTTTAACCCTTTCAGATAACCGATGTACTCCCCACTGGTAAACTGAGTACCCTGGTCACTGTTGATGATCTGGGGGGATCCATAGCGGGCTATGGCCCCCTTGAGTGTTTCCACCACCCATCCGGCCTGCATACTGTTGGAAATGTCCCAGCCTACGATAAACCGGCTGTATACATCAATAATGGCCACCAAATACATGAACCCACCGCCCATGGGAACATAGCTGATATCGATCTGCCATACCTGGTTCGCCTGGGGCATCTCCAGCCCCCGCAACAAATACGGATACTTGTAGGCAGCCGGATCGATTACCGTGGTACGTGGCTTGCAGTAAATCGTCTTGATTCGCATGATCTTCATCAACCGGCGTACTTTCTCCCGGCTGATATGAATATCCACCAGCTTCAGATCCCGCCGGTAGCGACGCGTGCCTCGAGTCGGGTCTTCCCCATACATACGGTCCATCCGCTCCATAATCCGAAGATCTGCCTGGCTAATGCCTTTGGATTTGTAGTACCAGGCCGAACGGTGCATCCCCAGCAAGTGGCACTGCCGGCTAATACTTACCTGCTTATCCGCCTGATCAATCATCTGTTTTCGATCCTCCAGCGGCATTAGCTCAACTTTTTTTTTAACCAGTCATTTTCCACCTTCATCAGTCCAATCTGCTTATAAAGCTCATCGCGCTCGGACTCGGCTTTCTTCAGCTCTGCGGCAGATTTGTCGTCGCTAAAGGCCTGATCGGCGTTTTCCAGAAACTGCTTTTTCCAAGTGGTTATCTGATTGGGATGAAGCTCATATTTTGAAGCAATCTGCTGGATCGTCTCCCGCTCTTTAAGGGCCTCCAGCACAACCTTCGTTTTGAACTTAGCTCCAAAATGTCGTCTTTTTCTTTTCATAACAGCAAATTAACGTTTCAGTTTTTGCTGTCCTATTTTTTCAGACCACTACATATAATCTCTTGCATCCTTACACTAATGCTACGCATAAATTAGAAGATCAATGACAAATATTTTAGCATACATCCTAATTGGATTATCAAAAATAATAACTGCTTAGTTTCAGTTTCTTGCTTTATAACTTCGGTTTAACGATGTTAGTGTTATAGCCAGGCATCAGACGGCAGCCTGGACTGTTTCCTCAACAGGAAATGTTATTTATCTATAGTTCTCAGTCATTTATACGCCAAACTCTACTTTTAGAGAAGACTAATGGTTGCAAAAACCGGAAGTTTTTATTTTGGTGTACAATCATACCGATTATGAAAAAGAAAAAAGTAGTCATTGTAGAGGATGACAGACTCCTCGCCATCGTTCTCAGAAAAATGGCCGGCTCGATGAACTTCGATGTGGTCGACGTAGCCCATGGCGGTGAAGACGCCATTATAGCGGTTGAAAAACATCATCCGGACCTTGTATTGATGGATATCATGCTTGCCGACAGCGTTACCGGTGTTGAAGCAATGAAGAAAATACGCGAGCACTCAGACGTGCCCGTCATCTACATCTCTGCACAAACAGACGCTGAGACCAAGTCGCAGGCAATAGGTATCTCCAATTCATTCTATCTCATGAAACCCGTGAATATGAATGAATTGAAATCAGCCCTTGGTTACGTACACTTTGCCGCCTAAGGCCATCCCGGCAGTGGAATCAGTTGCTCAGGCTCAGTGAGCCCTGAAAATTCCTCATAAATATCCGCTTCTCCCTTTATTTCGCGGATCAGCAAAAAACCGTCTTGCTGTTCAAGATCACGTACGGCAAACGATTTGCCCTGGTCTCCAGAAGCTACGTGTACCTGTACCGTACAAAGCCCTCTGTAGCGTTGTATCCAGCTTTGGCTGTAGCTTATATCCTGCACTCTGTTCTTCTTTATATAGGCAGTGGTACGCGAAAATGCACGGCTTCGCAGCAGCATAATATCGTCGGACCATGCTGCAGCTGTGTCTTTATACTTAAGCCATCCCCAGTAGACCGAAAGTGCAGGGATAATCCATATCCAATTATTTAAGGAAAGAATATAGTAAAGCAAGGCGGTAGTGGCGGTAATAAGGAAAGCCGACCGGATCATATAACGCCTTGCAGCCCGCTTAGGCGGTTTTATACCCTCGTGCTTTTTTTTATAGTCGGGCAGAACATCATCAAGCAGATTCAGTATTTCTGTACGGTGCACCAGTGGAAAAAGAACAATGGAACCTGTTCCCCTGTCGTCTCCATAACCCGCGCTTTCGAGATGAACAGACGCATAGCCCAGCGGCTGGCGAATCATCCCTTCAGCCACATGAACCGCCTGAATTCGATTGTATGGAACGGTTAATCTCTTTTTTTCAAAAATACCGCGAGAAATAACCAGCTCTTTTTCCTTAACCTCGAGCCGGAAATTACCATAGGAAAACAGCGTGCTAAAAAAGCTCAGAAGCCAGGCAAAAACGACAAAAACTATGATTACAGATAAAATCAGCAGGAAATCGGTTTGAGATGGCAATAGTCCGAACAGGTATTCGAACAATTCCGATTCGCTGATGATTGGCTCAATTTGAGAAAAGAGCGTAGCGAGAATCGAAAGAGCAATTCCGAAACTGCCCGACGTGGAAGCCGCAATAAGAAGTTCTTTTGCGGGCAGCTCGAAAATTTTTTTCTCTTCCTCAGGCATGCCTGCCTCGGTGGTTTCGGGCTGGTCGGATTCGATAGCTGTTTCGCGCAAAATCCGGTTTATTTCAGTCGCTTTTTCCATCGTGATGGCCTCAATACTGGCTTCACGAGAGGTCGATCCTGCAGTTTGAATATCAAGCTTTACCAGTCCGAACATCCTCTGAATTACGCCCGAAGTGATATCAATAACCTGGATGCGATCCTTTGTCAAATAAAGATTCTTTCGAACGAAGAGTCCGCGCTTTATCTGCAATTCACCATCTTCTATACGATAAAGAAAACGCCACCAATTCAGTGTGCCAAGAATAAGCAGGAATCCAAAACCACCGGCAATCCACCATACGAATGGAAACTCCTCGCGCTGGGTACCCACAAACAGAAAAAGAATGATCGGTATCAGGTTACCCCTGATCAGGCCTAATGCGGCGCTGATGGCCGCCACCGGGTGCTGGCGCTGAAATTCAGACATCTTCTTCGGCCAGCCTTGCGTAGGTTGAAATTTGGTTTCGTACCCGGTCGGCAATCTGCGCGTCGAGAGCCGGGATTTCGTGGGTGGTGGCAGCCGTGGATATCGTAACGGATGCAAGGTTGTACCAGCGAAGCAGAGGCCCCTGCCGGGTATCCACATGCTGCACGCGACTGAGCGGAATGAGCGTACGGGTTTTTACGATCACGCCTCGTTTCAGGTCTATCTCTTTCTCATCAACCGCATATCGCCAGTTTTTCCAGCTTAGATAAGGAAACAAGACAATTGAGAGCACCCATAGTGTAAAAATGATCCCGGACGTTACAGAAACTACCCAGAAGTGAAATCCTTCCATGCCAAAAATGGCGGCGTATACAGCTGGGATACCGAAAAAGAAGAGATTTCCTACTGCATTTCCGAGCTGCCATACACGGATTGCACGCGGGGTAAGTTTGTGGAATGGTGTCTGTTTCATGCTTCGTTATTTAAAGATGCTAAAATTAACGGTTCACAGGCAGATATGGAAAAGGCTTTTGTCATACGAATTTGCATGCCAAGCATAAAAAAAGCCGCTACGGTAAACCGGAACGGCTCAAAAACTGATTGGTTTATAACAATTAACCTTGGTTTTTCATGTCCTGAATTTCAAGACGAATTTCTTGGCATAGTTTCTTGAGATCCTGTAGCTGCTTACGGGCACGGGTACCGGCGGCTTTATTACTTTTATTGTAAAATTTGTCGAGGTCCACTTCGAGTTCAGACATCAGGTTTTTTACTTCGTCTATTCGGCTCATATAATTCTCCAATTTAATTTTAAGTTTCCTTGATGATGATTACTCATCAATCAGTTATCGTGCAAAGAATAATCTGCATCCCTGTACAATTAGGCTGGCATAATTTAACACAATACGCGTTAAATACACGGTAATTTCTCAATTTTTTTGATGAAATCCTGATTTTCTCATTATTACTGAACATATCAGGACGCCTCTCTAACTAAGAACAATCAAGACATTGATATCATATAGCTTAGCCGGTTAAAAAATCGTACTAATAAATTTTCTTTTAATCTACTAACCTGGCACTAGTCACTATGTATTTTTTTCCATTGATGATAAGACACACTTATTTAACGCTATTTTGTTCGTGATACCTGTCGGCTGCTTCTTCACCGCGCTTTTGATTAACAAACAAACAGGCGATAATTGCGGCTAAAAACAGCACCGCGCAAAACAGCACCGATTTCTGCAGCCCAAATTGGGTTTGAAGAAGGCCCAGGCCTATGATTCCGAATATTCCTGCCAGTTTGTAAAATAACCCCCAAAAACCGTAGAACTCGGCAGACTTTTCCTCCGGCGTGAACAGGCCCACCAGTGTACGGCTTGCCGACTGGCTTGACCCCAGACTCATTCCGGCAACCAACCCGATATAGAGAAACACATACTGTTGATCCACATCTGTGCCAAATGTATTGTTTATCCAATCGGTAATATCCAGCACGCCATAAATTCCCAAAACCCCAAGGAACCAAAGAAACAGGATAAAAATATTTACCCTGAGTGCGCCGAATTTGTCCTGAACGAAGCCAAAAAGAAGCGCGCCTGCGGCAGCCGTTATCTGAACCACTACAAACATCAGTATCCGAACCTCTTCATCCCATTGTACAACCTGATCGCCATAGATAAATGTAAATGTGATGACGATGTAAATGGCCGCCATCTCAAAAAAGACCGAAATCAGGAAGATCGAGAGGTCCTTAAACTGGCCTATTTCACTAATCGTGTTTCCTAACCGGCTAAAGCCCATTCGAATGTAGCTTTCACCTTTTGGAAGCCGCCTTGCATCTCCGGGTTCTCTCAGCCAAATAAATGTTGGGATGGCTGCGAGCAGAAAGAAAAGTGCCGCAAACGGCCCTACCCACCGAATAGTTTGAAAGTTCTCGAGTGTTGGCTCTCCAAGAAAAACAATCACGAATCCGGCGGAAAAAAGTCCGCCAATATAGCCGATAGACCATCCGAAGCCGGATATTTTCCCGAGGTCTTTAGGCGGGCCAAGTGTGGGAAGAAATGCTGCGATAATCGCTTCGCCCATCGAGTAGGCATAGTTGGATATGATAAGCAGAATTACACCAAGAACGATGAAACCCGGTTCAACGAAATAGAGTGCAGTGGAGCTGACTACGGTGATAATATAGCTGTAAAAAAGGAACCTCTTCTTGCTTGCCCTGAAGTCGATGATAGCCCCTAGCACCGGGCCGGTGAGTACCACAAGGAAATAACTTACCGAGAGTGCAATACTCCATAGCAGGTTGCCAAGTCTGTAGTCAGCATTTGCATCACCAACAATTACAGTTGTAAAAAGAACCGGAAAAATCACGGTTATGATCAGCAGCGTGTATGCCTGATTGGCAAAGTCGAACATGGCCCAGCCAAAGATCTCTTTCTTTGGCGCCCTCGGTATGTCTTTTCTGGCTTTTCTGGGTTGCAGCATATTTTGTTTTGGTTATTGTGGTTGTTAACTCAGAAAACTACTGCTGTTCGATCACGCTCAGAACTTCTTCGACTCCATTACAGCCAACGCATCTACCCGGTTGTTCAGCTCATCGTCGGAGTGCCCCTTCACTTTCACCCAGGTTACTTTGTGGGGTGCGGCGGCTTTCAGCATCTCTTCCCAGAGTTCACGGTTCTCCACCGGTTTTTTGTCAGCTTTCTTCCATCCTTTGGCCTGCCAGCCGGATATCCACCCTTTGGTAAAAGCATTGATAATGAGAGCGCTATCGCTATGAATTTTTACATGGCATGATCTTTTCAAAGCCCTCAGGCCTTCAATAATGGCACACATCTCCATCCGGTTGTTTGTAGTGTGGGATTTACCGCCGCTCAGCTCCTTCTCTTTGCCGTTCCAGATCAAAAGGGCACCCCATCCTCCCGGACCCGGATTGCCGCTACAGGCCCCGTCGGTGTAAAGAATCACTTCAGGAAGCTTCTTCTGCATAACCCTTCATTATTGGTTGAAGCTCTACTTTCAGGTCAAGAGCCCTGGCAGCCGATGCCGACATCCACTCTTCGCTGTCGCCTCCGGCATACAGGATAGATCGCGAGGAGTTGATTACGGGTATTCCCCCGTAATTTTCGAGTACGGCCGTGAGTTCGGTAATATCCCCTCCCTGGGAACCCACCCCGGGTATGAGCAGATGCGCATTTGGGTTGGCATCGAGCACGAGGCTAAGATCGCGGGTTTGGGTTGCACCGACAACCATTCCGAGACTGGCAGCCGATCGATGCTGGAGCTTTGAAAGCTCTTCAGCGATATATTCGCTGAGTGAACTGCGACCCTCAAACCTGCGCTTCAGAAAATCGGCTGCACCACTATTTGAGGTCATCACAAGCGTATAAACACCTTTCGAGTCGTCTTTGATAAATGGTTCAAGGGTATCCAGACCCATAAGGGGATTGAGCGTAACAGCATCGGCGCCAAGATGCCCAAACATAGCTTCGCTGTACTTCGCGGCTGTATTACCAATGTCGCCCCGTTTGGCATCGGCAATAACTACCCTGTTGGATGGTATGATGTCTATCACACGCTCCAGAGTTTCCCATCCGCGAGAACCCATAGCCTCAAAAAAAGCCATATTCGGTTTAAATGCACATGCATGTGGTTTGGTGGCCTCAACAATACGTCGGCAAAATTCAAAGACTAGTTCAGCTTCATCGCTGTAGATCTGTCGCATAGGTGCAGGTATACGCGCGGGATCGGGATCGAGCCCCACACACAACAGCGACCCTGACGAACGGACAGCTTTGGTTAGTTTATCGGTATAGGTCATTGAATAAAGTTTTGACTGAGATTTTGGAAGATAATGATTAAAAGCTAAGTTTGGGCGTCCGTTTTACTTCTTCCCTAAACTGAATACAACATTATTACATCATGAGCTGGTTCGAGGATTGGTTCGACAGCCCTCTATACGAAAAGCTTTACGCCTACCGGAATGAAGAGGAGGCGGCTCTGCTTGCCAATCTGATCGAAAAGGAAATGCCCCCTGAAAGATATCCCAAAGTTCTTGATCTGGGATGCGGAAGAGGCCGGCACTCATTAACCCTTGCCGCAAGGGGTTACCGTATGACTGGAATAGACCTCTCTCCCGAGGCTATTAAAACCGCAAAAAAGAAAGCCGAAGAGCGTGGTCTCACAAATGTCACCTTTCAGACTCAGGACATGCGCGATCCCGTAAATGACAGCTTCAACGCCGTTGTAAATCTCTTTACCACATTCGGCTATTTTCTGGATGATGAGGAAAACATCCGCGTTTTGGCAAGCGTAAACACAATGCTGAAACCTGGCGGCCTTCTGCTGATCGATTTTTTGAATGCCTCGCTGGTGAAGAAAACACTGACACCCGAAGAGGACGGACACTATGACGGCATCCATTTTCACGTACGGCGTTACATAGAAGACGGCATGGTATTCAAGGATATCCGGTTCAGCGGAGAAACACTTTCCGAACCAGTTGAGTATCGGGAACGGGTAAAATTATACGACCCGGAATGGTTCACGGCACAGTTTGAAAAAATGGGCTTTTCACTGACAAAAACATGGGGAGATTACAGAGGATCCGACTTCGATCGGGAGAGCAGCCCCCGGCTTATCATGGCCGTAAAGAAGCAGGAGGTTTGGAAGTAACTTTTGGGAGGGGGAAAGAGTTATTCATGTAATCGTTATTTGTTAATCGGGAGGACTTAGTACCTGATGCCAATACCCGAAAAAGCACCAATTCACTATTAACGATTAACGATTCCACGATTAAAGCTCCCCTAAAGCACCGTCTCCGGGAATACCTCTTCGATTCCGTGCGGCGGGCGATCGAGTGCCCAGGTCTCAAAATAAAACTTGCGCTCTGAATTGATCCGTTTTCCGTTCATGCTGAAAAACCGGAATTGATCATCAACAAGCGCCTGAAGCGGATAAAAAAAGTTGCGATAGATGTTTTGCTTGCTGAACAGGTGCAGATCAAACCCGTTGTGAGCCTGCTCTTTGTAGAGCAGAAGATCATCGGTCTCGAGAAGTTGAGCGACCTCGTCTTTTTTGTGACCGACATTGCTTCCTTCATCCACCGATAATTCCTGGAAACTCCAGCTGTGAGAGTCTCTCCGGGTAAGCACCATAGCGGCTCCCGCCGGCTGCTCAGCAAGAGCACTGCGCACATCCGATTCACCGTCTTCGGTAAACAGGCAGTATTCTTTCAGGGCTTCACTGAGTGCGTTGATTACGGCATCAGTCTTTTTCAGAACATTGAACCCAAATTGCTGTTCTGCAGGACGCGTGCCTGTAAAATAGAATTTGGAATAGGTTGGGTCGGGTTTTAAAAAATCCTCGATACTGCCAGAGGTTTGCTGCACCGACCGGTCTGTTTGCCGTTCCCTGAGCCGGTCGAGACGGATATCGTGCTGGTAAATCAGTTTAAATATGTCCATGAACTCTTATCAAATAATCTCTTCCGTTTTCCGCGAATTGCAGTTGAGCATATTCGTGGATACAACCAACCCTAAAATACAGAGCATGCATTCCAAATTCAGCACGCTTCCGGTATTTTAAATCATTCTTTTAGCAGGCGGATTTCACGCTAAGACATAACCCCGCTTATTCGCGGTTTGATGGCAACAGGAAACATGCTTCAATCCACCCTGGATAAAGCACCCGGAAGCCTGATTTTAAAAAAATGAAAGAACCAACGCCTCTTTGTAAGTACCGATTTTTCGCAAAATTTACCATGAAATTCCAATATATTATGTATGATTTTCATGGTGTAATTTATATTATGCCATGAAAATCCAATACATAATGTAGGATTTTCATGGTGATTAGGGTATATTAAGTGAAAATCCCGGCAATATGGAGTTAAAACGTATAAAAGAGGCCATTCTCACAGAACTACTCGAAGACGTTCCTGTGGTTGCCATCACCGGTGCACGGCAGGTTGGGAAAACTACATTGGCAAAGAAAATTGCTGCCAACACCCGGGAGAACAGCGAATATCTCGACCTGGAATCCCCAAGAGATATCGCAAGGCTGCAGGAAGCAGAACTTTTTTTTGAACGCAACCGGGAAAAGCTGATTATTCTGGATGAAATTCAGAGAATGCCGGAATTATTCCCGGTACTGCGTTCGGTTATTGATAAAAACCGGGTGCCCGGGCGATTTTTACTGCTGGGTTCCGCTTCACCGGGTCTGATAAGAGACTCTTCAGAATCGCTGGCCGGCCGCATTGCTTATGAAGAGCTATTCCCTTTTTTGTGGAAAGAAGTAATGAGTAAAAAAAGCATCACCGAGCTTTGGTTCAGGGGTGGCTTTCCAGAAGCTCTTTTAGCAAAATCAGATAAAAAAGCAGACAGGTGGCTGAAAGATTTTCTTTTCACATATATAGAACAGGACCTGCCGCTGTTAGGGTTAAACACAGATCTCACCAAATTGAGAAAATTTCTATATATGATTGGCCACCAGCAGGGTGGGCTTCTGAACCAGGAGAGCCTTGCCCGTTCTGTCGGGGTTTCAGCAACAACCATCAGCCGATACCTCGACTATCTTGAGCATGCCTACCTGATCAGGGTGCTGCGTCCCTGGCATCTGAATGTGAAGAAGCGACTTGTGAAATCACCTAAAGTTTATATTCGTGACAGCGGGCTGTTGCACTCAATGATGGACATCACCGGTATGGAAAACCTTTATAAAAATCCAGTTGTTGGCGGATCATGGGAAGGGTTTGTCCTTGAACAAATCTGCGGAATTTTGCCTGAACAATTTAATATTCACTTCTACCGAACGCACCAGGGAGCAGAAGCAGATATTGTAATAACTCATCAAAGAAAACCGGTGTTAGCGGCAGATATAAAGTTAACAGAAGCTCCAAAGCTCAATCCGGGATTTTTAAATGTGATTGAAGACAATAAAACAGAGCATAACTTTATCATCATACCCGGCCACGACAGGTACCCTGTTCACAAATCCGTGGATGTGATTGGGGTTGAATTATTTTTGGAGAAGCTGATCGATTTTGCTGTTTAAAGTGAGTTTGATATAAGAATTTGGAAAAGAGTCTCCCTTCTTTGAAAAGCCACACTTGGTCCCGCACCTTCGCTGGAAGGAACTTTTCTACATCACATAAAATGAATTATTAGAGGACTTGGGTTCCAAATAAAAAAGCCCCGGCAAATTATCTTCACCGGGGCTTTTGATTTTTTCAGATATCGGCAACCGTTTCCCGGTTAACCAATAACCTTACACCATTAACGAAATTAAAGTGCAGTTGCAATCACAAGCGCGATTACCGCGATCAGTTTCAGAAGGATGTTGAGCGATGGGCCCGAAGTATCCTTGAGCGGATCGCCTACCGTATCGCCGGTAACGGTTGCCTTATGGGCATCCGAACCTTTGCTGTAGGTTTCGCCATCGATTACGATATTGGCTTCAATCATCTTCTTGGCATTATCCCACGCACCGCCGGCATTCGCCTGGAAGATAGCCATAAGCACACCTACTACAGTTACACCAGCAAGCAGGCCGCCAAGGGCTTCCTTACCGAAAATGAAACCGACAGCCACAGGCGCAGCCACGGCAAGCAGACCCGGCACAATCATTTCGCGGAGGGCCGATTTGGTTGATATCTCTACGCACTTGCCATACTCGGCAGTTCCATGTGCTGCATCGAAGGTTTTCTTGTCTTCGTCTGACCAGTCGGCCTGGGCTTTGCCTTCGTTCTTTCTCATCACTTCAAGAGCTGCCTTGAGCGGAGGAATAGAGGCAAACTGCCGGCGAACCTCTTCGATCATCGACTTGGCTGCACGGCCCACTGCATTCATCGACAGTGCCGAGAATACGAAGGCAAGCATGCCGCCCACAAAGATACCGGCCATCACGTTGGCTTCGGAAATATCGATGGTTGAAATGCCGGCCGAGGTCATGTAGGCACCGAAAAGCGCAAGTGCCGTAAGAGCAGCCGAACCGATCGCAAAACCTTTACCGATAGCTGCTGTTGTGTTACCCACAGCATCCAGTTTGTCGGTACGCTCGCGAACTTCGGGCGGAAGCTCACTCATCTCTGCGATACCGCCGGCGTTATCCGAAATCGGTCCGTAGGCGTCAACGGCCAGCTGAATACCGGTATTGGAAAGCATTCCCACCGCAGCAATCGCGATACCGAACAGGCCGGCCAGGTGGAAGGATGTCATAATTGCAAAAGCGATGATCAGAATCGGAATACCGGTCGACATCATTCCAACGCCAAGGCCGGAGATGATGTTAGTTGCATGGCCGGTAAGCGACTGCTCGGCAATGCCGATTACGGGCTTCTTGCCAAAGCCGGTGTAGTACTCGGTAATGAGGCCAATACCAAGACCAGCAAACAGGCCGATGATGGTGGCCAGGTAAACACCCAGTGAGGTGTATTCAAATTCACGCCCGTAAAGCGGGTCGTTGTAGCTCCAGCTCGAAGGCAGCAGCCAGGTAATCAGGAAGTAGAATACTACGGCCATCAGAATGGCTGACCCGAACTCGCCAATATTAAGAGCTTTTTGAGGATCACCACCCTCTTCTTTCACACGCACAAAGAGCGTACCGATGATGGATGTAATAATACCGGTGGCTGCGAGAAACAGCGGCAGGTACACACCACTCATGCCGCCGAGTGCAGCTCCGGGATCTGCATCAAAAATGGTAAAAAATACGGCACCCAGTACCATGGC
>SL_3KL_010_SEDDRAFT_10003989_pt1 | contig 13386 bp, 10 predicted proteins | sample SodLakKL_010_SED_2_FD_10381 | JGI IMG/M metagenome (IMG submission 10381)
TTACCTTTGCGTCCTTTGCCCCCAAAGCATTGGGGGGTGAGTCAATGCGAAAAAAAATCACCGCAGAGGAGCAGAGCGCAAAGAGAATGAGTAACTAAGCCAGGACCATAAGTGATATATTGCGTTGCGCGAAAATGCCAGGACAAAATTCTCCAGAACCAACAGTCCCTGAGAAATGATATCCTGCCAACCACATCGAAATCACGACCTCGCAACCAACTCACCAACTCACAGACTCACCAATTCACAACTGAAAACAGCCTGCCCCCAAAGCTTTGGTGGGCCATCCGCCCCAGGCCTTCAGCACAAAATCACCTCCCATTCCACCCAATTAAACCGCCCGTTTTTCTGAAAAATCAGATTATCCGACTACTTTTGCAGCAAAATAAACAGCGATCTAAAAGCTTTTGCATGGGTAATAAGAAAATCCGGTCCGCCCTCATTTCTGTCTATGACAAAAAGGGGCTGGAACCTGTTCTGGAAGTCCTTCACAGGGAGGGAGTCAAATTGATCAGTACCGGGGGTACAGCGAAATATATCAATGATCTGGGATACCCGGTGCAAAAGGTAGAGGATATTTCCGGTTATCCGTCCATACTGGGTGGGCGCGTCAAAACCCTACATCCGTCTGTTTTTGGTGGGATTCTCGCCAAAAGGGAGGCCGATCACCTCGATACTTTAAAGGAGTACGACATTCCGCCCATCGACTGCGTGGTGGTTGATCTCTATCCTTTTGAGGAGACGGTAAAAGAGGGTGCCTCGGAGGATGAAATTATTGAGAAAATTGACATTGGAGGGGTATCGCTCATTCGCGCAGCAGCCAAAAACTTCCGGGATGTGGTAGTGGTGCCGTCCAAAGCGCATTACACCCATTTTTTGAATATTGAAGCACTCAGATTGTGCAACCACCCTGGATCAGCGCAGGGCATTTGCAGGTAAAGCATTTGCGCTGACTTCTCATTATGATTCTGCCATTCAAAAGTATGTGCGGGGAGAGGAACAAACAGATCAACTGACCCTGGCTCATCTGGAGGCGACTTCGCTCAGATATGGAGAAAATCCGCACCAAAGGGCTTCCTTTTATGGAGACCCGAGGGAATGCATCCGCCAAATTCACGGTAAGCCGCTTTCCTACAACAATTTGCTGGATATTGATGCCGCTGTGTTTACCATGGCTGAATTTGCGGACGAACCTCCGACTGTGGCCGTATTCAAACACAACAACAGCTGCGGTTTGGCCACCAGGTCTAATCTCCCGGAAGCCTGGAAAATGGCTCTGGCGGGGGATCCGCTGTCTGCCTTTGGAGGGGTGATCTGTTCCAATGTGGAAATGGACGAGAAAACGGCACTGGAAATCGACAAGATTTTTTACGAAGTGCTCATCGCCCCGTCATTCTCTAAAGCTGCCCTTGAAGTCTTGCAGAAGCGCAAAAAGCGGATATTGGTTCAGTTAAATAAATACCCCGAAGTCCAAAAAACCATTAGATCGACCATCAATGGATTCCTCGTGCAGGACCGGGACAATTATCAACACGAGACAGAAAACTGGATACAGTCCACTGAGGCAAAAGCCAATGAGCGCGAATTCCGGGACCTCCAGTTTGCCAACAAAGTGGTTAAACACCTGAAATCAAATGCCATTGCGCTGATCAACAATCAAATGATCATAGGCATTGGGGCAGGGCAGACCTCAAGGGTGGATGCATTGAAAGGAGCCATTGAAAAAGCAGGGGAGAACAATTTGCCTCTCAAAGGGGCCGTGATGGCATCGGATGCTTTTTTCCCCTTCAAGGACTGTGTAGAGATAGCACACCAGGCGGGTATAAAAGCAGTGGTGCAGCCGGGAGGATCTGTCAAGGATAAGGATAGTATTGATTTTTGCGATGAAAACGGGATGAGCATGTACCTGACGGGAATCAGGCACTTCAAACACTGATATGGGAATAAAGCTTGCGCTTGATATAGGAAATACGAGAGTGAAGTGGGGAGCCTTTTCCGAGGGTCTGTTGCAAGACAAAGGCACGGGCCATTTTCCCGACTTTGAGCTGCCGGAGGATATAGCAGCCCAGACTACCCATGCCATCATATCTGCCACCGGCAGTTATAATCTTCCCTTTGACTTTTTACCCGGAGAGGTAAAGCCGATTCTGTTGAGTGCTGATTTGGACCTCCCTGTAAAAAGCGATTATCTAACTCCGGAGACCATCGGCTCGGATCGAATAGCGGCCTATCATGGTGCTGCCGTTTTGTATCCCGGAAATACATTGAGTATCGATATAGGCACCTGCATTACCTATGATTTAGTGGAAAATGGCAGGGTACACCGCGGGGGAATGATCAGTCCGGGTCTTAAAATGAGACTGCGGGCCATGAATGAATTTACCCATGCACTGCCACTGGCAGAAATACCTCCAAAAGCAATGCCACTTGGACTCAGCACTGCCGAAGCACTCGGTCAGGGTGCGCTTTTTGGCACAGCTCGCGAAGTGGAGGGTATAATAGGATATTTTAAGGACCGTTTTAAGGGCATTAAAATTTTATTAACCGGTGGAGATGCCGGCTTGCTGGCTGAGAACATTCACACTGAAGTGATTTTAGAGCCCGATTTGGTTTTGTTTGGATTACACGAAATTTTAACACATCATGTCAATTAAGACAAAGAAGATCATTGCCGTTGTATGCACATTTTTTCTAGCTGCAGCGGTTTACGTGGAAGCGCAAAATACGGTGGTTTCGCCCTATTCGAGATTAGGACTCGGTGAGTTGCAGCATTCCAATATGCCCCACATTCGAGCCAAGGGCGGTCTGGGAGCGACAGATTGGTCGTACCGGAATCTGAATACCACCAACCCCGCCTCTTACGCCTTTTTGAGGTCGGCTTCCATGAATGCCGGATTCAACATTCAGTACAATCGTCTCTCTGACCAGGATAACGATGTCGATATATGGGGTGGAGGAATGAATTCTCTCGTCGTGGGTTTTCCCCTTATCAATACAATCAATGAGATGCTGGAGGAAACCTATTCCGACTGGAGGTACGGCACGGTGATCGGTCTTCAGCCCTATTCTACGGTAGGTTACGAAATTGAGTCAACGAACATAGATCCTGAGCTGGGGGAAATCAGAAGGAGTTTTGAGGGCAGTGGTGGGTCTCAAATGCTCTTTGCAGGTCAGGCTATTCGTTACAAAAACACCTCCATAGGTTTTAATGCCGGATATCTTTTTGGCTCCCTGGAACAAAACAGACGCATGGGCTTCCCCAATATTAGTGTACACTATGCCAACGAATTTGAGGACGAGATCAAAATGCGTTCCTTTTACTGGAAAGCCGGAGTCTTGCACAACATTATCCTCAATCGCAACGAGGACAATCCCTACCACGACAACAGAGGAAAGCCGATAGATTACCTTACCATCGGAGCGCACGGAAAGACAGCTACTAGCTTTACAAATACTTCAAACAGTCTTCATCTTGGCCGTCATATCTTTGCCAATGAACTTGTGGACACCTTGTTCAGTGCGGATAATTTGCGGTCCAGTGGTCAGCTTCCACCAGAATTTGGTTTTGGAGCATCTTATATAAGACACGAGCGCTATGAGATAGGATTTGACATAGAAGTTGGACTTTGGAGCCAATATGAAAATGAGGCCAAAAGGGAGGAATTAAAGAATTCTTTCCGCCTGGGGATAGGGGGATCATTTACACCCGACCACCAGTCCATTACGAGCTTTTTTGAGCGGGTTACCTACAGGGGTGGTCTTTATTATTATCGAGACCCACGTGTATCATCCGGCTCGCAGCTCACAGAGTATGGACTTAATTTTGGGGCCAGTTTCCCCTTTGTCGTTCAGCGACAGGTATCCAGCCTTCACACCAATTTTCAGATTGGCAGGAGGGGAGTCGATACTGCTTTGGAAGAATTTTTTATAAATTTGAGCTTTGGTTTTACTGTCAATGACAATACATGGTTCATTAAGCGCCGTTACGATTAAAACTGATATCTGATAACTGATTACTTTAACTTGATTAACTCTTAAGAAAAAACCTATGAAAACTGAGTTCATTATTTTCCTGGTTTTCCTTTTTGGAGGACTGACCATGATTAGTGAAATGAATGCCCAATGTGAAACGTGGACAGACTTAAGGAACCAGGACGATATCATAAGCGCTCATTCGGTATATCGCCAGGCCCTTAGAGTGGGAGATATGGAAATCGCTTATGAAAACTGGAAAATTGCCTATGAAAATGCTCCTGCCGCTGATGGTCAACGTGATTTTCACTTTACAGATGGAATCACCATTTACAAGCACCTTATTGAAGAGACCGATGATGCTGAGCTAATTGAGGAATACCAACAGAAGATTATCGATTTGTACGAACAGGCAGCCAAGTGCATCCAGGCCGGTGCGATTGCTATCAGAAATTGTGATTCTCAGGCCTGTTACGACCGAAGGGCAGGGGTTCTTTTAGGACGCCTCGCCTACGACCTTTTTTACGAATTCAATGCCTCGACCGAGGATGTGTACGACGTGGCTACCAGATCAATGAACCTGGCTAAGTTGGAATCCGAGTACACGGTATTAATTCCCGCTGCCGCCGCCGTTTCCAGAATGTTTCAGGGAGGGCAAATCGACGATGAAAGGGCCAGAGAGTTGCACAGCCAAATCGATGAAATACTTGAGTACAATATCGAGAATAACGAGCGCTTTGTAGAGCAATTCAAGGCGGTGAAAACTTCTGTTGATCGCCATTTTGCCAGAATTGAGGTGGATCTTTACGACTGCGATTACTTCAAAGAGCGGCTTTTGCCGGAGTTTGAGGAGGCTCCGCACGATGGGGAATTGGCTCGAAGAGTCTTCAGCCAACTGATAAACCGCGGCTGTGATGAGGAAGATCCCGATTTGCAGGAACTCAGAGAGCGCAATATTGCCTATGTGGACAGTATCAATGCAGCCCTGCAGTTAGACCTGGAAGCCAGAAATCCCGCTGTAGCTGCAAGGCGCTATTTTGAGGAAGGCGATTACGAAGAAGCCGTTGCCAGGTTCCAAAAAGCCATTGACATGGAAGAAGACGATCTGCGAAAAGCCGATTTTTACTTCAGGATGGCCTCCATTCAGGGGCGGCAATTGAATCAATACTCCACAGCAAGGAGGAATGCACTTCGAGCAGCTGAATTGCGCGATAACTGGGGTGCGCCCTATATGCTCATTGGTGACCTCTACGCACAAACACTCAGCAATTGCGGTGGCGATTGGAATCAACGCCTCGCCGTATTGGCCGCCATTGATAAGTATCGAACTGCAGCCAGAATCGATCCCGAAGTGGCGGATGACGCCAACCGACGAGCCAGAAGCTATTACTCCTCTAAACCCCAGCAGGATGAGGGCTTTATGAGAGGACTTTCGGCCGGTGACCGGGTGACAGTAGATTGTTGGTTCAACGAAACCGTAACCCTTAGATTCAGGAACTAATCGGTCTTGTTTGCAACTTTCCAGGCTTGTATTCCTTGTCAAAAAATAGTCAACTTTTCGCGTAGTGCTGTTATACGGCAGGTGCCGCAAAGCAGATTTATGTGTTTTTCAAAAATTTTGATCCGCAGCATGAAAAAAATACTCTTCCTTTCAGCATTGTTTTATGCAGCTTTTCTTTTGTTTGCAATTGCAGCTTGCTCTCCCGGCCCCGGGCAAACAGTAACTGAGCCTCCTGCACAGGACGAAAGTAAAGGTACTGTTGCGGAAACTGAGCCCCAGGATACCATACCGGCAGGCTGTGAAACTTTTGAATCAGCGAGAAGAGGTCAGCAAGCCCTTGACCACTATGTAATTTACCGGGGCTTTTTAAGAGAGGGCGATTTTGAGGAAGCCTTTGAAAACTGGAAGATAGTCTATGATATCGCACCTGCTGCTGATGGACAGAGGTGGACTGTTTTCAACGATGGGGTCTATTTTTACGAGACCCTTTTAAGGGAGGAGGAAGACCCTGAACTAAGAGATAATTACATAAGGAAAATCCTTGGTTTTTACGATCAAATCGGGCTTTGTTACCCGGAGCAAAAGGCCAACGCCAGGGCCAGAAAAGCTTTTGATCTGTATTATTACTACCGGGATTACGCAAGTCTGCAAGAAATTTTTGAGCTGTTCGCTGAGACCATCGAGTATTTCGGCGAGGAAACCCCTGCCTTTGTGGTCAACCCTTTCACTGCACTTTTGGTCAGCAAGACCTTTAATAAAAATATCGACCTTGAACGCGCAAGGGAATACGCTCAATTTATTTCAGAACTGGTAAAGGCCAATGTCGATGGGGATGATGAAGCATGGAACAGGGTGGGGAATTTTACCCCTCAACGGTTAATGGACCTCGAGCGCATAAGGGGCTTCTACGATTGTCAGTACTACATTGATACCTACTACGAACTCTATTCGGAAAATCCCGAAGACTGTGAGGCCATTCAGATGGCCCTGGGCAAAATGCAGTGGGGTGAGTGCCCTGAGGACCTGGATGTGGTAGTGGAGTTGCAGGAAGCCGCTTCAGTACACTGCGTAGTACCCGAAGATGCCTCCAGCCTGGTGCGTCAGGCTTATGCGGCATTGCGCGAAGCTGATTTTCAGGAGGCAATCAATTTCTTTGAGCGTGCCATTGATGAAGAAGAGGATGCTGATAAAAAAGCCAATTACGCTCTCATCATTGGCAAAATTTACTACAGCCACCTACGTGATTTCCCCAGATCCAGGGAGTTTGCTCAAAGGGCCGGTTCCTACAGACCAAACTGGGGCGAACCCCACATTCTCATTGGCAAACTCTACGCCTCAAGTGGTCCACTCTGTGGCCCGGGGACGGGTTGGGACAGTCAGGTCGTAACCTGGGTAGCCTTCGACGAGTGGGAAAGAGCCAGATCAAAAGACCCCGAATCCAGAAGCGAAGCCAACCAACTCATCAACTCCTACCGCCAGTACATGCCGTCTATCGAGGACATTTTCCAAAGGGGACTCAGCGAAGGGGACTCGTATTTTGTCGAGTGCTGGATCCAACGCGAGACCACTATCAGAAGGGCGGGATCGTGATTCATTGACATTGGATTAATCAATTATGAATTACGAATGACGAATTACGAATTGGTGGTTTGGGGCGAGAATTTTATGGATTTGGCTGGAATGAGGGATTTTTGGGTGGTTCGTTACGTAGGATATTGGGTTCACCGCAGAGATCGCGGAGTTCGCGGAGAAAACGCAGAGAAAAGCTCAGCGATTTCCTTTGCGTTCATGGCCCCCAAAGCATTGGGGGGTGAGTCAATGCGAAGGTAAAGAATCACCGCAAAACCCACCAGGTTACCACCGAAACGCTATTCGCCAGATAAATCCTCCAAACCGAACAACCCCCACGATTAGATATACTGCCGTCAACATCGAGATTGCGCCTGGAAACAACTCAAAACTAAAAACTCAAAACTAGCCAACAACCATCCGCCGCTGCACGTACTTCCCTATCACATCGTACTCCAGATTGACAAGTTGTTCCTCCTCCAGGTCCTTAAATCCGGTGTTTTCGTAGGTGTAGGGGATGATGGCGACGGTGAAGGTGTCTTCCTTTAGATCTGCTATGGTGAGAGATACGCCGTTGACTGCGATGGAGCCTTTTGGTACAACCAGGGATTTGCCCGATTTCGGGAGCTGAAAGGTGAAGTACCAACTGCCGTCCAGGTCCTCGATTTTCAATAATTTCGCTACATCGTCCACATGGCCCTGTACGATGTGTCCGTCCAGAAGGGTAGTGGGAGTGGCTGATATTTCCAGATTAACCCTGGTGCCCACTTTCCAGCTTCCCAGGTTGCTTTTGTCTAAAGTCTCTTTGACTGCTGTTACACTGTAGCTCTCCGGGCCGGTTTCTTCCACGGTCAGGCAGACGCCGTCGTGACAAACCGATTGGTCCACCTGAAGGTTTTTGCTGAGGTCAGCGGTCAGTTTTATTTTTTTGGAAGTACCCAGATCAGTGATCTCTGCTACCTGTCCTATGTGTCTTACGATTCCTGTAAACATATGGGTTTGGTTTTTGGAAGGCAAAAATAAGCCCGATGGGCATTCTTGCCTGTGGTATTGAAGCAAAAGTCCCCGGAGAGGATTGTTTTAACGGATTAAAGTAATGTAACCGTTGAGCACCTGGGAGGTTTCCACATCGGTGGCGGTTCTGAAAAACACCCTGGCCCTGTAGTGGTAGGTCCCTTCGCTGAGGTCACTGCCATTCATGTTGGTGCCATCCCACTTTAACTCCGGATCGTTGGTTTCAAAAACTTTTTGTCCCCAGCGGTTATACACCTCGAAGTTCACCCGCTCCACAAACAAAAATGGCTCAAAAGGCACAAACAAATCATTGAATCCGTCTCCATTGGGTGTGAAGGCATTGGGCAGGTTGTATATCGGGCAGTTGCTCTTGCAGACCTCATTGCTAAGCTCACTGATGTTACCGGTAGAGTCGATGGCCTGAATCTGATAACAGCCGGTGACTCCAAATGGTGGTTGGTGTGTGTATTCAAGTACATCACCTCCCACTTCAGCCACCAGTTCAAACTCATCTTCTGTACTCTCTGCGAAAAAGATAAGAAAAGTCTCCACCGATTCTAAGGGGTCTCCATCCTCACATTCCGGAATGGTCCAACTCAGGTAGTTTTGGAGGTCCACATCTGCGGGATCGGTGACATCATCTATTCTACTGCATATATTGTCCACCTCCAAAAACGGGGGGCAGGGCGGAATGGTGTCCAGTGGCACGGCGCAGAGCACCTGGCTTTTATTGAATAAAGGTGCTGTGATATCCAGGAGTCCATAGGTGCCTTCCGATTCGACATAATAGCAGTATTCTTGCCCATTTTCCAAATTTTCGTGCACAAAGCCGGACTCTTCAACCTGTCCCAGTTCTTCAATGATGTCCCCTTCCCGGTTGCTGAGGAAGACTCTGTAGTTGTAATTTTGCCAGGGGGTGACATCCTCCCAGCTAAGTGTATTTCGCCTGTTGGCAGACGCTGCTTGCAAATATACACTCGACGCATTGACGGATCGACCGTATTCCCCGTCTGATTCTCCTGTGAAAAAGGCCACGGTATAGGTGTAGCCGGTATTCTCGGTGTCAATGCCCGTATCGGTAAAACTGGTATCGTTTGCTTCGGCGAAGGTGTTGGCGGTAAAATCTGCTCCCGGTACTGGCTCGAAGTTTTCTGTGCCCAGACCCGGTGATCGCAAAAGCAAGTACCTGTATGGACCGGGAAATTCCAGGGTGTCTAAATCAGCGGGATCCGGCCTGGTCCAGGTGACATTGATCTGGCCGTCCTCCACATCGGTCTCTTCAACCGAAACCTCCAAGATCAATGGCAAATCGCGACCGAGTTGATCGCAGGCTTCATTGGAGGGCAGACTCTGCACGCGGTTGTAAGGGTGATTCCCCACTTCGGTTCTGCGTGCAAATTCTGCAGTGATCCGGTAACAGTACACCTGTCCCTGCTCGACGGTCTCATCGACAAAGAAATAACTCTCATCGTCCTGGTCCACGATGCCGAAACCAACTGCCTGAAAACCAAAGTCCTCCGGATTGGTTCCGCAACTGTCAATTTCCAGTTCGGACACCCCGGTTTTCCTCCAAATAGTAAAGCCGACAAAATAATCGTTTTCAGTTACCTCACAGGCGAAGGGTTGGTCCCATCGGAGGAGTATGTTGTCCAGGCCACCTTCAGTGCGAAGATTTTCAGGGGGCGGACCGACCACTTTTATTCTAAATTGCTTCAACTCCACCAGACCACTGGTTTGAAAATTGTTGTTTTCCGCTTTGAAAATGACACCGTATTCCTGGTCAGAGATGTGGTTACAATGCGTTTCCCAGGTGAATTTTCCCTCCACGGGATGCTCCTGGAAGCCCTGATTCACGTCAAATCTGGCCGGGCTGATTTCCTGCTCAAAGGGGCCTCCGGCGGCAGACAGACTGATCAATACCGAAGGGTCCATAATGGGGTCTGTGGCGATGACGTTTTCACTAATTGTATCACCCGCAATTACACAGACTTCATCTCTGGCCTCAATGATCGGAGGGGTCGTTCTGCAGGTGTCGCGCACATTGATTTGCATGTCGCGAATGGTGTAATTGATCAGGTTGCCGTTCCTGTATTCATTAATCCTAATGGCGATGTTATACTCTCCGGCTCGCTGAGGGGCGTCCCATACAAAATCGCCTGTNACCGGATCCAGTGATATNCTGTTGTTGNGNCCCGGCTCCACCTGATTGGGGAATTCGTATCTCGGCACAGGTTCTCCATCTGTTTGCATGGGAACCACCAGTTCAAAGCTCAGACTGTCNCCATCCGGGTCGTAGGCGTTGGGATTGTGGATAAANCGCTTACCTACACATGCGAAATCAAGCGGTGGATTNAACAGCACCACTGAATTGTTAAAACCCTGAAATTGGGGGTTTAAGAAGGTGTAAGTACTCTCGATATAAAAGGGGACCACGATGGAATTGGGAAAGTTGACGTTTTGAATGCCCCCGATCCGATTGGGATCCATCATGGATACAGTATAGGTGGCGCGTCCGGGGTAGGTGTGTTCAGCAATGTAGATGTTCATTTTGATATCGTTGCCAATAATCTCTCCATTGCCGCCCCCATTGACCCTTCCGACTACTTCAGAATTGCCATCACCCCACATGATGGTGAGGCTGTCCCGGTCCGCATCTACGCTGGAAGCTTTGGTGTAGGTGATGATGGTTGCTCGCAGGGTCAGTTCTCCAATTTGCTCCAGGCGAATTTCACCGGCGCGATTGTGGGTTGCATTGGCCACTTGCTGGACCGCTACCAGAAGGATGGTCCAAATGATTGTGAATGCCCAAAAGTGTTTCTTGTACATCAAACTGCTTGCCGACGTGTTTATTCATAGTGCAAACGCCTTATAACGTCAATTAGTTTGGGTTTTGGAAATTTCCCCCAATTCTGTGAGACATTTCTCCAGGGATTTGCGCCAGTGCGGCGGCTCTTCTTTTAAAATGCCCTTGATCTTTTCCATGGACATCAGGCTGTAATGAGGTCTCGGTGCAGCCTGGGGAAAATCTTTTCCCGGAATGGGTACCACCTTCACATCTTTCCTGGCCAGCTCCATCACCGCGCAGGCAAAATCGTACCAGGTCGCAACTCCGGAATTGGAGAGGTTGTATATTTCATGTACCTCCTTTTTACCATTTTCAAAAAACCTTTCGATCAGTTTCATGGTGGCCTGGACAATAACATCTGTGGCTGTAGGTGCTCCAATTTGGTCATCGACCACGGTCAGGCGCTCCATTTTTTGCGACAATCGCAACATCGTTTTTACAAAATTTTTACCGTAAGGGGAAAAAACCCAACTGGTACGAAGCACTGCAGTGCGTGAACAAAATCGCAGGGCCTGTTGCTCGCCGGCCCATTTGCTGCAGGCGTAAACTCCTTTCGGTTGACAGGGGTCCTCCTCGGTAAGCGGCCGGTTGAGGTCGTTGTGATATACGTAATCGGTGGAGTAGTGGACGAGCAGGGCGGATTGCTCTTCACAGGCTTCTGCCAGTGCTTTTACCCCGGCTGAATTGACAGCATAAGCTAGCTCGGGATTTTGCTCTGCATCGTCAACAGCGGTATAGGCCGCGCAATTTATCACCACCTCAGGTGCCCAATCGGCGATTTTTTTCGCAATTTGGTCCTCATCGCTCAGGTCCAACTCGATTTTGTTTGCAAATCTCCATCGATAATCCGGGTACTGACCGGAAAGTTGTTTGAAAGTCCGCGCCAGTTGTCCGCCGGCGCCGGTTACGAGAATGGATTTCATGGCGCTCACTTTTGATGGGTGAATTCCCTGTGTTTTCCCAGTACGGGTAGCATTTTATCCTTGTCACTGACCTTAAAATCCAGGGGTGGCAGCGGCCAGTTGATATCGAGGTTTGCATCCTGAAAATTTATTCCACCCTCGTGATCGGGTGAGTAGTAGTTGTCGCATTTGTAATTGAAAATGGCCCTGTCGCTTAGCACCAGGTAGCCGTGTGCAAAACCCGCGGGAATGAAGAACTGCCTTTTGTTTTCATCCGATAAAATTACACTGTCGCACTGTCCAAAAGTGGGAGAATCGGGCCGTATATCGATGGCGATATCCAGCACCTTTCCCGCGGTCACCCTCACCAGTTTTGCCTGAGCGTAAGGGGGAACCTGATAGTGAAATCCCCGGAATACGCGCTTTTCCGATCCCGCTTCGTTGTCCTGCACCCAGTGGACATCCCCGGTGAGTTCCATCATTTTTTTGTGGTTGAAACTCTCAAAAAAATACCCCCTTTCGTCTTCAAAAACCCGGGGCTCCAGGAGGTACAAGCCCTCTATTTCTCTGCTGTGAATTTTCATTGATGCTGATTTTATTTGTCCCGGAAAAAGATACTGATGGGCACTCCGGTGAAGTCGAAGTTTTTCCTCAGTTGATTTTCCAGGTAGTGCCGGTAACTATCGACCACGTGTTTAGGATGGTTGCAAAAGAAAGCAAAAACTGGATGCGATGCGCGAATTTGGGTGACGTACTTGATTTTTATGTACAGTCCGCGGTGGGATGGTGGCGTTTTTCTCTCGATGGCCTTTAGCATGACTTTATTCAAGGTAGAGGTCGGTATGATCTTTTTTCGCTTCTCGTAAACCTCCATGCACAATTCGATGACCTTGAGTATTCTCTGTTTTTCCAAAACGGAGGTGAAGATCACGGGTACATCTGAAAATGGTGCGAGTCTCTCCTGAATATAATGGGTCATGTCGCGGGCCGTATTGGTTTCCTTTTCCATCAAATCCCATTTGTTGACAGCCACCACCAGGCCCTTGTGTCTTTTGTGAGCCAGCCAGGCCAGTCGCACATCCTGATTTTCAATACCATCTACTGCATCGATGAGCAGCAGGCACACATCGGCCTCTTCAATGGCCCGAATAGCCCGCATTACAGAGTAAAACTCCAGGTCCTCATGCACCCGCGCCTTTTTCCGTATCCCCGCCGTATCTATCAACAGAATCTCCTGGCCAAATTTTTTGAAAACGCTGTGGATGGAGTCCCGGGTGGTGCCGGCTATATCGGTAACAATATTCCGGTCCTCGCCCAGCAGAGCGTTGGTCAGGGAGGATTTGCCGACGTTGGGCTGCCCGATAATGGCGATTTTGGGAAGGTCGCTCTGGTCTTTGTCCTCCTCCGGCAGTTGTTCTGCCACCTGGTCCAGCAGGTCGCCCGTGCCCGCTCCGGAAGTTGCACTGATGGGATAGGGGGTGTCCAACCCCAATCCCCAAAATTCAGCCACTTCCAATTCCCGCTTGTTGTTGTCCACCTTGTTGACGGCGAGAATGACGTTTTTCTCCCCGGCCCTGGCGCGC
>SL_3KL_010_SEDDRAFT_10003990_pt1 | contig 13382 bp, 10 predicted proteins | sample SodLakKL_010_SED_2_FD_10381 | JGI IMG/M metagenome (IMG submission 10381)
GTCTTTTACCCGGAGGTAGAGTTGCTTGCCCAATGCCCCTCCAGGGTGGTATTTGGCAAAATCACTGGGGCTAAATCCTCGCAATGCAAGCAACGCCATAGCAAGTGCGTCTCCCATGGCCATTTGTGCGGTGGTGCTGCTGGTTGGTGCCAGATTATTGGGGTCCGCCTCCTTTTTTACCGGGGTATAAAGCAGGTAATCACTACGCTTAGCCAGATAACTCTTATTGTTTGAAGTCATTCCCACCAGCGTATTCCCGCGGGATTTTACAATAGGAGTCAGTACCTTGATCTCAGATGTTTGACCGCTTTTGCTGATGCAAACAACTATATCGTGAACTCCTACCATTCCGAGGTCCCCGTGAATGGCATCTGCCGCATGCATAAAAAGGGCGGGGGTTCCGGTTGAATTGAGAGTCGCTACAATTTTCTGCGCAACAAGCGCACTTTTTCCAATACCTGATACCACCAATCTGCCCGGCGAGTTAAATATTTTTTTCACCAGTTCCGCAAAAGAGTGATCAAAGGCATTCCCAAGTGCTGCAACGGTCTCAGACTCAATAGAAATGGTCTGTTTTGCAACTTCAATTATTTTATTGTCCTCCATATCCGCAGGATTTTCAAAGTGCATATATACAAAAATTCTCCGGGAGGTGTTGCCCGGCAGGACTTCAATTGCCGCGATTCCTTTATTTTAGGAAGAAGATGTAGCGCTTAGAATTAATGGTTTAACATTTGACAGGACACTTCATTTGAGTTGAAACAAAAATTCCCAATAAGGCAGACAGAACTATGAACCGTATGAAAACCAGGTTTTGCGCAGGTTCTGTTAATGAAAGCGCCGACTGGTAGCTCCGGAGAGAGAGTATTCCATGAAATATGTGCGAGATTGTTGGTGGTTTGCAAAAGGAATGGTAATTTTGGAACCGAGCTTCTAACCAATGGGAGTATATGGTGATTACAATTGCCATTTGGTGAATTCATTGGCACATTGTATTGATTTTCTCAGAAAAAATTAATGAAAGAAGCTTGCATTAAAAAAAATTATTATCTTTATAGCGCCGTTGATATGGCTTTGCAAGAAGCACAAGCTGGCAGATAACAAAACTTCTAGTTGATCAAATGGAGTTAGGCATAACAGATATTAGACAATCACTCAAAGAGTTCTTCGGCTTTGACAAGTTCAAAGGACTTCAGGAACCCATTATAAAAAGTGTACTCGAGCGCAATGACACCTTTGTCATCATGCCGACCGGAGGTGGTAAATCCCTTTGCTATCAATTACCGGCTCTAATGATGCCAGGGACTGCGCTGATCATTTCTCCCCTCATTGCACTTATGAAAAACCAGGTGGACTCTATCCGCGGTTATAGCAAAGAAGAGGATGTAGCGCACTTTTTAAACAGTTCTCTGAATAAGACTCAGGCCAGACAAGTGAGGTCGGACGTATTGGATGGTAAAACAAAAATGCTGTTCGTCGCACCAGAAACCCTCACCAAAGAAGAGAATGTAGAGTTTTTAAAAAAGGTAAATGTATCCTTTGTAGCAGTTGACGAAGCGCACTGTATTTCAGAATGGGGTCATGATTTCAGGCCGGAATACCGCAAGATTCGCGAGATAATCGATGGTATTGGAGAGAAGATACCCATCATAGCTCTCACAGCTACTGCTACCCCTAAAGTAAGGCAGGATATAATTAAGAACCTGGCCATGGATGACGTCAATGAATTTGTCTCCTCGTTTAACAGGGACAATCTCTACTATGAAGTCCGCTCAAAACCCAGCAGAGCAGAAGCCCAGAAGAGCATCGTTCAGTACGTAAAAACCAAGCCCGGAAAGTCCGGAATAATCTATGTGCAGAGTAGAAAAAGCACCGAGGAAGTGGCGAACTTTTTGAAGGTCAACGATATAAAAGCCGCTCCCTACCACGCCGGTATGGACTCCAAGAGCCGCACGAAAGTTCAGGATGATTTCCTTATGGAGCGGGTGGACGTCATTTGCGCAACCATCGCCTTTGGAATGGGAATAGATAAACCGGATGTGCGCTTTGTAATCCACTACGACATTCCCAAAAGCATCGAAAATTACTACCAGGAAACCGGTAGAGCTGGCAGGGATGGTCTGGAAGGTGAGTGCGTAGCATTTTACAGCTACAAGGATATCCGCAGGTTGGAAAAATTCCTTAGAGATAAATCGGTGGCCGAAAGAGAAATGGGTGCGCACTTGCTGGAAGAGATGATTTGCTATGCAGAGACCTCGGGCTGCAGAAGAAAATTCTTACTCCATTACTTCGGTGAGGATTACGATGAGGAGCAGTGCAGAGACAAATGCGACAATTGTCGGCACCCCAAAGAAAAAATTGAGGCCACTGAGGAGATGGGGGTCGGCATTAAAGCCGTGAAAACCATGGGAGAAAATTACGGCGAGAAGGAAGTGGTCGATTTCCTCGTAGGAAAAAACACCCAGATCAATCGAGATTATAAATTTGACCAGCTCGATGGCTATGGAGTTGGTGAGGAGCAAGGCGAAAATTTTTGGAACTCTATTTTGAGACAGGGTGTCATCCTCGATTATCTAATCAAGGATATTGAAGAGTACGGAGTATTGAAGGTTTCTGACAAGGGAGAGGAGTTTCTGAAAAATCCCGATCCTGTGGAGATCAGCATAATCAGGGACTTTGACAAGGACACCGAAGAGAGAGGTAATGGAGATGTGGCCGGTGGCTCTGCGGTACTGGATGAGACCCTTCTCAAAATGTTGAAATCACTTCGAAAAAAGGTGGCTGAACAAAACGACCTGCCTCCTTTTGTCATCTTTCAAGACCCATCTCTGGAGGATATGGCCTTGCAGTATCCACTCAGAATGGAGGATATGACCAAAATATCCGGGGTTAGCCAGGGTAAAGCCATGAAATACGCTCGACCCTTTCTGGACCTCATCAATGAATATGTCGAGGAAAATGAAATCGAAAGACCGGACGATATTCTCATCAAACAGGTCGCTGAAAAATCTGTTAAAAAAATCGCCATCATTAAATCAATCGACCGGAAGATTCCGCTTGAAGACATCGCTTTTTCGACTAATTTATCCATGGAAGACCTGATTACCGAAATCGAAATGATTGTAGCTTCAGGCACGAAGGTTAATATCGATTATTACATTGAAGATGCGGTGGACGATTATTCCAAAGAGGATATCCACGACTACTTTATGGAGGCAGAAACCGACGACCCCGTGACAGCCTATCACGAACTGAAAGAGGATGACATCACGATAGAGGAAATTCGGTTGATGCGAATTAAGTTTCTCTCGGACCTCGGCAATTAAATTTTGAGCATTTCCAGCGTACATATTATCAATGGTCCCAATCTAAACCTGCTGGGTCTTAGGGAACCCGAAATTTACGGGGACACTTCATTCGAGGAGTACTTTCTCAAATTGAGAGGTGATTTCCCTGGTCTCCAACTCTCTCATTCACAGACCAATCACGAGGGTCAGATTATTGATTGGCTGCACGATTGGGGTTTTAAAAGAAATGCGGGGATTATAATCAATGCCGGTGGCTATACCCACACTTCCGTAGCAATTCGAGATGCAATAGCTTCGATTGAAACCCCGGTGGTGGAGGTTCACATTTCTGCAGTTTCTGAAAGGGAAGATTTTCGAAAGGTCAACTATCTAAAAGAAGTATGTGCGCACTCAATCGAGGGTTCTGGCCTGGAGGGTTACGCTCTTGCAATTAAATGGCTGCTCAACCTTCCCGACTGACTTCTCGAAATAATTTCTTGTGCAGTTTTTTTATCGACCTCTCGATTTCGCTGTAATCCGCGGGCTCTTTTCCTAAAAAAATATAGACGACCCGTACTTCGATTGCGGGAATAGCCTCCGTGGATTGAGACCGATTTTTCAGGTCGATTCTCACAGCCTCACGCATGCGTCTTTTTATCAGATTTCTGTCCACTGCACGCCTAATTCGCTTTGCGGAAACTGCGGTGGTGAAAAAGATTTTAGGAGATTCTGATTTAGGGGAGAATTCCCATTTCATAAGAATGGGGTGGGAGAGATGGGAGCTGCCGGAGGAAAACAGTCTCAGTATGTCTTTCGAACTTTTTAGCCTGTCCCATTTCATTCCCGATTCAAAGTCTTGGGTCAACAGAGGTTACAGTGCTTCAATTAGTATGAAGTTGCTTTATAAAAGCTGTAAATTAAGTATGGATTTCTCTGGAGACCGACCAAAATTACTTCCTGGTTTTCTCATCGGCAACCGACAGTTTGTGTCTGCCTTTGGCTCTTCTTCTGGAGAGGACTTTTCTGCCGTTTTTTGTGGCCATGCGGGCTCTGAATCCGTGCTTGTTCGAGCGTTTTCTTCTAGATGGCTGGAATGTCCGTTTCATGGTTTATTATTATTTTGTATCTTTCATTAATGCTTTGAAACTGCTGCAATATTCCCAACAGGGCCGCAAAGGTAGTAAAAAAATTAATTTCTAAACCCAGCTTTGCTGAATTGTTTTCTACAAGAGTGATTGATGATTTTAAACCCCGTACTCTATCCTGATTTTTTGTTTGATGAAAACAATTTTTGCCAGGGGGAAATCAATGAATTTTCAAACCCATATCGCCCCGATTTTAACTGGAATTATTAGCTGTTCATGGATGCGAGGAATTCATCATTGTTTCGTGTACCTTCAATTCTTCGCTTGATAAACTGAATGGCCTCATCCGGTTTCATGTCTGCGAGGTGATTTCTGAGAATGAACATTCGTTGCATAGCTTCTGCATTCAGGAGCAAATCTTCGCGTCTGGTGCTTGACTTGGTCAGGTCAATTGCAGGATACAGTCGCTTGTTTGCCAAAGAGCGGTCTAGCTGAAGCTCCATATTCCCCGTTCCTTTAAATTCTTCAAAGATTACCCCGTCCATTTTCGAACCGGTATCTATGAGTGCGGTGGCGAGAATAGTAAGAGAACCACCTCCTTCTATATTTCTTGCAGCTCCGAAGAACTTTTTGGGTTTGTGTAGTGCATTGGCTTCCACACCACCTGACAGCACCTTACCACTTGCGGGTGCTACCGTGTTATATGCACGTGCCAATCTGGTTATTGAGTCCAGAAGAATCACTACGTCGTGACCGGATTCTACCAGTCTTTTGGATTTTTCCAGGACGATATTAGCAACGCGAACGTGATTTTCGGCGGGTTCATCGAAGGTAGATGCGACCACTTCAGCATCCACACTTCTGGCCATGTCGGTCACCTCCTCCGGGCGCTCATCAATCAGAAGTACGATCATGTAGCATTCGGGGTGATTTTTTGCCACAGCATTGGCCATGTCTTTGAGCAAAAATGTCTTACCGGTTTTTGGCTGAGCGACGATCAATCCACGTTGTCCTTTACCAATTGGCGTGAATAAGTCGATCATGCGTACGCCGTAGTCTTTGCCATCCGGCCGGCTGGCCAGGGTAAATTTTTCCTGTGGGAAAAGAGGGGTGAGGTAATCAAATGGCACCCGGTCGCGTATTTCATTGGGCTTTAATCCATTTATCAGATTTACCCTGAGGAGTGCAAAGTACTTTTCACCGTCTTTCGGTGGTCTGACCGGTCCGCTTATGGTGTCTCCCGTTTTCAGACCAAAGAGTTTGATTTGAGATGGAGAGACGTAGATGTCATCAGGCGACGACAGGTAGTTGAAATCTGCCGACCTCAAAAACCCGTATCCGTCTGTCATCATTTCCAAAACCCCTTCGCCTTCTACTATTCCATCCAGGTCCACATTGAAGCCGGAGGAATCTTTCCCCTTTCTACCACCTTTTCCGGAACCCTTTTGCTCAGATCTCGAATCTTGTCTTTGCTGTCCGGATTGTCTTGATGAAGAGGATTTTCTTTGCTTTTGGTCTTGTTGTTGCTGTTGCGAATCGCTATCCTTTTTTCTCCTTTGCCCTCTTTTGTTATCGCTATCATCAGAAGATTTAGCATCTTTTGACTGAGCGCTTTGTCTTCTGGAGGAGGTTTTCTTATCCGTACTTTTTGAAGTGTCCTCAGATTGTCTGCGACGCCCGCGACGTGACCCTGTGTCGCTAGCCTTACCGTCGTTTGAAGCCTCCGATTTTTTGGTGGCCTCTTTGGACTCCTTTTTAGCCTGGGGAGCTTCCTTTGCTTTGGATGTTTCCTTTTTGACGTTATCCTGTTTTTTTGAAGATTGCGATTTGCTGGCTCTTTCGCGACGCCTTTGTGGAGGGTTGTACTCTGGTTTGGTCTCAGAGCGGTTGGCTGCAGTGGGTTCTTCAGTGACGTTAGACCGCTCAATTACGGCCTGTTGGTCCAGAATCTTGTATATCAGCTCTTGTTTGTTGAGTCTTGATATACCTTTTATTCCGAGGGTTTCTGCGAGTTCCTTTAATTCCGGAACAAGCATATCATTTAATTGCAATATGTCATACATGGTATTCGTGTGATTTTTGGGTAATTAATAGTAATCTGGAAAACTCAGGTTTCATTGGTAGTTGGGAAAAATTACATGGTAAAAATCCCGGGGAATTATTATTGCAGGACGCTGCAATCCGCTAAAATTACTTCTACTTAAATTCTGTAAATGAGTGCAATATTAAGAGGATGGCGCAAAGATATAAAGAACTTTACTAAACCAAATAATTTACCAGGTTTTTTTTCGGATGTAATCCCTGTAACATCACAAGGCTTTTCAAAACCTATCACTTTTCTTCCAAACCTGATTCAAATTAGGTAACGTCCTTTTAATCTCAATAGTTTTCTCTGCGGGTTTATTTTATAAGATTGTCTTTGGGCTATAAGCAGGCATTTTTTGTTAGACCAATTATCCTTAAGATACTATCTTTGCCTCTCGGATTACAAAAAACGTTGATTTATGCTCGAGTTAAGAAAGTTGAAAGGCCACTGGAAAAGTGCTGCACGGGCACTTGAAAAAAGGGGCATGGGTAAGGAGGAAATTGAGGAATACTTCCACCAACTCAAGAATTTGGATATGAGAAGGAGGCGAAACCTTCAACAGGCTGAGGAATTCCGGTCCGAAATTAAGAAGATTTCCAGAGAAGTTGGTGAGTTATTTAAAACCGGAAAGGCAAAGGAGGATGAGGGTACAGCGCTGGCTAATAAAATGCGGGAGCAGGTTTTGAATCTAAAGCATAAGCTTTCACTAAAGGAGGCCAAGCTGGAAAAAATCGAAGATGAATTGCGGGAATGCCTTTACAATATCCCCAATCTTCCGCATGAGTTGGTTCCCGCCGGCGATAGTGAGGAAGATAATTTTGTGTTCAAGGATGCGGCAGGTAGTTTGCCCAGACTAAGTGATAGCGCTCTGCCCCATTGGGAATTGGCAAAAAAATACAGGCTTTTTGACTTTGAACTTGGTGTCAAAGTGACTGGTTCCGGTTTCCCCGTTTATACCGGGAAGGGGGCTGCCCTGCAAAGGGCTATGATTACCTGGTTTTTGAGTAAAGCCACGGAGGCTGGCTACAGTGAGGTTATTCCACCCTTGTTGGTCAATGAAGATACTGCACGAGGCACCGGCCAGTTGCCCGATAAAGAGGGCCAGATGTACCACGCTGAGAAGGACAATTTTTACCTGATACCCACAGCAGAAGTGCCTATTACCAATCTCTACCGCGATGATATAGTTAATGAGTCAGAGCTGCCGGTCCGCATGGTGGGTTATACGCCTTGTTTTAGAAGGGAAGCCGGTTCGTATGGTGCACATGTGAAAGGACTCAACCGGGTACACCAGTTTGATAAGGTGGAAATTGTCCAACTTGCCAGGCCTGAAAATTCCTACGAGCAATTGGATGAGATGTTGGCCCACGTAGAGGGCTTGCTAAAGGCTCTCAAATTGCCGTATCGAATTCTCCGGCTCTGTGGCGGAGACCTGGGGTTTACTTCTGCCCTCACTTACGATTTTGAGGTGTGGTCTGCAGCTCAGGAGAGGTGGTTGGAAGTTAGTAGTGTTTCCAATTTTGAAACCTATCAGTCCAACCGCATGATGATTAGGACCCGCAGTAAGAGTGAAAAACCGAGGTTGGTTCACACACTCAATGGAAGTGCACTTGCACTACCGAGAGTCATGGCGGCAATGCTGGAATTATATCAGGATGAAAAGGGCATAAAGGTACCTGATGTACTTGTACCTTACACTGGATTTAAGCGGATTGATTGAGAGGGAAGCGCTGTTTTTGTGATTATCTGTACATAAAATCAATGAGTGGGCGTTTTACCAGTAAAAAATTGATATTTCATGGGTGAATATATGGCCTTTATTGTGGTGGCGGGTGTTTTTTCCGTAATAGGGTGGTTGATACAAAATCGCCTGAAGCAGGTTTTTAGCCACTACAGTCAGATAGGTTTGCGTAGTGGATTGACAGGAGCTGAGGTAGCCGAGCGAATGCTTCGCCATTACAGTATTAACGATGTTCGGGTGGTGCCCGGAAAGGGCTTTTTGACAGACCACTACAATCCCACTACTAAAACAGTTAGTCTGAGTGAGGCGGTTTACAGCAGCCGGAGTATCTCTGCTGCCGCAGTAGCTGCTCACGAATGTGGACATGCTGTACAACACGCCACCGCTTATCCAATGCTGCAGATGCGGTCGAAGTTAGTTCCAGTAGTTCAGGTGGCAGCAGGGCTTCAACAGTACCTGCTTCTCGCTGCACTTCTTTTCCTGGGTACATTCCCTCAATTGCTCCTGATCGTTATCGCATCCTTTGCGGCCACCACACTTTTCAGTCTTGTAACTTTGCCCGTGGAGTTTGATGCCTCTAACAGGGCGTTGAAGTGGTTGGAAAGAGCGGGAATAACCAGTGCAGAAGAGCAGCGCGGTGCTAAAACTGCGCTTTGGTGGGCGGCAATGACTTATGTAGCGGCAGCGCTTGCTTCGTTTGTTATGTTGCTGTATCTGGTATTTCGGTATATGCAAAATCGGTAAAGTTTATTACCTTTGGGCCAAATCATAAAATAGAGATTAGAAATTATGAGTGCGGATTTAGAAGATGTTATAAAAGAGGGTGCCGGTGCAATGGAAAGCAGTGTTGAGCACTTGAAAAAAGAACTGGTCAAATTGCGTACCGGTAAAGCTTCTGCCTCCATGTTATCAGGGATTGAAGTCGATTATTACGGGACCTTAACCCCGCTCAATCAGGTGGCCAATATAAGTGTTACCGATTCGAAAACACTTACTATCCAGCCCTGGGAAAAATCCATGCTCGGCCCAATTGAAAAGTCCATTTTTGAGGCCAACCTCGGGCTTACCCCAATGAATGATGGGGAAGTGGTTAGAATTAATATTCCACCGCTGACCGAAGAGCGGAGAAAAGACCTGTTTAAGCACGTTAAAGCCCTCGGGGAAGATGCAAAAATATCTCTGCGAAATACCCGTCAAAAACTCATGGATGCCGTTCGTACAGAAGTTAAAGCCGGGTTTCCTGAAGATGCGGGCAAGCGATTGGAGGGGCAAATCCAGGGCATGGTAAATTCTTTTGCTGAAAAGGTGGATGAAGTCATCGATGCCAAGGAAAAAGACATCATGACGGTCTAATGTTTCGGCCAAATGCGACATTTGGATTTTTCCATTCACAGTCTGTAACTAAGTCAGCCCCCCAAAGCTAGTAGTGATATATTCTTCTATGGTGCCTGGATGAGTAGCTGTAGAACTTTACCCGGGATTGAATTTTTGCAGATCCATTTTTTCTCCATCAAATACTGCATAAGTGAAGTGGTGCAGCCAGTCTCCGAGATTGATGTAAACAGCTTTGCCATTTTTCAATGTGTGTTGAATCGGCAAATGCCTGTGTCCGAAGACAAAGTAATCAATGCCGGGGTCCTCAGTCAGTTTTCGCTCGCAATACTGGACAAGCCACTCACGGTCTGCTCCCAAAAACCCCTCTCTTTTTGAATGTATCCTGCTTTTTCCCGACCAAAAATTAGCCAGAGATATACCAAAATTTGGATGAAGTCTGGCAAAGAGCCATTGGCAAATTGGGTTCCTGAATATCTTTTTCAGCCTTTTGTATCCACGGTCTCCCGGGCCGAGGCCATCACCGTGTCCTATGAAAAACCGCTTTCCATTCCACTCTCTGACCACCGGTTTATGAAAGACGGGAATGCCAAATTCTTCTTCAAAATATCCAAACATCCACATGTCGTGATTTCCGGAAAAAACGGAAATAGTAATTCCCGAATCACTGAGTTCTGCCAGTTTTCCGAGAAATCTGCTGTGGCCTCTTGGGATTACAGTCCTGTACTCAAACCAAAAGTCAAAGAGGTCACCGACGAGGAAGACTTCACTCGCATCCGTAGCGACGGTGTCTAACCACTTGCAAATTATCAACTCACGCTCACGGTTTGTTAATGTCTCGGTATCCAATCCGAGATGAAAATCCGAGGCAAAATAAATTTTTTCATCCATTTAAGCTGCCTGGGTTCAGTCCGGTTTTTCCATTACGGTACCGCATTTGTCACAAGTCCTCAGCTCCTCATTATTCATAAAGTTGTTGATAACCGGTGGCAGTTGGTTGACAATATCGGTCATTTCAAAGGTGTCTTCATGCAACTTGTGGTTGCAATTTTCACAAAACCACATCAACTTGTCCACCTCATCTCCTCTGCGATAGCGCTCTATAACAAGGCCAACAGTATTGGCTGGGCGCTGCGGAGAGTGTGGGATTCTGGCCGGCAACAAAAACATTTCCCCCTCTTTAATCTCAATGTCTTTTCGCTTGCCGTCTTCATCGATTATTTTTACCGTGATATCACCTTCCAGTTGGTAGAACAACTCCTCTCCATCTTCCCAGTGATAATCTTTGCGTCCATTGGGTCCTCCGACAACCATTACGATGAAGTCATCGTTTTCAAGATAAACCTGTTTATTTCCCACCGGAGGCTTAAGAAGGTGTCTGTTGTCGTCAATCCACTTTTGAAAATTAATTGGTGGTAACATAATCTCGCTGAATTTTGATTAGAAATAAATACTTTTAAATAATTGATTTTCAGTAACTAATGTGGCCCTTTGTTCTGGCTTAAAGAATTTAAGTTCCTCTACCTTTTAAAATATCCGTGAATTTACGGAATTTTACGCTACCTAAGGAAAAAAATATCTGGAAATAAGACCATATTTCTAAAAAATCATTCATGGATTTAAATCTCACAAAGAAAAATGCTCTGGTTTGCGGCGGTAGTCGAGGAATTGGACTTGCTGCTGCGGCAGAACTCGCTGAATTAGGAGCCAATATAACTCTGGTGGCCAGAAGTGGCGATAAATTGGCCGAACTCGTTCACAGTTTGCATAGAGACAGCAGTCAGAATCACGATTTTATGGTGGCTGATTTCAGCAATCCTGTTGAATTGTCAAAAAGAGTCAAGGCGCTTTTGTCCAAAAAACCAATTCACATACTTCTCAATAATACGGGTGGACCCAAAGGTGGACCTATTACAGAGGCCAGGGTTGAAGAGTTTACCCAGGCTTTCAACAACCACCTGGTATGTTCTCATATTTTGACCAATTTAATTAGCCCGGTCATGATAAAAGAGGGGTACGGCCGAATCATCAATGTCATTTCAACCTCTGTGAAAGAGCCCATACCCGGGCTGGGGGTCTCCAATACCATTAGGGGAGCTGTGGCTTCCTGGGCCAAGACACTGGCGGGTGAATTGGGGCGCTATGGGATTACGGTCAACAATGTGCTGCCCGGTTATACGCAGACCAGCCGGCTTGATAGCATTATTCAAGCAAAGGTGAAGAAAACCGGAAAGTCAGAACAGGAAGTAATTAATGAGATGTTGGCCAAAGTTCCAATGCGACGCTTCGCAGACCCTTCTGAAACCGGGTCTGTAATTGCTTTTCTGGCATCGCCTGCAGGGTCTTATGTCAATGGAACTAGCATCCCGGTAGATGGTGGACGCACCAAAAGCCTTTGATTTTTTGCTTCCTGTGTTCCGGAAAAAACATGCTTGACTGTTGATGAACTCAGGCTCAAAGTCAATGGGCTGGTAGGATGCTTTGTAAATCTAATAGAAAGAGACAAAACCTCAGGGCTCTTTAGTTGTCCTTGTAGCGCCTGTAAACGAGTTGTATAAAGTTCTTGGCCTTGTTCTTTTTGTCGGGATCCGTCCACTGGTATGTATAGGCAACCTCAGAGGACAGGAAGTTTTTGGCATCTTCAAATGAACTCAGGGTGTTGAGTTTTTGGATGACTTGCCTGAATACATTGTCATCACCGGCGAAGAGTTCGTTTTTCACAAAAATCTTCTCATTCACCCCCATAGCGCGGTTCAAGTCGCTGATGGGTAGTTGAGAGAGTTTTTCAGAAATTTCGTTGGCCTTCTTTATGGTAAACAATTCTTCGACCTCGGGCTCATCTTCGACCGCTTCTGCCACAAGAGTTTCAACTTCTGCTTCCTCATTTTTTGGTTCTTTGGACTTGCTGGCTTTCTGAGCTTTTTCCACAGGCTTGTCCTCTGCCGCTTCAACCGGTTGCGATTTAGCTGCCTTTTTTTCAATCCTGGGTTCTTCTGCCATGGGTTCTTCTGTTGGCATTTCCTCTACAGGTTCTGGTTCCTGTACTGGTTCAGGGGCGTGTTTTTTTTCTACAGGTCGCTTTATCAAAGTTTCCTGTTCTTCTTTTTTTTGGCTCTTGGCCTTTGTTGCCAAACTTTCTTGAGCAAGTTTTTCCTCTGCAGAGGATTTGAATGAAGATGAATCCAGGGAAGGCGGTTCATAATCTGAATCTTCCAAAATACATTCATAGAGTTCGCGAACGTAGTTGAGAAGAAGGTCGCGCTCCAGACGAGAAGTTGGACTTTCGTCCGGCTCTATGGTGTCGAGGAGGCGATTTATTTTATTAATCTTTTTCTTTGCTTGCTCGAGATTCATACCTTTTTTTGATTGATAACGATGGAATAATATAATATTATGCGAAGGTCTTTACTTATTACGAAAATTACAAATATATTTGAGGCGAAAATCGTGCCTTAAATGGTTAAACTAATGTGAAAATCAGCAGATGTTTCTCGAATCAAATGTTAAGTTACAGCCGGCCGGTTGGATAGAAGTGATTTGCGGGTCCATGTTTTCAGGCAAAACGGAAGAGCTTTTGCGAAGGCTTAAACGCGCTCGTTACGCCCGCCAACACTATATCCTGTTAAAGCCGGAAAAAGATATCCGGTACTCGGAAAAAGCGGTGGTGTCTCACGATGAAAATGCGATGGATTGTATGCTTGTGAATAATTCATCGGAGATTCTCAGGCACATGTCCGGTGTTGAAGTCATCGGTATAGATGAGGCCCAGTTTTTTGACGACAGTCTGCCGGAGGTTTGTGAAAATTTAGCTGTGGCAGGTAAGCGGGTCATCATTGCCGGGCTGGATATGG